>Ga0310810_10006367_pt1 | contig 13323 bp, 12 predicted proteins | sample NCmetagenome_FD_207641 | JGI IMG/M metagenome (GOLD analysis project Ga0310810, IMG submission 207641) | Soil microbial communities from experimental microcosm in Duke University, North Carolina, United States - NC | ecosystem: Engineered > Artificial ecosystem > Soil microcosm > Unclassified ... | reverse complement strand
TGCAGGGTCTACTTAGCGCTGCTGCCTTCCGGCCCTGACGCGGTTCGCAGGCTGGAGTTGCACAGGGTCCGGGCCGCGATGCGGCGCACCCACAGCCGGGCACATCGGCGTCCCCGGCAAACATCAAGTGTAGCGTACGAACATGGTCCGGCTGAAACGCCCAGGCGGGTCTGAAGACCCGCCTCTACACGACGTAGTTGTCCGGCTTCAGCCGGACCTACAGCAGCTGCTTTGCCAGCGATTCGTAGAGTTGGATGGCCGCCATCATCTCGTCGATGGCGAGATGCTCTTCGTCGGTGTGCGCCACGTGGATCGAACCGGGCCCAATCAGCAGCGGTTTCCCCCAGCGCGTCAGCAGCGGAACGTCCGTGGTGTACGGAAACACAGCGGTGTCGAATCCCGGGACCGTGTGCATCCGCACCGCCGGGACGTCGAGCACGTGCTCGAAGCTGACGAGCGACTCGACGACGTGTATCGCCTCGCGAACGGCCTCGCCACGGCCGACGGTTCGGAACGAGAGCTCCGCGGACGCGTGCGGCGAGACGACGTTCGGCGCCACGCCTCCTTCGATCAGCCCCACTGTGTAGTGAGTGCGCCCGAGCAGCGGATCATCAGGCAGCGTGACACCGCGCAAGACCATCAGCGCATCGAGCAGCTTGTCGATCGCGGATTCACCGAGCTCTGGAAACGACGAATGCGCGGCTCGCCCATCCGCGTGGAGTCGCACACGCAGGATGCCGCGCGTCGCGGCGCCCAGCCGGTTGTCTGTCGGCTCACCGTTGATGAGAAAGCGAACGCTCGCTGGCGCGCTGTCGTTGGCGACCTTGGCGCCGTCACTGCCCCGCTCTTCGCCAACGACGAACAACAGCGCGATTCGCGTTTCACCCACCGCACGGAGCGACTCGGCCGCCGCGATCTGCGCGACTAGAATCCCTTTCGCGTCGCAGGCACCCCGGCCGAACACCATCCCGCGCTCCTCGCGGCTGGGAAAGAACGGAGGCACGCAGTCGAAGTGCGTCGAGAAGACAACCTGCGGCGCCGCGTCGAGCCGGGCAAAGACATTGAATCGATCGTTCGTCACCGGCTGCTCGGTGACCTGATAGCCAAGCTGTCGAAGCTCGCGGGCGATCACGCCGCCGACTTCCCCTTCCTTGCCGGTCGTGGAGTCGATGTCGATGAGCCTGCGCGCGAGTGAAACGGGATCGACGGTCATGATGCTCGAGGCAACTTACCGAACCCACTGCTCGAGTTCCGTTCGAGCGTCGGTCTTCTCGTCGCGATACTTGACGATCACCGGCGTGGCCAGCGACAAGCCCCACTCGCGGCCAGCACCCACTGAGACCTGCCGCGCGCCCGGCACGACAACCGCGCCCTCGGGGACCACCAGTGGTTGCCCCCGCTCGGGCTTGATGATGCGCTCGTTCGGCAGATCGTAGATCGGTGTGGACCCGGTGATGATCGTGCCCGCCGCAAGCACAGCGCGCCGTTTGACGATGGCCCCCTCGTAGACGCCGCAGTTCCCACCAACCATCACGTCGTCTTCGACGATCACCGGCATCGCACCGATGGGTTCGATGACCCCGCCAATTTGCGCCGCCGCGCTCAGGTGAACACGCTTGCCGATCTGCGCGCACGATCCGACGAGTGCGTGTGAATCGACCAGCGCCCCATCGTCTACGTACGCACCGACGTTGATGAACATCGGCGGCAGGCAGATGATGCCCTTCCCCAGGTACGCGCCATCACGAATGGACGAACCTCCGGGAACCAGGCGGACGTCGTTGGCCACATCCAGCGATTTCAGCGGCATCGTGTCCTTCTCGAAGAAGGGCAGCCGTCCTTTACCGATGCCCACATCGACGAGATCGCCGAAGCGGATGCCAAGCAGGATCCCCTGCTTGACCCAGACGTTGACGCGCCAGCCGGTCGGTGATGTGGAATCAGGTTCCGCCGCGCGGACGCGGCCAGCGGAGAGCTCGGCTCGAAGCTGTGCGAACAACTCCCGCGCCGCATCCTTTGACGCGGCGCTGCCCTGCGCGAAAAGTTCTGAAATAGATTCCGCGAGCGTCATCTACACGCGCGCAGCGGCGCCCAGCATCTTCAGGCTCTGCAGGATGTGCAGGACCTTGCTGCGCGTCGCGGCCGTCGGCGGCACCATCGGCAGGCGGTAGTTCTCTTCGATCAGGCCCATCGCGGCCATCGCGGCCTTGCACGGGATCGGGTTGGTCTCGGCGAAGTTCACCTGGATCAACGGCAGGAGCCAGTGATGCAGCTTGCGCGCGGCGGCGAAGTCGCCCTTCTCGCACAACTCGACGATCTGCGCCATCTCCGACGGCGCTTCGTTCGACGCCACCGAAATCACGCCGCGTCCCCCGATCGCCATCGCCGCGACGGTCACAGGGTCGTCACCACTCAGCACCAGGAAGTCCTCGCGCGCGCCGGAGATGATCGTCGACATCTGCGGGAGGTCGGCGTATTCCTTGATTGCAACGATGTTGCGGATTTCCGACAACCGGAGCGTCGTCTCGGCGGCCATGTTCACGCCGGTGCGCCCGGGAACGTTGTAGAGCACGATGGGCAACTGCGTGCCTTCGGCAATCGCCTTGAAGTGCTGGTAGAGCCCTTCCTGCGTCGGCTTGTTGTAGTACGGCGTGACCGACAGGATCCCGTCTGCGCCAACCCGCTCCATGTCGCGCGCGAGCTCAATCACCTCGCGCGTGTCATAGCCACCAGCACCCGCCAGCACGGGCACCGTGCCGTTGGCCTCCTCGACGACCAGTTCCACGATGCGCAGTTTGTCGCGATGTGTGAGCGTCGGCGCCTCGCCGGTCGTCCCGCACGGCGAGAGGAAGTGCACGCCTCCATCGATCTGCCTGCGAGCCAGGCGCTTGACCGCCGCTTCATCAAGAGAACCGTCCTGCATGAACGGTGTGATGAGCGCAGTGCCAACGCCTGTGAATCGGGTACGCATGGTGATCTCCGGTTCTTCCAGGCGGGCCTGAAGGCCCGCCTCTACAAACTCTGCCTACCGCCTACTACCAAGGCGACGGTAAAGACCCGCCTTTACGGCCGCAGCACATCCTGCATGTTGAACCAGCCGGTGCGCCCCTGGATCCATCGAGCCGCCAGCAGTGCGCCGCTCGCAAAGCCCCGACGGTCCCGCGCGCGGTGGATCAACTCGATCGTATCCGATGCACTGTCGAATCCAACAGTGTGCGTGCCCGGGATCATACCTGCTCTCGCTGACGAGATGTCGATGGGCCGGTTGAATCCCGCAGCGACCATGGCGTCGCGCAAGAGCAGCGCCGTTCCCGATGGGGCATCGCGCTTGGCGGCGTGATGAATTTCGTGAATCCACGTCCCGAATTGTGGCTGCGAGGTCATCAACTTCGCCGCTTCCGCCACGATGAGTTGGAACACGTTCACGCCGATCGAAAAATTTCCGGAGGCGACGATCCCGATGCCGGCGTGCTGGGCCTCGGCACGAAGCTGGTCGACCTGGGCGTTCCAACCGGTGGTGCCGATGACAGCCGGCAGGCGCCGTGACGTGTACTGCTTGAAATTGGAGAGCAACGCGTCTGCGGTCGAGAAGTCGATCGCCACGTCGGCATCGGTCCACTCATCGCGCCCCTGATCGACGCGACCGACAATTTCGAAGCCTTCGCCCGTTGCAAGCTCCTCGACCATGCGCCCCATCTTGCCGTAGCCGACGATCAGCAGCTTCATGCGCGAACCCCACTGGCAGTCATGCAGACGACTCCTCGTGCAGTCTATGTAAAGAACTCCTCGTGAAGGCGTTCCATCGCGTACGGCAGATCACCCTGGCGCAACACGACGGTGATGTTCCGGCGCGACGCGGCCTGCGAGATCATCCGGAGCGGAACCTCTTCGAACACGCCGACGACGCGCGCAGCCATCTCAGGCTCGTGCTGGAGCACGTCGCCGACCGCGCAGAGCAGAGACATGTTGCGCTCGACCGACACCGATGCGAATTCGCTCAGTGCCTCCTCGATCGCCTCGAGATGCCGCACATCGTCCACCGTCACCGACACGCTCACTTCGGATGTCGTGACCATATCGACTGCGGTCGTGAAACGCTCGAAGACTTCGAACACTTGCCGAAGGAACCCATACGCCGCGAGCATTCGCGTGGACGTGATGTCGATGACGGTCACGTCGCGCTTGGAGGCAAGACCGGTGAGCCCTTTTCTGGTGGACGAGCCCGCGCCGGTGATCAGCGTCCCGTTCGCGGCCGGCTTCCACGAGTTCATGATGCGAACCGGGATGTTTCGTTCGACAGCGGGAAGAATCGTGCTCGGATGAAGCACCTTCGCGCCGAAGTACGCCAACTCGGCGGCCTCTGCGAACGAGAGGTGATCGACCAGCGTCGCGCTCTTGATGACGCGCGGGTCAGCGCTGAGCATGCCGTCAACATCGGTCCAGATCTGAATCTCGGACGCGTCAACTCCTGCCCCGACGAGCGCACCTGAGTAGTCGGATCCACCACGACCGAGCGTCGTGGTGTGACCTGCGAGCGTGGCGCCGACGAATCCGCCGAGCACCGCCACTCGACCGCTGTCGAGGATCGGCCCGACAATCGCGCGCAGCCGGTCGTTGGTTTCTTTGCCCAGCGGTGTGGCCCGTGTGTGCTCGTTGTTGGTCACGATCACCTGACGCGCGTCGACCCACTCCGCCGGAACACCGGCGGACGTCAGTGCCGCAGCCACAATACGAGAGGACAGCAGTTCGCCAACGGCCGCTACGACGTCGAGCGTGCGCGGCGACACTTCCCGGAGGACGGCGAGCGCTTTGACGACGTCGCTGAGGGCGTCGAGCTCCGTGTTGATCTGCGATAGCAGCGGATCGAGCGCAGCGCCGGTGACGAGCTCGCGGGCGGTGAGGAGGTGCCGCTCGCGAATCAACTGTGTCCTGGACAACGCCTCGGCGACGTGAGAGGCGCCGGCCGAGTCTGCCACGCCGAGCAACCCGTCGGTGACGCGGCTCATCGCTGACACCACGACCGCAGGGCCGCGTGCGTCGCGCGTCCGTGCCGCCCGTACAATTTCAATCAGGCGTCTGATAGCTTCGGGGTCGGCGACGGAGGTGCCGCCGAATTTCTGAACGACCATGTGGAGGCCGGGACAACCGGCTCTGTAAGAGTACTAGAAAACTCGACTATGATTCGCACCGATCATGGACGCCGGCGGTGAACTGACGCAGGCGGCGGACAGGGCACCCGACGATTCGCGCCGAGTGGGCGTGCGCGTGCACGCGGCGGATCGCTGGCTGGCTGCACGTGTGCAACACATGATCGAGCCGGCGGCTGTGCGCCTGGAGTTGTGGGATGGCAGTTCCACCTATGCGAGCGCCCGCGAACCCATTGGCGACCTTCTGGTCGGCGATCGTCGGACGCTGATCGGCCTCGCCCTCGACCCCGAGCTCTGGTTCGGCGAGTCGTACATGCAGGGACGTCTCGATGTCCGAGGCTCACTCGAACCGGTCGTCGAAGCGCTCACGGCGAACGCACCAACTCAGCTCTCCTGGCTGCAGCGCCTGAGGATGGCGTTCGCGCGCGGCAACTCCCTGAAGCACGCCCGGCACAACGTCCATCATCACTACGACCTTGGGAATCCCTTCTACCAGCTCTGGCTGGATCGTGACTTGGTCTACACCTGCGCCTACTTCGAAGAGCCGGAGATGTCGCTCGAGGACGCACAGCTCGCGAAGCTGGATCTGGTGTGCCGGAAACTGCGATTGCGCCCGGGCGAGACGGTAGTCGAAGCCGGCTGCGGGTGGGGCGCGCTCGCCATCCATATGGCGCGCAACTACGGCGTCAACGTCAAGGCGTTCAACGTCTCGCGCGAGCAACTGGCGTACGCGCGAGAGCGCGCAGTCCGCGAACGACTCAGCGACCGGGTCCAGTTCATCGACGATGACTACCGCAATGTGTCTGGCGAATTCGACGCGTTCGTCTCAGTGGGGATGCTCGAGCACGTCGGGCTTCAGCACTATCGCAGTCTCGCGGAGGTGCTGCAGCGATGCCTGAACCGCGATCACGGACGCGGGCTGCTCCATTTCATCGGCCGAGACGTCCCACGCCCGTTGAACGCCTGGATCACCCGTCGAATTTTTCCGGGCGCATATCCCCCGACGCTGGCGGAGGTCACGAAGGACATCCTGGCGCCCGGCGGCATGTCGGTGATCGACGTGGAGAACCTTCGCCTGCACTATCGCGAAACCCTCGCGCACTGGAGCGACCGGTTCGCATCAGCGAAGGATCAGGTGCGGGCGACCTACGGCGAGGCATTCCGTCGCGCGTGGGAGCTTTACCTCGCTGGCTCGCAGGCCGCATTCGCGACGGGCTGGATGCAACTGTTCCAGGTCGTCTTCGTCCCTCGCGAGACGCCACCCCCGTCGTGGACGCGCGCCGACGTCTACGAACCGAAAGCCTAGAGCCCAAAGCCTGGAGTCCAGAGCCGAAGGATCACCCCATCGGCTTCGACGCATCTCGTCCACCTGCTGACAGCCAGGAATAACGGGCGGTGTCGAGCCCGGCGTAATCCGGATCGAGGTAGATAAAGCAGCGCTGGATCAGAAAGTCGCGCACCTCGAACACATCACACCATCGGCCTGCGTGACTCACTCCCGCGCGCCACGGTCCGTCCTTGTATTCGCCAGCACTCGTGCCCTCGACAGCAAAGACGTCTGTGCCGGTCATGATCCAGTTGAAGGTGGCGTAGTCGTGGAGGATGTGCCGGATGCCGCCGCCAAAGTCAGTGAACAGCTGCTGAATCTGCGTCTTGCCGGTCGCCAGCCCCCACTTCGGGAAAAAGACCTGCGCATCGTCGGCGAACAGATCGAGGATGCTGCCGCCAGAAGAGGTCACCCCTTTGTTGTCGAAGGCTTTCAAGTACTCCAGCGCGACTGACTTGCGCTGCTCATCAGTCATCGACCCACGCGTAATCGCCATCGCTCGCTCCTTTGAGACCCCGCGAAGGCCGCAAGTCTAACAGGCGGGAACCTGGCTGGGGGCATCAGCCAAAGAGCATCAATGCGGTGACTGGAAGCCTGAAGTCGCCATAGCGACGACCTTTTGTAGGGACCGGTGTTCCACTGCTCGACGAATTCTTAAAGAAACTGTGCAAGGCAGAGCCTGGCGCAGTGGGCGCCCTTCTTGCACAACTGTGCCGTAGCTACCCCCGGCGCCTAGAGACTTCTCGAGGACGGCGGGACAGAACGACTGAACAGAGACAGGAGTGCCGATGAAAGCGTTGGTCCGATCCCTTGCTGTTGCCGCAATCGTCCTTTCGGCATCGAGCGCGTATGCCATCCCCATTACAACCGTAGGCGGCATCGACACGATCCTCGCGCAGGCCAATCTTCCCAACAGCAATGGAAGTCCAACCGGGACAGAGGCCAGTTGGATTGCCAGTGTTCTGGGCGTGAACGTCAACACAATCGGCTATACGCAGTTGTCCAGCTCGGGAGGCAGCGCCTGGCAGCAGGTAACCGGTGGTGCAGCCGGCCTGTGGGCGTTCGACTTCGCCGCCGCTGGCATTACGAACCCGCTTGTGTTCCTTGTGAAGTTCGGCAACGCGACCTACTCGCACGTCCTCTATCAGAACAATCCTTCGTCACAGTACGGCGTGATCAACCTTGGAGCCATCAACCCGCTCCACGGCAGGGTCACCATCACGTCGGTGAGCCACGTCGGTACGGCCGGGACCATCCCGCAGGTGCCCGAGCCGAGTTCGCTGCTGCTCCTCAGCGGCGGCCTGTTCGCCGCTGCCGGCCTGATCCGCCGCCGCAAGTAGAGTTTTTCAAGACAGTCCTCGCTGAACATCAAAGGCGGGAGGCTCGAGCCTCCCGCCTTTTTTCTGTACGGCCTCGAAGGCGCAAGCCTTGCACAATGACCCGAGAGGCTTGCTGATGACTCAACGTTTCGCGCTTCGCCGTATCGGCGCCGCCCTCACGATCGCGTCGTTCGTATTGGTGTCGGGCTGCAAAGGGGGTGGAACCGTCCGTCGTCCTATCAACACGCCCGGCGCGACGCCGTCGGCCACAGCGCCGGGAGTTTCAACCAACTCTGTGCAGGGGCTGTACGAGTCGGGCCGGTACCAGGAGGTCGTCAACGGCGTAGGCGCCGGTGACCGGAGCGCACAGGCACTGTGGTTTGCCGCACAAAGCAGCTTCCGGCTTGGTCAACGAGCGGAAGCCGCGAGCCAGTTCGCACAGTTGCCAGAAGCTGGTGGAAGCGCCGCCTGGCAGGCGGTCTCGGATCTCGCGCTGGCGCTGCTTCGAGACGATGCGGGCGAGATCGATCGGGGACGACAGACGGCAGCGGCATTCCCGGGTGATCCGTTCGTGCAATATGAGCTGGGCCTCGCGCATGCCCGTCGAGGCGACATGGCCGCCGCTGCGGAGGCCTTCGATCGCGTCACACAGGCGGACCCGCGATTTGCCTATGGCTACTACAACGGCGGGCTCGCCTACGACCGGCTCAATCGCACCGACCTCGCAATCACCCGGCTCGAAATGTTCGTGCGACTGGCACCCGATGCACCCGAGCGCCCCGAGGTCGCGTCGATCCTGCAGACCGTCCGCGCTCGATAAGAGCCTCCGGATTCAGCGCTGCGTGATGGACAAATCGGGAAGATGCGCTTCCCACCACTGGCGCGCGCCATCGTTGTTCCAGATCGCGCCCACCCGGCATTCGCGCACGAGACGCAGCACGGCTTGCGCATCCTTCGGCCGGCGATCGGGATCCTTCTCGAGGCATTGCAAGATCAGCGCGTCGAGCGCCGGAGGCACCGCAACTTCGGCACGCTGTGAGGGTGGCACCGGCGCCTCCTCGATGTGCTTGAGCAATGTCTTGATCGGCGTCGAGCCCATGAAGACCAGTTCACCCGTCAGGAGAAAATACGCGACGCATCCGAGCGCGTAGATGTCCACGCGCGGATCGATCTCCGTCGCGCCCATGATGACCTCGGGTGCCATGTAGGCAGGCGTGCCAGTCAGGCGATCGCTAGTCTGCATGGTGAGCCGGACCCCGTCGGGCCGTCGCTCCCGGGCCAGGCCGAAATCGAGCACCTTCACGAAGTCGTACTGCAGCCCCTCCCGACACACGTAGATGTTCGACGGTTTGATGTCGCGATGGACCAGTCCCGCGACGTGCGCCTCGGCGAGCGACTCGCAGACCTGCTCCAGCAGATACAGCACACGCTCTGGTGGCAGCTGCCCGAAGTCCTTGACGAGCGTCTGCATGTCACGCCCGATCAGCAACTCCATCACGTAGTAGAAGACGCCGGTATCGGAGATGCCGAAGTCGTAGAGATCGATCGTGTGGGGCGAGCGCAGCGACGCCGTCGCCTGCGCTTCGCGCTCGAATCGCGAGAGGGCGATCCGGCGTGTCTGCGGATCGCCGCCCAATGTTTCTGGACGAACCAGCTTGATCGCCGCGCGCCGAGCGAGGAGTTGATGCCGGGCGCGCCAGACCTCGCCCATGCCGCCCTGCCCCAGCCGCTCCTCGAGCTCGTAGCTGCCGACCTTGCGCGCCTGCTGCTGTGCGCTCCACACCAGGTGCGAGAGGATGATGCTCAAAATCGACGACGAGAGCACGAAGACGTAGTTGCTGACGAAGACAATCAACGCGTCGATAGCGATCCACGCCGACCGCGCAGCGGGAGAGACCAGCGCGCCGATGCCCATCACGAGCGGAAACACGATCCCGACGTGAATGAAGATCGGCAATCCGCGTCGCCAGTGCGTCGGGATCAATGCGGCCCAGACGAGCGCCACGATCGAGATCCCGTGCATGTAGGAGCTGCGAATCCCGCCGAGGTGAATCGCCATGAGCGCAATCGTGAATGCGGCCGCGCCGAAGCTGACAACCAGCCAGCGAAAGAGGCGTGTGACGTCCGCGGTCTCGCGAAGGCTGGCGCGATACACGCCGAGGAACAGCAGCTCGATGAGCACGCGGTAGACGAGAAACAGCCGGAACGGCGCGCCCGGGTACGCGACGAAACACATGTAGGCATCGAGCGCGGCGAACGATGGCCACGTCCAGAGTCCGATCCAGATCGCGCGGCCAATGACCTTGCGATCGGCCGCGGCGTCGAGGCTGACGAGCGCTTCGGAGGCGACGCGCAGCGTGCCACTGGAAGGTCGGTCGGCCACGGGGGCGGGGGTCGACATCGACGAGGACATCTGTTGCTCGTGGCTTATACCAAATTCACACGCGCCGAACGCTTGGTTTTCTAGCCGTCGCTGGATTTTTATTCGTAGCTCACGGAACTACGTGTGCAACCGAACTCGATTCTTTGCCGAATTCAGGCCTGTTCTCCGCGATCCACGCGGAGTGGCGACAACTTTGCTCCCTTCTCGGGTGATGCACTCCGTACTCTTCGACCCGAAGCTCGCTGACGCTGGCCGACGGCAACAAATCTACGATGGCCAGATCGTGATCTACTCGCCCACACCGAGTTCGCTCGCCCTCGTGAAGCTGGCGCGCACGCTGATCGAGGACGCTTTCGGCACGCTCGATCCCGAGACGGCGCAGTACAACATCTCGGTCGAAGACTATGCAGCGCTTCTCGCGAAACTGAAGCCAGCGTTCATCCATCATCCTGAGGCGAAGAGCTGCATCCAGAGCATCCTCCGCGACCTGGCGTTCGACCTCGGAGAGACCTACTTCGACGTACCGCGCATGCGAACCGCCACGAGCGACGACTACCTCACGAGCGGCATCGCCTACGCCTTCCACCCGCATCGCGACACCTGGTACTCGGCGCCGCAGTGTCAGATTAACTGGTGGATGCCGATCTACGAGATCGAGTCCGGGCGCGCAATGGCCTTCCACCCGCGTTATTGGACGCAGCCCGTCGCCAACAGCTCGCGCACCTACAACTACGCGGAGTGGAATCGCACCAGCCGATTCGCAGCGGCCACGCAGATCGGCAAGGACACGCGCGTCCAGCCGCGCGCCGAAGAGCCGATGGAAATCGAGCCGCAGTTGCGCGTGATCTGCCCGGTCGGGGGCATCGTGCTGTTCTCCGCCGCGCACATGCATTCGACCGTGCCCAACAACACGGGCCGCACGCGCTTCAGCATCGACTTCCGCACCGTGGACCTGCGCGATGCGCGCAACAGACGCGGCGCTCCCAACATCGATTCGCAGTGCACCGGCACGACAATGAACGACTACCTGCGGGGAACGGATCTCTCGCACCTGCCGGCCGACGTCATCGAGATGTACGACACCACGCCGCACGAGGCTACCGCCTAAGTCAGCCCGCTACGGAATTTTGCTGTCCGTGCCGGCCCCATCGGCCGATATCGCGGACATGTCCGCCGCGCGAAATTCGGTGCTCGAACCGCCCTGCGTGCCGCTGGCGATCCTCGGCGTTGTGCTGGTCTGGACGACGTCCCTCGCGGGGTCCGGATTCAGCCTGCTCTCGCTCCCCTTCGCGCTCTGGTCCACGACTCCCTACGCGGTGCTGTGGATCGTCGGAAGCCGGCTGCGGGATCCGTGGCCGGCAATCGGAGCGGGCACCGGCGCCCTCGCGGCCGATTTGGGTATCCGCGCGTCAGTGTTCCTGTGGCCGCGCGGCTCCACCGCGGCGATCGCGCTGGTCTTTTCGCCTGCGTACATCACCGCGATCGTCATGCCGATTGGTGCAACAGTCGGATGGCTCTGCGGACAGATGTGGCGATGGCACCTTGCCGGACGACTCATCGTCGCGACGGTTGGTCCGATCGCGCTCTGCCTGCTGACACTCGGCCTTGCGCGGCCCGAGCTCTTTCCCACGACGGTCATGCAACGACGTGCGTTGCTCGAGCGCATCGGCCAGCCACGTGTGGTGGTCGGTGAAGCAACCTTCGAGTCGATTCCGGTATCGTCGAAGGCCGCCTGGTTCCTCACCGGCAATCTCGACGCTCAACCCGGCGACGAACTCGCCATCGTCGAACATGCCGGCGCAGACGTGCTCGACAGCGCGTCGCGCGGCGTCAAGAGTCACGTCATATTTGGTGGAGAGCCCGGACGACTCTGGGGCTCGTTTTCGACACTCGTGCGCATGCCAGACGGTCGCCTGGCGATCGCGCAGACCGGAGGCGGATTCTCTCGAACGCTGATCCAGGATCTGAATGGTCAGGAGCTGTGGGAGTACCGCCCCAATCCGAGGCTGGCACCCGACGCGCTTCGTCCGGCGGACCTCGACGGCGATGGGCGCGTGGAGTTCTACGCGTCGTCGAGCGACGCCATCACGCGCCTCGATGCAGATGGACGCGAGGTGTGGCGCCAGAAGACGACTGCGGCGCTACTGGACATGCTGCCGCGAACCAGTGAGAGCCCCGCGTGGATCGTGGCCACCGAGTACGGACGTAAGGTGCTCGTGTGGGATGAGAATGGACGACAGCTGACCGAGCTTGCGGTGACAGCGGAAGCGTCGCCCCTCGCCGTCGTGGACAGTTTCGCGGGACGAGCCTTCGTTTATGGAGGCCAGTCGGCGCGTGCGTTCGATCTTCACGGCAAGTCGCTCTTCGAAGTCCCGCTCGGCGCCTTCACGCTTTCAACGGCCACGGCCGTGCGCTTCTCAGCGAATGAGCAGCCACATCTTGCATTGGTGGGTTCGACGGATCGAGAGACCAGCCGGTATCGCCTGCTGATCGTCGATTCGATGCGTCGAGCGGTCTACGACGAGATATTCGAGAACTATCCTCGAGTGTTGGTGGCCAGGCAGGCCGATGGGTCGGAGACGCTATTCGTGAACGTTACAAGCGAACTGCGCCAGCTTCGGCGCAGGTAGATTGAGCCCCAAACAACCTAGCTACCCAGCTACCTAGCTACCCAGCTACTCAGCTACCTAGCCACCCAGCTACCCAGCTAGCTCCTCAACCATCGGCACCTTGTAGAACTCGTCGAGGACCTCATGGTGCCGGAGGCCGAGCGCCTCGCGCTGCACTTCCAGATACCAGCGATACTCGAGGGCGCGAGCCCGCAGATCGCGCAGCTTTGCCACTTCACGATCGCGCTCCGCGCCCGATACCTGACGTACCCGCTCGCGCGAGGCATGCAGCTGGCGGATGAGTGATTCGAGCGTGCCGCTGATGCGTCGCAGCGCGGCGGCGCGCTCCTCGTTCAGCTCGCGCAGCAGCTGTTTGTGGCTTTCGCGACCCTGATCGCTCCACATGCTTTTATTCTGACGCATCACAACTCCCAACTTCCAATTCCCAACCTCCAGGACCGATTGGGTTTTGGATTTTGGGAGTTGGGAGTTGGGACTTGGCGCTTGGGAGTTGACGATCGTCAGAATAGGTACTGCA
>Ga0310810_10006366_pt1 | contig 13326 bp, 13 predicted proteins | sample NCmetagenome_FD_207641 | JGI IMG/M metagenome (GOLD analysis project Ga0310810, IMG submission 207641) | Soil microbial communities from experimental microcosm in Duke University, North Carolina, United States - NC | ecosystem: Engineered > Artificial ecosystem > Soil microcosm > Unclassified ... | reverse complement strand
CGAGAATTCCGAAGGCAACATCGGGATCGCGAACGCGATCCTGCGCCACCTCTCTGAGAAGCTGCCGGTGTCGCGCTGGCAGCGCGATCTCTCGGATTCGACCGCGCTCAGGAACGCGGGCGCCGCGCTTGGCCACACGCTCATCGCCTGGAACGCGTGCCTGCGGGGCTTGGGCAAGCTTGAAGCCGATCCCCAGCGCATGGCGGCCGATCTCGAGGCGAACTGGGAGGTGCTCACCGAAGCGGTGCAGCAGGTGATGCGCCGCTACGGCGACGCCGGCGGCTACGAGAAGCTGAAAAAGCTCTCGCGCGGCCGGCGGCTCGGCGCCAAGGATCTGGCGGCCTTTGTCCGCGGCCTCGCGCTTCCCGCCGAGGCGAAGAAGCGGCTGCTCGCGCTCACGCCCGCCGGCTACACCGGGCTCGCCGCCAAGCTCGCGCGGCGCATCTGATCCCTTCCTGACCCGGGCACCGCGATGGCTTACGCAGCCACCATCTTCCTGTCGTCGTTCCTGCTCTTCCTGGTGCAGCCGCTGATCGCGCGCCAGATCCTGCCGTGGTTCGGCGGCACCGCCGCGGTGTGGACCACCTGCATGCTGTTTTTCCAGATGGTGCTGCTCGCCGGGTACGGCTATGCGCATGCGACCAACGCGAAGCTCGCGCCGCGCGCGCAGGCGCTGCTGCATACCGTGCTCCTCGGCGCCTCGCTCCTGCTGCTGCCGATCATCCCCGCGGAGATGTGGAAGCCGGCCGGCACCGAGGAGCCGATCAGCCGCATCCTTCTGCTTCTCACGGTCACCGTCGGGCTCCCCTATCTGCTCCTTTCGGCGACGAGCCCGCTGCTTCAGGCGTGGTTCGCGCGCATGCGGCCGGGCGTCGATCCTTACCGGCTTTTCGCGGTATCCAACCTCGCCTCGCTGCTCGCGCTCGTCGGCTACCCGTTTCTGGTCGAGCCGATCTTCGGCAGCGTCGCGCAAGCTGTCGGCTGGTCCTGGCTCTATGGCGTCTTCGCGGTCTTATGCGCGGTCCTTGCCTGGTTTTCGGCGAAACCTGTTGCGGGGAAGGCGGCCGAAACAAGCGAGCCCGCTCCGGCGCCCGGCAGGCGCGACTACGGGCTCTGGCTCGTGCTTTCGGCCGCGGGCTCGGTGATGCTGCTCGCGGTGACGAACCACGTGACCCAGAACGTGGCGTCTTTCCCGCTGCTGTGGCTCGTGCCGCTGACGCTCTATCTGCTCACCTTCATCGTCGCCTTCGAGGGGCGCAATATCTACCGGGTCGAAGTCCTCTGGCCGGTCGTGCTCGCGGGGCTCGCCGGCATGGCGTGGCTCCTCGGCGACGGCCGTTTCCAGCTCGACCTCGCGGTCCAGCTGCCGGTGTACCTCGCGGGGCTTTTCCTCGCATGCCTCTTCTGCCACGGCGAGCTCTACCGCTCGCGTCCGGCGCCGCGCCACCTCACCGCCTTCTACCTGACGATCTCCGCCGGCGGCGCGCTCGGCGGGCTGCTCGTCGCCGTCGTCGCGCCGCTCGTCTTCAACGCCTACTACGAGCTTGCCGTCGGCGTCGTCGCGGTCGCGCTGCTCGCGGCGATGCGCTTCGCGAACCTCAACCTCTGGGCGCGGATCCTCAGCCTGTTGGTGCTCTTCGGCAGCGCGGGCTGCGCGGCCTACAGCGCGTTCAGCTTCCAGAAGAACGTGCGCCTCTCCGAGCGCAGCTTCTACGGCGTGCTGCGCGTGAAGGAATACGGCGCCGAGGGCACCAGCTACCACCTGCGGCGCCTCGTGCACGGGGTCATCATGCACGGCGAGCAGAACATGGTCGAAGGCGAGCGCCGCAAGCCGACGACCTACTATCAGCCGAGCTCGGGGATCGGCGCCGCCATCGCCGCGAAGCAGGCGAGGGGCCCGATTCGCGTCGGCGTCATCGGGCTGGGCGCCGGGACGCTCGCCGCCTACGGCCGCAAGGGCGACGTCTACCGCTTCTACGACATCAACCCGCAGGTGGTCTCGGTCGCGCGGCGCGAGTTCACGTTCCTCGGCGACAGCGCCGCAAAAGTCGAGATCGCGCTCGGCGATGCGCGCCTGACGCTCGAGCGCGAGGCGCCCGAAGGGTTCGATGTGCTCGCGATCGACGCGTTTTCGAGCGACGCGATTCCGGTGCACCTCATCACGAAGGAGGCGCTCGGCGTGTACTTGAAGCACATGAAGCCCGAGGGCATCGTCGCCTTCCACGTCTCCAACCGCTTCCTCAACCTCGTTCCCGTGGTCGAGCGCATCGCGCGCGAGCACGGCGTGCACGCGGTGCTCGTCGCCGACAAGGACGACGACGACGAGGACAAGACGACGAGCGACTGGGTGCTCGTCTCGCGCAGCAAGGCGGCGCTCGAGGCCGAGGCCGTCAAGGAGCGCTCGCCCGAGGCGCCGGAGGAGCGGCCCGACTGGCGCACCTGGACCGACGACTACTCGAACCTGGTGCAGATCCTCAAGTAACGCAGCCCAGGGGCCCGGCGGCTTTCCCGGTTTCAGTTCCCGAGATAGAGCTTGCGGACCGTCTCGCTGCGCTCGAGCTCCTTCGCATCGCCCTGCAGGACGATCCTGCCCGACTCGAGCACGTAGGCGCGGCCTGCGCAGCCGAGCGCCATGGCGGCGTTCTGCTCGGCGAGGAGGACCGTCATGCCTTCGGCGGCGAGCCGGCGCACGGTGTTGGCGATTTCGTTGACGATGATGGGCGCGAGCCCGAGCGAGGGCTCGTCGAGGACGAGGCAGCGCGGCTTGCCCATGAGGCCGCGCGCGATGGCGAGCATCTGCTGCTCGCCGCCCGACATGGAGCCCGCGCTCTGCGCGCGCCGCTCGGCGAGGCGGGGAAAGAGGCCGTAGACGCGATCGAGGTCGGCCTGCATGCGGTCGCGGTCGGGCCGCAGGTAGCCGCCCATGAGCAGGTTCTCGGCGACCGTGAACTTGACGAACACCTGGCGGCCTTCGGGCACGAGCACCAGGCCGCGGCGCACGCGCTCCGCGGTCGGCAGCTTCGTGATGTCCGCGCCGCCGAAGCGCAGGGCGCCGGCGCTCGGTGCCTTCAGGCCGAGCGCGGTGCGCAGCGTCGTGGTCTTGCCCGCGGCGTTCGCGCCGATGAGCGCGACGATCTCGCCCGCGCCGACCTGCAGCGACACGGCCTTGAGGACATGGTTCTTGCCGTAATGGACGTCGACGCGGTCAAATTCGATCACGCGAGTGTCCCAGGTAGGCCATGACGACGTCGGGATTGCGCAGTACCTCGTCGGGCGCGCCCTCGGCGATCTTCGCGCCGTGGTGCAGGCCGATGGCGCGGTCGGCCAGGCGCCCGAGGAAGCCGACCTTGTGGTCGATGATGCACAGCGTGGTGCCGTGCGCCTTCAGGTCGCGCAGCACGGCCTCGAGGTTTTCGATCTCGCCCGCGCCCAGGCCCGAGGCCGGCTCGTCGAGCAGCAGCAGTTCGGGCTCGCACATGAGCGCCATCGCGACGCCGAGCATCTTTTCCTCGCCGTAGGAGATCTCGGCCGCGAGCCGGTCTCGCGAGGCGTCCAGCCGGCACAGGCGCACGACATGCTCGGCACGCGCCTGCAGCGCGCCGCCGGCGTGACCGAATTCGGGCCGCACCAGCGTCGCGAGCCGCTTCCAGCCGAGCCGGCGCTTGAGTTCCAGGTGCCCCGCGATCTGCAGGTGCTCGATGACCGAGAGCTCGGCGAAGAGCTGCGGATTCTGGAAGGTCTTCACGAGCCCGGCTGCCGCGACTTCGTGCGCCGGCCGGCCCTGGATCGGTGCGGATTTCCACAGCACGTCGCCCTGGGTCGGCGGCATGAGGCCGGCGACGAGGCTGAGCAGCGTGGTCTTGCCCGAGCCGTTCGGGCCGAAGATGCCGACAATCTCGCCCTTGGCGACGCCGAACGAAACGTCGGCCACGGCGGTCAGGCCGCCGAAGCGCTTGGTCAGGCCGCGCACTTCAAGCAGCATGGCGTTTGCGCAACAGCGCCGCGATCGAGCCGTAGATCCCCTGCGGCAGCACGAGGATCGTGAGGATGAGGATCGAGCCGTAGACGATGGAGCGCACCTCGGCCGAAAAATGGATGAGGTGCGGCAGCGCGGTGAGCAGCAGCGCGCCGGCCACCGGCGCGAACACCGAGCTGCGCCCGCCCAGCAGCACCATCGCGACGATGCCGAGCGACTGGTCGATCGAGAGGAACCCGGGCTCCAGGGACCCGAGGTAGAAGGCGTACAGGCTGCCGGCGATCGCGGCAATGACGTTGCCCGCGACGAAGGCGGCGAGCTTGTAGCGAAACACGTTGATGCCGAGCGTGTCTCCCAGCTCGTCGTTCAGGCGGATCGCCGAGAAGCAGCGTCCCATCCACGAGTGCACGACGCGCCAGCACACGAGCAGCGTCGCCGCGAGGGCGAAAAGGCTCAGGTAATACCACGGCACGGTGCCGTCCACCTTGAAGCCGAGGAGCCACGGCTTCTCCTGCAGGTTGATGCCGAGGCTGCCGTTGGTGACGTCGTTCCAGTTGAGCACCGTGAGGCGCGCCATTTCCGAGAACGCGAGCGTCACGACCGCGAAGTAGAACTCCTTCAGCCGGAAGCGGAAGCAGATGGTGCCGACGATGATCGACAGGACCGAGACGAGCAGGGCGGCGAGGACCACGGCCGTCCAGTAACCGACGCCGAGGTGCTGCATGAAGAGGTGCGTGGCGTAAGCCGCGACGCCGAACGCCGCGGCATGGAACATGGAGAGCTGTCCGGTGAAGCCGAAAATCAGGTTGAAGCTGACCGCGAGCATGCCCTGCAGCCAGGAGAACACCAGGATGGTCAGGACGACGTCGCTCTTTACCCAGAGGGGAAGGGCAAGAAGAAAGATCGAGACAATGAATAGGCCGGCCTGCTGCGACTTCATCTTCTTCCGGCGAAAAGGCCCGCGGGCTTGAAAAGCAGGATGGCGACGAGGAAGACCAGTCCATACGCGTCCCGGAAGGCGAGCGGCAGGTAGATCGAGCCCACGCCCTCGGTGACGCCGAGGATGATGCCGCCGAAGAGCGAGCCGATCACGCTGCCGATACCGGCGAGGATGGCGGCCTCGACCGCCTTCAGCACGAAAAGGCTGCCGAGCGTGGGCTCGAGCGAGTACAGGCTTGCATAGAGCGCGCCGCCCAGGCCCGCGAGCGCGGTCGAGTACACGACGACGCCGGTCTGCAGGCGCGAGGTGCGCACGCCCATCAGCTGCGCAGCCTCCGGGTTCTGCGCATAGGCGTAGGCGGCCCGGCCGATCCACGTGCGCGTGAGCGCCATGTAGGTCGCGATGATGACCGCGAGCAGCAGTCCGAACACGAGCAGCTTCATCTTCGGCAGCACGAAGCCGAAGATCACGAAGACGCCCGGCAGCACGCGGTGCAGCTCCTTGGGCGTGGAGGTCCAGATGAGCAGGGCGCTCGCCTCCAGCACCGCGATCATGCCGATCGACACGAGCAGCCCGTTGACGAGATTGTTGCGCGTGAAGCGAAACAGGCCCTGGTCGGCGATCAGGCCGGCGAGCGCGGTCACGGCGACCGCGCAGGGCACGGCGAGCGGGTAGGGCAGGCCGGCGACGTCGGTGAAATACCAGGCGGCATAGGCGCCCAGCATCATGAACACGCCGAGGGCGAAGTTCACGATGCCGGTGATGCCGAAGGTCAGCGTGACGCCGAGCGCGATGATCCCGTAGAGGGTTCCTAAGATAGCCCCGTTGAGGAGCTGCCCTAGGAGCAGCTGCCCCACGCGCCTACTTCGGCGTGACGCGGGTCGCCGTGATGGCGCCGCCCTTCCTCATGTGCAGCACGTCGAAGTCGAACACCGCCTCGCCGGTATCGTCGTAGCGGATGTTCCACAGCCCGGAGTAGCGCTCCTTCATGAGCGCGGCCTTGACCTTGGCCACGTCGTCCACGGTGCCGGCCTTCTTCATCGCCTCGACCAGCATGTACACATGGTCGTAGCAGGAGGACGAGCAGAGCGGCGCCTGGTCGTACGGGAACTCGCTGGTCTTGTAGAAGGCCTTGTACTTGGCGACGAACTCCTTCACCTTGGGCTCGGTTTTCTCGGCCTGCTCGAACCACTTCGGCAGGTAGGCGATGTAGTCGTCGATCAGGTCCTTGTTCTTCAGGCCGGGCGCCATCGAGCCGCGCACGGTGAAGAAGCGCTTGTAGAGACCGGTCTCGGTGGCCTGGCGCACGATGTCGAACAGCACGGCGTCGACGTAGCCCGGGAAGAGGAAGTCGGGCTTGTTGGCGGCGAGCTTGGCGAGCGGCGCCGAAAAATCCTTGGTGCCGGGCTCGAAGAGCTCGATCTGCAGGTCGATGCCGGCGTTCTTGAAGATCGGCGTATAGATGTCCACCGCGACCTTGCCGAAGGCGTCGTTCTGGAACAGCATCGCCACCTTCTTCGCGCCCTGCTTCTTGAGGTAGTCGACCAGCAGCTGGCCGAAGCCGGCCGAGCCCGCGTCCCAGTTCCAGGTACGCATCAGGTAATCGTGGTTCGGCTTGCCGAGCTGGGCATGGATCGCGGTCGCGCCGCCCATCATCAGGATCTTGCCGTTCTGCTGCGTCGCGTAGGGCTCGATGCCGTTGAACACGTTGGTGAGGAACGGCCCGAAGACGTAGCGCACCTGCTGCTGCTCGACCATGGTCTTCAGCTGGATCAGCGCGTCCTGCGGATTGGCGCGCGTGTCGGGCGAGATGAGCTCGAGCTTGTAGGTCTTGCTGCCCACCTTGAAGCCGCCGGCCTTGTTGATCTCGGCGACCGCCATGTTGGCGCCCTGGTGGCCCATCCAGCCGTAGGTGGCGAGCGTCCCGGTCTGCGCCTCGATCTGGCCGATCTTGACGACGTCCTGCGCGACTGCGGCGCTGGCAACTGCGGCGGCGGCAAGCGCGGCCGCGACGACTCCAAGTCTGATCTTCATGTGAACTCCTCCTCTGCGATCGAAGGTACCATATCACAGACATATCACGAACCCCGGGGAGGGCCGCTTGGCGGAACAGCCGAAAAAGCCGGACGACGCGCGCAAGAAACGCACCATCGTCGAGATCCGCGAGTCCAAGCGCACCGGCGAGAAGATGGTCTACACGTCGGTACTCGACTACACCTCCGCCAAATGGGCCGAGGCCGCGGGCGTCGACGTGTGCGTGGTGGGGGACAGCCTGGCGATGACCTGCCACGGGCATCCGAACACGATTCCCGCGACCATGGACATGATGGTGATGCACGCGGCCGCGGTGCGCCGCGGCGCGCCGAACACGTTCGTGCTCGGCTGCATGCCATACCAGAGCTATCACACGGTCGATCGGGCTCTAGCGAACGCGACGCGCTTCATGCAGGAGGCGCTCTGCGACGCGGTCAAGCCGCAGGGGGGCAAATCGCAGGCGCATATCCTAAAGGCGCTGGTGGATGCCGGCATCCCGACCGCCTCGCACATCGGCCTGACCCCGCACACCATCGCCAACTTCGGCGGCTTCAAGATCCAGGGCCGCACCGCGGAGACGGCCATGAAGATCCTGGAAGACGCGCTCGCCATCCAGGATGCGGGCTGCTTCATGCTCGAGTTCGAGGCGGTGCCGGCGAAGATCGCCGAGGTGATCTCCAGGCAGCTCGAGATCCCGACCATCGGCATCGGCGCGGGCGCGGGCACCGACGGCCAGATCCTGCTCTCCTACGACCTGCTCGGCGTCTTCACCGACTTCAAGCCCAAGTTCACCAAGCGCTTCGCCAACCTGACCGAAGTGGCGGTGGGCGGGCTGAAGAAATACGTCGACGAGGTCAAGCGCGGCGCTTTCCCGGACGACGACCACAGCTACGCGGTGGATCCCAAGGAGTACGAAAAATTCCTAGGCCTCGTCGAAAAGCGCAAGCACCGGTAGGCGCCTCGGCGACGCTCACCGACCGCGCCTACGCGCTGATCGAGGAGCTCATCGTCACGCTGCAGCTGCCGCCCGGCAGCGCCGTGTCGGAGGGCATGCTGTCGAAGCGCCTGGGCATCGGCCGCACGCCGATCCGCGAGGCGCTGCAGCGCCTGGCGCGCGAGCGCCTGGTGACCATCCTGCCGCGGCGCGGCATCGTCGTCTCCGAAATCAACGTCAAGAGCCAGCTGCGGCTGCTCGAGCTGCGCCGCGAGGTGGAGCGGGTGGTGGCGCGTGCCGCCGCGCGGCGCGCGAGCGCGGCCGAGCGCGAGCGCCTGCGCGAGCTGGCCGGGCGCTTCGAGCGCTGCGCCGACAAGGCCGACGAGACCGGCTTCATGCGCGCCGACCGCGAGTTCAACGAGCTGATCCTGGAGGCGTCGAAGAACGAGTTCGCCGCGGGCGCGATGCGCCTGATGCAGTCGCTCTCGCGGCGCTTCTGGTTTCACCACTACAAGGAGGCGGCCGACATGCCCGAGACCGCCAAGCTGCACGCCGACATGGCGCGCGCCATCGCCGCGGCCGACGAGGCCGGCGCCGAGGCGGCCACCGGACGGCTCATGGCCATGATCGAGTCTTTCACCCGGGCGACGGTGTCGCCCGACACCTGAGCCGAGCCGGCAATCGGCCGCTTGAAGATATGCACCTGATATATTAGTATTCGGAACGCCTTTCAAGCCCCGGAGGACCCTCATGACAAGACTCGGCGACACCCTGACCGAACGCCATGCGATGAGCGAGCGGCAGGGCCAGTTCCGCGAAAAGTACCGCGCGGAAATCCACCCGCTCTACAGCGGCCTGCTGCACATCGGCGTCATGTACGTGGTCGGCCTGACGGTGATCACCGGGTGCGTGTCGCGCCTCGAGAACTCGAGCTGGGAATGGCTCCTGGTCGTGCCCGTGTTCGTGTTCTCCAATCTCTTCGAGTGGTGGATCCACAAGTACGTGATGCACCGCCTGGTTGACGTCTACGCGCTGCGCGCGATCTACGACCGGCATACGCGCCAGCATCACCAGTACTTCACCGACAACGAGATGACGGTGGACAGCACGCGCGAATTCCGCATCATCTTCTTTCCCTGGCGCGCGCTTTTCACCTTCATGGCGCTCGGCGCGCCGTTCGCGGTCGCGATGGGCTGGGCGGTAAACCCGAACGCGGGCTACATCCTCATGGTGACCATCGTCGGCCAGTACCTGATCTACGAGACCTTCCATTACTGCTGCCATGTGCACGACAACTGGTTCGTGCGCCACACGCCGTTCGTCAACACCATCCGCCGGCACCACACGATCCACCACAGCCAGGGGATCATGATGGACGTGAACATGAACCTGACGTTCCCGATCGCCGACTGGCTCATGGGCACCTCCGACCTCGATCGCGGCCTCATCGGCCACCTGTTCAACGGCTACAGCATGAAGCACGTGAAGAAGGAAGCGCGCGACAAGATCGAGCGCTTCATCAACGCCGAGCCCGAGGGCTCGCAGGGCGCTTCCAAGCAGCCGCAGGCGGCCTGACATGACTCCCGAACAGGTATTGGCGATCCAGCCGAAGGTCCTCACCCGGCAGCAGCGCGAGCACTATTTCCGCGAGGGCTACCTGCTGCTCGAGAAGGCGATTTCGGAGGAGTGGATCCAGAAGCTGCGCCGCGCGACAGAGGAGCTGGTCGAGCGCGGCCGCAAGGTGGCGAAGTCGGACAAGGTGTTCGACCTGGAGCCCGATCACCGGCCCGACGCGCCGCGACTGCGCCGTGTCTCCAACCCGGTCGAGCAGCACCCGGCATTCTGGGACTACGTAGCGAAGTCCGTGCTGGGCGACATCGTCGCGGACCTCGTCGGCCCGGACGTCAAGTTCCACCACTCCAAGCTCAACTTCAAGTGGGCGAACGGCGGCGAGGAAGTGAAGTGGCACTACGACATCAGCTTCTGGCCCCACACCAACTATTCGCCGCTCACGGTCGGCACCTACCTCTACGACTGCGGCATGGACAACGGGCCGCTCGGCGTGCTGCCGAGAAGCCACGAGGTCGATCCGATGCCGACGCAATACGACGCGAGCGGCAAGTGGACCGGCTGCCTGAACGCGGATGACGTGGCGAGGATCGACCCGAAGAAAGTCGTGTACCTGACGGGCCCGGCGGGCTCGCTCACGCTGCACAACTGCCGCATGTGGCATTCGTCGCCGGCGAACTTGTCGGACGCGGGCCGGCCGCTGTTGCTGTACACGCTGACCTCGGCCGACGCGTTTCCGTACACGGTCAACCCGATCAAGCCGAAGCACGACCAGGCCATCATCCGCGGCAAGGCGGCGCCCTGGGCGCACCACGATCCGCGTCCCTGCCTGATGCCGCCCGACTGGTCCGGCGGCTACACGTCGATCTTCGCCTTGCAGCAGGAAGAAGAGGCCAGGAAGGCCGCCGCCGGGATGAGGTAGGCATGAATTTCCGCGACGCATGAAATCCCTCACTGAAGCGCAGGTCGCGCAATTCAAGCGCGACGGCTATGTGCCGAAGATCCGCGTAATGAGCGAGCGCGAGGCGAACGACGCGCGCGCGATGCTGGAGGACTACGAGCGGCGCTCGGGCGGTCCGCTGCGCGGGAACTTCCGCCACAAGGCGCACCTGCTGTTCCCGTTCCTCTCCGAGATCGTGCGCAACAGCCGCCTGCTCGATGCGATCGAGGACCTCTACGGCGCGAACCTCCTGTGCTGGAACACGAACTTCTTCATCAAGGAGGCGCGCAATCCGGCTTTCGTGAGCTGGCACCAGGACGCGACCTACTGGGGCCTGTCCTCGCCCGACGTGGTGACGGCCTGGATCGCGCTTTCCCCGAGCACGATGGAAAACGGCGCCATGGGCGTGATCCCCGGGTCGCACCTGCAGAAGCAGCTGCCGCACCGCGATACCTTCGACCAGAACAACCTCCTGACGCGCGGCCAGGAGGTCGCGGTCGAGGTCGATCAGTCCAAGGCCGTGTACTTCACGCTCGAGCCGGGCGAAGCGTCGCTCCACCACGTGCTGCTCGTGCACGGCTCGCCGCCGAACCCGTCGAATGACCGCCGGATCGGCTTCGCCATCCGCTACATCCCGACCCACGTGAAGCAGCTGCACGGCGAGGAGAGCGCGACGCTCGTGCGGGGCGCCGATACCTACAATTATTTCGAGCATGAGCCGCTGCCCAAAGGCGAGCTCGACCCCGAGATGGTGGCGCTGCACAAGGACATCGCCGAGAGGAACGCCAAGATCCTCTACCGCGGGACGAAAATCGGCTCCTACGACGATCCGGCCGCCAAAGGCGCGTACCGATAGTGGCCGCGGAGGAGAAAAAGAAGCTCACCATCCCCGACCTCGCCGCGAAGAAGAAGGCGCGCCAGCGGGTCGTGCTGGCCTCGATTCCGGATTATCCGAGCGCGGTCTGGGCCGAGCGCGCGGGCATCGACATCTGCGCCATCGGCGACAGCCTCGGCATGGTCAGCTACGGGTTTTCGACCACGCTGCCGGTCACCATGGACATGATGATCGAGCACTGCCTCGCCGTGCAGCGCGGCGCGCCCAACACGTTCCGGCTGGTGGCGATGCCGTATGGCAGCTACGCCAACCCCGATCTCGCCGTGAACAACGCGCTGCGCTTCATGAAGGAGGGCGCGGTCGACTGCGTGAAGATGCAGGGCGGGCGCGAGAAGTTCGACATCCTCAAGGCGGTGGCGGACGCCGGCGTGCCCGTCATGAGCCACGTCGGCATGTGTCCCCACTTCGTGCACACCTACGGGGGGTTCAAGCTGCAGGGCAAGACGGCGGAAGAGGCCCTGCGCATCATCGACGACGGCAAGGCGATCCAGGAGGCCGGCGCCATCGGCTTCGAGATCGAGGCGGTGCCGGCGCCGGTCGCCAAGGCCGTGGACGATGCGGTGGACATCTTCACGTTCTCGATCGGCGGCGGCGGCGCGAGTTGCGGCCAGCTGCTGCTCGCCTTCGACCTGCTCGGCGTGTTCGACCAGTTCAAGCCGAAATTCACCAAGCGCTACGCCAACCTGTCCCAGGTCGCGGTCGACGCGCTGCAGCGCTATGCCGCAGAGGTGCGCTCGGGCGCCTTCCCCGACGCCGAGCACAGCTACGGCATGAACCCCGAGGAGCGCGCCAAGCTCGAGCAGATGCTCGGCAAGAGCCTCGCGTAGCCTCGTCAGCCGCCGAGAAAGTCGAGCAGCCGCTCGGCAAGCGCCTGCGGCTGCTCCTCGGGAATGAAGTGCCCGCACTCGGGGATCTCGCCCCCGCGCACGTTCGTCGCGATCACGCGCAGCGACTCGAGCGGCTCGCTCGCGCGGCCCCTCGCTTCCGTCCTCGCGCCGCCCAGCGCGAGCACCGGCATCGGCAGGCGGAATCCCGAGTCGAGGAGCGCGCGGTTGTCGGCCTTGTCCTGCGGGAGCGCGCGGTAATAGGCGAATCCGGCGCGCATCGCGCCGGGGCGGGTGTAGCAGCGCAGGTACTCGTCGACGTCGGCCTGGCCGATCGCGCTCTTCTGCCAGCTGAACTCGCGGTAGAACCAGCCCAGGTACTCGCGCTCGCGCCCGCCGGTGAGCGCCTCCGGAAGGTCCGGGGTCACGTGGAAGGCGTGATGCCAGCGCCGCCCGCCCTGCGAGATGTCGGGGCCGATGCCCGGAATCGTCACGTCGAGGACCGTGAGCGAGCGCACCGAGCCGGGAATCGCGCAGGCGAGCGCGAAGGCCGTCGGACCGCCCCAGTCGTGTCCCACCAGGTGGAAGCGCTCCAGCCCGAGCTGCGCGCACATTTCCACGAGGTCGGCGGCGATCGCTTTCTTGTCGTAGCCTCCCCGCGGAACGGAGCTTTCGCCGAGGCCCGGCAGATCGGGCATCACGAGGCGGTAGCGGTCCGAGAGCAGCGGCGCCAGCTTGCGCCACTCGTGCGAGGTCTGCGGCCAGCCGTGCAGCAGGACGACCGGCGTGCCCGCGCCGGCCAGCTTTACGTGAATTTCAAGCCGCGAAAGGCGAAGCGATCGCTGCTCCACGAGCGCTAGACCACGGCCCCTTCATTCTCGTCCCGCACGCCGCCGTCCGATTTCTTCGGCGCGGCCTTGACGAACTGCGAGCGGTCGACCCCGAGCCACATGACGAGCGGGCTTGCGACCAGCACCGATGAATAGATGCCGAAGCAGATGCCGATCGTGAGCGCGAGCGCGAAGTAGTGCAGCGCGGCGCCGCCGAAGAGCAGCATCGTCGTCACCATCGCCTGCGTGCAGCCGTGCGTGATGATCGTGCGCGAGATCACGCCGGTGATCGCGCTGTCGATCACCTCGGGCACCGAGGCCTTGCGCATCTTGCGGAAGTTCTCCCGCACCCGGTCGAACACCACCACCGATTCGTTCACCGAG
>Ga0310810_10006364_pt1 | contig 13329 bp, 10 predicted proteins | sample NCmetagenome_FD_207641 | JGI IMG/M metagenome (GOLD analysis project Ga0310810, IMG submission 207641) | Soil microbial communities from experimental microcosm in Duke University, North Carolina, United States - NC | ecosystem: Engineered > Artificial ecosystem > Soil microcosm > Unclassified ... | reverse complement strand
CATGCGCAAGGTCCTTGTCGCGGCGGCGTTCGAGTGACCGACGAGGAGATGCAGGAGTGGGCAGCCAAGACGCAGCACATCCCGCTGGCCAAGACGACGTTCACGGTCTTCGCCGGCAACCGGCGCGTCGGGAAACCGGTGATGCGCTTCAAGACCGATGGCGCGGGACGGTTCGATGTCCTTCTGCCGGCGGGCACGTTCTGCGTGATGGCAGGCGAGGTCAAAGAAGCCACGCCCGAGGCTTCGCCCGTCGCGGCTCCGAAAGCCGGCAACATCGACGCGGAGTGCTTGCGCGACCGCGCGCTCGCTTGTGACGCCGAGCTGTACGTGCGGAAGGACAGCGCCCGCGCCGTGAAGCTGACGCTCGATACGTTCACGCCGTGCCCGCAATCCTGGGCGCAGCCGTGCTACCGCGGCCCGATGCCGCCGTAACGATTTCAGGGCACGACTTCGAAGCTGGTCTCGGCGAGCGGCGCGTTCCGGTCGGAGACGAGGCGGGCGGACCAGGAACCGACGCGGTTCCCGCTGATCTTCAGTCGGGCGCGGGTCCGGACGGTCGTCTTCGACGACGGGACCTCCACGCGCGTCTTGCCCGAGAAGCCGCCGTTTCGTTCCCACACGAGCGTGAGGTGTTCGGTTCTTCCGGGCTTGTGCGCCATCTGCAGGCAGACGTTCACGGTCCTGCTCGCCCGCGCAGAGAATCGCTTGCTCGGGTTCGGGCACGTGAAGTTCTTGTACGAGGTGGCCGCGAGCATGCGTTCGACGCGAACGCCTCCGCCACGCGCGCTGGCCGGGCGCGGGGTCGGGGCACCGTTCGGCGGCGGGATGAACGCGTCGCGCGCCGGCTCCGGCTCCGGTGACGCCGCGGGCGGCTCCGGCGCCATTGCCGCCGCGGGCGGCGCGGGGACCTCGCCGGCGCCGGGCGTGGCGACGGCGGCGACGGGCGCGGCGGGCGCGGCGACGATCTCACCGGCGGCCGTCCTCGCGGGCTCACCCGACCGGCTCGTGCCGACGCGCGCTCGCCCGACCGACATCCAGACCACGGCGACGGCGACGAACACGGCCGCGCCGATGGCCACGACGCGACCCACAGGCTGCCGCGTGCCGCGCACGATCGTCGCCAGCGAAAGCTCCAGCGTGGGCGACCGGCTCACCGGATGTGCCGGCGGCGTCGGGCGCGACACCACCGCGGTGGAGCTCTCTCGCACCTTCGCGGGCACCGGCGTCGGCCGCGATGCCTCCGCAGCGCGCGCCAGCGACACCGCAGCCGGCGCAGGTGTTGCGGCACGGGCTGGCACAGGAGCAGGCGCGGGTGTTGTGGCGCGGGCTAGCGCGGGCGCGGGTGTTGCGGCGCGCGCTGGCACAAGAGCAGGCGGGGGCGTTGCGGCGCGGGCGGGAGCGGGTGCGGGTGTTGGGGCGCGCGGCGGGACTGGTAAAGGCGCAGGCGTGGGTGGTGCGGCGCGAGGCGGCGTTGGCGCCGCTGCAGGCGCAGGTATTGCGGCGCCCGCTGGCGCAGGCGCGGGCGCTGGCGTCGCGGGACGGACTGGCGGTGGCGCGGCGGGCTTTGCGGGCAGCTCCGGCGCCGGCGCTGGCGCTGCTTCCGTCGGCGCCTCGCGTTGGGTCAGGAGCCGCTCCAGCATCGGCTTGCTGGCGGGATCCAGCGTCGTGAACTTGATGCCCATGCCCTTGGGCTTCACCCAGGTCACGATCCCGTCGCCCGCGAACACGACCGTGTCGTCGAGCAACGCGACCTCGAAGCGAATCGACGCGCCCACCTCGCGCGCGTCGCGCGTCGGCAGGAAGACGCCGCCGCGGGTGACGTTCGGTGCGAACCGCACGACGAAGTCGTCGGCGTCCGGGCACTTCAGGTGCAGGCGGACCGACGCGTCAGGCGGTGACGTGGACATTCACATCTCGCCGTGGCGGGCGGAACGCGTCAGATGACGCGCCCGGAAATCTCCTCGAGGAAAGCGAGATCGTCGTCCGGCTCGGGTGGACCTGCGGCGTCGGCGCCCGCGGGCATCGCCGCGGGACGGCCCCCCTTCGCGGCCGGCATCGCCGGCATCACCCTTGGTGGCGGCGTCGCGGCGGCCCGATCGATCGGCGAACGCGTGCCGAGCGGGTTCGCGGGCCCAGTAACGACCGCCGGCGTCGGTTTCGGTCCGACGCGAAGACCGATCGGCGTCGGCACCGCCGCCGCGTCTCTGTCGATCGTCCCCGCCGCGATGTTCGAGACGGTCGTGACCTCCTCGTCGTCCAGCCCCGACAGCCCCAGCATGCCGGCGACGTGCGTGATCACCTCGCGCAGCTTGGGAAGCGGGACGCTGTCGACCATCTCGTCGATCAGCTCGCGCGCGCCGTTCCCCGGGCCCGCGAACGTGTCCGCGTCGGTGAACGGCCGGCCCGCCGCCGCGGCCCGTCGCGCTGCCTTGCGCAAGCCCGTCCTGAACGCCAGCGGCAGATACTGTTCCAGCGTCTCCTCGCCCAGCAGGTCCAGGATTTCCGAGTCCGTCAGGATCCCGTGACGGCGGACGCTGCGCAGCTCCGTCGCCATCAACGTGCGCGCGCCCGCGCCCGGCTCCCATTTCCACCAGTCGTCGTGCGCCTCGTACCGCCAGATGGCGTGGGGCGGGAGGTAGGTCGCGACGTCCACCGGGTCCAGGTACTTGAGATAAAGGTCGTACACCGACAGCGCGCGATCGCCCTCCGCGCGCACCGACCGTTCGGATTCGGGCAGGTCTTCGATGACCAGCAGGTCGATCTGGGACGCGAGCGCCTCCGCCGGCAGCCTGCGGAGCAAGGCGGGCGCGCCGCCCGTGATCGCCTTGACTGTCTTGACGCGGAGATCCGGCCGCTGCGCGAACGCGTCCATCATCTCGCGCGGGACGAACGAGCCAAAGAACGCCTTCGCGTTTCGCAGCGGGACCGCCGGCGCATGCAGCGCCCGGAGCACGTCGGCCAGATAGCGGATGCCGGGATGGCGGTCAACGTGCTCCCGCGCCTTCTCCTGTAGGGCGACGTCGGTCTGCTCGTCGCTTGTGTGCTTCAGTGTGTCGGGGATGCGCAGCGTCCGCTGATTCATTCCTCCTTTATCGCCTTCCGCGCGCTGCGCTTGAGCGGCGGCCCGATCCCGACGTTTTCGCGCCGCTTTTTTTCGGCGTTACGACGCGTCCGGCGCCGCGTCCTGGTCGACGAGGCGGAGGTCCATCTCCAGCGTACCGCCCAGGATCTCGGCGTAACGGCGGGCGAGCGCGATCGCTGCGTCCATATCCGAAAGGTCCAGGACCGCGAAGCCGCCGATCAGCTCCTTCGATTCGACGAACGGGCCGTCGATGACGCGCAGATCGTTCTTCGTGAACACCAGTCGCTTGCCCTTGGCGCTGGACTGCAGCTGCAGGGCCCGGACGAGCACGCCCGCCTTCGTCATCTCGGTCCGGAGGCGCGAGAGCGCGGCCTTCTTCTGCGGGTTGCGGCCGGCTCCTTCGGTCTCCGGGTCCGCTTTCTCGATCAACAAGACTTGCAGCGGCGGATTCTCGGGCTCCGGCATCATGCCGAGGTCCCACGGTTCGTTGACCTTGCCGACCTCCAGCTCTCCGTCGCCGAGGATCTTGCCGTAACGTTCGGCCCAGCCGAGCGCTTCCTCGCGCGTGCGGACCTTCAGCAGCAGCGTCGCCGCCGGAAGCTCGTGCTCGCCGCGATAGGGGCCGTGCTTCGTCGTGCACTTCCCGTCGCGGAACGTGAGGCGCGTGCGCGTCTTGCTGCCGGCCAGGCCCGCGCCGTCGACGAACTGGCCCGTCTTCAAGTACTCGCCGATGAACGCGCCCATCTTGTTGATCAGCTCGAGCGGCGGCTTCTCCCCCGCCTCGGTGTGGGGATCGTTCTTGTGCATCATCATGAAACGCATCGTTGGCTCCTTTGTGTCGTGTGCTTCATGAACGCGACGACTCTGGACGCGGTCCCTCGACCTGGCGGACGATCTTTCTGCAACTGACCGGAATCGCGGAGGATTTTTTTCTCGCGCTCGCGCTACCCCGGGGTCCCGCTGGCGTCGCAGGTGTAGAACTGCTTGTACGTCGCGTCCGCGCCGCTGACGTTGGGCTTGTACGCGCACGTCGGGCGGCAGCAGTCCTGCATCGTCGTCGTCGAGTAGCCGGACGAGAAGCCTTTCCCGTTCGCGGAATTCATGTCGACGGCGGTCGGATCCGCCATCGGGAGGCCTTGCGAGCTCAACTTGCAGCCGGTCACGCGGGTCAGGTTGGCCGGACACTCGATTCGCTTGGCGAGCACGTTCCAGTTCATGTGATAGAGGTTCTGCACCTGGTTGCTCTCCACGCACGAGTCCTGGGTCGTGCTTTGCACCGAGGCGTTGCCTGCGGTGATCATCGCGCAGTCGGCGGCAATCGTGCTTTGACAGGACATCGTGGCGATCGACGTTGAGCTGTACTGGTTCATGGCGCCGACGCACTGGCTGACGCTCTGGGCGCGGATGCCGCCGTTGTTCGGCTGGCCGATCGTCGGGTAGCTGGTGTACTGGCGGCTGCAGCCTTGCGTGTTGGCGCCTTCGCCGCCGGCGCCCATGTAGATGTCGAAGTTCTTGCCGCCGCCCGCGCCGGTGTTGAACGCCTGCACGATCATCGGTTTCGGGACGGCCACGCCGCTGACGGGATCGCGCGGGGTCGTGAAGATCAGCTGGTAGCACTGGCAGCACGAGTTGCCCGCGGCCTGCGTGTCGAGGCCGCCCGAATCCTTGTCGTGGCCGACGACGCCGTACACGAAGGGAGGGTTCGTCGGCGGGCCGAAGTCGTCCGCGGCGGCGACCTTGAATTCGGGGCTGAACACCATGTCGCGGACGCACATGAAAGCGGGCCCGCCGTTGCATCCGCTGCCGGTCGTGTCGGCCGTGGCGGGCCCGTTGATCTTGTAATTCGGGCAGGGATCGCACGAGCCGCCGCAGTCGACGCCCGTCTCCGTGCCGTTCTGCATGTTGTCGATGCACGTTCCCGCCGCCGCCGAACCTCCGGTGCCCGTTCCGCCTGTACCGCCCGTCGTGCCGGAGGCACCGCCTGCGCTTCCTCCGTTTGCCCCGCCCCGACTCGATCCGGCCGCGCCGCTGGTTCCGCCGGTTCCCGCCGCGGCACCGCCGACGGATCCGGCTGCGCCGCCTGTTCCAACGCCGCCCGTCCCTCCGCGCGCCGTCGTGCCACCGTTGCCCCCGTTGCCGCCCGTGCTCGTGCCGCCGGTTCCTGTCGTTCCTCCGCGTCCCGCAATTCCGCTGCTACCGCCGTTGCCTGCGCCCCCTGTTGCGGCGCCTGCGGCTCCGGTGGTTCCTCCGCGTCCGGTCGTGCCTCCCGTCGCCGTTCCACCGGCGCCGGGACTGGTCGGACCGACGGACCCGGACGAACACCCTGCCACCGCGGCCGCGAGCAGAGCAGACGTGACGAGTCGAGCGAGGCGAGGCGGACGCTTCATAAGTGACCTCTAAGGAAGAAGGGGGGGCCGGCCGACTCTAGGCATATTCCGACGGCTGCGCCAAGTCCCGGACCCCTCTCCCTAACCCTTTCCCCGCTTCGCGGGGCGAGGGACCTGAGCGGGAGAGGGGACCCTGGATCAGTCGGCGGAGGAGAAGATGATGGCGCCGGCGTCGCGTTCGGCGGAGGGGGCGGCGGCGCGGGCGCGCGCCAGCGCGGCGGTCTCCTGCTCGATGCGTGGGAAGGTGTAGCGGACGCGACCGCGGTCGTCGGGCTCGGCTGCGACGTCGCCGCCCAGCGAGACCAGCTCGCGGTCGAGCATCGCGCCGAGCTGCGGCGTGGGCGCCAGCTCGTCGCGCAGGCGCGCGCCGTTGCCCGCGAAGATGCGCCCGAGCAGGCGGCGGCGATCGTTGCGGGTGCGACGGGCGCGTTCGGCGATGCGGCCCTTCAGCCAGCGGCCCACCGGGACCGCGAAGAAGAGGGCCGAGAACGCGATCGGGAAACTGTAGAAAGCGGTGTGCCAGCTCTCGAGCGAGATGTGCGTCCGCGCCTCGAACGCCGGCACGATCCAGAACGGCGCCAGCAGGTTGAAGCCGTTGAAGATACCGATGAGCGCGTTCGTGCCCGGCTCGTTGCCGGTCAAGGGCGGCGTCGGCTCGAGCCGTTCGGACGCCCACGCCGCCGACACGGTCGCGTCGGCCGGCGCGCCCGCGGTCTTGCGCAGGGCCTTGAAGACATAGACGACCACGCCGTCGTCGGTGACCTCGGGCTCGCCGCCGTAGTCGACCATCAGCCGTGTCGCTTCCTCTTCGGCGCGCGGGAAGCTCCAGCCCATGAGGCGCACGAGATCGACCGGGGCGATGCGCCCGCGCTGCGCGCGGATGTAGCCGACGATTCGCTTCTCGTCCTCCAGCGGGTCGACCTTGGACGCCGGGGGCCCGAACACGAACGCGAACACGCGCTTGTAGAACGGCACCCGCGGCGCGGCGGGCACGGCGCGCGCGTAGCGTCGTCCGTAGGGGTCGTGTCCCGGTCCCGCGTCCCAGCCCCAGAACCAGAACAGCGGTCCGATGCCGAAGCCGCCGCCCCGGTCGTCGTCGCGATCGGACGAGCTGCGGGCGAACATCATCGCGATCATCATCGCCACAAAGACCAGGAAGTAGCCGACCAGCGTCGCGACGATTGCGACCTTGAAGAGAAACGAGAAGGCCCGCCACGCGACGGCGGCGGCGGCAGCGGCGCGCTCGCGCAACGGAACCGCGTCGCGACGTTTGAACGCCGGGTCGAAGTCGTACAGCAGCTCGCCGCTCTCGGTCGCGCTGAGGTGGCTGCGGTACTCCTTGAGCAGGCCGGTCAGCGCGCGTGACGCCTCATCCTCGGGCAAGCCAGAGGCCGCGATCGCGTCCGAGCGGGTGAGCTTCGCGCCGCGGACGCGCAGCGCCGACAGCATCACCGTCTGGGCACGCTGGTCCGAGTACTGCTTGCGTTCGATCGTCGTCTGGGTCGTCACGGTCAGCCTTAATCTACGATGTCCTTGGCGCCTTTGCCGTCTCGTTCAGGCGGCGCCACCTCATCGGTACAACCAGGTCGCGCTCCCATCGGTCAGACTTGGGCGGAGCACGATGCGTACCGGGGGCTCACGATCCTGGGCGGCGTGGGCCACCTCGGCGGTGCTTCACGCGCTGATTGCCGCGCTGATTCTGCGCGCGGGCGGACGCGCGGCCCGGCGCGCGCTGAACGCGCCGCCGGAGACGATCGAGTTCGACCTGGACATCGACGTCGACAGGCCCGACATCGCGCCGGACCCCTCACCCTTACCCTCTCCCCGCGAAGCGGGGAGAGGGGATAAGAAGGAGGTGGGGAGAGGGGAAAAGAAAGCGGCGCCCGTCGCACACGCGCCGGTCGCTTCGTCACCGCTGTCGCCGCCGCCGTCCTCGCCCTCGTCCTCGTCGCCGTCCTCGCCCTCGGCGCGTCCGTCTGTCGGCGACAAGATCGATCTGTCGTTCGGCGCGCTGCCCGACGATGTCAAAGGCCGCTTCCGGGGCGCGCCGCCGCCGGAGGAGACGCTGCGCGAGCGGCCGGGACGCTTCGACGTCGATAAGCTGCGCGCGGCGCTGGACCGCGACCGGGACGCGGTGAACAACGTCGAGTCGGGACGTGTCGATCCGCTCCTGTACGAATACCTGCGGGGCGCGCGTTCGCGTTTCAGCGACACCGCGAAGAAGCTCGCCGAGCAGATCGAGCTGGGTCCGGGCGAGACGATGCACGCCTGGGGCCGCGGTTACATGCAGAGCGTCCAGGAGAGGAACAGCGGCGCGCTCGGCGCCCGTGCGGATACGCCGCGCGAGGGTGGCGGCGATACGCGCAACGAGATTTCGCCCGCTGCCGACGTGCTCGGCCAGTACCGCGAAGCGGGCCGGCAAGCCGAGGTCGGTGCCGAGGAGCGGCGCGCCGAGGTCTGTGTCGACGTCGCCGCGGGCCGCGAGACGAAGGTCGCCCTGCGGCGCGGCTCGGGCAACGCCGCGCTCGATAAAGTGGCGGTGGATTCGTTCGCGAGAGCTGTCGCGGTCCGCCCGGTGCCGCCCGACGCGCGCCGCGGGCTGGCCTGCTACGAGCTTCGCATCTCCGCCTTCCGCATGCCGCCGCTGCCGTTCGTCGCCTGCAGCTTCGACATCGGTATCACCGGCCCGACCTGCGTGTGGCCCTACAAGAAGGTGACGTCAGTGAAGGGCAAGTTGCTGAGCGTCGAGTATCCGCCGGCGGAGGGGGCGCGCGCGGGTTCGCCGCTGATTCGGAAGCCGCGGTGATTCCGCCGTCCGCGCCGTTAGCTCGGTGGCCCCGGAGTGCCCGTCGTGCGGCGGCGGATGCGTTCCAGCTCGGCGTCGTCGAAGGTGTAGCGGGCGCGGCAGAAGTTGCAGATCACTTCGGCCTTGCCGTCGTCGAGGATCATGGCCGACAGGTCAGCGTCGCCGAGCATCGCGAGCGAAACGCCGGCGCGCTCGCGCGAGCACGGGCAGAAGAAGCGCGCGGGGCGGCGATCGAGGACGCGGATCTCGCCCAGACGGCCGCCGAACACCGCGCGCAGCAGATCCTCGCCCGAAGGCGGGAGTCCCGCGGCGACGACGCGCGCCAGGGCGCCGTCCACGAACAGGCCGCGCGCCAGCGCGACCTCGATCGATGCCTCGCCGGGCAGGGCTTGAACCAGGATGCCGGCGGACGCGACGACGCCGCCGTCATCGCCGGCGGTGGTGTCGCAGGCGAGCGCGCTCTCGATCTGCTCGCTCTCGGTCAGGTAGCGTTCGACGTCCTCGTCGATCTCGCCGCTGCCGATCGCGGTCGTGCCGCTGAAGTTCTCGCGCAGGCCGACGTCGCGAATCACGCTCACGACGCCCGACCCGCCGATCGCGGCGGCCAGCGATGGCCGCGGAGCGCCCGGCAGCAGTGCGCCCGCCTCCGGATGCTTGACGTAGGCGCGCGCGGTTCCGGCGCCGTTCGCGTCGACGGTGATGCCGCCCAGCGGCCCGTTGCCCAGCACCTGCAGCGTCACGCGCTCGTCGTCCTTGGTCAGCGTCGCCAGCAGCAGTCCGGCCGTCAGCCCGCGCCCGAGCGCGATCGCGCCCGCCGTCCCGGCCTGGTGCCGGCGCGCCGCCTCGCGCGCGACGCTGGTCGTCACCGCCGCCACGACGCGCACCGGCAGATCGGCGAGCACGCCGCGAACGATCTCGTCTTCTTCACGCTGGCTCATACCGCGAGCGCGAGCCGCACGAGCTGCCGGACGTTGAGGGGACATTCGACAGCGACGGGATCGCCGACCCAGCGGACGGCCGTGTACTCGTCGCACGCCGTCAGGTCGCGCGTCGCGACGTCGGCGACGAAGGCGAAGTTCATGTGCAGGCCCTTGCTGCCGGCGGGGTGCTCCTCGTAGCCGATCAGGCCCGGCGGCGTGCCGTCGACACCGAGCCCGCTCGGGAACACGCCCTCGAGACCGGTCTCCTCGCGCAGCTCACGCCGCGCCGCCTCGAGGGGCGTCTCGCCCGCCTCGATCTCGCCGCCCACCGGCAGCCACAGATCGAGGCGCTTGTGTCGCACCAGCAAGATCTCCCCGCCGTTGCGGGCGAAGACAGCGACGGAAAACGCGCGTCTTTCTCCCTCTCCCCGCTTGGCGGGGAGAGGGTCGGGGAGAGGGGGCTTCACTTGTCGGTCAGTGCCGCCACGCCCGGCAGCACCTTGCCCTCGAGGTACTCGAGCGAGGCGCCGCCGCCCGTCGACACGTGCGACACCTTGCTGGCGACGCCCGCCTTCTTCACGGCCGACGCGGAATCGCCGCCGCCGATGATCGTGGTCGCGCCCGCCGCGGTCGCCTTGGCCAGCGCCTCCGCGATCGCGATCGTCCCCTTGGCGGTCGCGTCGATCTCGAACACGCCAACCGGGCCGTTCCACACGATCGTCTTCGCGCCCAGCAAGATCTCCGTGAACGCCGCCACCGTCGCAGGACCCGCGTCGACCGCCTCCCAGTCGGCGGGGATCTTGTCGCGCGCGACGGTCTTCAGCGCGCCGACCGTGCGCCCCTTGAAGTCCAGCTTGTCGGTCACGACGAACTCCGTGCCCAGCACCAGCTTGTCGCCCGCCTCGGCCAGGAGGCTCTTCGCCAGCTCCAGCTTGTCGTTCTCGACGATCGACTTGCCGACTTCGAGACCCTGCGCCTTCAGGAACGTGTACGTCATGCCGCCGCCGATCAGCAGCTTGTCGACGCGCGGGAGAAGGTTCTTGATGACGTCGATCTTCCCCGACACCTTCGACCCGCCGATGACGGCCACGAACGGCCGCTTCGGATTGGTCAGCGCGTCGCCCAGGTAGTCGAGCTCCTTCTTCATGAGGAAGCCGGAGGCGGCCTGCGGCACGAACTTCGTGATTCCCTCGGTCGAAGCGTGGGCGCGGTGCGCGCTCCCGAACGCGTCGTTCACGTACACGTCCGCGAGCGCGGCGAGCTGCTTCGCGAACGCCGGATCGTTCTCTTCCTCGGCCGCGTGAAACCGCAGGTTCTCGAGGAGGAGCACGCCGCCCGGCGCGAGCGCCGCGACCGCCTGGGTCGCGGCGGGGCCGATGCAGTCGTCGGCGAACGCGACGGGGGATTTGAGCAGCGCGGAGAGCGCATCGGCCACGGGCCGCAGGCTCATGTCGGGCACGCGCTTTCCGTCGGGCCGCCCGAGGTGCGACATCAGGATCACCTTCGCGTTCTTCTCGCGGAGGAAGTTGATGGTCGGGAGCGATTCGCGGAGCCGCTTGTCCGACTCAACCTTGCCGTCCTTGAGCGGGACGTTGAAGTCAACGCGCACGATCACGCGCTTGTTGGCGACCGGGAGGGATTCGACGAAGAGCTTTGCCATGGTGGGGCCGGGTTTAGCAGGGCGGGGGGCGGGTTGTCGATAGTGGGCGGTGATACTCTTCCCGTCGTGCGCCGGTTGGTGACCGAGACGGCCTGGTTGCTGGCGACGTTCGCCGCCGCCTGCATCGCGCCGAGAGCAAACCCGGGACCTGGCATCCCGACGTCCACGCCGACGCAGCCCCCGGATTTTCCATACGCTGCTCCTTCTGCCCCGGTTACGACCACCGGCGAAACGGCGTGCTCCGCGGATGGGCCCGCGCCGGCTCATCTCGACAGCGGTTACGACCTGGCCGGGCTTTGGATCTTCTCGAGGACGCTATTCTACGTGCGCGAGAACCACCCTCGCGATGTCGCGCCGATCGCGCGCGAGCTCCTGGTCAAGTCGCTGGAAGCGGTCGCTGCGCGGGAAAGGGAGATCCAGGTCGACCGGGATCTCGCCACCCCGCCCCGCTGGGCGACAGTCACGGTGGCGGGCAAGTCGTGCACGTTGAACCTCGAACGCGTGGACGCGCCGTGGAGCCTTCGTTCCAGAATGCAGGAAGCCATGCGCTTCGTGGACGCGCATCTCCCGCCCCCGCCGTGGGGCAGAGGCGTGGAGCGTGAGATGGCGATCGAGATCGCGGCCACCAACGGGATGCTCGCGGCGCTCGACGGGCATTCGCGGCTCCTGGACGCCGACGCGTACGCCGCACTCCGCGCCCGCCGGCCGAAGCGATCGGGCACGGCGGCAGCGGAGCCGGACGCGCCCCGGTCGGAGAGCGCGATCGATGCGTCCGGCCCCACCCCGACGCCGATGCGCGTCCTTCCGCGCGCCGCGCCGGGTTCGCGGGTCGCCGGCTTGCGCCTGCGGGAGTTCGCGCCCGGCGTATCTGCCGAGGTCGAACGCGCGCTGGCCTCCCTGGAACGCGAGCCGCCGGCGGGGATCGTCATCGACCTGCGCGACAACAAGGGCGGGGTTTTCGACGAGGCCGTCAAGGTCGCGGACGCCTTCATCAAGGAGGGAATCCTCGTATCGACGACCACCAAGCGAGGGCGCAACGATCGGGTGGCGCACAGCGACGGTCACGAGCCCGGCGGCGCGATCGTCGTGCTGGTGAACCGGCGTACGGCGTCCGGCGCCGAGATCGTCGCCGCGGCCCTCAAGAACCTCGGACGCGGCGTCGTCCTGGGCGAGCCCACGGCCGGCCTCGCTTCGATCGACGTCGTGTTCGAGCTGCCCCCAACGCGGCGCCGCCCCGGCGAGCCCGACGACGAATCGCTCGAATCACTCGGTCTGCTGTTGTCTCTCGGGCGTGCGCTCGCGCCGGGCGGAGCCGAGATCGCGGGCGCGGGCGTCACTCCCGACATCCAGCTGTCGCCCGTGACGGAGGCGCTGCGCGCCGAGAACGACTGCTTGCTCCAGTTTGCCGACGCGCTCATCAATCAGGCGCCGGATCCCCGGCGCGCGACGCTGCTGTCGACGGCGAGGACCCTCGCGCCCCCCGCGGCGTGCAAGACCGTCACGCCGGCGCGGCCGTGACCCGCCGGCGCGCGCACAGTACGCTGATTCGCGCCGCTACTTGCTCGTCAGGGGCGGCGAATTCCAGCTGACGTCATCCGCCAGCGTCGGCGCGGTCCAGGGAACCCACTTGGTCAGGTCGGCCGTGCCGGCCGGCTGCGGCTCCATCCGGCCATCCGGCGCGGCCTTTTTGGTCAGGTGCGCGCGGATGGCGCGCTTCAGCGGGTCGCCCTGTGTCGCCGTGTAGAACGTGCAGTGGTTGTGCGGGTCGCTCGGGTTGCCGCCGTTGTAGCCGATGTTCGCGCCGACGCCGAGCGCGGCGTACAGCTTCTGGCCCGCGGCGCTGGCCGCGTGCTGGCAGGTCGAGCAAAGCTCGCCGATGCGCGAGTTGTCGAGCACGAGCAGCCCGCGCGGCGCGTACATCGCGACAAGCGAGCTGGTGTCGCTCGGGGCCATGTTCACTTTGGTCCCGCTCGTGTACGTCTGGAACACGGTCCCGAACCACCCTTGCGCTTCACTCCACGCGGACGAGAGCGATTGCGCCGGCATGCCGTTCGGTCCTTTCGGCGCCGTGTTCACGATGCGGAACGCGGACACGCCGCCGGTGCCGGACTCCTGCGGGATGCCGAGCGCGATGCGCTCGTCCCACGCGCCCACGGTGAAGGCCGCCTTGCCGTTGCGCGAACAGCCGGTGATGCCGACGGCCGTCGGATCGATGATGTTGTTCCGGCCCGCCGCCTTCTCGGCGACCAGCACGTCGATGACGCGGCTGATGCCCCACGCCCAGCCGACCTGCGCGCTGGCGCCGGTGCTGGTGCCGTAGATGTTGGTGAAGAGACCGCTGCGGCTTGTCTCGCTGGCCATCTGCTGGTGGTTGTAGTTGCCGGTCGCGACGCCCTCGCCGCTCACGATGCTGGCATCCAGGCTGGACCCGCCCATCCCGATGATGATCGGGACCGGTCCGCTCGTGCCGCTCG
>Ga0310810_10006363_pt1 | contig 13329 bp, 9 predicted proteins | sample NCmetagenome_FD_207641 | JGI IMG/M metagenome (GOLD analysis project Ga0310810, IMG submission 207641) | Soil microbial communities from experimental microcosm in Duke University, North Carolina, United States - NC | ecosystem: Engineered > Artificial ecosystem > Soil microcosm > Unclassified ... | reverse complement strand
TCCCGCTCAGCTATATTGGCGCTTCATGCCGCAGCAATATCAACCGGATTGAGACCCCATTATTGTTGCTGGCAAAACTGCCACCCAGGCTGCTCTTTGCGGGAGACTGCTCTACAATACAGGCCCCTGAACGAAACGCAATCGGCTTCCACTTCCAACGCTTCCATTATATGACTTTCTTCTGATACCAGAAACTTTCGACTTACTTCGGTGTCTAACCATCTGGGACCGCCAAGTACGACCAATGAGAACAATGATTCTTACCACTGCACTCGGTCTGAGCCTCACTCCCGTTGTTCAAAGGTTGTTCGCGGAACCGCAGATCGGGGATTACCCTCCCGCAATCGCGCTTGAAAGGCTTTTACAGGCACCGGAGGGGAGTAAAGCGACCTGGGCCGCACTCAAAGGAAAGGTCGTGGTTCTTGAATTCTGGGCGACGTGGTGCGGGCCGTGTGTCGGCGCCATTCCGCATCTGAACGAGTTGGCAGATGCTTTCAAGAATAAACCCGTTCAGTTCATCGCCATTACCGATGAAGATGAAAAGATAATTACGCAGTTCTTGAAACGGAAACCTATTCATGCGTGGGTTGGACTCGACACCGATAAATCGATGTTCAAAGAATACGCAGTTACTGGCATACCACATACGGTCATCGTCGATAAGAAAGGGAGAATTGTTGCCATAACGCACCCCGCCGCTTTGACCGACCAAATCCTGAGAGATGTGCTGGCCGGCAAGCGGCTCGCTTTGGCAACACCATCCTCCGATCGCCGCGATGGTATTCGTCCTGGTTACGTGCCCTACTCCAACGACCATGAACAGACGAACCTGTTCCAAGTACTCATTCGTCCTACTCCGCCGGAATTGCAAAACAGCAGCAGTATGGCCTCAGGTAATGGCTGCATTACCATTGCCGGCAGCACAGTCTTTGGTGTGCTTTCCTCCTGCTATAATATCAACCTCGTACGCGTTATTACGAATGCGGCTCTGCCTGAAGGCAAATTCGATTTCATTATCAAAACACCTTCAAAAGAGGGCGACATCGCCAGGACGTGGCTGCGGCAAGCCGTCGAAGCTACATTCGGACTACAGGCCAAGCGCGAAACTCGTACAGTGCCTGTGTACATACTCAGCTCGTTACAATCGGCCGCAGGTAAATTCACTCCGACAGTCTCAACCGGAGGCTCTTCTGGCCAATCCGGTCCCGGCAGATTGCAAGCCATTAACCAACCCGTCTCCTCGCTGGCTGGCGGCCTTGAGTCCAATCTCAGAATTCCGGTGTTCGATGAGACAGGGCTGACTAACCATTATGATTATGAAGTGAAATGGAAGGAAGAGAAGGAAGGGGAGGCCAAGCCCGAAGTCATCGTTCAGGCGGTCCACGACCAACTTGGGTTACAGCTGACGCTCGCGCATCGTCCAGTCGAAATGGTTATCATAGATTATGCGACAAAGCCCAAGCAGGAGTGATCGTTGGAGACGGTGGTCGCTCGCCGCGCTTGCGTTCGAGCATAAAAACCCAAAGGACTCCGAGTGCCCCATTTCTGCCTTCCTCAGGGCTTATCCGACCGGGCTCGTCGGTCAGCCAACCATTTTTCGATTTCCCCCGACTCGCGCGGCAGACCGTCGCTGAGAATTTTTGCGCCGGTCTTGGTCACCAGCACGTCGTCTTCGATGCGGATCCCCAGTTTTTCCTCGGGAATATATATGCCGGGTTCGAGCGTGATGACCATGCCAGCCGCGAGCGGTTGCTGGTAAGCGCCAGCATCGTGGACGTCGAGGCCGACGAAATGACCCAGGCCATGAATGAAATAATCGCCATACCCTGCCGACTCGATTACTTGGCGGGCGGCGGCATCAAGGTCTTCGATGTAAACACCAGGCTTGAGTTTCGCCAATGCCGCTTTTTGCGCCCTGAGCACCAGTTCGTAAATCTCCCGCTGACGGGCGGTGAACCTGCCGCTGACCGGAAAGGTGCGGGTGATATCGGCAGCGTAATGGGCAAACTCGGCTCCCATATCCAGCAGGATGAGTTCCCCTTCTTGGATGTTCCGCTCGCTTTTTGGGTAATGCAGGATTGTCGAATTAGGCCCCGAACCAACGATACTCGGATATGCCGGTCGCCGAGCTCCACTGGCCTTCCAGATCCGTTCAGCCTCGGCTTCCACGCGCGCTTCAGTCGAACCGGGGCGGATCTCCGTAGCGGCGGCGCGAAATCCATTTTCAGTGATGCGCACGGCGCGTTGGAGCAATGCGATCTCATCCATCGAATGGCGTGAACGCATCTCCGCTAGTGAATAAGGCAGCGGACGTTTGGTGACTCCAGCTAGCAGGGATGAAACTTTGTCGTACAGTTCCAGGTCGGCTGGCTTTTTGTCGGCAGCAGGGTTTGGGGTCACGACCTGCCATAAAACCGGAGAGCGCATGGTCAGCTCCAGCATCAGGCGCAACAGTCGATCCGTTCGGTAAATCTTTTCGAAGCCGTACTTTTTGCGAAGAGCCAAGCCGAGGGGTTCGCGCTCTCCGGTCCAGCGCTCAGCCTCAGGGTCCCGGTTGGCCAGTAGAAGAAATTCCCGATAAGTCCGCTCTTTCGGCGCCAGGACCAGGATGGCCTTCTCCTCTTGAACGCCGGTTAGATAGAAAAAATCCGAGCTCTGCCGATACCCGTCTCCATCTTCCTCACCTTCCGCGTAAACGACGGCCACGCCTTCATTGATCGTTTTCATTAAGGCCTCGCGGCGAGCGCGGTAAACTGATGGATCCTGAGTCTGCCGCGGCTCGTCTATTTTCGGAAGCGCCGGGTCGCTCGGAGGGAAACTGTCAGTAGGCTGCGACTCGACAGTGATAAGAATCAAACAACAGACGACGATCCACACCAGGAATGTACGAACGGCAACAGGTTGCGAGACCGGATGTTTTGCGCGCATATGGGAACCGCCGCGAGTCTGGCCCAACCGTCGCAGAACTCAAGACGCAATCTTCGACAAGCTCTGTCGGAATTCAGGGCCAATATGCCACGTAATTCCGAAGTCGAATAGCGCCGTGCGCACGCCGAATGTGCTATAGGGGTGCTTTTTGATTTGAAAGTTGGAGGAGGCAGTTAGATTGATGGCCGAATGGATTGGCTGCAAGCGCTGGATATTGAGCTGTTTCGGTTCGTCAACCTCAAGTTGGTGAATCCGGTGTTCGATCTTCTGATGCCGTTACTGAGCGGAAACGAGTGGTTCCGCCCTGCGTTGGTAATGCTGGCAGCGTTGATTATCTGGAAAGGAGGGCTCCGGGGCCTGGTTTGCGTTTTGGTGATGTTGCTGGTCGTCTCCGTTGGAGATGGCTTAGTCGTTAATACGATCAAGCACGCAATCGCCAGAGAGCGTCCCTTCCTGGTGATCTCGGATACACACCGGTTGGTGGGCCTGAGCGGATCCGGCAGTATGCCTTCGGCGCATGCAGCCAATTGGTTTGCTGCAACAATGGTCGCCCTTATTTATTACCCCCGGAGCCTCTGGCTCATGTTGCCGGGTGCGATCCTGGTGAGCTTTTCACGCATCTACACCGGGGCTCATTACCCGAGCGATGTAATCATGGGCGCGATACTCGGAGCGGGTTACGCCGTGGCAATAGTGTGGGCTCTCGAGAACGTGTGGCGTCGTGCTGGCCAGAGGTGGTTTCCGTTGTGGTGGGAAAAGCTGCCGTCCCTTGTCGCGGTGCAGGCGCGGTCCGAGTCGACCGACGAAGAGGGTGAGGCAGAATTTTCCGGGCCGCTACCCAAGACGCGCGGGATTGCACCAGCCGGTTTCCGGGCGCCGCATGTCACTCTTGACACTCATTGGCTGCGATCGGGATATGTTTGCATTGTCCTGCTGCTCCTGGCGCGCTGGATTTACATCGCCAGCGGAACGATTCAACTTTCGGCGGATGAAGCCTACCAGTGGGTATGGTCCAAGCACCTGGCGCTTTCCTATTACAGCAAGCCGCCACTGATCGCGTACACGCAGTTTGTAGGCACGGCTCTGTGGGGTGATACCGCTTTTGGCGTGCGCTTCTTCTCGCCTCTCATCGCCGCGGTCATGAGCCTGGCGGTGCTTCATTTCTTTGCCCGTGAGGTCAATGCGCGCGCCGGCTTTCTCCTGCTGCTTGTCATTAACGCGACACCTCTGCTCGGTGGTGGAGCGGTGTTGATGACGATCGATCCGCTTTCGGTGCTGTTTTGGACGGCCGCGATGCTTGCCGGATGGCGCGCGGTGCAGGAGAAAGGCACCACGACTGATTGGTGGCTCGTGGGTGTATGGATGGGATTGGGCTTCCTGAGCAAGTATACGGAATTATTCCAGTTGTTGTGTTGGGCAGTCTTTTTCTGGCTCTGGCCCCCGGCCCGAAAGCATTTGCGGCGACCGGGGCCATACCTGGCGCTGCTTCTCAACGCTCTGTTTGCACTCCCGGTGCTGATCTGGAACAGCCAGCACGATTGGGTGACGGTGTCGCATGTGGCTGGCGCCGCCGGTGTGGGAGAAAAATGGGAACTCACGGGAGAACAACTGCTCAAATCGTTGAAGAATGTCAGCGAATTCCTGGGGAGCGAGTTGGGTTTGCTGAACCCGGTCTTCTTTATGGGCATGATCTGGGCGATGATTGCCTTTTGGCGGCATGGCCGCAGGAATCCACTACAGGTGTATTTGTTCAGTATGGGGGCGCCCGTATTCATAGTTTATTTGTTGCAAGCCATTAAGGCTCGTTTGTTGCCGAATTGGATAGCGCCATCCGTCCTGCCGTTGTTTTGCCTGATGGCAGTCTATTGGGACATGCGGTGGCGGCTCGGGAATATAGAGGTAAAGCGCTGGTTAGCCCTGGGGTTGGTGCTGGGATTTACTGTCGTGATTTTCGCGCACAACACCAATTTGATCCAGAAGCTCACTGGCTATTACCTTCCGGTCAACCTGGATATTCTGCATCGAGTCCGCGAGTGGGACACCTCCGCGCAAGCCGTTGGCCAAGCCAGGCGCGCCTTGCTCGAGGAGGGCAAACCAGTATTTATCATCGCCGACGATTACGGGTTGGCTGGTCAGTTCAGTTTTTACCTCCCTGAGGCGCAAAGCGCGGTGAAAGATGACCCGCTGGTTTATTGTCGATCGAGCACTCGGCCTGAAAATCAGTTTTATTTCTGGCCCGGTTATGACCGCCGTAAAGGCGAGAACGCGATTTATGTGCGCGAGTTGAAGCGTAGTAATCCTGCCCCATTGCCGCCTTCGGACCGCCTGCTGAGGGAGTTTGAATCGGTATCGGACATGGGAGTGAGTAATATTCTGTATCATGGCAGGCTGGTGCGGCCATTACAAATATATGCCTGCCGAGGCCTGAAATGAGCGCAGGTCTGGTATTGAAAAGCTTCCCGATCCGCGATTACGACCTGGCGGCGACATTATCTTCGGGCCAGGCATTTTGCTGGCGTTCCCTCGACAACAAGTGGGTTGGTGTGATTGGCCACCATTGGGTGCGGCTGGATTCGGACGACACTTCAATCCGGGCGGAAACGGTCGCGCCTGTTTCGGATTGGAATTGGCTGCAGCAGTACCTGCAACTCGAAACCAACATCAGTTCCGTGATCACACAATTCCCGGAGGACGAACCGATGCGTACAGCCACTGCCGCTTGCCGTGGCCTGCGGTTACTACGACAGGATCCCTGGGAATGCCTGGCTTCGTTTATTTGTTCCTCGACCAAGCAGATCGTGCAAATTCAGCAAATTGTAGGATTGTTGTGCGAACGTTTTGGTGAGGCGGTAATAACCCCGCTCGGAGTGCCTGTCGCGCATAGTTTTCCCCCCGCAGTTGTCCTCGCAGAAGCTAAGGAAACGGATTTGCGGGCATGCAAAATGGGCTTCCGCGCGCCGTACTTACTAAAGACGGCACAACAGATTGCGCGTGGCGAACTCGATTTAGCGAGTTTGAACGGGCTGCCGGTTGAGTTCGCGCGGGAACGGCTAATGATGATGCCGGGGGTGGGGCGGAAGATCGCCGATTGTGTTTTGCTTTTTGGCTATGGTATGCAATCGGCTTTTCCGGTTGATATCTGGGTGATGAAAGCGTTGCGCGAGCTTTATTTCCCGCGTCGGAAAGTGAAATTGCCCAGGCTGCTACGGTTCTCCGCCGAATATTTTGGGCCATATGGCGGTTATGCGCAGCAGTACTTATTTCATTATATGAGAACCAAACGACAGAGGACAGAGGTCGGAAGACAAGGAACACAACTCCGAGGGCCGAGGGCGAGGACGGGCGTCAGGGGAGGAGGAACGTAGATTTGAGGCTTGAGAATTGCAGATTGGAAACTGTAGATGGGCAAATGGCAAAAACATGACAACGCTCGAAGTTCTTTTCACACCGGCCGAGTTTGTCGTGTTGAAACAACGCGACCTGAGCGAAACAGTGTGTGTTGTATTCGATGTGTTGCGGGCGACGAGTACCATGGTGACCGCGCTGGGCAACGGTGCCGACGCCATTATTCCTGTTGCTGACATTCCCGAAGCGCTGGCGATCCGGCAACGGCGCCCAGAGGTATTGTTGGCAGGAGAACGGGACGGCGTGCGGATTGAGCCGAATTTAGCGGGCGGCGTTGCGTTTGAGCTCGGTAATTCGCCGCGAGAATTTACGCCGGAGATGGTTCGTGGTCGGACAATCGTCATGACGACCACCAACGGGACGCGTGCAATGCGTGCTTGCGCTGGTGCCCGGTCGGTGATGGCCTGCAGTTTTCTGAACTTGCGCGCAACTACGGAATTGATCGCCGGGCAGGAGATTGCGCATTTGTTGTTGGTTTGCAGCGGCACCCATGAGGAAGCGGCCTACGAGGATACTTTGGCTGCAGGCGCGTGCTGCGACCTGGTATGGCACCGGTTTGGCCGGGGCAAGGTGGCCGATTCAGCCGGCATGGCACGCCGCCTGTTCCACTTGGCTCATAAAGACCTCTTCGAGGCCTTTTCCGAGTCGCGTAACGGCCGCAGGTTGCTCGCGCATCCGGCGTTAAAGGAAGACGTCGCTTTCTGCGCCCGTGTCGACCGTCTGCATCTCGTGGCAGAATTGACCAAAGCGGGCGAGGTAAGACAGAGAAAAGCATGATCGATTGCTGCAAAGGGAAGACACCACAAACGGCTTAATGGCGTTGTGGGGTCAGGCTCTCCAACTGCTGCCGGGCGGCGGGGTAATTAGGTTTAAGCCTGAGGGCTTGCCGATAATGAGCGGCGGCTTCATCTGGTTTACCCAGGCGGGCAAAGGCCATGCCGAGGTTGAACTGCGCTTCAGGATTATCTTCATTTAGCCTTAGAGCTTCTGAGTAGTGTTGGATCGCTTCATCCAGCCTGTTTTGCTCAGCCAATACATTGCCGAGGTTATTGTGGGCTTGCGCGTCGGAGGGATTCAGCCGCAATGATTCCTGGTATTCCGCGATCGCCTCGTTGAATTTGCGCTGCGCGGCAAAGGCGTTGCCCAGGTTGCTATGGGCGCTGGCATAATTCGGTTTGAAGTGTATCGCGGCGCGAAAATGTTCGATTGCTTCGTCCAGATGGCCCTGCATAGCCAGAGCAATTCCTATATTGTTATGCGCGTCGGCGTGCTCGGGCTTTTCGTTGAGAACAAATCGGTAGTGTTCGATTGCCGCTGGGATTTGGCCGATTTCTGAAAGTGCATTTCCCAGGTTGTTATGCACCTCGACATGCTTTGGCCGCACGCGCAGGGCGGCTTCATAATAAGGAATAGCTTCCATTGGCTTCTTCGCTCCGGCCAGCGCGTAGCCGATATTATTCAAAGCATCCTCGTAAAGCGGGTTGATTTCCAGGGCCTTGCGGTAATTCACCAGCGCGTCGTCGCTCTTGCCATGGTTCGCCAAATAAAAACCCAGATTATTATAGGCCAGGTAATTCCTTGACGTGACAGTGACCGCTCGCTGAAAGAGCGATTCGCTATCATGCCAAAAGAATATTTGGCGGGCCGTCAGGCCGGCACATGCGAGCAACGACAATCCGCCAGTCAGAGCGAATAAATGACCGCGTGCGGGCGAGACGGGCACGAGTTCGCAAACGCCCCAAACTAGACCGATGCACAAGCCGATCATGGGGATATACGTATATCGATCTGCCATCGATTGAATACCAACCTGGATAAGGCCGATTACCGGGATGAGACTCCCAACAAACCAAAACCAGCCAACCGCCAGGTAGGGACGGCTACGCGCGAGCACAGTCACGATAACGGTTATGCCCAGCACCAGGATTACCGCGGCAGTCACTTGCCAGGCGGGCCAATGTCCCGGATGAGGATATAGAACGGACAGGTCAACTGGCCAAAACATCTTTCCAAGGTAGCGAGCATACGAAACGAACGCGTTGGCGACACGTTCGAGCAGCGAAATGCTGGCCGATACAGCTCCGCCCTTGCGTTGCACCAGGAACGTGATGACGCAGGAAACCACCGTCAATATAAAGAAAGGAATTTTTTCCAGGATAGCGTAACTGTAAGAGAGGGCATAAGGAGACTCTGATTTATTTAGGAATCGAATTCGTCCTACTTCCTCTCCTGCCTTTCTGGACAATCTGTTCAGAGGCCAATAATCGAGCAAAAGCAGCAGCGCGGGTACTGTCACCAGCATCGGTTTGCTCATGAGACCCAGCGCAAACAGCAGCAGCGCGGCGCAGTAATAAAATGTGGAGCACGGCATGCCGAGCACTCCTGGCGCGGGGGATGCTTTGGGCGAATTCCGTGTGTGACATCGTACGTACCGTGTGTAGGCCCCGAGGGTGAGTATAAAAAACAAAGTGCTGAGCACATCCTTTCGTTCGGAAATCCAGGCGACCGACTCGACATGCAAAGGGTGAAGGGCGAAGAGGGCGGCAACAAACGCACTGCGCCAATGAGCACCGGTCATTTCTCGCAAAACCAGGAAGAGCAGCACCGTGTTTGCGATATGAAATATTACACTCGTGAGGTGATGAGCGCCGGGGCGATTCCCAAATAACTGCCAATCTATCATGTGCGATAGCCAGGTTAACGGGTGCCAATTGCTGGCGTCACCTGACGTGAAGGCCCAGACAATATTCCGCCACCTGAACCCGCCTTGCACGTGATTGTTGGAGGTGACGTAATCCGGGTCGTCGTAGTTGACAAAATCGTTGAGAGCAGCGAGCCAATAAATCGCCAAAGTGGCCAGTATCAGCAACAGGCTAATCCGGGACGGCGCCAGCCATTTCTCGCCGGTAGATTGCGATGTTGCGGGTCGATCTGCCCTTTTGGAAAGGCGTTGTTTATCTTTTAACATCAACGCTGGGATGCAGCGCTATCAGCTAATCAGAAAAGCGTCCGAGGATAAATCGCGAAATCCCGCGCAGAATGCGACGCGCAAAAATGGCCGAAAGGGAAAGCAGGTGAAACCTACGCCTTGGCCTCCGGCCGATAACTGGCAACGACCCATTCACTGAGAATTTTGTCAGGCGACTCGACTGCATCGGTGTCGAGTGTGAACTCACGCTGGCCTGAGTTCTGGGCGATCAGCTTAAGCCCAAAATGGAAATCTTTGAAACGTTCAGCGCAGAGGTCGCGCACCGATCGTGATTTCTCAAGCGCTTCCTGGACCAGCAAATCAGCCGCCGCCGGAGTGAAGGTAATCTTCATCGAATGATTCTCCTGAAACCGGCGGGCAAATTCCTCAACGAATTGCCGGGCAACGATCCGCTCTTCACAGCGCGGGTCAGAAAGAATTTTTTCAAGCTCCGCGACCGGATTATCAACCTGTTCGTGGGTGACGACGAACCGCTTTACGTCAGAAGAGGGCAACTCAAATTTGATATCACGGAAGACGCGCTCGCAAACGGTCATTAAACCACGGGCACCGGTACGTTCCTGACCTGCCCTTTCGGCGATTCGGCGCAGGCCCTCGTCTGCGAAAAGCACTTCTATTCCGTAAGCGGCAAAATCCTGTTCGTACTGCCGAATGATGCTGCCTTCCGAGTTTTTGAGAATCATGAATAAATCGTCTTCAACCAACGAATGGCATACTACCCGCACGGGCAAACGGCCGATGAACTCAGGTTCGAAACCAAACTCGATGAAATCGGGAGTCTGGGCTTGATCGAGCACCTCCTCGGTGCTGTCCAGGGGCCGCTCCTTGGCGGCGAAGCCAATTGTCGCCTCACGGAGTCGTTGTCGAATAATCTTCTCCAGCCCACCAAAGGCGCCGCTAACGATGAAAAGGATATGCTTGGTATTGATGGTTGCCGGGGCTTTGCGTCCGCGCTGTGTGAAATCCATCATCGCCTGGATTTGCCCGGCGATATCATTTGGCGAGCGCGCTGGAACCTCGGTTTCCTCCATCAATTTGAGCAAGTTGGTTTGGACTCCGCGTCCACTGACATCTCTGCCGGTGACATTGCTCGCTGTCGCAATTTTGTCGATTTCGTCGATATAAATAATCCCATACTGTGCTCGTGTGACATCGCCAGCGGCCAGCCGCAACAGGTCACGCACCATATCCTCGACGTCACCCCCGACATAACCTGTTTCAGAAAATTTTGTCGCGTCAGCCTTAACAAACGGCACCCCAATGAGATCAGCGGCCTTGCGAATGAGGAAGGTTTTGCCGACGCCGGTAGGGCCAATAAGAATGATATTCTGTTTGGCGTAATTGGGCGATTCTTTGCCCTGCAGGGCCAGGTGGACGTGATGATAGTGGTCGCAAAGGGCAACGCTTAGGACCTTTTTTGCCTCGTCCTGTTTGATGACAAACCGATCGAGGTAAGCTTTGATGTCCCGCGGTTTGTACTTGAATTCAAATGCGTTCTGATTGACATCGCCAGACCCGGTCTCTGGTGCATTCCCGGTTTCAGGTTTGGTTTGGTCGCGTGCACTTTGAAACTGTTGGCGCATGAATTCGGCCAATTGCCGCTGAATTTCATCTGGCGTCGGCGGTCCGCTAAAAACTGTGCTCTGCATGGTTCCTCTCGATAAACTCTCTTGCTACCATACTGCACTTTTGACATAAGGCCAGACGGATGCCCGACGAATTTTTTCCACTGAACTCGCAACGCTTTGAGGAAGCACTGCGCCGATTCGACGCGGAGAACAATTGTGATCCCAATGTGGAGGAGGAGAATGGCCTGCACCACGCGCGAGAGCTTTTATATGCGAAGCGTTTAAGCGATTGGGTCTTACGACTGTGTCCAAATGCTGGCGAGGAATTGCGTTTGGCCGCGCGCTGCCAGCATCTCTGCCGATGGATTATTCCGCGCGAATCCTTTCCCATGACCAGAGCAGGGTATTTGCAATGGCGAGAAGAACTTAAGAAATTCCATGCCAAAAAAGCAGGTGAAATCCTGCGCGACACTGGCTACCCCAATGCGGTAATCAGCCGGGTGCAAGCACTCAATCTAAAGAAGAATTTCCCGAACGATCCTGAGGGGCGAGTGCTTGAAGACGCCCTTTGCCTGGTTTTTCTGCAATACCAATTCGCCGCACTTGCCGAAAAAACCAGCGAGCACAAAATGATCAATGCTTTACAAAAATCCTGGAACAAAATGACGCCGGCAGGCCGAATCCATGCAAAAGAGCTTGCTTATAACGAAAAGCAGAGAGTTTTGCTGGAGAAGGCACTCGGCGCTTTAGAGCCGTAATCAGCCGCGTTAACGAGAATTTCGATTAAACCACAACGGGAGCTCTTTGTTTTCTGTGGCGCAATTGGCGGCGGCGGCGAAAGCGGCGAAGAGAATGGGTAGCGAGGCTTTTCCGGAAAAGGTCGCGATTGATAGCCTGGGCGGCAACTGCTCCCTGGCCAGCAGCGATGATCATCTGGCAATTCGCCGGCGTCACACACCCTGCGGCGTAAAGCCCTCGCACGGTGGTTTGCATTTCGAGGTCCACCACAACCTCCCCATTGGCATTCACTTTAGCGCCAAGATGTTTGGCCAGGTCATTGAAGTAAATGTCACCTCGGGTGGTAAAAAGGGCCTCAAGAGGAAGGTTGCGCCCGTTCTCGAACTCCAAGGCAAGAATCTGGCTGCCTTTTCTGCGCAGTCGCTTGACGGGCTCCTGGTAGACAGGGATCTGATATTCGCGAATCCACCGCGCAGATTGAGCGCTCCAACGGCGGACTCGGCCGTCAGTCACAATTACGACCTGGTCGGAATAGACTAGCATCGCTAGCGCATACTCTACGGCTTCGCCTGTCCAGCCATAAATGGCAATTCTTTGTCCTTGCAGACGGTAACCATCGCAGTCTTTGCAAAAAAAGAGACTATGGCCAAGGCAGGCCTTGACCCCGGGAATCTCGGGTGGCAGGTGGAAAATGCCAGTCGCCAACAATAGCCGTCGACAGGTGTAAAACGTCTGACTGCCACGAAGACTGAATCGGTCCTTGCGGACACGCGCCCAGGAGATTTGGTCTCGTCGAAATCGGACTCCGTACAAGCGGGCTTGCTTGCGCGCGCGCTCAATCAGTTTTGTTCCACTGATGCCCTTGGGGAACCCCAAGTAATTTTGAACATCCGGTTCCCATCGCGCCATCGATTTGCCTGCATCGATTACCAGTGTCGGGCGCTTGGCGCGACCCAGATAAATAGCAGCTGAGAGGCCCGCCAGACCGCCGCCGACGACAATTACTTCTGCAGACTCAGGCTTAAGCATGATCACTAAAAAGCGGCGATGGGATGACCCATCACCGCCTTTACTTGCGAACCGTTGCGCGGTCCGGGTGAGCAGTGCTTAACGACCTGTCGGCTGCGTGCCGGCAGTATTAAACCATAGTTGTTTGCCGTAATATTGATAAATCTGTGACGCAAGCGTCATATCAGAAAGGTTTGGCGGGCTGTTTTGAGTAAAGTGCGGCGCATTAGTAAGTTGGTCATTGGAAATGCCCGTGACCAAGTGGTTATGGTCTGGACTTAAGGTGACTGCCTGAGGAGGCAGGAGGTAACGATTCTGCGCGAGGTTTAGAGATGAATCTGGCGCCAGGATGACATAAACGACACGCCCTGAAGGAAGATCGACCGCAAGGCCTTCAATTTTTCCAATTTTCGCGTTGTTAACATTCTGAACCTCCATCCCCGTTAATTGACTCGCTTTGTGAACATTATGGAACGAACCGACGTTGGCCGCCGTGTTTCCTTGCCACCACGGGGTTTGGCCAAAATACGAATAGACCTGATCAACGTAAGATGCCTGTCCCAGCTGTTCGGTTTTATCAAAAGGCCCGAACTTAGGAGCGCCGTCGATCTTCTGTTTCGCAACATTTGCTCGCAGTTCGTTGCCTGAAGGGAGAGTCTGCGTAAAAATTTGCGGAGCTACTCCAACCCGCTC
>Ga0310810_10006362_pt1 | contig 13330 bp, 10 predicted proteins | sample NCmetagenome_FD_207641 | JGI IMG/M metagenome (GOLD analysis project Ga0310810, IMG submission 207641) | Soil microbial communities from experimental microcosm in Duke University, North Carolina, United States - NC | ecosystem: Engineered > Artificial ecosystem > Soil microcosm > Unclassified ... | reverse complement strand
CCCAAGACCGGCGCCCTGGTCTCGACGCTGCAGGCGCTCGACATCCCCAGCCTCAACCACCGCTTCGAGATCGTCGAGGGCGTGCTCGAGGCCGAGTGTCGCGACATCGTGCAGGCGTTCTTCCGGGACAGACGATGACGCGCAGCGCGGTCATCTTCGGTGTGCTCGTCGGCATCCTCGCAGGGGTCGGGACCTTCACGTTCCACTACGGCGAGGGGCTCAGCTACTTCTCGCCGGACCCGCGCGCCTGCAAGAACTGCCACGTGATGAACGATGAATACGCGTCGTGGACGCACGGTCCGCACCACGCGACGGCGCGGTGTATCGACTGCCACCTGCCACACGAGTTCGTGGCCAAGTACATCGCGAAGGCGGACAACGGCTATCGCCACTCGAAGGGATTCACGTTCCTCGACTTCCACGATCCCATCATGATCAAGCCGCGCAACGCGGAGATCCTGCAGGAGAACTGCCTGCGCTGCCACGGCGACTTCGTGCACGACATCGTGGCCGGGAGCACGACGCGCGAAGATGCCGTGCAGTGTGTCCACTGCCACCGTGGCGTCGGTCACGGCGCGAGACCTTGAGCTGAAGGAGCGGGTGATGAGCGACCCACGTGTTCCTCTCTGGCGGCGGCCGGCGGTCGCCTTCGCTGCCGTCGCAGGCGTCGTCGCCGTCCTGGTGTTCCTGGTCACCGGGCTGTTGACTTCCATCTTCCAGCGCAAGCAGGAGGCGAGGAACCCGTACGTGCGGCTCGTCGAGGTCGGCGAGGAGACGACCGATCCGGCGGCATGGGGGGTGAACTGGTCGAGAGAGTACGACGACTACCTGCGGACCGCCGAGGTGACACGCACGCGGTTCGGCGGATCCGAGGCGATGCCGGACGAGAAGGCGAAAGCCAGCCCGTGGTTGACGCGCATGTTTGCCGGCTACGCCTTTGCGATCGATTACCGCGATCGGCGCGGACATGCCTACATGCTCCAGGACCAGGAAGCCACCCGGCGCGTCACCGAGCTCAAGCAGCCCGGCTCGTGCCTCCAGTGCCATACCTCGGTCATCCCGACGTACCGGCGCCTGGGCGGAGGCGACGTCTTCAAGGGGTTCGAGGCGCTCGGCAAGCTGTCGTACGGAGAAGCGCATGCCGAGGTCGTGAAGACCGGCTCATCGAACCCCGTCGCGGGCCGGACCGAGACGGCGTTCCAGCATGTCGAGGGAGCGCATCCGGTGAGCTGCGTAGACTGCCACGATCCGCAGAGCATGGAGCTGCGCGTGACGCGGCCGGGATTCATCCGCGGCATCCAGGCGCTGGCGGCTGGGCCCGCTCCCGTGCCACACCTCGAGAGCATCGAGCGCTGGCGGCGCGGCACCCGGGCGACACCGTACGATCCGAATGTGGACGCCTCGCGTCAGGAGATGCGGTCGTTCGTCTGCGGGCAGTGCCACGTCGAGTACTACTGCGGACCAAAGACGACGCTGTTCTACCCGTGGAACAACGGCCTGAAAGTGGAGCAGATCGAGGACTACTACGATCACTACACCTTCCCCGACGGCCATCGTTTCTACGACTGGTCGCATGGCGAAACGGGCGCCGAGGTGCTCAAGGCGCAGCATCCCGAGTTCGAAACCTGGAGCCAGGGCATCCACGCACGCAGCGGTGTCGCATGCGCCGACTGTCACATGCCGTACAAACGTGAAGGCGCGATGAAGGTTTCGGACCACTGGGTGCGGAGCCCGCTCACCAACATCTCCCGCGCCTGTCAGGTGTGCCACCCGTACGCCGAATCCGAGATCCAGGCGCGCGCCGACGCGATTCAGGGTCGGACGCACGCGCTGCTCGAGCGATCGGCCACGGCGTTGACCGACCTGCTCGATGCGGCCAAGGCGGCGCGCACGGGCGGCGCGACCGAGCAGCAGCTCGCGCCGGTGCTCGCGCTGCAGCGCAGGGCTCAGTGGCGGCTCGACTTCGTCGCCGCGGAGAACTCCATGGGATTCCACGCGCCGCAGGAGACCGCGCGCGTGCTGGCCGAGGCGATCGACTACGCCCGGCAGGGACAACTCGTGGCGGCGGGCCTTCCGCCTTCGCGCGAAGCGCTTCGGCGGACTCGCCCGTAGCCTTCGCGGAGCCGGTCAGGCCCGCCCGTCGGTGCCGGCGCCGCGCCGCTAGCGGCTCATCTCGTCGTCACCCACGCGAGGCCGTCGGGCCCCGGACCGGTCTCGATGCGCGAGGTGACGGTCAGCGTCTTCAAGTCCACGACGGCCACGCTGTTACGCGAGCCCACCGACACGAACGCGCGCGACCCGTCCGGCGCCATCTGGATGCCCGCTGCGCCGCCCCCGAGATCGACGCGCTTGACGATCGCGTGGCTGGCGGCGTCCAGCACGAACAGCTCGGGAGCCCCGAGATCCGAGATCAGGACACGCGTGCCGTCGGGGGTGAACTTCAGCCGGTTCGCCCGCCGGAACGGAACGTTCACCGTGAGCGCCACCTGCCTGGCTGCCGCATCGATGATTGACACTGTTCCATCCTGCGCGTTCGCCATCCACAGCTCCTTGCCGTCGGGCGAGAGGTCGAACCCTTCAGCGCCGCGGCCGACCGGGACGACGGTGACGCGCCAGTCGCCTCCCGCCTCGTTCTGCGGCGGCGGGGCTTTAGCCCCGCCCTGCTCGATGATGCACACGCTCGCCGAGCCCAGGTTCGACGTGAACAACCGTTTCACGTCGCTCGACGCGATGATCATGTGCGTCCCGTCCTGCCCGGTGCTCAGCGTCCAGTCCACCTTCCGGCTCGACGGATCGTACCGGCCGATCGATCGCGAGCCTTCCGCGGTGAAGTAGATCTTCCCGCCCGCGAGCGCGAGGCCATGCGGCCGGCTCATCGAGCCGAGATCGATCGGGGGGAGTGCCTTGCGCGTGGCCAGGTCCACGACCGACAGCGAGTTCGCGAAGCCGTTGCCGGCGGTGTAGTTGGTGATGTAGGCGAGCGTGCCGTCCGCCGAGCCGACCACCTCGTGGGGATCGGGACCGCTCGCCGCTCGTCCGAGCACCTGCAGCGTCGTCGCATCCACGATCGCGAGCGTGTGGTCGCCCTTGTTCAGGGCAAGCAGAAGTGCAGATGGCGCATCAGCGGACGTCGCTGTGGCTGCAGCCAACAGGAACAGTGGAACGACGAGACGCAGGCGTGACATCACGACGGCCTCCCCGGACATTGTCACCCGGGACGCCACCGCCGGCTACTCGTAGCGAAGCGCGACCAGCGGATCCACGCGCGAAGCGCGCCACGCCGGCAGCCACGTGGCGATGAGCGCCACCAGTGCCAGGCCGACGATGGCGAGCCCGAAAGTCAGCGGATCGCCCGGGGACAGACCGTAGAGCCGGCTCGTGATCAGCTGGATCGCCGCCGCCGAGAGTGCGCCTCCGGCGACCAGCCCTGCCGCCAGCAGCCAGCCCGTCTCGCGCATGATCATCCCAATCAGCGTGCCCGGCTGCGCGCCAAGCGCCTTGCGGATGCCGATCTCGTTGGTGCGTCGCGCCACGCCGTACGACAGCACGCCGTAGAGGCCCATCGCGGCCAGCAGAATCGCCACGACACCGAATCCGATCGAGATCCGCGCCAGCAGCCGATCCTGGACCAGGCGGCTGTCTATGGCGTCGGTCACTGGGCCGACACGCGACATCGACATCTTCGGCTCGGTTCGCTGGATGATGCGCCGCGCATCGGCGAGGACGGCAGAACCGTCGCCGCGCGGGCGGATGAGATACGTCACCGCGTTGATGCTCGACGCCGGCTGCGTCGCCGGCGCGTAGAACCTGTGCTCGATCTCGCCACGCAGCCGGTTCTGCCGTGAGTCACGCACCACGCCGACCACCTCGTAGGTGTGGCGTTGCTCCGCGTACACCTGTGTCACGTGCAGGCCGATCGGGTGGCGCCCGGCGAAGTACTGCTTCGCGAACGTCTCGTTGATGACGCACACGCCGCGTCCGGCAGGCCGATCGTCGGCCGTGATCTCGCGGCCGAGCAGGATCGGCACGCCCAGTGTCGAGAAGTAGCCGGGGCCGACCTGGTCGTAGCGCGATCCACGGTCGTTGTCCCCTTTCGCCGTGTAGCCTTCGACGTTGATTTCATCGCCGTTGTCGCTACCGCTGAACAACCCATTGTTCGAGAAGGTGGCGCTGCGAATGCCGGGGATCGCGCGAATGCGCTCGAGCAGCGTTTCGAAGGCCAGCGCCTGCCGAATCGGGTCGTACTCAGCCGCCGTGGCGTCCACACGCAGCGTCAGCAGGTTGTCCTTCGAGTAGCCGAGATCGACGCGCTGCAGGTTGACGAGCGTCCGTACCAGCAGGCCCGCGCCGACCAGCAGCGGCAGCGACAGCGCGAGCTGGCCGATGACGACGGCCTTGCCGATGCGCAGCCAGGCGATCGACCCGGCGATGCCGCGGCCCTGCTCCCGCAACCCCGTCACCGCCTCCGCCTTCGTGATTCGCATCGCGGGCAGCAGGCCGAGGAACAGGCCCGAGACGATCGTCAGCACGAAGACGAACGCCAACAGGCGGAGGTCGAGCGCCGCGGGGAGCGCGATGGCCGTGTTGGAGATGAGACGCAGCAAGCCCTCACGCAGCAGGAACGCCGTGGCCAGCCCGATGACGCCTCCGAGCGAGGCGAGGCACAGGCTTTCCGTCAGCAGCTGCCGAATCAGGCGTGCCCGGCTGGCGCCGAGCGCCAGGCGCACCGCCATCTCGCGGTTCCGCGCCGTGGTTCTCGCCAGCAGCAGGTTGCCCAGGTTCGAGCACGCGATGAGCAGCACCAGCGCTGCCGCCCCGAGCAGCACCTGCAGCGGTTCGGCGAAGTCGCTGCGTATCGAGGAGGCGCCCGTCGCTGCGGGCTTCAGTGCCAGCCGCTGATTGAGGAAGCGCTTGCGCGTGGCTTCGTCCGCCAGCGACCCGTAGTACGTCGTCAGCCCCTGTATGAAGGCGACGTTCGCGTTCGCCTGCGCGCGCTCGATCGACACGCCGGGCTTGAGGCGGCCGAAGGCGTGCAGCCACATCACCTTCTCCACGTTGCCCGGGTTATCGCGCAGCCACGGCCGGCCCGGCATCGCCACTGGTTGCATCGCCAGCGGTATCCACGCGTCGGGGCGCTCGCCGACCGTTTCGCCGAAGAAGCTCGAGGGCATCACGCCGATCACCGAGACGACACCGCCCCGAAGGGTGAGCGCCTTACCGAGCACGTCGGGGCGTCCGCCGAAGCGCCGTTGCCAGAAGTCGTAGCTGAGCACCGCAAACGGCGCTGATCCCTCGGCCGGCTCACGCGTCGCGTTGAAGGTTCGGCCAACGAGAGGCGGGACACCGAGCGTCGGGAAGTAGGACGCCGAGACGAGGCGCAGCGCGAAGTCTTCGGGCTCGCTCCCGTCGATGCGCGCTTCGGTGCGCATCAGGCTGCTCTCCGACGCCATCAGCGACGCGAACGTTTCGGTCTGCTCCTGGAGCTGCCGGAACTCCTGGTAGGTGAGGAGCGACCGGTCGCCGTCTTCCAGGCCGATCGACACGCCCGCACTCGCTGGATCGGTGAGCATGACGAGCGCCTGCGGGTCCTTCACCGGCAGCGTGCTGAGCAGCACGCTGTTCAGCAGGCTGAAGATCGCGGTGTTCGCGCCGATGCCGAGCGCCAGCGACAGCACGGCGACGGCGGTGAATCCGGGATTGCCGGTGAGAATGCGGATGGCGTAGCGGAGGTCCTGTCGGATCACGTGCATATGCTCCCGAAGGGCGGTGGGCAGGATGTCGACGATCGTGGTCAGCCAGACGCCGGCCTCGGCGAACCGGCCGGATGTGCGTCGCGCGTCCCGTAGCTGTTCGCTGAAGGCGCCGATCATCTCGCCGCTGTACTCGTGCCGGAACTGCGCGGGATAGCACCAGAGCAGCGCGCGATAGACGTCGGCGGCGCGCATGTCCTACAGCTTTCGCGGGATGAGGCCGGTCGCGCGCGCCTGGCTCAGCAGTTCGTGCACGCGGCGAGCCTCGGCAGTCGCCACGTCCCGTCCGAACTGCGTGAGGCCGTAGTACCGGCGGCGCTCGTCGTCGCTCAGCGGGTCGGGGCTGTCGCGCAGCTCTTCGATCAGCCCCTGCTCGAGCATGCGCCTGACGGCGCTGTAGAGCGTGCCCGCACTGAGGCGGACCTTGCCGTCGGTCCGCGCGGCGACGTCCTGCATGATCGAGTAGCCGTGGCGCTCGCGATCCGCCAGGGCCACGAGGATGTGAAACACCGCCGTGGGCAGCGGCAGCAGGTCATCGATTTCGTCGTGGGATTGTGAGCGGGTCGCCATTTGTGTCGAGCGTCACTATACCGTACATCGATACAGTAGGCCAGGGGTCAGACGCTGTTAAGGAACATCATTTGCTTAACAGCGTCTGACCCCCTTAACAGGCACTCACTCGGCTTTCCGCTCGGCAAGCACGTACAACGTCGCCGGCTGCATGCCCACTTCGACGACGTTGAAGCCAGCCGTGGTCATGGCATTGCGCCACGTCGCGACGTCCGGCGCGTGGCCGAAGTAGCCGTGGCCGTGGATCGACGGGAAGGCGAAACGAATCCAGCCATCGACGTTCAGCGTCATCAGTCCTTCGGGAGATGGTCGATGGCAAAGGCGCTGACCGCTGCGTCGAACGAGCCGTCCGGAAAGGGCATCTGTCGCATGTCGGCCACCGTGACGTCCACGCGATCCGCGACGCCCGCCACCTTTGCATTCGCCAGCAACCGGTCAGGCGTGTTGTCGTCGATGCCGTATTCGGTGCCCTTGTAAATGTCGAGTGCCGTTACCCGCGCCGCGGGCCGTGCCAGCAGCACCATCAGCGTCGATCGGCCTGAACCTGCGCCCATGTCCAGCACGCGACCCCGGCCATCAGGCAGGAAGGCGGCCGTTGGCAGATCCATCGGGCGGTTCGCGCGGAGCACCTGATGAACGATGAGCGATCCGGCGAGGCCCCAGATCGCGACCAGCCCTGCGGCCGCAGTGATCCATCCCGGCCATCTGCGGAACGACCCGATCAGCGCAGGCACGCCGAAGGCGATGCATACAATGAGGTGGACCTGGGTGAACGTCCACGTGTAGTCGAAGTCGTATCCGGGCGAGAACATGCGGAAACGATACGCAGGCACCGCTGAACCGGTCCTGAATGCGACGTTCAGCCTGCGTTCAGATAGTGACGCTATAACGGGTTGAGGAGTTGCGGTGCGCGTGCTGGTGGTTGAAGACGAAGCGGCGCTTCGCGCGCAGCTTGCTGACGCGCTGACTCGCGCCGGGTATGCCGTGGACTCCGCTCCGGACGGCCGGCGCGCCGACTTTCTCGGCCACACCGAGGACTACGATGCCATCGTCCTGGACCTTGGGCTTCCTGGCGTGGACGGGCTGACGGTGCTTCGGGCATGGCGCGAAGCCGGCGTGAGCGCGCCGGTGCTCGTCCTGACCGCGCGCGGCAGCTGGTCGGAGAAAGTGCAGGGCATCGACGCCGGCGCCGACGACTACGTCGCGAAGCCGTTCAGCATGGAGGAGGTGCTCGCACGCCTGCGCGCGCTCATCCGCCGCTCTTCCGGGCGTGCCCACCCGCAACTCCGCTGCGGCGACATCGTCCTCGATCCACGGAACGCGAGCGTGACGGTGAAGGGCAGGGCAGTGACCCTCACCAGTCACGAATTTCGCGTGCTCTCGTACCTGATGCACCAGCACCCGCGCATGGTGACGCGCGGCGAGCTCACCGATCACATCTACGCGCAGAACGCCGAACGCGAATCGAACACGGTCGAAGTGTTCGTCGCCCGGCTTCGGCGGAAAGTCGGGCCCTCCTTCATCCGGACCGTCCGCGGCCTCGGTTACCGGATTGAAGCAGCGGGCGACGCGCCGGGCGATCAGGGATGACGCCGCGGCGCTCGCTCCGCGCCCGGGTGCTCGTCGGCGCCGCGCTCTGGACCATCGGCCTCTTCATCATGGCGAGCCTCGCGCTGACCGGGACGATGGTGAGGCACCCGACGGTGCCCATCACCGTCCACCGCGCGCTGTCGCACGTCGGCGTCGCCCTGGCGATCGCGATCGGCTGCATGGCCGCCGGCGTCTGGTCCGTGAGGCGCGGCCTGGCGTCGATCGGCCAGCTGCGATCGCGCCTGTCGGCCATTCACCGCAACCAGGAGCATCGCGTCGAAGGCGCCTATCCCAGTGAAGTGCAGCCGCTCGTCGACGACCTCAACGGCCTGCTGGACTACCGCGAGCAGATCGTCCGCCGCGCGATCGCCAAGGCCGGAGATCTCGCGCACGGCCTGAAGACGCCGCTGGCCGTGCTCTCGCAGGAGGCCGAGCGTGCCGCGGAGGCGGGACAGGCCGAGCTCGCCGCACGCGTCGGCCAGCAGGTCGAGCGCATGCGGCGGCAGATCGACTATCACCTCGCGCATGCACGCGCGGCCGGGTCTGGCGCGGCGTCCGGCGGCCGCGCAGCGGTTGCCTCATCGGTCGATGGAATCGCGAGGACGCTCGAGCGGCTCTACGCCGATCGCGGACTCACGTTCGAGGTGTACGTCGATGCGGCTCACGTCGTCCTCGGTCAGCGCGAAGATCTCGACGAGATGCTCGGCAACCTGATGGACAACGCGTGCAAGTGGGCCCGCTCGCGGGTCACCGTCTCATCGCGCCTCGACGCCGCGCAGATCGCGATCGAGGTTGACGATGACGGGCCCGGCCTGGATGCCGCGATGCTCGACGCGGTGATGCGCCGCGGCGTCCGCGCCGACGAGGCGGTGCCCGGTTCCGGCCTCGGCCTGGCCATCGTCCGCGATCTCGCCGAGGTCTACGGCGGCTCGGTCGCGCTAGGCCGCTCGCGACTGGGTGGCCTCAATGCTCGTTTGCTGCTCCCGGCTGCGGCCGCAGCACAGGACTGAAGTCCTGTGCCACTGGTGCGCTGGGGGCACTAGTAGTTTTCTTCCGGCGCTCCAACCCCTTCCTTGGAGCAAGAGCGTGGGCGCGCGGGCTTTTTCGCGAGCCTACGCCCATCGATGCGGGACGCTAGCCCGTTTGCGTTATCGACCATCGACGCAACCGGTCGCTAGAGTTTCCGCTTCATGCCACACATCGCATTGCCCGAAGGTCTACCGGGCATCACGAGCGGTTTCGCCTACCGGCCAGAGACCGCCAAGCCGATGCGCGAGCTCGCCGAGGTGCTGCTCCGCGGGCCGAGCAGTCTGACCAGTGGCGAGCGCGAGATGATCGCCACGTTCGTCTCCACGCGCAACGACTGCCATTTCTGCCAGGCGAGCCATCGCGCCGCCGCGGCGCATCACCTCGACGGCAACTACGAGCTCGTGGACCAGGTGAGGCACCACCCGCAGTCTGCGCCCGTGTCGCCCAGACTCAAGGCGCTGCTCGCCATCGCCGGCAAGGTCCAGCAGGGAGGCAAGCTCGTGACTCCTGAGGACGTGGCAACGGCGCGGGAACTCGGCGCCACCGACATGGAAATCCATGACACGGTGCTCATCGCGTCGGCCTTCTGCATGTTCAACCGCTACGTCGACGGGCTGGCCACGTTCACGCCGACCGACCACGACGCGTACGACCAGATGGGACGGCGCATGGCGAAAGAAGGCTATGTTCGCCGCTGACGCGAAGCGCCTACACCTCGCAGGTGTCGAGGCCAATCCGCAGCCGGGCGTCTACCAGTCGCTCATCGCCGCCGCGAAGAGCGCCGGCGTCGAGTACTCCAAGATCTGGGACCTCTTCGCGTTCCAGCAGGCCTTCACGCCCCACCTGGCGAGGTTCACACAAGGCGTGCTGCGGCAGCCGGCGACGATCAGCGAGGGGATGCGCGAGCTGATCGCGGCCTACACCTCCAGCCAGAACGAGTGCGGTTTCTGCACCAACTCGCACGCCGCCGCAGCGGCCGTCCTGCTGGGCGACGAGGCGATGGTCTGGAGCGTCCTCGGCGACCTGGAGTCGTCGCCGCTCGACGAGAAGGACAAGGCGCTGCTCCGATTCGTCGGCAAAGTCACGCGGAATCTGCCGGCCGTGCAAGCTGACGACATCGCCACGCTTCACGCGCAGGGCTGGGACGACGAAGCGATCTACTACGCGATCACCACCTGCGCGCTGTTCAACTTCTACAACCGGTGGATCACGGCCACGGGTGTCCCCGAGATGTCCGAGGACGCCCACCGGAAGCAGGGCCACTCTCTGGCGACCCGCGGGTACGTTCGCGACTGAGGCGCCATCTCTCGACTGTCAGGCTGGAGGAACGACTCATGATCCTGAAATCGCTCGCCGGAGCCCTGGCGTTCACCGTGCTCGTGACGCGGGCTGTTTTCGCGCAGGACCCGACCGGCGCCATCGAAGGCGCCCTCTCCGACAAGACGTCGGCCGTGGTCTCCGGCGCGCACGTCGTGGCGACCAACCTCGACACCGGGTTCACCAGGGACACGACCACTTCGACCGATGGCCTATTCCGTCTTTCGCTGCTTCCGGTGGGGCGCTACAGCGTCGTGATCGAGGCCCCGCAATTCGCGAAGCTGGTGCGGCAGCCGATCCAGGTGAACGTCAGCCAGACCGTCAGGCTCGACCTGCAGCTGGATGTCGAGGGTGTGAAGGAAGCCGTCACCGTCAACGCGGATGCGCCCCTGGTCGATGCATCGAGCAACACGCTTGGCAAGGTCGTCACCGGCCGCGAGATCGTGGACCTGCCGCTGAATGGACGCAACTTCACGCAGCTCGGACTGCTGCAAACCGGCGTTGCGCCGCTCACCGCGGGCGTCGCCACGGCGGGCGGATCGTTGCGGCAGGGCCAGGCCTACGCCGTCAACGGCATGCGGCCCGAGCAGAACTTTTACCTGCTCGACGGCGCCGAGAACATGAACCGCATGGACGGCGGCTACGCGCTGAAGATCCCCGTCGACGCGATTGCCGAGTTCCGGATCCTCACGCAGAGCGCGCCGCCCGAGTACGGCGGCACGGGCGGCGCCACGACGAGCGTGGTCACGCGCGCCGGCAGCAACCAGTATCACGGGACGGTGTACGAGTTCCTGCGCAACGACGCGCTCGACGCGCGCAACTTCTTCTCGAAGGACGTCGAGCCGCTGAAGCAGAACCAGTTCGGCGGCACGGTTGGCGGCCCCATCACGCCGGATCGCCTCTTCTTCTTTGGCTACTACGAGGGTTTCCGCAACAAGCAGGGCATCACGACGAGCGCCACCGTGCCGACGCCGCAGGAGCGGCAAGGCGACTTCTCGGGCATGGGCAAACCTCTCATCCTGGTGCCGGCTGGCGGCATCCCGTTCCCCGGGAACAAGCTGCCGCCCGCGTTGATCAATCCCGTCGCGCAAAACGTCATCGACATGTACCCGCTCGGCAACGTCTCGCCGTCGATCTATCGGTCGACCCAGGTCGGGACGAACTTCTTCGACCAGGCGGGCGGACGCATGGACTTCACCGCGTCGCCGCGCGACCAGATCTTCGCGCGCTACTCGTACTACGGCGGCTACAACGAGAATCCCATCTCGATCCGCGGCACCGACGTGCCTGGCTTCCCGACGCGCGATGACATCACCACGCACTCGGCCGTCGCGTCGAGCACGCACATCTTCACGCCGACGCTCACCAACTCGGCACGCGTGACCTTCCTTCACTACAAGTTCTTCTTCGATCAGCGGCTCAATCAGACGCCGCCCAGCGATCTGGGTTTCGGCTACGAGTCGGCGAACGCGGAAGGGCAGGGACCGCCGTTCTTCAACGTCAGCGGCTACTCGCCGATCGGCGGCGCCATCACCGGCCCGCGCAACAGCACGCAGAACAGCGTCGAGTTGCAGGACAGCGTGTCGTGGGTGAAAGGTGCCCACTCGATGAAGGGCGGCATGGAGTACCTCCATACCGGCATCGACATGTTCCAGGCGATTGCGCCGAACGCGTTCTTCGTGTTCGCATCGACTTTCCCGACCAACAACGCGATGGCGAACCTGCTCCTCGGCTCGCCCGTCACCTTCTACCAGGGCCTCGGCGACTTCAATCGCGGGATGCGGGTATGGAACCTCGGTCTGTATGCGCAGGATGAGTGGCGCATGAACCGCCGGCTCACGTTCAACTACGGCTTGCGGTACGAACGGATCAACCCGATCACCGAGGTCCAGGACCGGATGACCGGGTTCGTGCCCGGCGTGCAGTCGACGGTCAGGCCGGAGGCGCCGCTCGGTCTCGTGTTCCCCGGCGATCCGGGCATCGGTCGCGGCATCGCGCACAGCGCGAACGGCCTGATGCCGCGCGTGGGCCTCGTGTGGGATCCGACGGGCGACGGCAAGTGGTCGGTGCGGTCGAGCTACAGCATCTTCTACGACCAGTTCCAGAACGGATCGGGCGCGGCCTCGCAGGTGCCCGTCAGCTCCATCCCGTGGGCGCAGTTCAACCAGTTCAGCGGCGCGGGCCTCAACTTCCAGAACCCGTACGCGGGCCACGCCTATCCCGAGCCCGAAACCTTCGTCCGCCCGTCGACCGTTTTCACGATCGACAAGAACGCCAAGCCGCCGTACGTGCAGAACTGGAACCTCAGCGTCCAGCGCTCGCTCTGGGACAAGTACCTCGTGGAGGTGCGCTACGTCGGCGCGAAAGGCACCCACATCCCCCGGAACATCGAGGCCAACCCGGCCGTCTACGGCGCGGGCGCCACGGCGCAGAACGCCGATCGCCGGCGCGTCTACGCGAACTGCCCGTCCGACGGCGGTACCTGCGACTTCTCGACCATCGCGATGCTGTCGAACATCACCAACTCGGCGTACGAGGCGGCGCAGGCCAGCATTTCCCGGCGGTACGCCGGAGGAATGGCCTTCAACGTGTCGTACTGGTTCTCGAAGTCGCTCGACTACCTGTCGGCAATGAATCTGTCGGGCGCCGCCGCCAAGCCGCTGGCCGGCGAGAACGACCTCGCGCAGAACCCGTTCGACCTGGCGGCCGAACGCGGGCCCTCCCTCTTCGACGCCCGCCACCGCTTCGTCGCGAGCGGCAGCTGGGAGCCGCACGTCGGCGACGATGCGCCGGCGGCGGTGCGGGTCGTGCTGGGGGGATGGCAGTTGAACGGGATCCTGACGCACAATTCGGGGACGCCGTTCACCGTGTCCGATACCGCCAACGTCGCCCTGCAGGCGAACAGCCCGCCGATCTCGGGCTTCGCGGCCAGCCGTCCCGACCTCGTCGGCGATCCCAAAGCGGGCCCGCACACTGTGGACCAGTGGATCAGCCCGTCGAACTTCAGGCGGTTGAATCCCCAGACCGAGGCCGGTCAGTTCGGTGACGCCGGCCGTAACATCGCGCGCGGGCCC
>Ga0310810_10006361_pt1 | contig 13330 bp, 11 predicted proteins | sample NCmetagenome_FD_207641 | JGI IMG/M metagenome (GOLD analysis project Ga0310810, IMG submission 207641) | Soil microbial communities from experimental microcosm in Duke University, North Carolina, United States - NC | ecosystem: Engineered > Artificial ecosystem > Soil microcosm > Unclassified ... | reverse complement strand
CGGTGACGAGACGCGCAACGAGCACAAGCAGGAGCTCGATGCGACGCTCGGCGGCGAGGACGACCGGATCGCGGCCTACCTCGCGGATCTGAACGCGTCGGTGTGGGCGGTCTGTAACGGAGAGCCGCTCCCGACCTACGACTGAGCGCTGTGCCACGACGCGATCCGCGGTCTCGAGCCCGGGATCAGCCGCCGGCGGCGTTGAGCTTCTTCACTCGCTCGAGCCCGGCCTTCGCACCCTTCAGCCCGCCATCGAGCTTCAGGGCCTGCTTGTAGGCTGCCTCGGCGTCCGTGTACTGCTTCTGCGCGTAGTGGATGTTGCCCTTCTTGTACCAGGCGAGGGCCCTGAAGTCGTCGGCCAGATCGAAGGTCAGGTACTTGTCGATCGCTTCCTGTGCGTGCGCGTAGTCTTTCGTGCGCATGTAGAGCGCTGCGAGGTTGTAGTACACGTAGTTGTTGTCGGGTGCGATCTGCTGCACCTCGTGGAACACGCGCTCGCTGTTCGCGTAGTCGCGCACGTAGTAGTACGTGCGGCCGACGACGAGGTCGTTGATCACGTTCGACGGATACGCGCGGTAGTTCACGAGCGCCGACGCGAGCGCCTTCTTGTACTCGACCTCTTCGAGCCACGTGAACACGAGCGAAAGCGTGGCGGCGGGACCGAGGAACGTGCCGGACGCCTCCACGTCCTGCATCGCGGCGATGCCCTGCGCGCGGTGATCGCCGAAGGAAGGCAGCACCTTGGAGTTGAGCGTCACGACGCTCCGCCAGTACTGGTAGAGTCCGTCGCCGAGCCGCGCGTCGACGAAGTCGGGTGCGAGCTCCTTGCAGCGATCGATCGACTTCATCGCCTCGTAGCCGCGGTTGAGCGCCTTCCCGAAGTCGCCCTTCCGCATCGTCGCGATCGCGTCGATGCCGAGGAGCCCGCCGAGCAGGAACTGCTCCCAGGCCTCGTTTCCCGGCACTTGGAGCGATTGCTCGAGCTGCTGGCGCGCCAGCCGATAGCTCACCTGGTACTGCGACTCGTACTTGAAGTCGAAGTTCTCGAGCATCAGCGCCTGCCACACGAGCACGCTGCCCATCGCCGCGATGCCCGTGCCCGGGTACTTCGCGTCGAAGCCGTCGAAGGTGGACTTCGCCTTCTTGTAGTCGCGTGCGTAGAGCGCCTGGACTCCGACGTAGGCTTGGTTCAGCATCGCGACGTCGACGTTCAGCGCTTTCGCCGATCGCACGACCGTCGCCGGATACATGCCGATCGAGCCCGCATCCGGCTGTGCGGTGGGCGCATCGGGAATCGGCCTCGAGATCGGCGGCGGCTTCTTCCCGGTGACCGTGTCGCGCTGGATGTCTGTCTGCTCCTGCTGCTGGTCCGTGTCGGCCGTGTCGTCCGCGCGCGCGAGTGGCAGCAGGAGGAGGTTCGCGAGCAACGCGATCACGCGCGCCGCCCCTCGCGGCCGTCGCCGTCGGTCGCGGCGTGAAACCCGGCGAGGGCGCGCCAGCGCGCGACGACCGCGTCGGTGACCGTGCGCTCCAATCGCAGACCCATGAGCCGGTTGATCTCCTGGATGCCCGTCGGGCTCGTCACGTTGATCTCCGTCATGCTCGAGCCGATCACGTCGATTCCCACGAACAAGAGTCCCATCTCGCGGAGCCGCGGACCGATCGCGGCGCAGATCGCGCGGTCGCCCTCCGTCAGATCGCATCCCTTCACCTGCGCGCCGACGTGCATGTTGCCGCGGTGATCGCCGGGCTGCGGCACGCGCAGCATCCAGCCGAGTGCTTCGCCCTCGACGAGGATGATGCGCTTGTCGCCTGCGGCAATCTCCGGGAGGTAGTGCTGGACGAGGATGTAGGCGCGTTCTCCGACCGTCAGCACCTCGAGCATCGATCCGAGGTTCGGATCGCCATGCTCCGTCACGAGCACGCCGCGTCCTCCGTTTCCGTCCCAGGGCTTGATCACGATCTTGCCGGGCGCCTTCGCGGCGAACGCACGGGCCCGCGTGATCTCGCGCGTCACGAGCGTCGGCGGACAGAGCTCGGGCCACTCGAGCGCGAACATCTTCTCGTTCGCATTGCGGATCGACGAAGGCCGATTGAGGACGAGCGTCGTCTTCGGCACCAGGTCGAGCAGGTACGTCGTGAAGACGTAGTCCATGTCGAACGGCGGATCCTTCCGCATCCACACGACGTCCATGTCCGCAAGCGCCATCTCCTCGTGCGGCCCCGGCGCGAAGAACGGCGCGTCCGCCGTGACGGCGACCGCGCGTGCACGCGCCCAGGCGGCGCCCTGCACCGCGTAGAGGTCTCGCGGCTCGCAGAACCACACGGGCCAACCGCGCTCGTGCGCCTCGCGCATCAGGACGTACGTCGAGTCCCCGACGACGTTGATGCGCTCGAGCGGATCCATCACGAAGAGCTGCTTCAAGGCGCCTCCACCACGGGGAAATTAGCCCGACACCGGCATCCCGTGGCGGGGACCGGGCCCGGCCGCTCGGAAATCCCGTCGGTTTCGTGCGAACGAAGCTACGGACGTCTCTTGTGGCGAAGGGCAGCCGGGCCCTTCTACAGTGGCGTTCCGAGAGGTCGTGACATGAAGCTGTTGTGGTACGCGCTCGCGGTCGCGGCCTGCAAGAAAGACGAGGGGGTCGACGGCGACGGCGACGGGTTCACCGCGTCCGAGGACTGCGACGACTCCGACTCGGCGGTCCATCCGTACGCGACCGAGCACTGCAATGGCGTCGACGACAACTGCGACGGGGACGTCGACGAGGGGGTACTCCACGACTACCGCGTCGACGCCGACGGCGACGGCTACGGGAGCGACCAGCACGTGACCGCGTGCGCCGGTTCGCCCAACACGTCGACGGACGGATCCGACTGCGACGACTCGGACCCGGACGTGCACCCGAAGGCCGACGAGATCTGTGCAAATGGGATCGACGACGACTGCGAGGGCGGCGACCTCGCGAAGGAGACCTGGTACGCGGACGCGGACGCGGACGGGTACGGCGATCCGAAAACGACCGTCGAGGACTGCACGGCGCCCGATCACTTCGTGGGCGACGACTCCGACTGCGACGACGACGACGACGCCGTGCACCCGGGTGCCGACGAGCTCTGCACCAATGCGATCGACGACGACTGCGACGGGGATGTGGCGAGCAGCGACGAGGGCGACGGGGACGGCTGGTACGCCGACGCATGCGTCGGTGGGTACGACTGCGACGACGCGAACAAGGCGATTCATCCGGAAGCGCCGGAGACCTGCGACGACGCGATCGACAGCGACTGCGACGGTGCCGACGGCTTCTGCGGTTTCACCGGAACCTACGATCTGGCCGACGCGTCGGCGCCGCTCGAGTGCGATCGCGAGGACTTCGACGCGGGACGCCTCGTGGAGGCCGGCGACGTCACGGGCGACGGGATCGAGGACATCCTCGTCGCGACACTCTACGGCGACGGCGGCTTTGGCGGCGGCTACGTCGTGCCCGGCGTCGTCGCGCCGGGGACCCACACGCTCGACGACGTCGGCCACCGGATCGGCAGTGTCGAGGAGGCCGCGGGCGCCGGGCGATCGATCGCCATCGGCGACATCGACGGCGACGGGATCGGCGACGTCGGGTTCGGATGCCCGTACGCAGCGCACAACGGGCAGTACATCCTGTTCGGTCCGGTCACCGCCGACATGAGCCTCGGCGACGCCGACCTTTCGCTCACGGTCGACCGCTACCTCTACTACGCCGGGCACGGAACGGATCTCTCCGATGTCGACGGCGACGGGTTCGACGACGCGATCGTCGGCGAGTTCTGGAACGACCGAGGCGGCTTCGCCACGGGCACCGTCTACGTGACGTACGGGCCGATCACCGGCGGCGACCTCGACCTCGACGAGGACGCCGATGTCACGATCGCCGGCGCCGATGAGAGCGCGTGGGTCGGTCGGATGATCCGCGCCGGGCACGACATCGACGGAGACGGGATCGACGACATCGCAGTGAACGCGATCAACGACAGCGAAATCGTCCCGGGGGGCGGCGGCGTGTGGGTCGTGTACGGACCGCCGGCGATCGACAGCATGATGGACGCGGACGGTTGGCTGGCGGGTACGGTCGTGAAGAGCCAGTCGGGCGCCGCGTTCACCGTCGGCGACTACGACGGCGACGGAAAGGCCGACGTGGCGACTTGGGTGTGGGGCGTGGGCGTCGCGATCGTGAACGGTCCCGCGAGCGGGACGCACGAGCTCGACAGTGCGGATGCGATCCTCGAAGGGGGCGTGGCGGGCAACCTCGGGTCGGGGCTCGGGTCGGGCGATGTCGACGACGACGGAATCGAAGAGCTGCTCGTCGGCGACCCGGGCTACGGCGTGAGCTCGAAGGGCGCGACGTACCTCGTCACCGATCCGCCGCCCGGCACGTCCGACGTCGAGGACATCGCGCGCGCCACGTTCGAGGGCGTGGACGGCGACGTCAGCGGTCAGGGCGCGACGGTCGGCGACGTCGACGGCGACGGGCTCGGCGACGTTCTCATCGGCGCCCCCGGCCTCGGCGCAGGCGGCGGGGTGTACGTCGAAATGCACGCGCCATAGTCAGGACGTCGCTGCTTTTTGGTCGGAAGGCTCCCACGCGGCGCCGTGCCTCTGACGTCCGCTCACCGACGGCTCGTCCGCGGTCTCGGCCGGCGCTCGGCCGGAGCCACGAGGTCGAAGAGCCAGGCGAGACCGGCATCCATCTTGGCCGCCTGCAGCATGACCGCGTTCAACCGGAACCGATCGAGCGGGAGGGGTGGCTCGACGGCCACGACCCCGAAGCGGGGGCCGTGGACGGCCACGAACGCTCGGGGGAGGGTCGAGATCAGGTCCGTCTCGGCGAGAACGGCCAGCGCCATCAGGAAGTTCGGCACGGTGAGCGCCACTCGCCGCGCGTGTCCACGCCCTTCGAGCGCGCGGTCCACGAATCCGTATGGATCCCCGGCAAGGGACACGACGACATGCGCGAGCGCGCAGTAGCGCTCGAGCGTCCGGCGTCTCACGAACGCGTGTCCCGCACGCACGGCGACGACGAAGTCCTCCTCGTAGACCGTGCGCCGGACGAAACGGACCGGGATCTGGTCGGACGGGAGGATGGCGACGTCCGTCGCGCGCGCTTCGAGATCCTCGAAGGCAGGGCGCCAGGCGTTCTCGGGCGTCGTCTCGCCCGGCACGGGGAGCAGTTGGCGAATGCCGACGTCGATTCCGGGCGCAGCGCGCTGGATCTCGTCGAGGAGCGGCGGGAGGAACACGGCCGAGGTCGCGTCGGGCGCCGCGACGGTAAAGCGTCGCCGGGACGTGGACGGATCGAAGGGCCGGGCGGTCGCGATCACGCTCCGTACGCGCGCGAGCACGTCGGCGATCGGTAGGGCGAGATCGTCGGCGCGCGCCGTGGGCACCACGCCCTTGGGGGTCCGCAGGAAGAGGGGGTCGCCGAGCGTCCGCCGGAGCCGCCCGAGACCGTGGCTCACTGCCGAAGGGCTCACGTGGAGGCGCTGTGCAGCGCGGCCGACGTGTCCCTCCTCCAGCACCGCCTCGAAGAGGACCAGGAGATTGAGGTCGACTCCAGCTAGATCAACTGCATTCAGCATATCGGTGAAATCATATCATTTGGCTCAGTACGTCGAGACCGCCATGTTGGGGCTGCCGGCCCGTCCTGGGCCCGCGATTCCCCACTGGAGGCACTCCATGTCCGCCACTCGACGCACCGTACTCGCCGCCGCCGGCGCAGGCATCGCCGCTCTGCCAGGAGCGAGCCTCTCGGCGCTCGCCCACGCCGGGCCCCCCCTCGAGCCCGAGGTCGACCAGCTCGCTCGTCGATCCGAGCTGGCGAACGCCGCGCTCATGCGCGGCGATGCCCAGACCTACATGGAGATGGTCGCGCTCAGCGACGACTTCACGCTGATGCCGCCCTTCGGTGGCGCGCCGCCACACGCGACGTACACCTCGGAGCGGATCGCGGAGATCGGGCGGTTCTTCCGGAACGGGACGTTCGCGATGGAGGTCGTTGCGACCTACGCCTCCGCCGACATGATCGTGCTCGCCGTCGTCGAGCGCACCAACGTGGAGGTCGGCGGCCTGCCCGCCCAGGACTGGGCATTGCGCGTCACCCTCGTGTACCGGCGCGACGGCTCGGACTGGCGGCTCGTGCATCGCCACGCCGATCCGCTCGTCGACTGCGTCAGCGTCGAAACGGCGGCGTCGCTCGCTCGAGGCGACCATCGCGCCACGAAGCCCTAGTCACTTCCCGATGCAGAATCGCGCAAACATCGCGTCGAGCACCGACTCGCGCGCGTCCTGGCCGAGCAGCTCCGTGATCCGCTCGAGCCCGCGCGTTGCTTCCTCGGCCGCGACGGCCGGTCCGAGCATGCCGCCCAGCGCGTCCGACGCCGCACGGAGATGCGTCGCGACCGCGGTGTAGAGATCGAACTGCCGTGCGGAAAAGAGGAGCGGCGTTCCGCCGGGCTCCTCGAGGCGGTACGCGACGGCGGCCCTCAGCTCGTCGAGCCCGCGCCCCGTCGCGTTCGAGATCCGGTGATCCACGTGGTGTCCGACATCGCCGACGTCCGCATGGGTCCCGACGAGCAGGCGCGCGGCACCGCTCGTGCGCGTGAGCAACGCGGAGACCGGCGAACCCCAGGTTTCGTGCAACGGCACCACGACGAGCAGGAGATCGGCGCCCTCCGCCATGCCCCGACCGATCGCCACACCGCGCGCCTCGAGCTCGTCGTCGGTGCCTCCCTCGCCGGCCGTGTCGACGAAGGTGACCTCGAGCCCCGCGAGCACGACCGCCCGCTCGACGGCGTCCCGCGTCGTGCCCGGGCGCGGGCTCACGAGCGCGCGCTCCGTGCCGACCAGGTGGTTGAACAGACTCGACTTGCCCGCGTTCACCGGCCCGACGATCGCGACGCGCGCGCCCTCGATCCGGCGGCGCCCCGCACGCCAACCGTCGGCGACCGAGGCCGCACTCGCTGCCTCCGCGTCGAGTGCCGCGCGCAGCTCGTCGTCGGACCGCTCGCCGAGCTCTTCTCCCGGGTGATCGATTCGCACCTCGAGCTCCGCCGCGAGCGCGCTCACGCGTTCGATGCGCGCCCCGATCTCCGCCCGCAGCGAGTCGTCGAGCAGCGCGAGGCCCGCTGCAGACCGCGCCTCGATGCGTGCACCGATCGCCTCGGCCTCGAGCAGATCGATCCGGCCGTTCTCCACCGCGCGACGCGTGAGCTCTCCCGCGCGAGCGAGACGCGCGCCGCTCTCGACGAGCGCATCGAGGAGCCGAGCGACGAGGAGCGGGTTTCCGTGGCAGCCGATCTCGACCACGTCCTCGCCGGTGACCGTGCTCGGCCCCGGCATCCACGTGACGAGCGCGCGCTCCTCGATCTCCCCCAAGCCGATCGTCCGGAGCTGTGCGCGGCGCGGCCGCCACGCCGGCCCTCCGGGCGCGAGCCGTTCGACGATCGCGCGCGCGTCGGAGCCACTCATGCGCAGCACGGCGATCGCGGATCGACCGCGCGCCGTGGACTGCGCCACGATCGTTTCGATGGCCTACTCTTCGGAGGCGGAGCCGCCTTGGCCGGCGGGCACGATCACGATCTTCTTCACGTTGCCGTCGCCGACGCTTTCGGTCGCGACGCCCTCGATCTCGGCGACGGCCATGTGCACCTGCCGGCGCTCGAACGAGTTCAGCTCGCGGCGGATCTCGACGGACTCTCCGGTCTCGAGCACCTTGCGCGCGAGACGCACCGCGAGCTTCTTGAGCTCGTCGAGCTCGCGCTCGGTCCGCTTCCGCGGTCCGCGATCACGGTCGCCGCCTCGGTCGCTGCCTCGGTCGCTGCCTCGGTCGCTGCCTCGGTCGCTGCCTCGGTCGCGATCGCTGCCGCGTTCCCGTCCGCGCCCGCGATCCCGGTCGCCTCCGCGATCGCCGCGGTCGCCGCGATCCCGCGTGCTGCGCTCGGGCCGATCGCCGTAGTCGCGGCGCGGGCGGTCGTCGGATCGTTCGTCGCGGCGACCCTCTTCGCGGCCGCCGAGCACGTCGATGCGGTACTGCGCGCCGTTCGACTTGAGCGACGCGTTCGCGAGGTACTGGATCGCGCGCAGCGTCGTGCCGCGACGGCCCACGAGGAACCGGCCGTCGGGTGAGTCGACCTTCAACTGCACGTCGCCACCGCGCATCGAGAAGCCCACAGCGCCCTTGAGGCCCATCCGCTCGATGAGCCCAGCGAGCCAGTCGCGCCCGGCCCGCGCCGGCTCGAACCGCGACGGGTCCTGCGCCCACGCGATGATCCGCACCGTGGACACGCCGACGCTCCGTCCCGCAGCGTTGCGGAAGTGGCTCATGTCGATCTTGTGCTCGACCAGATCGCGCTCCACGCCGAGCGACTGGGCCGCGTTCATGAGCGCTTCGGAAAGTGTGGCGCCTTCGGCCGCCACCTGGCCCTGCTGTAGCTCACTCATCTCCGCCTCCTTGGCAGTGCGCCGTCCTCAAGCGAGGACGGGCGATTCGGACCCCCGGGGGGGCGTCTTGAAACGTCGGTTCATGTACCACTGTTGGATGACGCTCAGCGTGTTGTTGACCGAGATGTAGACCGCGAGCCCCGAGGGGAACGTGTACATCAGGAACGCGAAGACGAAGGGCATCGCCTGGATGATCTTCTGCTGCGTCGGGTCGAGCCCCGTCATCGGCATCATGCGCTGCAGCACGATCATCAGCGTCGCCGCGATGGTGGGGAACACGCCGTACGGATCGGCTTGCGTGAGATCGCGCAGGTAGAGGAACGAGCTGTCGTAGAGCTCGACGCTGTTGAGCAGCACCGAGTAGAGCGCGAACCAGACCGGGATCTGGACGATCGGGAGCAGGCAACCCATCGTGGGGTTCACCTTCTCCTGCTGGAACAGCTTCATCGTCTCCTGGCTCTGCAGCGCCTGGTTGTCCTTGTACTGCTCCTTGATCGCGTCGAGCTTCGGCTTGAGCGCCTGCATCTTCTTCGACGAGACGTACTGCATCGACGTCAGCGGGTAGAAGAGCGTCTTCACGATCACCGTGAGGACGATGATCGCGATCCCCCAGTTGCCGACCGCGTGCTCGAAGAGCTTGAGGGCCTGCAGGAGGATCTTCGCGAAGAAACCCCAGAAACCGAACTCGACGGCCTCGTCGAGGTCGGAGCCGAGCGGATCGAGGAGCCGCAGATCCTTGGGACCGAGGTAGCCGAGGAAGTGGAGGCTCCGCGTCTCGCCCGGCTGGAGCGGACGCGGATCGACGACGAAGGATCCGACGCGCCCGTCGGGGAGCACCTGGATCTCGCCGTGCGCAGCGGCGTCGACGTCCTTCGGCGCGAGCACCGCGAGGAAGTAGCGGTCGGCGTAACCGAACCAGTCGACGGGACCGTCGTAGCTCTTGCCGGCGTTCTTCGGGTCGCTGATCTTCTCGACGTCGCCGTCCGCGTGGACGACCGGCGTCATCTGGTTCGAGTATCGACCCGTCGGCGGATGGAACGTCTCGGCGACGCCGACCCACACGCCGTCGAGTGGTGCAGCGGAGCCGTTCGTGAGCTCCACCGTGACGTCGACCTTGTTCCCTTCTCCCCCGGGCGCATAGCGCTTCGTGATCGTCAGCCCGTTGGCGAGCGTGCGCGTCGCGATCACGGCACTGCCGTTCGCTTCGACGAGGTAGCTGCCGTCGGGGCCGGGCCGCCCGGTTCCCGCGGTCACGTACGACGCGTCCGAGCCGAGCACCTGCGCGAGCGACTCGTCGCGCACGTACGGCTCCCACGGGCCCGCGGCGCGACCGAGCACCTTGTCGACGAGGTGGGTCCAGAACGGGGTGACGTGCCAGGCCTTGTGGTACCGGGCCAGCATCGTCGACGACAGCGCGCCGTCCTTCGATCGGACGACGCCGTTGTAGTCGGGATCCTCCAACGGCACGGCACGCTCCGGCACCTCGATCGTCGCGGCGACCGGGGGCGACGTCGCGCCCGTCGTCTCGGCCGCGCTCGCCGCCGGAGCGGGCGCAGTCTCGGCCGCGACGTCGGTAGGCGGCGGCTCGGTCGGCTTCGGCGGCGGGAAGAGCGTCGTCCAGCCGAGGTACACGGCCACGCTCAGCGCGACCGCGATCCAGATGCGCTGCTCGGACTCGCGCTCCTGCGTCATCGGTCCACCCCGCCTGCGCGCTCGGGCACGGGATCGAACCCGCCCGCGTGGAACGGATGGCAGCGCAGGATCCGGCGTACCGCGAGCCACGTTCCGTACAGCGGCCCGAAACGCTCGATCGCCTCGAGCGCGTAGCCGCTGCAGGTCGGCTGGAACCGACACGTCGGCGCTTTGAGCGGCGAGAGGTAGCGCCGGTACACGCGGATCGCGCCGAGCAGAAGCGCCTTCATCGTCGGAACGCCCCGGGCTCTACGAGGACGGATCGAAGATCGCTTCGCAGCACGGCGGCTCCCGCGGTCGCGGCGTCGGGTTGGGCCACGATCACCACGTCCCAACCCCCGGGGACGGAAGAGCGTTCGTGGCGGACCGCCTCGCGGAGCCAGCGCTTCACCCGGTTGCGGACCACCGCGCCTCCGACCTTCCGGCTCACCGTCAGCCCGAACCGGCTATCGGCCGTGCCGTTCTTCGCCACGATCACCACGAAGCGTGGCCTACGGATCCGTCTGCCCGAGGATTGCGTCCGACGGTAGTCACTCGTTCTGCGGACCCGCGCGGCGCGGGGGAACGAGGCCGAGGAACCGTCGGCACCGTCACGGCTGCGACGGCGAACCCGCGACAAGAGGCGCTCAGGTGCTCTTCGAAGGGATCGTCGGGACGAGCCGCTTGCGGCCCTTCGACCGACGCCGACGAATCACGGCACGCCCGCCCGCCGTCGACATGCGCGCGCGAAACCCGTGACTGCGCTTTCGCTTCGTACGGCTGGGTTGATACGTGCGCTTCACGAAAGCCTCCTGATCGGGCGGGGCCCGGACCACGCCGCTTAGTCCGGCCGACCCCTCGGGTCAAGCCACGGAGTCCGCTGGGACCAAGGCACGTCGAAGGCGCGTCGAAGGCGCGCCCGCGACAATTTCGAGATCGGGTTGTTCACAAGCAACAAAGGCCGATTCGGGCGGATCTCCGAACGAAATCAGTGCACTTAGCCAATCGGCGATCCGTTGAATCCACAGGACGTCTCTTGTTACCGTTCGAACGTTCCCCGAGGCCCGGACAGGCCCCGCCGAACCCTCCCCCGTCGACCCTGTCCCGCTTTCGCGTGTCCTCCACGCGGGGCTCCCTCTATGCCCTGGGGTTCCTGTGCTGAACCACCCGATCGATCAACTGTGGACGCAGGTACAGGGTGAGCTCAAGCGGAAGCTCGGTGCGCAGGCGTACGAAATCTGGATCCGACCGATCCAGGTCTCCCAGGCCTCCGGGGAGCAGGTCCACCTCCGGGTCCCGAACCGCTACTACCGCGACTGGGTCCAGGCGAACTACGCGCGCGACCTCGAGAGCGAGCTCGAAGTCGCAATGGGCCGCCACGTCACGGTCGAGTTCGAAGTCGCGGCTGCGCCGGATCCCGACGAGGACGGATCGCTCGACGGCGAGCTCGCGCCCGCGTCCGAGGCGCGCGAGGCGCTCCAGGTCGGGCACCAGATCCCTGGCATCGCGCCCGACAAGACCTTCGAGAACTTCGTCGTCGGCGCGTGCAACCAGTTCGCGCACGCAGCGGCGATCGCCGTCGCCGAGTCGCCGGGCGAGCCGCAGTACAATCCGCTCTTCATCTACGGGAGCACCGGCCTCGGCAAGACACACCTGCTCCACGCGATCGGCAACATGACGCGGCAGCAGGATCCCGCGGCCCACGTGCTCTACGTGACGGCCGAGCAGTTCACGAACGAGATGATCAGCGCCATCCGGTACCACCGCATGCCGGAGTTCCGCGACAAGTACCGGAAACACCCGACGATCCTCCTGATGGACGACGTGCAGTTCCTCTCCGGCAAGGACCGAACGCAGGAAGAGCTGTTCCACACGTTCGAGTGGCTCAAGGAGCGCGGCCGGCAGATCGTGTTCACGGCCGACGTGCTGCCGCGCGAGATCAAGATGTTCGAGCCGCGCCTCCGCACGCGCTGCGAAGGCGGCATGCTCGCCGACACGCAGCCGCCCGACATGGAGACCATGATGGCGATCCTCCGCCAGAAGGCGGAGGACCTCGGGCTCCCGATCCCGGACGAGCTCGCCGAGTACGTCTCCGCGCGCGTGCGCGGGAACATCCGCGAGCTCGAGGGCGTGCTGAACCGGCTCAAGGCGCTCACGCGCTTCCACAACGAGCTCCTCGACGTCGAGTTCGCGCGCCGCCACCTCGGGTCGGTCCTCGCCGAGGAGCCGAACCGTCCGACGGCCGACAGCGTCGTCCAGAGCGTCGCGAGCTTCTACAACATCAAGATCACGGACCTGAAGGGCCAGCGCCGCCTGAAGCAGCTCGTGCGGCCGCGCCACGTCGCGATGTACCTGGTGCGCAAGTACACCGAGCTGAGCTTTCCCGAGATCGGCCGCGCCTTCGGCAACCGGGACCACGCCACCGTCCAGCACGCGTGCAAGAAGATCAAGACCGAGCTCCAGAAGGACGTCGATCTCCGGACCGCCGTCCAGGCGCTCGAGCGGAACCTTGCGGGCTGATCCGAGGCCTGTGCACAAGGTGTTCGGTCGCTGTGGGACCGACCCCGTTTCCCTGCGGACGGCCAGTGGACGAACGAGGGGCTTGTCCACAGGGTCCGGTTTTCCGCACCTCGTCCATACGGCAGACCCGCGTCCGTCCGCAGGCGGAGAGCGAACGGAAGGGCGCTCGAACCCCCCGATCGCCCGTTGCCCGCAGCGTCCACAGGGTCTACGGCTACGACTGCTAGAGAGATCCAATTCTCGATCCAATTATGAATTAGCAATGGTGTTCGGCCCGACGGAGCTCCGATGAACCTCTACATCGAACGTGATCAGCTGATCCGCGGTCTCCAGCGCGTGCAGGGGATCGTCGAGCGCCGCACCACGAACATCTCGCTCGCGCATGTGCTGCTCAGCGCGGAGACCGGCGATCCGGGATCCGTTCGCATGACGGCGACCGATACGATGGTCGCGCTCGTCGCCAGCTACCCGGCACGCGTCGAGAAGGCGGGCGAGCTCAGCGTCGACGCGCAGGCCTTCTTCCAGATCGCGCGCGCCCTCCCCGAGCCGAGCGTGCATCTCGTCGCCGACCACACGAACCGACTGCAGATCTCGAGCGGCAAGAGCGTGTTCAACATCGTGGGGATGGGACCCGAAGACTTCCCGCCGCTCCCGAGCCGCGAC
>Ga0310810_10006360_pt1 | contig 13333 bp, 13 predicted proteins | sample NCmetagenome_FD_207641 | JGI IMG/M metagenome (GOLD analysis project Ga0310810, IMG submission 207641) | Soil microbial communities from experimental microcosm in Duke University, North Carolina, United States - NC | ecosystem: Engineered > Artificial ecosystem > Soil microcosm > Unclassified ... | reverse complement strand
AGCGCATCACGGCGAACCTGGACTTCGACGAACCTGCCGGAACCTAGAACTCAGAAGTCAGAAGTCGCTCGCGCACAGTCAGACCGAGCGCGACCTCCGCGGCCCCAGCGTTACCTGACCGACTGGCCCAAAGCCCAAAGCCCAGAGCCTGTTTGCGCCGAAGCGTAAGTGTGGCCCTACTCGTGCCTGATGAACGTACCCGCGCGCAGGTCGGCAATCGCCTGTTGCAGTTCGCGCTCGGTGTTCATCACGATCGGGCCGTACCACGCCACGGGCTCTTCGAGCGGACGACCCGATACGAGCAGGAAGCGGATGCCTTCATCGCCGGCCTGCACGACGATCTCGTCGCCGCGATCGAACAGCACGAGCGAGTGGTTCTTCGCGTCGTAGGTGATTGCGTCGGTGCCGTCGGTTGCCTCAGTGCGCACCGCGCGAGGCTCCGATGCATCGCGGAACGTTCCCGAACCGGCAAACACGTACGCGAACGCATGTCGCGTCACCTCGACGACGATGCGGCGTCGAGCGCCGGGAGGAACCGAGATGTCGACGTAGCGCGGATCGGCGGCGACGCCTTCGACCGGACCCTTCTGTCCCCAGAACTCGCCGCAAATGATGCGTGCGCTCGTGCCGTCGTCTTCGGTGACGGTTGGGATGTCGGCCGCGAGGATGTCCTGGTAGCGCGGGTGGGTCATCTTGAGCGACGCGGGCAGGTTTGCCCAGAGCTGGAAGCCGTGCATGCGCCCGCTCTCATCGCCCTTCGGCATCTCCTGGTGCATGATGCCGCTGCCCGCCGTCATCCACTGCACATCGCCTGCGCCGAGGCTTCCGCGATTGCCGAGGCTGTCACCATGCTGGACCGTGCCGGCGAGCACGTAGGTGATGGTCTCGATGCCGCGGTGCGGGTGCCACGGAAATCCGGCGAGGTAATCCGACGGGCGATCGTTCCTGAAGTCGTCGAACAGCAGGAACGGATCGAATTCGCTGGTATCGCCGAATCCGAATCCGCGTTTCAGCTTGACGCCGGCACCTTCAAGCGTCGGCTTCGCCTGGACAATCTGTTTCACCGGCCTGATGGACATAAGGTGAGTCTAGCAGGCCGGTGAAACAGAAGTCAGAAGTCAGAAGTCAGCGGTCAGAAGTCAGAACTGATGCGACGTCAAGCCTCGCCGCGTGTTACCTCCGGTTCGGCGGAACGGGTGGTGTCGCCGGAACTGGCGGTGCAGGTGGCACGGGGGGTGCTGGCCCGGCCGAGGATGCCTGTGGAGTGGGCGGCACTGGAGGCGGTGGCGGCGGTGGTGGTGGTGCCACTCCCTCAGGCTTGAACATCGTCAGCACGTTCATCTCGACGTCGATTGGCACGCAGTTCAGCAGCGTCGACGTGAAGCGCCATTGCCGGACCGCCTCCTCGGCTGCCTGGGCAAAATCGTCGTTGGTCGCGTTGGTCGTCTGCACCGTCTTGATCGCGCCGTCGAGGCCGATTGTGGCCTTCATCTCCACTCTGCCTTCGACCGCCGAGCCGCGCATCGAATCCGGATATCGGGGCCTCATGTCGAAGATTTTCATCGGTGGCTTGATCCGGCCGCCGTCAGTGTCCGCGACGCAGTTGTATGTGAGCTGTGGCTCACCACGTGGTCGCCGCGGCGCATCAGGTGCGCGGCTGTCGACGACCGTGATCGTCTCCTGCAGCGTTCCGACTTCGAGACGGACAGGCTGCTGAAGCGTCTGGCCTGCGGCCAGTTGGAGGGCGGCGTCCAGCGTTTGAAAACCCATGGCTTTTACGGCAAGCGAGTAGTTGCCGGGTGGCAGCCCGACGAACGCGAATGCGCCGGCGTTGTTGGAGTGGACGACGTGCTGCGACCCGTCATCCGCGCGGGTCAGCGTCAGCGTCACTTTCGAGATGGTTCCGCCAAGTTGATCGCGGACCGTGCCGGTCACGGTCGCGAACTTCGATTGGGCCAGCATCGAGACCGACAACGTGGACGCGAGTCCGATCGCCACGATCGCGAAGTGGACGACGCGCGTGAGCGGGTTCCTGGGAACTCTGGAATCGAGCATGGCGCTGACTCTCCTTTCAAGACTCGACGCGCGCGCCATAGCCGGGGCCGGCGCGGCAAAGCGCGGGGTGACCAGCAGGCGCGCGACATCCACGAGCTGCTCGGCGTATTCGGTAGGCAGTGCGCCGCTCGCCAGCACGGCGTCGTCGCACGCGTGTTCGCTTTCGATCCGCAGTCGGCTGGCAGCCACCCATGCGAGCGGGTTGAACCAGGCGAGCGCTCGCAACGATTCGGCGGCCATCTGCAGAAGCCAGTCGCCGCGACGAATGTGTTCGGCCTCGTGCTCGAGGACCAGTCGAATGCGCGAGTGTGACCACGCTTCGGCACCTCGAGGCAACACGATGCAGGGCCGCAGCGTTCCCCACGTCAGAAGGACAGACGGCCCGTCGCTCTGCAGCAGCGTCACGCGCCTCAAACGACCCGCCTGTTGCAACTGGCGGAGTTCGGCCTGCCATGAGCCACCGTCGACTCGATGCGCCCTTCTGGTCAGGAGTACGAGTCTGATCAGTGCCGCGGCGAGGAGCAGCAAGCCGACGGCGGCGCCAGCCACCCATGTCCACCCGAGCACGCTGGTCGCAGTGATCTGCGTGGATACCGGCGTTGACTCGGGAAGGGACGATCGCTCGCCGTTGCGTGCTGCGACGGTAATTTCGCTCGTCACTGCCACACCGTCTGCCGCGACCGGCTTCGAGGAGAGCAGCGGTGCGGATGCTGGGACCGCCACCTGCCACTGCGGAAGGACCGTGCTGAAGACCGGGACAGCCAGGCTGCCGCACACGGCGGTGGCGAGGACAGCGTGTCTCAGTGCGGCCGGCTTCCGGCGGAGCATGACTGCTGCGATGAGCGCAAGCGCGAGGAGGACCGACATGCGGACTGTCAGCGCAGCAAGGAGCCCGAACGTCATTTCGATCCGTCCTTTCGTGCCTTCTCAATCAGCGTAGCGATGCGATCGAGTTCGGACTCGCTCAGGCGGTTGCCTTCACCGCCAAGGAGCGCGCTGACGACCTGTTCCGTGGACCCATCGAAGAAGGTGTCGACCAGGTGGCGCAGTGCCGACTTCCGCGCCGCGCGCCTGGGCAACGCAGCGGAGTAGACGTATCGCAGCCCTTCTTCCTCGTGCTTGACGTGTCCTTTGCCTTCGAGGATGCGTAACTGCGTCCGCACGGTCGAGTAGCTCGGCTCGCCGGGCAGATCGGCCATGACGTCGGCGGCCGTCGCACGTCCGCGCCGGTAGAGGATGTCCATGATCTGGCGTTCGCGGCGGCTGAGCGAGGTGTGCGTGTTCGACATGTTAAGTAATTAGCACTTCTGCGAAAGAAATAACACCGCCGAACCGCGGTGTCAAGAGGGTTGTGATCGAGCGATTGGAACGGAACGGCGGGACGTCTAGCCGGTGTGCCTGGCGGTCCAGACCCACCGTGCGAGCAGCGCAACGCCGGCGGCCACGACCGCGATGCTTGCCGCGAGTCGCAGATGTCCGTGCAGGATGATCCACACCTGCTGCCACTTGTCCCCGGCGTAGTAGCCGACGCCGACGAACACCGAGCACCACAACACCGCGCCCGGATACGCGGCGCGCGCGAACGCGCCGTACCCGATCGGTGCAGACCCCGCGGCGATGGCCGTGACGTGTCGTACGCCCGGGATGAAATACCCGAAGGTGAGCAGCCAGTGGCCGAAGCGGACGAACCACCGCTGTGCGCGCAGAAATGCGGTTTCCGGGACGTGGAGCACGCGATGCAGCGCCGTGGAACCCACAGTGCGGCCGAGCACATAGCTGAGCGTGATGCCTGTCGAACTTCCTGCGATCGCAGCGGTCATCGTCGCTGCCGGGCCCATCACGCCCTGGCGCACGAGCGCGCCTGCGACCGTCATCAACAATTCGTCCGGAATGGGAAGGCCGAAGATCCCGAACACCTGGGCGAAGAAGAGCACTGGGGGGCCGTACCGCGTCAGATTGTCGATGAGCGCCTGTTCCATGTCCCTGACATGGTAAGTCAGCGCGCGCGGGCGGACAGCGTCCCCGCGAGCAGTCCATCGATCAGTTCAATCACGCCCTCTCCCCGTGCCGCCACGGTGACCACGTCTGCGAGTTCCTTGAGCGCCGGGAGGGCGTTGCTCACCGCTACCTTCAGGCCGCACATCGACAGAAATGCGTGGTCGTTCTCAGCGTCGCCGACGCCGATCGTCTCCTCAGGAGCGATGGCCAGATCCTCGAGCGCAGGCGCGAGGCCGCTCGCCTTGGTCACACCCGATGGCAGCGCCATCACCGAGCCCTTGTTGAACACGACGTGCCACTCGAGGCCCAGATCGCGGATCGCGGCCAGCACCGCATGCTCGTGCGGTTCGACCGTCGCCACGATCGAGGCGCCGACCGACATGGGCACGCCGTCGGCGAGGAGGCGATTCAGCAGGGCCACCGGAGGCGCCGGCGCGAGCTGGCGCACGACTCCGATGGCGGGCGTGTACATCAGCGCGCCGTTTTCCGCCACGATGCGATCGAACAGCTGCACGTGCGTGAATGTGTTGAAGAGATCAGGAAGCTCGCGCCCGGTCACCAGCAGCAGGCAGAGGTCGGCGTCCCTGGCGCGCTCGAGCGCTTCGCGCGTCGACGCGTCGACGACGCCGTCGTGCGCGATCGTCCCGTCGAAGTCGGTCGCCAGCGCGCGGAAGCCCTTCACCATACGACCCTCCAGATGTTCGACGGCGGGGTGTCGTGGTGTTCCACCCATTCCTCCCACAGCCGCACTCCTCCCGCGAACGCATCGTCGTTGCCTCCCCGCCGCGTTCGTTGCGGAAGCGGATCGACCAGCTTTGCGTGGCCACCGCCGAGAACGACATAGTCGGCCTTGCACGCGAGGCGCAGCTGAGTGCAGGTCTCCTCGACGGTGTCCTGCCACGCGTCATGGCCGAGACGCGCCAGGCCTGCCTTGCCGAGCCGTTCCACCAGCGTCCCGCCAGAACGGTGAGGCAGCGCGCCGAGGTCGAGCGGGATCAGGACGCGCTCCGCAATCAGCGTCGACCCGAGCCCGGTGCCGAGGCCGAGGAACAACATTCGGCCTCCGTCGTACGCACCGAGCGCCTGCATCGCCGCGTCGTTGAGAATGCGGACCGGACGACCGAACGCCGCACCGAAGTCGATTGCCGTCCAGCCTCTTCCAAGGTTGGCAGGGTCTTCAGTAACGCCTGAGGGGCCGGTGGTGCCGGGGTAGCCGATCGACACCACGTCGTACTCCCAGGCTGCGGCAAACTGCCGGACGTGATGCATCAGCTCGTCGGGGCCGAGTTGAGGACCTGAGCGGAAGGACGCGCTCTCGCCAGCCGCGGACGAGTAGAGCTTCACGTGCGACCCTCCGATGTCGACGACGAGAACGCTGAGCTTCGAACTCACCAGTTCGTTTGAACGCCAACTTTATGCCGCATCAGTCGAGCGCCGCGTTTGACTCAGCAGAGCGCCGACATCTCAGCGCTTTCACGTCGTCCGCGAACTCTTTATGCGCCCTATCCCCATTTCTATAGCGTCATCCACAGATGCGAGGCGTAGGATCGACATATGTCGTGATGCCCACCCGCGCACGACATAGTGTGTGCAATCAGTACACGTGGTGGAGGGGTAGGTTCATGTCAGGTCGTAAATGGCGTCTGCCGCAGGGGATCCTGGCTGCCGGCGCGATGCTGATCGCGGCGACACCGGTTCTGGCGGGCGAGACACCTAAACAGGTCACATTCACCAAGGACGTGGCGCCGATTTTCCAGACCAAGTGCCAGTCGTGTCACCAGCCGAACTCGATCGCGCCGATGTCGCTCATCACTTACCAGGATGCGCGACCGTGGGCCCGTTCCATCCGCGAGCGTGTGAGCACTCGCCAGATGCCACCGTGGCACATCGACCCGAGCGTCGGCGTGACCAAGTTCAAGAACGACATGTCGCTCTCACAGGACCAAATCGAAACCGTCGTCGCCTGGGTCGACGCCGGCGCGCCGATGGGCGATCCCAAGGACATGCCGCCGCCCAAGCCGCTCGACACCGACAACGATTGGAGAGCGGTGAAGGACGGATTCGGTCCGCCTGATCTGGTCATCAAATCGACTGAATACACGATGCCCGCCCAGCACCAGGACATGTGGTGGCGTCCGATGAGCGACATCCCGGTGACTGAACCTCGCTGGGTCCGGATGGCTGAAATCCGGCCGACCAACCTGAAGGCTCGGAGGATCGTTCACCACGCGATCGCGTATCACGTGCTCAGCCCCGAGAACACCTCCGAGGTGAACACCGGCATCGGCAGCTTCGCTGGTGGCCAGGACGTCGACGACCTCGTGAACCGGCGTCCGCAGTTGATGGAGTGGGCGATCGGCAAGGGTTACGACCGTTATCTCGAGGGCACCGGCAAGCTCGTGATGCCTGGGGAGAAGATCTCCTGGGACCAGCACATCCATGCCGTCGGCGAGGAAATCACCGGAGGTACCGAGATCGGTCTCTGGTTCTATCCGAAGGGCCAGGAACCGACCAAGCACAGCTATCTGGTCGGATTCACCGGCATCAAGCGCGGCACGCCGGGGCAGGCGGCTCTCGACATTCCGCCGAACTCGATCGCGCACACCGAAGGCTTCACGGTGCTGAAGGAAAACACCATCATCACCAACTTCCAGCCGCACTTCCATCTGCGCGGCAAGGCGATGCAGGTCGAGGCGATCATGCCCGACGGCCGGACGCAGACGATCAGCTACGTCGGCAACTTCAACTTCAACTGGATGACGAACTACATCTACACAGACGATGCCGCGCCGGTGTTCCCGAAGGGCACGATCATCCACGTCACTGCCTGGTACGACAACACCAAGGCGAACAAGAACAACCCCGATCCTGAACAGTGGGTTGGCTACGGCGACCGGACGGTCGACGAAATGGCGCACGCCTGGATGAACGTCGTCTATCTGACCGATCAGGAGTACAAGGATCGCGTGGCGAAGTATGGCGTCGGAGTCACGAACGGAGTGAAGCCGGCGCCTGCCGCAACGACGCAGCAGCAACAGTAGGAGTTTCCAGCGGCGTTTTTCGACGGGCGGAGGATGGGCAGTACAGCCTGTCCTCCGCTTTGTCATCTGAGAGGAAGCTCAATGAATCGATTGACAGTCGCAGGACTGTTCGCAGCAACGGCGCTCGCAGGAAGCGTGCTCGCGGCGCAGGGAACCTCGACGCAACTGCCCAGCGAACCTGGCGCGGGTTTCGGCCGCAGCATCACCGGTGCCTACGAAGGGTGGTACGACAACAAGGACGGCAGCCACGTATTTCTCGTGGGCTACTACAACCGCAATCTTTCGCAGGAGGTCGACATTCCGGTCGGCCCGAACAACCACATCGATCCCGGCGGACCGGACTTCGGCCAGCCGACGCATTTTCTCCCCGGGCGCCAGGTCGGAGTCTTCACGATCACGGTTCCCAAGGAGTTCACACCGCAGCAGCGTCTGACGTGGACGATCGTCGACAACGGCGAGACGACCGCGATTCCGCTGCGTATGAACACCGACTACAACATCAGCCCCTTCGTGGACGCCGCGGTCGGCAATACGCCGCCGTCGCTGAAGTTTGAGCAGAACGGCCCGGCAATCCAGGGGCCGATCGCCTCTGTCTCGAAGGCGCTGCCTGTGACCGCGACCGTCAACACGCCGCTGGAACTTCCGCTGTGGGCCAACGACGATGCGAAATACACGAGCGGGACGAACGCGCCGATGCGCAACCCGCGGCCGCCTGTGACGGCACTGTGGTCGAAGTACCGGGGGCCGGGGAAGGTGACGTTCGCGCCCGCGAACGCAAAGCCGAAGTTCGAGACGATTGCGGGCGGCCAGGTGGGCCAGCCATACGCCGGCAAGAGCAGCGTCACTGCGACCTTCAGTGAGCCGGGGGATTACATCCTCCACGTCGTGGGCAACGATTACTCCGGACCCGGCGGCGGAGGAGAGGTCTGCTGCTGGACGACCGCCATGCTCAAGGTGACGGTGCACTGACACGCATTTCACGACACGAGGCAGAAAGCAGACGTCTCGCCTTGCGGACTGCCTCGTTTCGTTTTCAGACCCTGACCCGGATCCCCCTCCAGCGCATCAGCCCGGCCACCGCGATCCACATCATGGTGTAGAGCAGCGCGTAGAGCAGTGACGACCACGCTCCGCCGCTATCGCCCACGCGAGGCACAAGCACACCCCAGAACAGCCAGTCTTTCGGCGCTGCGTAATGCGCCACACCCGTTAGCCACGGCATCTGCATGAGGTCTGTCGTCAACTCGGACAGGAAGTAGACGGCGAGCGGGTTGGTTCCGAGCCAGAGAAATGGCGCGAGGGCCAGGCGAATCGGCGACTGCTCGAGCAGCATCGCCCCCACCAGGCTGAGCGTGGCCACGCTGGACGTGAGCACGGCGAACGACGGCGTCCAGAGCGCCTTGTTCAGTGGAAGGACGGTGGCCCAGGCCCAGGCGACCGCAATCCCGCACGTTCCGGCAAGGGCGAGTTTCCACATGAGCTCGCGCGCCATTCCCGAACCGGACCCGGACGCGGACCGCGCACGAAGTGATCGTCCGACGCCGCTGCCGAGCAACGCCGTCGCGATCGAGCTCAGGAGTCCGAGCGCCCCTTCCGGATCCCCAGTGGGCGAGAGGATGTGCGAGCCGAAGAGCGATCGATCGATGGCCGCGGCGATGTTGCGTCCGGGCTCGAGGTGGCCGCTTGCCGCGCCGAACGGAACGACGAGCACCAGCCAATGAATCATCAGCAGCGCGACAGCGATGGCCCATTGCGCAGTGCCCGTTGCGTCGACGGTGATGACGGCCGCGGCGAGATAGGTCAGACCAATGCGCTGCAGCACACCAGGGATGCGGATGGCGTCCAGGTGAGGCCATGCCGACGCAGCATTGAGCACCAGCCCGAGCAGGACGAGCAGCGCAGCCCGCTTCAGGATGCGCCAGTAACCTGCGCGTCGGCCGGAGCCGAGCGCCAGCGACATCGCCACACCCATGATGAAAATGAACGCGGGAAAGATCAGATCTGCAGCTGTGACGCCGTTCCACGCCGCATGGGTCAACTGCGGAAAGACGCTGTTCCAGTTGCCGGGATTGTTCACGACGATCATGCCGGCGACCGTGATCCCGCGCAGCAGGTCGAGCGCGCCAAGCCGTGGCCGGTCGACAGCCATCACGGGCGGGGTGACGTGCGACGCTCCTTCGAGCGCTCTGCTTCTGTCGCGATGTTCTCGCCGTCGCACCAGCAGGCAGGAGTCGGTACCGGCTCGCGTTCGAGGAACAGCTCGTTCGATCGACCGAACGCCAGCAGGAATCGGCCGATGACCTGCATCTGCGTCGCATAAGCGAGCAGCGCGCGCTTCTTCGTCTCCGCCTCGGTTGCGGTGAGCGTCAGCGATACCCAGCGGCTTTCAGTTCTCGGGAAGCCGTCAGGCGGACTCAACGTCGTGCCGATGCCGCTCTCAGCAGTCAGCGGCCATTGTCCGAAGTGAACGAGATAGTGCAGCACCCGTACGCGCCGCTGGGCTTCCGTGGATTCCACGCCGAATGCTTCGCGCGAGAAGATGTGCGTGGAGCAGTGATCCGGGTGCTCATCCTCGGGATGCGGGAGCGCAATCAGATTCGGCTGGAAAGCTGACACGATGCGTTCGAGTTCCCTCCGCAAATCGACGCCCCGATAGCGTGCACCTCGAACGACCCGCTCGGTGGACGGCGGGCTCTCACGCCCGGTGTAGGGCGACTCGAACGAGCGGCGCTTGTCGAACAGGTACGTCGAAGCGATCTGGCAGAGCCCCTCGTCAGGAAAGCCGAGAAAGGTGACCGCGTCGCGTGCGACGCCAAGCGTCTGCAGCGCGGCGCGAGTCTCCTGTTCGCGCTGCACGCCGTATCCCCGGTAGTCGGAGGCTCGCGGATGGGCAACACCCTCGGCCACTTCCACGCCTTCTGGAAAGCCGTCACCGCTCGTCAGCAGCACGACGCGGACGAGGCCGCCTCGCGTGTGCACCCGCTGCATCAGCCCCGCGGCTCCAATGGCCTCATCGTCTGGATGCGGCGAGATCACCAGCAGGCGGGTCGTGCGATCGATCGTGATGCCGAGCTCAGGTAAACCTGAAGGGTTCGCGGCCTGTCCCGAGGCAAGAGCAATAGTGGCAACTGTGGCAACGAGTGCGTAGAGAAAAACTCGCACGGCACCTTCGATAGTAGCTTAATGCTCGAGCCGAGAAAGGGCGGTAGCGGCCTCCACTCCTGTGAAACGCGCGTGAGGTGGAAGGAAGGGCCACAGCTACGCGCCTCCTTACAGTGACACCAGAGGTTCTTCGTATGGAAATCGCGTCGTCTGTACAGACGTGTCGGGAGGCAGTTGCGGCCTCCCGTCGTTGGGGTGGGGAGCGTTGGGCTCGTGTCGGCTGCCTGAATGGCGCCGAGCGCGGATGCTTAGGAATGAGCAAGCGGGGTGCCATGTCACGACGAGCCCTTCGGGGCTTTCAGAAAGTGCTGGGGTCGGGTTGACGACGCTCGTGGACGCACGACTTTCTTTACGGGCGCAGCGTTTGCAGTCTGAGCAGGCGTGGATATGTCGCCCTCGCCAAGAGTCGATCTCATTCACGTCGTCGAACAGGACGAATGGTGCGTCACGGTGAACGGCGAGCGCGTGCTGTCGTTCAGCGGTCCCTCGGCCTGGACACAGGCGCTCAGTCACCGCGCCGAGTTGCAGGATCTGCTCGTTCGCGACTCGGCCGAAAAACGCGGCGACGCCGGACGCTGACCTCGGGGTGAATGGTGATTGAGCAGATGCGACCATCGGGACTCGATGATGTGCTCGAGGCCGCGCGCCAATTGCCAGTCTGTGACCGCGCAGCGAAGATCCATGCGCTCATCGCGCGTCTGCAGTACGCCGTTAGCACGGGCGCTGCGACGACGACGGTGGCCGAGGCTCTCGCGACAGCGGCTGCAGATGCGCTCGTCGACGATCCCTGGGTTCAGTTCGAAGCAGCCGTGCGCCGCTTGAGGGCTGGTCATCCCTTTGCACCTCCGGGCCTGACTCCGGATCTCGTGCATGAAAGGGAGGGTCATGCCCTACAACCAGTTCGAACTCAGCTCGACTGAGCGCCTGACGCGTGCGCTTGGATGGTTCAGCATCGCGCTCGGGGCCGCCGAGATGGCGGCTCCATCCCGCATGGCGCGCCTCATCGGCGCTCCTGACACAGATACCAATTGCAATACGTTGCGCGTATTCGGCGCACGCGAGATCGCCGCTGGTGTCGCGATTCTCGCGCGGCCCGATCAAGCGCGCTGGCTCTGGTCGCGCGTGGGCGGCGACGCACTCGACCTGGCCTGGCTCGGTCGTGCGATGACCGGTGACGATGTCGAGAAGGACCGGCTCGGTGTCGCTGCCGCTGCCGTTGCCGGTGTGGCGGCGCTCGACGTATTCGCCGCTCGGCGGACTCGCCGGGTGCAGCGAGTGCAGCGACAGCAAGAGCCGTGGTCCGCGCGCGCGAACTCGGGCGTACGCGTCGAGCAGGTTGTCACGGTCAACCGATCGCTGGACGACCTGTACTCTTTCTGGCGCGACTTCCAGAACTTTCCACATTTCATGCGCCACGTGAAACAGATCGAACTCATCGACGACATCCATTCACGGTGGACCGCCAAAGCGCCGGCGGGGATGTCGGTGCAGTGGGATGCCGAGATCGTGCAGGACCGGGAAGGGGAATGGATTGCCTGGCGATCGCTGCCGGGAAGCCAGGTGGACCACAGCGGATCAGTGCGCTTTTCGCCTGCACCGGGCGCACGCGGGACCGAAGTCCGTGTGCAAATGGAGTACGTGCCGCCGGCCGGACGCTTCGGCCGCGTAATCGCGATGCTGTTCGGCGAGGAACCGGAGCAGCAGATACGCGAGGACCTGCGTCGGTTCAAGCAGTTGATGGAGACCGGCGAAATCCCGCTGTCGGATGGACCTGGGTTGTGGCGGGCCGCTCAGCCCGCGAAACGCGCGGACGAGATCCGCGACTATGCGGGGGTGAGCGAATGAGAGCGACGTGCTGGATGGGTTCGCGAAACATCGAAGTCGAAAGAGTCCCCGATCCCAAGCTTCTCAACGCCAGCGACGCCATCGTGAAGATCACGAGCACGGCCATCTGCGGATCGGACCTGCACCTGTACAACGGGTTCATTCCGACGATGAAGCGCGGCGACGTGATGGGCCACGAGTTCATGGGGGAAGTCGTCGAGGTCGGCAAAGGCGTACAGAACCTTCGTGTCGGGGATCGGGTAGTCGTCCCGTTCCCGATCGCGTGCGGACATTGCTCGCAGTGCGATCGGGAGATGTATTCCCTCTGTGAGAACACGAACCCCAACGCGTGGATGGCCGAGAAACTGTGGGGATACTCACCGTGCGGCATCTTCGGCTACTCGCACATGCTCGGTGGCTATGCCGGAGGGCAGGCTGAGTACGCCCGGGTCCCGTTCGCGGACGTGAATCCGCTCAAGGTTCCCGACGATCTCGACGACGAGCAGGTGCTCTTCCTCTCGGACATCTTTCCGACCGGTTACATGGCGGCAGAGGCCTGCGGTATTCAGCCGGGAGACACGATCGCGGTGTTCGGTTGCGGTCCGGTGGGTCAGTTCGCAATCAAGAGCGCGTACATGCTCGGTGCCGAGCGCGTCATCGCGATCGACCGTTTCCCGTACCGGCTGCGCATGGCGCGCGAGCGTGCGGGCGCGGAGACGATCAATTACGAGGAGTGCGACATCTTCGAGGCGCTCGAGGAGATGACCGGCGGACGCGGTCCAGACCATTGCATTGATGCAGTCGGTCTCGAGGGGCATGCGCCGGGCATTCACGGGGCGTACGACAAGATGAAAACCGCGATGATGCTGGAGACCGATCGCCCGGTCGCACTCCGGCAGGCGATCCTGGCGTGCCGAAGTGGCGGCACGGTGTCTGTCGCCGGCGTGTACGGCGGGTTCATCGACAAGTTTCCGATGGGGGCGATAGTCAACCGATCGCTGACGATCAAATCGGGCCAGACGCACGTCCAGCGATACATGCGTCCGCTGCTCAGACGGATCCAGAACGGAGAGATCGATCCGAGCTTCGTCATCACGCATCGCGTCAATCTTTCGGATGCAGCCGTCGCATACGAGATGTTCGCGAAGAAACAAGATGACTGCATGAAAGTGGTCATGCGGCCCTAGCGAATCAGACAAGTGGCGGAAGCGACCCTGCTTCCGCTACTTCTCAACTCTCAATTCTCAACTCTC
>Ga0310810_10006359_pt1 | contig 13333 bp, 11 predicted proteins | sample NCmetagenome_FD_207641 | JGI IMG/M metagenome (GOLD analysis project Ga0310810, IMG submission 207641) | Soil microbial communities from experimental microcosm in Duke University, North Carolina, United States - NC | ecosystem: Engineered > Artificial ecosystem > Soil microcosm > Unclassified ... | reverse complement strand
CGAGTTCAGCCGCAACGCCGAAGACGCGCGGCCAGTCCGCGAGCAGGCCGAGGCGGAAGTTGTAAATGCGCCCGCGCGGGTGGCCGAGAATGTGGATGTCGGGATTGCGCAGCGCGGCGAGATATCGCTCGGTCTGATCCTGCTTGCCGCGTAGCGAAGAGTGAAAGCAGCCGAGAACGATGTCGAGTGCGCGCAGGCTGTGCGGATCCATGTCGCCCTCGCCGCGGGGATTCAAGTTCAGTTCCACGGAGCGGAGGATGGTGAGGCGATGTCCGCCGCCGCGGACGGGTTCCACGCAGCCATTCCCGCAACGATCGTTGACGAAGGCGATTTCTTCCGCCTGCTGACGAAGCTGCTCCTCGTTGATGCCTCCGGCGATGGCGAGTCCCTTGGAGTGGTCGGTAATCGCGATGTACTCGTAGCCGCGCTCGATGGCGGCGTCGGCCATCTCGGCGATGGTGCCCTCGCCGTCGCTCCAGGTGGTGTGCATCTGTAGATCGCCACGCACCTGGCGTAGCCACGAGGGCTTCTTCGACAGGATGGCGCGCGCTTCGGTCATGGTGATGAACTGGCGGCGGATGTCGGGCGGAGCGGGGACGGCTGGTGGTTTGTCGAACCAACCGAGGATCAGCTTCTCAATGTAAGGGCCGACGCTTTGCAACTCAGTCAGCGAGCGGTTTTGCTCGACCAGGACTGCAGCTTCTTCGGGCCAGATGAAGGCATGACGCGACGCGCGGCGCAGAGCCTTTTGCGCGGGATACTTCGCGGACTGGGCAGCCATCGCCAGCAGTTCAGCGATGGCGGCGTTGGTAAGAGGCATCACCGGATTAGATGCGGGGCGAAGCGGCGGGCTTGTCCCTGTGTTGCGCGAAAGAAAAAGCCCCACGCGATCGCGTGGGGCTCGGATGTGGCAATGTGAAATCTAAGTTCCCGACTCGAGTTCGGCGTCGATCTTGATGCTGCCGCCGGTCGCGCGAATCTTGCGCTCCCAGAGACGGAAGCCGCGCTTCTTGATGCTGATCGTGTGGTCGCCGGGAGCGATGTTCACGATGGAAGGCGTGCTGCCGACGAAGGCGCCGTCGACTTCAATGTCGGCACCGGCAGGCGTGGAGGAAACCATGATCGAGTTCTGGTTTCCAGCGGCGGAAGGATTAGCCGAAGCGGCCTGAACAGCAGCCGCGCTGCCGGGCTGGGGCGTAGTGATGGTCGAGAATGCGGCGGGGTTCGGAATCTTGAAGTCGCCGTTCACGTAGGCCGTGATCTCGGTGCCCTTGGGAATGGTGATGTCCTTACCGTGCATAAAGAGGAAGAAGGGCGCGGCCGGCCAAACCACGAGGCTGGCGGCGACGATGCCGGCGGTCATGGCGCCGGTGGAGCCGCCTCCCTTGGTCTCTCTCACGGCACGGAGAGCGGTCTTCTCACCGTCGGCGAGGCGGACATAGTCGATGGTGACGTCGAGTTTGCCGCCCTTACCCATACGGCCCTTGCCTTTGGCGTCGGTCACACTCCCCAGGGCAATTCCGCCCTTGGGAATGACGATGAGATCACCGACACGGATTTCTTCCAGGACCTCAAAATCGATTTGTTCGCCCACCTTGGCGTCGGCCGACGACAGGTTGCGGTTCAATCTCAGCTTGACCGGCGTGCCATCTTGTAATACCAACTGGGCACCAGCAGGCATCATCTGCTGCGAAACCGGTGCAGAAATCAGTGGGGAGACAACGAAGAGCAGCGAAAGCAAAATTGCTGCGAAGCGGCGCATAAATACCTCGCGTCGACGAAAGAATTGGGTTCGCACTCTGGGGAAGAGCGGCTAAAAGCTACTCGACCTTGGGGACGAAGTCAACGATTCCGACGCGCGCTGCTTGACTGAATTCCACAAACGATCATGACTTCCGACCAGACGTTAGGCCCGCAACTGGAAATCGCGCACGTTGTATTCATGGACATTGTCAGCTACTCGAAGCTGCCGATGGACCAGCAGCAGCGTGTGGTCAAGACCCTGCAGGATGCCGTTCGCTCCACCAGCGACTTCCGGCGCGCACAGGAAAAGGAACAACTGATCCGGCTGCCAACCGGTGACGGCATGGCGCTGGTCTTCTTCGGGAACCCCGAGTCGGCGGCGCGATGCGCGCTGGAATTGAGCCGCGTCCTGAAGGACAAGCCAGAGGTACCGCTGCGCATCGGCCTGCATACCGGGCCGGTGTATCGCATGGCGGACATCAACGCCAACCGCAACGTCTCCGGCGGCGGCATCAACATGGCCCAGCGTGTGATGGATTGCGGCGATGCGGGGCACATCCTGGTGTCGCATACCGCTGCCGAGATGCTCGGGCAGCTCAGCAACTGGGCCGACAGTCTGCATGATTTGGGCGAAACCGAGGTGAAGCACGGGGTGAAGGTTCACGTCTGGAACCTGTTCAACCGTGACGCGGGAAATCCGGAGCTGCCCAAGAAGTTCGCCGGGCAGGTGGGATCAGGTACCGGGAAGGTTTCGACCGGGCAGGTAACCCAGGCGACGCTAATCGGCGCAACGCTGGGGAATTATCGCGTGCTGCGGCCGATCGGTGCGGGCGGCATGGGGGTGGTCTACGAAGCCGAAGATACCCGCCTTGGCAGACACGTCGCGCTGAAGCTCCTGCCTGAGCACCTCGGGCAGGACGAGATGGCGCTGGAGCGCTTCCGGCGCGAGGCGACGCTGGCCTCGGGATTGAATCACCCGAACATCTGCACGCTGCACGACATCGGATTCGAGTCGGGACTGCACTTTATTGTTCTCGAACTGCTGGAAGGTGAGGCGCTAAAGAGCCGGATCGAACGAGGACCGGTGCCGCTGGAACTGCTGGTGGAGTGGGGAATCCAGATCGCCGACGCCCTCGACGCGGCGCATCAGGCCGGGATCGTGCATCGCGACATCAAGCCCGGGAACATCTTCATCACCAAACGCGACGCGGTGAAGATCGTCGACTTCGGCCTGGCGAAGCTGGCGGGCAAGAGTCGCGCGGCGCAAGCCGGTGCAGGTGGGACGGTCGCAATCAGCGCCACAGACGGTCCCATGCTCACCAGTCCAGGCACACCGATCGGGACGGTCGCCTACATGTCGCCGGAGCAGGCGCGGGGAGAAGAACTCGACGCGCGGACCGACATCTTCAGCTTCGGCGCCGTGTTGTACGAGATGGCGACGGGACGCGGGCCATTCGCCGGCACGACAACAGCCGTGGTCTTCGACTCGATCCTCAACAAGCCTCCGGCGCCGATCAACACCGTCGATCCGAAGCTGCCGCCGCAGTTGCAGAAGATCGTCAGCAAGTCGCTGCATAAGAATCGCAATGAGCGATATCAGTCGTGCGCGGAGATCCGCGATTCCCTGAAAGTGCTACGCGGCGCGACGACGAAGATGGCCGCACTGGCCCCGTCGAGCGAGCCCGCGTCTGGGAATACGCTGAAGGCCGCGCTGGCCGTGGCGGTGGTGGCCGTCATCGCGGTGCTGGGATTCGTGTGGTGGCGCTCTCGCGCGCCGGAGCAACAACAGGCGTCGACAACGACAACTCCGGCCGTTACAACGACGACTCCGGCGGTGACGGTGCCGGCAGCATCTCCGGTGGAAAAGCCTACGGCCCCAACAGAAAAGCCGGCGGCGTCTGCGCCGAAAGAAAAGGTTGCCGAGGCGACGGCGCACGCTGTTCCTGCGCCAAAGACTGTGGCACGCGAAGCGGCGCCTGCCCCCACACCTCCTCCGCAGGAAACCGAGGAGACTGGTCCGGGAGGTTTGCGCGGGCGTCGTGGAGCGTTACGCGCGGAGCGCCTGACCGGCCAATTTTCCGGCGGATTGAGGAATGTGTCTCTGGGTGTGCAGGCGGCGGCGACGCTGTCGATCGCCGAAGAGAAAGGCCTGATCAACGGCTGCCTGCAGGTCTCGCCTCCGCTGGGCGGGAGCGGGCCGGTGAGAGGCATTGTCGGTCGCGGCGAAATGCTGCTGAACACTTCATATCGCGGTGGCCGCATGGAATTCCGCGCCCACTTCGTGCCCGGCAGCCCGGGGGAGATGCGCGGAAGCTACACCGTGTTCCAGTCGAACGGGCGCGTCGAGAACGGAATGTTCCAGTTCACGAAGAGCGACGTGGAGCCGTCGGCGTCGTCGCTCGATCCGAGGAGCTGCTCCCAGTAGCGCGCGTTACCGGCTGAGCGGAGTCGCGGCTCCGCGGCAGTGCATGAGCATCTGCCAGCGTCCGTCGCGGCGGATCCAGACGGAGTTCAGGCCGTTCTGGCTGCGCGTCTCTTTGCCGTCGGCGCCGATCAACGTCGCGTCCGAGTCATAGCTGATCGAATACGCGAACGCGCCAAGCGTAACGACACGAAAGTTTTTCTGTTCGTATCGAATCAGCTTGATGTTCGGGATTTCCTTGAGCAGAGCATCCTTGCCGATGGAACTGCCGTCGCGAGCTATGTCGACGAAATCGTCGGCGACGATCGACTTGATCGTGTCCATGTCGTGCTTTTGGTCGGCGGCGAAGAGTTTCTTCTCGTTGGCTACGGCTTCGTCGAAGGCGATGGGAGCGGGCGCGGGCGGCTTCGGCGCGTCTTGCGGGAAAGCAGCCAACGTCAACAGCAGCAGCGAACAGAGGAGTTTCATGACGATCTCCTTCCTATCGGGCGGCGAATGATAGCAGAGCCGTGGCCGGCCGGTTGCCGCGGAGACGAATCGTCTCGCGAACCAATCAAAAGCGATCGCAAGGCCGTTCGTGACTGAATCCGAGCGACATTCGCGCGCGCGGTGACGAGAACCCAATTCCATGTGGCGCGGTGAGTGACGTATAATCTGTAGTTACCCCACCGTGCTTGAACGAATCACCTTCAGCACTCCAAAGAGGCGAAGTGTCATATGGCGACCATTGATATAGCTCCGCGCGAGACGGAAAGCCGTCCGGGCGAGAAGCGCATCGTCAACGACTTCAGCGTGCAAGTCGCGACGGTGAACGGCTCGGGATCGCAGACCGCCAACACGGTCCTGCTGCGCACCATCTTCCAGATGGGCGTTCCGGTTTCGGGCAAGAACCTGTTCCCATCGAACATTGCCGGCCTGCCGACGTGGTACACGATCCGTGCCAACAAGGACGGCTACATCGCGCGCAAGAAGGAAATCGATTTCCTGATCGCGATGAACCCGGAGACGGCGCACGAAGACGTGATATCGCTGACGCCCGGCGCCGCTGTGCTCTACGACGAGCCGCTCGGCCTCGACAAGCTTCGCTCCGACCTGACTTTCTATACCGTGCCCTACGACAAGCTGGTGGGCGCCGTCTGTCCCGATGCCAAGCTGCGCAAGCTGGTGAAGAACATGATCTATGTCGGGGTCGCGGCCAAGATCCTTGAACTCGACATGAACGAAGTCGAGAAGGCGCTGCGCAAACAATTCCAGAAGAAGGCGAAGGCGTTCGATCTCAACTGGAACGCCGCCAAGGCGGGCTTCGACTACGCCAGCGCGAACCTGACGAAGAAGGATCCTTGCGTTGTCGAGCGAATGGACAAGACGGCCGGGAAGATCATCATCGACGGTAACGCCGCCGCAGCGCTGGGGGCGGTGTTCGCGGGATGCACGGTGGTGACGTGGTATCCGATTACTCCTTCGTCGTCGCTGGTCGAGACCATGATCAGTTACATGAAGCGCTTTCGCATCAACAAGGACGGCAAGGCGACGTTCGCGATCGTCCAGGCGGAAGACGAGCTGGCGGCCATCGGCATGGTGATCGGCGCGGCATGGGCAGGCGCGCGGTCGATGACGTCGACCGCAGGCCCCGGCATCTCGCTGATGGGCGAATTCATCGGCTTGGCGTACTACGCGGAGGTTCCGGCGGTGGTGTGGAACATCCAGCGCGTGGGCCCGTCGACGGGCTTGCCGACGCGCACCGCCCAGGGCGACGTGCTGATGTGCGCCACGCTGTCGCACGGCGATACGCGCCACATCCTGCTGTTCCCGAACTCGGTAAACGAATGCTTCGACTTCGCAAATGACGCGTTCGAACTCGCGGAGCACTTCCAGACGCCGGTGTTCGTGATGTCGGACCTCGACCTCGGCATGAACAACTGGATGTCGGAGCCGTTCAAGTATCCGGAAGCGCCGCAGAATCGCGGCAAGGTGCTGTCCAAGGACGATCTCGACCGGCTGAAAGGCGAGTGGGGACGCTACAAGGACGTGGACGGCGACGGCATCGGCTACCGCACGCTGCCGGGGACGGATCATCCGAATGCGGCGTACTTCACGCGCGGCTCGGGCCACAACGAGCGGGCGCAGTACAGCGAACGTCCCGACGACTACAAGAACAACATGGACCGGCTGCACCGGAAACTGGAGAACGCACGCAACTTCGTGCCCAAGCCCGAGGAGATCGGGTCGGGAAGCAAGGTGGGCATGATCGCGTACGGCACCAGCCACTGGGGCTGCACCGAGAGCCGCGATCAACTCAAGAAGGAATACGGCGTCGACATCGACTACCACCGTTTGCGCGGCTATCCGTTTGCGAAAGAAACAGTCGACTTCATCGACAAGCACGAGCGGGTGTATGTGGTCGACCAGAACCGCGACGGGCAGATGCTGCAGCTTCTGCGGCTGGAACTGAGCGCGGCGCAGATCGGGAAGCTGCGCAGCGTGCGCCACTACAACGGACTGCCGCTCGACGCGCGGTCGGTCACCGACGAGATCATCACGCAGGAGGGCAAGTAAATGGCGACGACAACGCAAACGCCACAGCCCAAGACCAACCGGATCGGGCTCAGTGTTCTCGACTACAAGGGCGGCAAGACGACGCTGTGCGCCGGCTGCGGCCACAACGCCATCTCCGAGCGCATCATCGAGGCGATGTATGAGATGGGCGTGAAGCCGGAGCGGCTGGCGAAGTTCAGCGGCATCGGCTGCTCGTCGAAGAGCCCGGCATACTTCATGAGCCGCTCGCACAGCTTCAACGCGGTGCACGGCCGCATGCCGGCCATTGCGACCGGCGCGGCGCTGGCCAACGGCAAGCTGATGAGCATCGGCGTCTCAGGCGACGGCGACACGGCATCCATCGGCATCGGCCAGTTCATGCACCTGATGCGCCGCAACCTGCCGATGATCTACATCATTGAAGACAACGGCGTGTACGGCCTGACCAAGGGCCAGTTCAGCGCGACCGCCGACCTGGGGTCGAAGCTGAAGACGGGCGTCATCAATGACCTGCCGCCGATCGACACTTGCGCGCTGGCCATCAAGCTGGGCGCGACGTTTGTCGGACGCTCGTTCAGCGGCGACAAGAAGCAGCTTTCGGCGATGCTGAAGGCTGCCATCGCGCACAACGGGACGGTGATGCTCGACGTGATCTCGCCCTGCGTCACGTTCAATGACCACGAAGGATCAACCAAGTCCTACAAGTTCATGAAGGACCACGACGAGCCGATCCACGAGGTCAGCTTCGTGCCGTCGTTCGAGAGCATCGACGTGGATTACAGCGAAGGCGAGATCGCGGAAGTCACCATGCATGACGGCTCGCGGCTGCTCCTGCGCAAGCTGGAAGAGTCCTACGATCCGACCGACGAGGGCCGCGCTCTGCTGCGCATGCACCAGGCTCACGAGAAGGGCGAAGTGCTCACCGGCGTGTTCTACGTGAACACCAAGAAGCCGAACTTCCTCGAGATGCTCAACGTGGTCGACGAGCCGCTGACGACGCTTCCGCAGTCCGTCACCCGTCCGGGGAAAGAAGTACTGGAGACGGTGATGGACGAGCTGAGATAGTTCTCAGTTCCCGGTTCTCAGTTCTCAGAAAGACAAATCGAGAAAGCAAGGCCCTCCATGCTGGAGGGCCTTAGTTTTTCTGAGAACTGAGAACTGAGAACCGGCACCTACGCCACCAGCGAATCGTCTTTTTTGTCGCCCTGGTTGCGCTTCTGGCGATGGCCGGGATCCTGGTCCTGCTGCTCGGCTTCGGGATTCACTTCCTGGGCCGCGCCATCGTCGTGTTCGCCGCGTTCGCGGGTTTCGCGCTGCGGGTTCGGGTTGAGCTGGCGCGATTTCATCCCATCGGCGCCCACCTTTTGGCCCGTATGCTCCGGGCTCATGCCCGGCTCAGGGAAATCGCTGTCGAGCGATTCGGATAACGGGCTGCGGTTGCGATGCTGCATCTGCCCGCGCATCGTGGTGTTGGTTTCCTGATCGCGGGAATCCTGCTCGACGGCGCCTTTGCGCTCGTCGGCGTCAGGCGTCGGGGCTGCCGGTAGGGTCATGAGAACCTCGTGCTGGAGAGATGTGACCTGCGGTGCGGCAGTTGTCCTACGGCTTTCTTGAGGGCTCCCTCGCACAGGAATTTGCCAGGTCTATTAAGTCGGAGCCGAATCGGGATTCTTCGTCCATCTCAGCAAAGTGCGACGAAGCCCATCTGAACGAGAACGGAAGCTGATTCCAGTGAGAGCCTGGCCGCCAGAGAATTATGTTCCGGTGGTGGCGCAGTTTGGCGCATCTAATGTGAGTTAACTCGCACCTGCATTGCTTGCGTTGCAGGAGCCCCTGGGGTGAGTTCATGCATGCAGTGATCCCACTTACTACCGAGCAGCAGCGCCTGTCGACGGGCGTCGCAGGTCTGGACGACGTTCTAGCCGGTGGTCTGCCGAGCCATCACCTTTACTTAATCGAGGGCGATCCCGGTACCGGCAAGACGACGCTGGGATTGCACTTCCTGCGGGAAGGCGTCCGCCATGGCGAAAAGGGTCTTTACGTCACGCTTTCGGAGTCGAAGAGGGAATTGCTCGGAGTAGCTGCGTCGCATGGCTGGTCGCTGGACGGGATCACGATTCACGAAATGGCGCCGCACACGGAAGAGGTCCAGCCGGAAGCGCAGTACACGGTGTTTCATCCGGCTGAGGTAGAACTGGCCGACACGGTCGCTTCGGTATTGGCCGTGGTCGGCGAGGTGCAAGCGACGCGCGTGGTGTTCGATTCGCTCTCGGAACTGCGGATGCTGGCGCGAGACCCACTGCGCTATCGACGGCAGATCCTGGCGCTCAAACGGTTTTTCTCCGGACGAAGCTGCACAGTGCTGCTGCTGGACGACCGTACGGCGGATCATCATGACCTGCAACTGCAAAGCATCGCGCACGGCGTCATCATGATGCTGAACGAAGACCGCGAGTACGGCGTCAAGCGCCGGCGGCTGGAAGTGCGAAAGCTGCGCGGGTCGCGGTTCCGCGAGGGCTACCACGACTACACGATCGAGACCGGCGGCGTGGCCGTGTTTCCCCGGCTGGTGGCGTCGGAACATCATCCTGAGATGGAGCATGAATGCATCTCCAGCGGCATTGACGAGCTCGACAAGCTGCTGGGCGGCGGCATCCACACGGGAACCAGCAACCTGCTGATGGGACCGGCCGGATGCGGCAAATCGAGCATCGCCACGCGCTATGCGATGGCTGCCGCCGCGCGTGGCACCAAGGCCGCAATCTTCACCTTCGATGAAACGCTGGGCACACTCATTCATCGCTCGCAGGGGTTGGGGATGGACGTGGCCAAGGCGATGAAATCGGGCAACATGAGCGTGAGCCAAGTCGATCCAGCGGAGATGTCGGCCGGAGAATTTGTGCATCGGGTGCGTGCTGCGGTGGACAAAGGCTTCCGGCTGATCGTGATCGACAGCCTGAATGGCTTCTTCTACGCGATGAACGGGGAGCGCGCGGTGATGCTCCAGATCCACGAACTGCTCGCGTATCTCGACCAGATGGGCGTCACCACGCTGTTGACCATGGCGCAGCATGGATTCGTAGGCGCATTCATGAACGCACCGGTCGACGTCAGCTATGTCGCCGATTCCGTGCTGCTGTTCCGCTACTTCGAGGCGCAGGGTGCGGTGAAGCAGGCGATTTCGGTGGTGAAGAAGCGGACCGGACGCCACGAAAGAAGCATTCGCGAACTGTCGTTCCACGAAGGGCGCATCCAGGTGGGTGAGCCGTTGACCAGGTTCGAAGGCGTACTGACGGGCGTGCCAAAATACATGGGAGGAGCTGGGGAGCTTGCAGCCGGAGCAAAATCGTCGCAAAAGGGATGAACTGAGGGTGCTGGTGGTGGCGCCCACCGGGCGCGATGCAGCGCTGCTCTGCGCTGCGATGGGGCGCGCTGGTGTGCAAGCGGTGGAGTGCAAGTCGTGCCACGAAGCGTGCCTCGAGATGCAGCACGGCGCAGCGGGCATCATCGTGGCCGAAGAGGCGCTCACCGCGTCGCATATCCAGCGGTTCGCCGAGCTGTTTGCCGAGCAGCCGGCGTGGTCGGATTTCCCCCTGATCCTGCTGACGCTGCCGGGAGCGGTGACGCCGCAGAGCCAGGCGCGGCAACTTCTACGCGCGCCGCTCACTCGCGCGCTCGAGCTGGAGCGCCCGATCCGTCCGGAAACGCTGATCAGCACGGTGCAGTCGGCAATCCGCGCGCGTATCCGCCAGTATGAACTTCGCGACCAGATGGCGCGACAGCAGCAATCCCACGAGGCGCTCCTGCGGTCGGAGAAACTGGCCGTTGTCGGCCGGCTCGCCGCCACCATCGCGCACGAAATCAACAACCCGCTGGAAGCGACGGTGAACCTGATGTACCTGGCGCGGACGGCGCCGTCGAGAAAGCAGGCGCGCGAATACCTGGCCCTGGCGGAATCGGAACTGGCGCGAGTGTCCTCGATTGCGACCGAAACGCTGAAGTTCTATCGCGAGCCGAACAAGCCGGCGGAAGTGAAGATCTCGGCCATCGTCGAGTCCCTCCTGCTGCTGTACAAGGGCAAGCTCCGGTCGGCGAACGTGCGGGTGGAAACCGATTTTCTGTACGAACGGCCGATCTTCGCCTTCGGCGGCGAACTGCGCCAGGTGTTCGCGAACCTGCTGGCCAACGCCATCGACGCTTCTCCTGGCGGCACCGTGAGAATCCGGATCCGCCCGGACGGCGACGGAGACGCCGGTGTGCGAATCGTTTTCGCCGACACCGGTATCGGGATTCCGCACGATTTGAGAGCGACGATCTTCGAACCGTTCGTCAGCACGAAAGGCGCCCGCGGCACCGGTCTCGGGCTGTGGGTCAGCGCGCAGATTGTTCGCAAACACGGCGGCAGAATCCGCGTGAAGAGCAGCACCGGGACAAAGCGGCATGGGACCGTATTCTCGGTATTTCTTCCCGTGTCGTCACCGGCGAAAGATGCCGAAGAGGCGACGAACACGGCGCCGCTACGCGCGACGGCGCTGTAGCGCCCGATTTGACGCAACTTTGCGCCGTGTTGTGGGTTCCATCCAGCAAGACCAACAAGGTCAAGAGAAAGCAAAGCCATGATGAAAAGAATCGTCGTGCTGTTCATCGCAGTCTGCATGATCGCAACGATCGCGATAGCACAGTCGACCACGCCGTCGACACCCACACCTTCCACCACGCCGCAGGCTTCGGCGCCGCAGTCGAGCACGCCGGTGACGCCGCCGGCAAAGCAGTTCAAAGGCAAGCATGCCGGACGCCGCGCCGCATTGCGCGACCTTGACGATCCGCGTGTAAAGGATATGGTCACGAAGCAGCGCAACGAGCGCCGCGCCTGCAAGGGCAATCCGTCAGGAGCTGGATGCTCCGACCTGGTCGCCCGGCAGAAGACCGAGCGTCGCGCGCTGATGATGCAGCTACGTAAGGAAGGCAAGATGTAAGGACCGTCAAAACCGGCCTGGCTGCCGAACTGGCGGAACCTGGCAACAGAGTTCCGTTTGGTTCGGCAGTGGTTTTTGCTAATGTGCCGGATGGAGTGAGCTTCGAGGCCGGCATGCTGCCTTCGCCCTGGATGTGCCCGAGCTGTCACCGTCCTATCGATCCTGCGCTATTCCACGCCGCTGTGTTTGAGAACAGGACGCCAACCTGTCCAAATTGCGGCATCGAGATCGGTATCGCGCGATCGTACTCGCAATTTCTCACGGCAAGCGCCGCTGTACTCGCTTCGCTAGCCGGCGCCGCGAGCTTCCGCAGAGACTCCGCGAGAGGCTGGTTGCTCGTGATCGTCGTGGTCTTTCTCATGATCAGGGTTGCGCTTTGGCTGGTGATGCGGCCCTGGCTACAGGGCGGGCGAAGACGATACCAGGCCGGGTTGGGATTTTTTATCGCCGCCGCCGCATTCACCATGTTCTTGTACGGTGCCGCGGTTAGCGGCGTGGCCATGGCGCTGGGGACGCAACGCGACGTGCGAGAAAGCCTGGAGATGTTCTCTGTGCCGCTGGCGTGGATCAGCCCGCGTTTTCTCATTTCGCATGAAAGCAGTATTCTCGACGTTTGCGAGACGATCCTGGGTAATGCCTTATTTCTCGGCCCCCTGATGTACCTCTGCTGGTCGGTCGTGCGGGGAGTGTTCAGCCGGGCGCGGCCGATCGAACTTTCGATTTCCAACCGCGACAAGCATGACGACGAGTAAGCATTTTTCCGCTAGAATCCGCCTCGCATGAGCACTTCTCCCGGTCCCCTGTATAAGCCCTTCGAAAAGCTCGTCAAGATCGACGTGAAGGGCAAAGTCTTCGAAGTCCCCGAAGGCAACATGCTGCTGCGCGCCTTCCAATACCTGGCGCCGGAAAACGTCGCCATGGGGCGGTTCTGCTGGAACGAGGACTGCCAGTACTGCCGCGTGTCGTACGACATGGGCGAGGGGACGAAGAACCACCAGGCGCTGTCGTGCAAGCTGCTGGTGCAGGACGGGATGCGGATTACCGAGATCGCCGACGAAATCCGGTATTGCCTGCGGGAACTCGGGATCCCGAAGAAGTAAAACCGCGCGATCACGAAACGTAAATCGAGATGCATGAACCGGCTGTCGCGCTCTCCGACTTCTTACTGGGTGCGGAAACCCTGGTCCTTGCCGGCTTGTTGCTGCGGAGACGTTCCGCCTCCGAGGCGCGTGCCGGTTTCGTGGGCCTCTTTCTGTCGTCGAGTCTCGCCGCGCTGATCGGCGGAATTGTTCACGGTTTCCTGAACGACGGAAGCGCGGTGTATCGCATTGCATGGGAGTTAGCCTTGCTCGCCATCGGCGCAGCCGCCTCTGCGGCGTGGATTGCGGCAGGACATGTGCTCGGTTCACCCGCCGCCATTCGCGCCACGCGACTCGCTGCAAGCGTCACGGGCGCGGTTTACGCGATCTGCGTTCTGGCGGTCACTCGCGACTTCACTCTTGCCGCGATCGCTTCCAGCGTCGCGGCGGTATTTCTGTTGACGGCGTTCGTGGCAGCGTCTTTGCAGCGTCGCGATCGGCGGCTACTCGCGGGCGTGACTGCGATCCTGGTGATCTTTGCGGCGTCGGCCCTGCAGCAGTTGCGTGTGACCATAGGC
>Ga0310810_10006358_pt1 | contig 13333 bp, 12 predicted proteins | sample NCmetagenome_FD_207641 | JGI IMG/M metagenome (GOLD analysis project Ga0310810, IMG submission 207641) | Soil microbial communities from experimental microcosm in Duke University, North Carolina, United States - NC | ecosystem: Engineered > Artificial ecosystem > Soil microcosm > Unclassified ... | reverse complement strand
CACATACTCGCGGCCGTCGGGCGTGAATCCGCCGAGCCCGTTGAAAAGGACCAGGTCGCGCGCGGGCGTGACGCCGATCTGCGCGGGCTCGGCGCTGCGCGCCCGCGTCGCGCTGAAACCCGGCATGGCCGGTTCGCGCACGGGGCGCCGCCGCACCTGTTCCGCGAGCGTTCCGTGGCTGTCGGTGAAAACGGCGCGCGCGACCGACTGCAGCAGGATGCGATCCTCGTTCGGGATCTGGTCGGCGGAGCGCACGAAGATCCCCCCGGGCCGATCGATCACGTTGGCCTCCTGGCCCGCGGCGATCAAGCCCATGATCTGGTCGTGCAGCAGCTGGCGGTAGCCGCCGCGCTCCTCGTTCCAGATCACCAGGTCGACCGCGAGCCCCTTGAGGCGCCAGTAGGCGTGCGCCTGCACCAGCTGGCGCACCAGCTCGATGTTCGCCGGGTCCTGCAGCTGGACCAGCACGATGGGGAGATCTCCCGAGATCGCATAGCCCCACAGGCCGGATTGCCCGCGCCGGTTCTTGGCGATGACCGCCGCTTCCGCGCGCAGCGAGGCGTTGGCGTAGATGATCGAGCTGGCGAGGCGACCGTAGAGCTGCGCGTCGGCCTCCGTGACATTGATCTGCCGGAGCGCCACCTGGCTGTGCGTCCAGGCCATCTCGAACGCGCGATCGGCGAGGCGCCGGTCCTGGTACTTCTCCGCCAGTTGCAGGCAGCCTGCGCGGCTCCCGCTGATGCCGATGACCAGATCGAGCGTCGCCGTCTGCGCCGGATCGAGGGTGATCTGCTGACGGATCGCGATGATGGGATCGAGCACGGAGCCCTCGCTGCCCGAGAGCGCGATGTTTTCGCGCATCGCCCGCGGGTCGCTCGTGCTGTTGCCCCGGCCGACAAAGCGCGCCCGGTCGGTCTCATACGAGATCTCCGCGACCTCCGCGCCGTGCGCCGCCATCAGATGCACGAGCCAGGGCGTCTGCTCGCCGCGCGAGCGCGGCCGGCGCGTGCACACGATGGCCTGGCGCGAGCGAACGATTTCGGTCTGCACGAACAGGTTGCCGAATGCGGGATGCAGGGCGTCCGCGGAGGCGGAGGCAAGCACCACTTCGGCATAGCTCGTCGCTTCGATCGTCCGGCGCGTGCGCGAGCGGTTGGTGATGCGCACCCGGCGCAGCTCGATGTCGTCCTCGGGCGATACCACGACCTCGGTATGCGTCTCGAAATCCCGGTCATGCCGGCGGAACTCGACCCGCTGCTCCGTGAAGATGGCCTCGTAGCTCTCCGCGCGCGCCAGCGTCGGCTGAAAGGCCGACGACCAGAACCTGCCGCTCTTCACGTCGCGCAGGTAGCAGAACGTGCCCCACGGATCGCGGGTGCTGTCCTCGCGCCAGCGCGTGACCGCGACGTCGTTCCAGCGGCTGTAGCCGCCGCCGGCGTTCGTGACCATCACGTTGTAGCGCCCGTTGGACAGCAGCTGCACGCCCGGCATCCTCGTATCGGGCGTGCCGAAGAGGCGCATGGGCATCTCCGGTATCTCGGGGGCCACGCGGAGATCGAGGCGCTCGGGGTGGCTCAGGTACGTGGCATCGGCTCTCGGGATCCGCTCCTGCAGCAGCAGCAGCGTCGCCTGGAAGAGCGGATCGGACACGAAGCGCCGCTGCATCGGCCGATCCAGCAGCACGTGAGCGAGCGAGAGCAGGCTCATGGCCTGGTGGTGGGCCATGAATGCGCCGACGAGGGCGCTTGTTTCCGCGCGGTGCAGGCGCGCCGGCGTGTAGTCGATCGCCTCGAAAAACCCGAATTTGCCGAGGCTGCCGCCGGCCGCGAGCCGCACGAGGTTCCGGCACGCCGCCTCGGGCTCGACCATCAGGGCGAGGACCGAGGCGTAGGGCGCAATGACCAGGTCCTCGCTCAAGCCGCGCTTCAAGCCGAGGCCGGGAACGCCGAAGGCACGGTACTGATAGTTGAGCGCCGCGTCGACCGTGTTGTAGCCGGACTCCGACATCCCCCAGGGCACGCCGCGCTCGGCGCCGTATTCGATCTGCCGCCTGACCGCGGCGCGGCAGCTTTCGTCGAGCAGGGTGCGGTCGTAGGCCGGCATCACGAGCAGCGGCATCAGGTACTCGAACATCGAGCCGCTCCAGGAAAGGAGCGTCGGTCCGCTCCCGGCGTTCACGAGCAAGCGGCCGAGCGCGAACCAGCTCTGCTGCGGCAGCTGGCCCTGCGCGATCGCGACGAAGACGGCGAGGCGGGCTTCCGAGGCGAGCAGGTCGTAATAGCCGGCGTCTCGCCTGCGCGCGGCGACGTTGTAGCCGATCGCCAGCAGGTGCCGCGCCCCGTCGTACAGGAATTCGTAGTCCATGCGCGCCAGGTCGCCCGCCTGCAGCGCGAGCTGCGCGATCTGCTCCATCCGAGTGACCGCGTTCGCGACGCCGAGGGCCGCCAGTTCGCGCAAGGCCGGTATCGCGCCCGTCTCCGGCAGCGCCGAGGGCGGCGCCAGAACGCTTAATTCCCCGAGGTGCTCCCGGCATTGCCGGTCGAGCGCAAGCGCCCAGAAGGCGGCGTCGTGGCCGGATTTTTCCTCGAGGCTTGCGGCCAGCTGCGCCGCGCCCGCCGCCAGCTTCTGGAGGATCCGACGCGTGGCACCGAGCGTGGCCGGCGGCTCTGCGCGGGCGGATTCGAGCTCCTGCTGGAAGCGCAGCAGGGCGACCGACGCGGTCCGTGGCGCCGCATGAAGAAAGGCCCTGAAAGTGTCCTCCAGCCCCTCGAGCCACCGCGCGGCGAGGATGGGCTGATCCGCGAGGGCGGCGAGCCCCGGCCGCAGCGTGAGCAGATGACCGGCGAGATTGCCGCTGTCGACCGTGGAAACATAGAGCGGCGGCAGCGGCTGCAGCGACTGCGTGTCGTACCAGTTGTAGAAGTGGCCGCGGTGCCGCTCCAGCTTGCGCATGGTGGCGAACGCCTCGCGCGTGCGCTCGAGGAGCCTGCCCGCCGGCAGGTAGCCGAAATCGCAGGCCGACAGGTTCGCCAGCAGCGCGAGCCCCATGTTGGTCGGCGAGGTGCGGTGCGCGAGCACCGTGGCGCGATTCTCCTGGTAGTTGTCGGGCGGCAGCCAGTGATCCTCCGGCCCGACGACGGTCTCGAAGAAGGCCCAGGTCTTGCGCGCGAGCAGGCGCAGAAAGACCGTCTGCTCCGGCGCGAGCCGGGCCTGCGGCCGGGCGAGCGGGCGGCTGAGCCACCAGGCGAGCAGCGGCGACAGGAACCACAGGACCAGGATCGGCGCGGCCGCCGCCAGCGCGTCAGGCCGCGCCTGCGCGAGCACCGCGGCCGTGGTGAGCGCGGTGACCGGAGCGATCCACATCGAGCGCAGGGACGCCCGCAGGCTTCCGCCGTCGCCGGCGAACTGGCTCCAGGGCGTCCACTCGAGCAGCCGCCGGCGGGTAATCAGCATGCGCGCCGTGGTGCGCAGGATCGCATCGAGGCTGACGCACGCCTCGAACGGCAGGCAGGCGAGCGCGAACGCCGCATGCGCGAGGCTCGCCGCGGCCGAGCGCAGGACGCCGGAGAGGTAGGGGCGAAGGACGGTGTCGCCCGGCTTGCGGAACAGGTCGGCGAGGGAGGCGCCCAGCGCCGGCGCGAGCATGACCGTCAAGGCCACGAGAGTCCAGAGCCACGGCTGCGGCAGCAGGGTCCAGCCGAGCAGCAGCAGCGCGCTCAACGCGGCGGGGACCAGGCTGCGGCGCAGGTTGTCGAAGATCTTCCATTGCGACAGGCGCGACAGCGGATTGGGCTCCGAGCCGCCGCCGCTCGCGGGAACGCGCCGGCGCAGCCAGCCGAGGAGCTGCCAGTCGCCGCGGATCCAGCGGTGCCGCCGGGCGGCATCGGTGCCGTAGCGGACGGGATACTCCTCGTAGAGCTGCACGTCGCTCGCGAACCCGGAGCGCGCATAGCAGCCTTCCAGCAGATCGTGGCTCAGGATGCGGTCCTCGGGAAAGCGGCCTTTCAGCACGCGCTCGAACGCATCGACGTCGTAGATGCCCTTGCCGATGAACGAGCCTTCGGCGAACAGATCCTGATAGACATCGGAAACCGTGCGCGTATACGGATCGATGCCGGATTCCTCGCTGTGCAGCCGCGCGTAGCGCGTGACGCCGGCGTCCGCCAGGATCGCCGCCACCCGCGGCTGCAGGATGCCGTAGCCTTCGGTCACGCGCCGGCCTTCCGCGTCGCAGCGCGGCCGGTTCAGCGGATGCGCCATCGTGCCCACCAGCAGCCGCGCCGCGTCGCGCGGCAGTTGCGTATCGGTGTCGAGCGTGATCACGTAGCGCACGCCGGACAGGACGGCGACGCGGCCGACGATGCGCGAGAACGGCGCGGCCGCGCCGCCGCGCAGCAGGCCGTTCAGGTCGCCGAGCTTGCCGCGCTTGCGCTCGTGGCCCATCCAGAGCCGCTCGCGCGGGTTCCAGCGCCGCGGGCGATGGAACAGGAAAAAGACGTCGTCGCCTCCGTCGGCCTCGGCGCCGCGGTACTTGTCATTGAGCTCCGCGATGCGCTGCCCGGCGAGGCGCAGCAGCGCCTCGTCCTGCGGCAGCGTCTCCTCGCGCGCGTCGGCGAAATCGGTCAGCAGGCCGAATTGCAGGCGGGCGTCCCGGTTGGCGAGAAAGCGAACTTCCAGCGCTTCGGCCAGGTCCTCGACGTTCTCGGGGCTGCGAATGAGCGTGGGGATCACGACCAGCGTCTGGGACCCCGGCGCGATGCCTTTGGAGAAATCCATGCGCGGCAAGAGGCGCGGCACGACGAGCAGGGTTGCCAGCCAGTTCGCAAGCGCGATGGCGAGCTGGCTGGCCGCGAGCAGCCCCAGCAAGCCGCAGAGAGCCAGAAGCCAGTCGCGCGCTCCGCCGGCGTGGGCCTGCGCGAGCAGGGCTCCCGTGAACGCCGCCGTCATGAGCGAAATCGCGCCGAGATAGATCGCGCCGGCGCGCGAGCGCTGCAAGGCGAGCGATACCGGGATACGCGCGCCCGTTGCCGCCTCCAGCTGCGGCAGGCCCCTGTCGACGAGGTAAAAGCCGACGTGCGCGGCGCGATCATCGCCGTCACTACGCGCCGCGGCTTGGCGCGCGAGCGCGAGGCAGCTGCGCGCCACCTCCTCTTCGGCGAGGCCGCTGCGCCTCGCGATCCGTTCCAGCACGTGGCGGTAGTGATCGCGGGTGACAAAATCCATCGCGCTGTAAACGCCGCCGGGATCCTCGCGCAGGGTGCGCTCGGCGACGCTCATCGACTCGACGAAGGCGTGCCAGTCGGTCGCGGCCAGCAGGCGCAGGCTGCCGATGCTGTTCGCGATGGAGACCTGGTCGGCGGCCTGCTGCTGGTTTTCCGACTGCACCAGCTGGGCGATCGACACGCCGAGCTCGGACAGCCGCTGCTCGATCCAGTTGAGCGGCATCGTCAGCGCCGCGCTGTGCCCTTGCAGCCTGCGCGCGAGCTCCGCCACGAACGCGCTGCCCATGGGCGGGTTGGACCGCGCCATGTCCGCCACCACCAGAATCAGGCTCTTGGGGTCGTTCTGGGCGGTCTCGGTCATCTGGTCCGCCCAGAAATCGGCCAGGTTCCGGCCCGTGCGGTGCGCGATGATGCGCGTCCCGACGCGGCGCAGATTCTCGATCAGCGCGAGGCGCAGCATGATCGGGACGGCCCACAGCTCGCCCAGCGTCAGCGTGCTGACGCTCTGGTAGGCAGCGATGAAGCGGCCAAAGTTCTCGGGATCGACCTGGCCGTCGCCGTGGGAGATGGTCTCCTCGGCGATGTCGTAGACGCGCGGCAGGCCGGCCGACGGCCCGTTGCCGAGGCGCGGCAGCTCCCGGCTGTAGTCCCTGGGCAGGTGCCTTCGGGCGGAGCGTATTTGCTCCTCGACCAGGTGGAAGTTGTCGAGCAGCCATTCCCCGGCGGGCGCGCCCGGCCGGTTGTCCCGGATCGCCGCGGTCAGCAGCTCGCAGGCCGTGATGAGAACGCGTTCGTTTTCCGCGAGACGCGACAGCAACGGGTCGCCGGTGCGCTTGGCGCCGAGCGAGTGCGACGCGGCGAGTCCCTTGGCGTGCTGCTCCATCTGATCGGCGCTGAACAGCTCCGATCGCAGCAGCGGCTCCTCGGCCGCGTAGTCCGCCATCCAGCCGCCACGCCGGAACAGCGCAAGCACCTGGAGCAGGCCTCGGGAGACAGGGTTACCGCGGATTTTCAACCGTCCATTGTCCGCAGACGGTGCTCGTCGCTCTGTGCGGTGTCACACATAGGCGCCTGGGCGTATGCGCCGGAACCGTCAGTCGTCTGCGTCCTCGCCCTTGATGAGAATCAGCCGCTGACCTTCGCGCCAGCTCGAGGGGGACGATTCGCGGAACACGTGGACCGAGCCGTCCCGCAAGCGCATGGTGTATTCGTAGATGACCGCGGCGCCAGGCGCCGAGGCGTCCGGTCCTATCTCGCGCTTCGACTGGATCCAGCCGCAGTGCAGGCAATGCCGCGATGTTTCGCGCGCGACATCGGGGGCTCCGGCGGAGTAGGAGCTGTCGCATGCCGGCAGAGTCGCGAGCAGCAACACCGGCAGGGCGCGCATGAGCAGCCAGAGCATCCGCAAATGCTCCGTCCTTTCCGGTGCCGCGATCGATGCGCTAGCGCACATAGGCCTCGAACAAATGACGGCGCCCTAAGCGCGCATACGCACATACCGCGCCGCGGATCGGCGCTACAAGGACCGTCTCCATCAACACTTCCCGGGAGTTCAACGTGATCAGGAAATTGCTTCTCGCCGCCTTCGTGGCGGGTTCCATCGGCAGCCTCGCGACGCCGGCCTCGGCCGCGAGCTTTGTGCGAGTCGCGCCGCCGCCGCCCCGCGAGGAAGTCGCTCCGGCGCATCGCCCCGGCCGGGTGTGGGTGGCTGGGCACTGGGAATGGCAAAACCGCCATCATGTATGGGTCGCCGGGTCCTGGATCCGCGCGCGCCGCGGCTACGAATACACCCAGCCCAATTGGGTGGAGCGCGACGGACGCTGGCACATGGAGCGCGGCAGCTGGAAGCGCACACCCGCGGATCGCGACGGCGACGGCGTGCCGAATCGCCAAGACCGCGCGCCGAACAACCCGAATCGCAGTTGATTGCATCCCATGAAGACGATCGTGTTGTCGCTGATCGCCGCCGGGTGCCTGCTCTCCGGCTGCATTGCCTATGAGGTTCCCGCCGGAAGCGGTGGCGCATACCACGGAGAACGCGATCGCGACCGCGACGGCGTGCCCGATCGCGCGGATCGCGATCGGGATGGCGATGGCGTGCGCAACCGCCAGGATCGCCGCCCGGACGACCCGCGCCGCTACTAAGCGCGGGAGGGCGGCAGGGACGGGGTGGTCCTCTGTTCAAGGCGGCTCTGTACGTAGGCGAACATACGGCGGGGTGCGCTTGCTGTAGCGTCGGCCCCGATGATCCGCGACCGCGCTGAAAACAACCTGCTGGCGGCCCTGCCCCGCAAGATCTTCCAGCGCATGCGGCCGCAGCTCGAGCCGGTCACGCTGACGTTCGGCGACATCCTCTATCGCCCCGGCGAAGCGATCCGGCAGGTCTACTTTCCAACCGACTGCGTGGTTTCGCTGCTCACCCTCGTGGGCGGGCACTTGGCACTGGAGGTCGGCATGGTGGGCCGCGAGGGCATGCTCGGGATTCCGCTCGCGCTGGGGGTCGGCGATTCGCCGGTGCGCGCGCTGGTGCAGGGGGCCGGGACGGCCTTGCGCATGACGTCGCCGCGTTTTGTGCGCGAATTCCAGCGCAATGTGCCGTTGCAGCGCGCCGTGCACCGGTACGTTCACGATCGGATGGTCCAGGTCACGCAGACCGCGGCGTGCAACCGCTTCCACCACGTCGAGGCGCGCCTCGCGCGCTGGCTGCTGATGACGCGCGACCGCGTGCGTTCGAACCAGTTTCTCATCACGCAGGAGATGCTCGCCGGCATGCTGGGCGTGCTGCGGGTGGCGGTCACCAATGCCGCCGGCAAGCTGCAGAAGCGCGACCTGATCAGCTACCGCCGCGGCCGCATGGAGGTGCTCGACTCCAGGGCGCTGGAGGCCGTCGCGTGCCCGTGCTACCAGATCGTCAAGATCGAGCCCGCCGTTTCTCGGGCGGCGATCAGGTGAACAGGCCAGGACTCGCTGGCGCGGCGGCAATTACGGTCGGTCTTGTCTTGGGCGCCGGCGCGATGGCGCAAACCCCGGCCGAGGAGCGGGCCGCGCCAGGCACCGCGGCGAAAAAAAAGGACGTCGACGCGCGCACCGTTACCGGCTCGGCCAGGCGCGAGGCCGCCTACGCCGCGGCGAGGGAAAAATGCAATGCCTTCGCGGGTGAGGTCAAGGCCAATTGCCTGGGCAACGCGGAGGCGCGGTTCGACAAGCGATAAGCCGGTCGCGCTGACGCAAAGCGCGCCGCTATCGCCGCTTGAGGGTCGATTGCCAGTCCGTGATCTGCCTCTCGGTGTCCTCGTTGCTGAGGCCGTAGGCTTCCTTGATCCGGGAGGCGAGCAGGGTTCGTCTGCCGCTGATCGCGTGCAGCTGTTGCTCGCCAATGCGGTCCCAGCGGCGCTTGGCGTCCGCTTTGAACTGGTTCCAGTTGCCCTGTATGGCGTCCCAATCCATGGCGATGCGCCCTATCGGCGGGAGTGCCCGGTGGCCTGGAACGGATTGCCGAGCGGAATGTCCCTGAGCAGGCGATCGAACTCCTTCTTGACCACCGCGTAGCACTCGCAAACTTCCTTCTCCAGGCCCTTGCGGTCGAGCACGGTGATGCGGCCGCGGCTGTAGCTGATGAGGCCGGCGCGCTGCAATTTGCCGGCCGCCTCGGTGACGCCTTCGCGCCTCACCCCGAGCATGTTTGCGATCAGCTCCTGCGTCATGCTCAGCTCGTCGCTGGACAGGCGATCGAGGCTCAGCAGCAGCCAGCGGCAAAGCTGCTGCTCGACCGAATGGTGCCGGTTGCATACCGCGGTCTGCGCCATCTGGGTGATCAGCGCCTGGGTGTAGCGCAGCAGCAGGTGCATCACCGGGCCGCCGCGGTTGAATTCCTGCTTCAGCAGCTGCGCTTTCAGCCGGTAGCCGTAGCCCGCGCTCTGCACCACGGCCCGGCTCGGCGTGGTCTCGCCGCCCATGAAGAGCGAGATGCCGAGGATCCCCTCGTTGCCGACCACCGCGATCTCGGCTGAAGCGCCGTCCTCCATGACGTAGAGCAGCGACACGATGGAGGTGGTGGGGAAGTACACGTGCTGCAGGCGCCCGCCGGACTCGTACAGCGCCTCGCCGAGGGGCATCGGCACCAGCTCCAGATGCCCGGACAGGCGCTCGAACTCATCGGCCGGCAGGGCGGCGAGCAAATGATTCTGCTTCGGGAAATGGGGTGTGGCCAAGGTGAGGTCCCGAGCTCCATCCAATCAAGGTTGCGGGACAAGCAAAGTGCCGGATCGCACGCGTCGACCCTCACGACCATGCTAGCACGCTGCGACAGGCGTTCTGTGCGCTAGGGGACATAGCGTTACAAGCGGGTGTCCTGATCTTTTCGTACGCCGACGCACAGACGATGCCCCGCCCAGGTGCGTAGCCTGAGCCGCAATGAACACCCGCTTGATCGCGCTTCTTGCCGTCTGTGCCGGGCTCGCCGCTGCAGAGCCGGCGGCCGGCGCCGGATTGTTCTCGGCGACGGGCCAGGTCATCGCGATTCTGGGCGGCGATCTGTTCGTCGGCGAGGCCGAAGGCCATCTCAACGGTGCCGGGACGCTGACTCTGCATTTGCAGAAGGATCCGGCGCTCACCTGCATCGGCAAGTTCACTTCCAGCGCCGCCGAGGGAGGGATCGGGCAGATGCAGTGCAGCGATGGCGCGACCGCGACATTTCACTTCCAGCGACTGAGCGTGTTCCGCGGCTACGGCACCGGCGACTTCAGCCGCGGCGCGATGAGCTTCGCCTACGGGCTCACTGCCGACGAAGCCGGGCCGTACTTGAAACTGCCGGCGGGCAGGAAGCTCTCGCAAACCAGCACTGAGCTGAAGCTGGTCGACTTATAGGAGGGAATGCACTGTGAACATGCACGCCCTGAAGTACGCGCCGATCCTCATGCTGGCGCTTGCCGCGCCGCTCGCTCTGGCCGACGAGGTCGCGCCCGACGCGCTGGTCAAGGCGGTCACTGTCGAGGTGCTCGCCCTCATCCGCCAGGACAAGGACATCCAGGCGGGTAACCCGACGAAAATCGCCGACCTCGTCGAGACCCGGATCCTGCCGCTGTTCGACTTCGATCGCATGACGCAGATCGCCATGGCCCGCAACTGGCGCCTGGCCACGCCCGAGCAGCAGAAGACACTCACCGCGGAGTTCAAGAGCCTGCTGGTGCGCACGTATTCCATCGCGCTCTCGAGCTACCGCAATCAGGTGATCGAGTTCAGGCCCTCGCGCCTGGTGCCCGGCGATACCGAGGTCACGGTCAAGTCCGTGATCAAGCAGCCCGGGACGGCGCCGGTCAGCATGGACTACGACCTGGAAAAGACCGGCACTGCATGGAAGGTCTTCGACGTCAAGATCGAGGGCATGAGCCTGATCACGACCTATCGCGAGACTTTTGCCAACAAAGTGCGCGAAAGCGGCGTGGAGGGCCTCATCCAGTCGCTGTCGGAGAAGAACCGGGTGGGCGACGCCCGCGGGCGCTGGACGGGGGACTTCGAGCCGGTGATGTACCTGGGCGTTCTTCACGGCTGGAACCGCTGATCCGGCGGCTCTGCGGGAGCGAAGCGGCCGGTCCCGCGTCGGGACCGGGCGCCGCAGCACTTACCTCTGTTCGCGCGCTTCGTCCTTGATCGCCTTGCCGCCCTGCTCGATGTCCTTGCCCGCGCCTTCTACGGTATTGCAGCCGGCAAGCGAGCCGAAGAGGCTGGCAAAAAACAGCGCCGCTAGCAATGGCGAGAGAATTCGTTTGGTCATGGCGTGATCTCCTGTGGTTGGAAATCCACGTTAGTGCCTGCGCGCCGGCTGGTCTGTACGACGCCGCGCATACCGCTGCTGTGTGCGCAAGCGCACCGATGAGCGGGCAGGGACTGCGGAAAATCGATCTGGGTACCCGATTCGCTCTCCTCCTGGCGAGCAACCCCTCCTGATCGGGGACCTGAAGCACCGAGGCCCGGAGACGGCAACCCCGCTCCGGGCCTCTTTCTTTGGTGTGCCGGCGCACCGACCGCGCCTCGGCCGCCAGGGGACCATGGGGTCATGAAACCCGACAACTTGAGAACGAAAAGCACCCTGGCGCTTGCACTCGCCGGGCTACTGATGACCGGTCCGGCGATGGCGGACAAGCCGTCCTGGGCGGGCGGCGGCAAGCCGAACCAGGAAGAGCGCGCGGACCAGCGGGAGAACGACAGGCGCGAGAACGACAAGCGCGAAAACAACCGGGACGAGCGGCGCGACTCGGACAAGAGGGCGTCGCATGAGACGGGCGGGCGCGAGCATTTCGAGGATCGGCACCGCGTGGCCGTCCGCGAGTACTACGACGAGCACTACCGCGATGGGCGCTGCCCTCCGGGATTGGCCAAGAAGCACAACGGTTGCATGGCGCCGGGCCAGGCGAAGAAATGGCACATCGGCCAGCCGCTGGCGCGAGACGTGGTCTTTTACCCGGTCCCGCAGCCGCTTGTGGTGCAGTTCGGTCAGCCCCCCGCGGGGTATCGATACGTGCGGGTTGCCTCCGACATCCTGCTGATGGCCGTCGGCACGGGAATGGTCGTCGATGCGATCCAGGATCTGGGCCGGTTGTAACAGACGTAGCGGTCCGAATACCGCTTCGGCTCCGTTCGGTCCCGGACACAGATCGGCCGATTGGGCGGTTCGTTCGAGAACGCACAGAGCGGCTCCGGGTCGCGGCCGCACAATTCTCCCACCATGGAAACCCTGACGCCGGTCCAGTCGAAGCATCTGCTGCCCCCCTTGCTCTACTCCCATGCGGCGCTGGAGCCGCACATCGATGCGCGCACCATGGAGCTGCACCACGACGTGCATCATGCCGCGTACGTGGAGAGCCTGAACTCGGCGCTCGCGCTTCACCCGAAGTTCCAGGAGCGCTCGGCGCTCTGGCTGCTGCTGAACGCGGGCAAGATTCCCGCGGACGCTCGAACCGCCTTGTGCAATAGCGCCGGCGGACACGTCAATCACAGCATGTTCTGGCGAGGCTTGTCGCCCTTCGCAAGCGGCGAGCCCGCGGGCGCGCTCGCCGACGCGATCAAGCGCGATTTCGGCGGGCTGGAGAAGCTCAAGGCCCAGTTTGAAGCGGCGGGCGACAACTCGTTCGGCTCCGGCTGGGTCTGGCTGGCCAGAACGCAGCAGGATGGCGGCAGGCTGGTGGTCCAGACCACCGCCGGCCACGGCAATCCGCTGGTGCAGGGGCATTTTCCGCTGCTGGTCAACGACCTCTGGGAGCATGCGTATTACCTCAAGCATGAAAGCCGGCGGGCCGACTATCTGAAGGGCTGGTGGGCGATCGTGGATTGGCTCGAGGTCGCACGCCGTTTCGAGAGTGCCACGCTGCCCCCCGAGCAGCGCTGGCTGCGCGACGGCGGGTTCGCTCTCGGCGCCGCGCCATGAGTCGAGCGCTGCCGCCCACCGCGATGCCGCGCTGACCCGGCCGCAATGCGCGAGCGCGGCAGCCATGGCTATGTGCGATTGCGCACAGACGGCCACCGGCAAGAAACCCCAGTATCCGCGGTTGCCTCTCGGGAGAGGCGTTTCTCTTCAGCGTGCGCGAGGTCGCCAACGTAATGTCGCAACGAGTCGCCCCCGCCGCCGAGCTGCTGCGCGAGAAGGCGCGGATCAAGGCGGGAGCCTTGCAGTATGCAATCCTGACGAGCCCCAGCTTCTCCATCATCGCCACCGACGAGAAGGGCGTGATCCAGCTCTTCAACGCCGGCGCCGAGCGCATGCTGGGCTACAGCGCGGCCGACGTCGTCAACCGCAAGAGCCCGAGCGAAATCCATGACCCGCAGGAAGTCGCGGCGCGCGCCGCGGCGCTGAGCGCCGAGTTCGGCACGCCGATCGCGCCGGGCTTCGAGGCGCTGGCGTTCAAGGCGTCGCGCGACATCGCCGACAGCTACGAGCTGACCTACATCTGCAAGGACGGCAGCCGCTTTCCGGCGGTGGTGTCGATCACGGCGCTGCGCGACGACTACCGCGACATCATCGGCTACCTGCTCATCGGCAGCGACAATTCCGCGCGCAAGCGCGTCGAAACCGAGCTGAACCGGGCGATGGCGGCCGCCGAGAACGCCAACCACGC
>Ga0310810_10006357_pt1 | contig 13335 bp, 14 predicted proteins | sample NCmetagenome_FD_207641 | JGI IMG/M metagenome (GOLD analysis project Ga0310810, IMG submission 207641) | Soil microbial communities from experimental microcosm in Duke University, North Carolina, United States - NC | ecosystem: Engineered > Artificial ecosystem > Soil microcosm > Unclassified ... | reverse complement strand
CCCACCGCACCGACGAGTTCGGCGACATCGCCCGCGCGCTGCTGACGATCAAGAAGGCGGCGTACAAGTTCCAGAAGCTTCAGGCGCAGAGCCAGGCCGACCGCGAGGGCCATTTTCAGGCGCTCAAGCAGCTGACCGACCGGTTCGAGAAGAACGTGTCAGAGATCGTCGGCAGCGTCGCTTCGGCGTCGAGCGAGCTGCAGGCGACCGCCACCGCGATGGCGGCGAGCGCCGAGCAGTCGGCCAACCAGTCGGCCCGCGTCTCGCAGTCGCTCAGCGAGGCGACCGCCGGCGTCACCGCGGCTGCCGCCGCGAGCGACGAGTTCGCGATGTCGATTGGCGAGATCAGCCGCCAGGCCTCGACCAGCGCCGAGCTCGCCCGCAAGGCGAGCAACGCCGCGGTCGACGCGGACTCGACGATTTCCGAGCTGTCGGAATCCGCCAGCCAGGTCGGCGACATCGTCGAGATGATCTCGACCATCGCCCAGCGCACCAACCTCCTCGCGCTCAACGCCTCGATCGAGGCGGCGCGCGGCGGCGAGGCCGGCCGCGGCTTCGCGGTCGTCGCCACCGAGGTGAAGGAGCTGGCGACGCAGACCGGCAAAGCGACCGAACAGGTCGCGGGGCAGATCCGCGCGATGCAGGAAACGACCGTCGCCAGCGTCGACGCGCTCAGGAAGATCGCCGAGCAGATCAAGCAGCTCGAGACGACCGCGGTGTCGATCGCCGCGGCGGTCGACCAGCAGTCGGTCGCCGGGCAGGACCTCGCCCGCTCGATCGACCTCGCCGCGCGCAGCGCCGAGGAAGTGACCAGCAACCTCGACCAGGTCCGCGACACCTCGCTCGCCACCGGCAGCGCGGCGACCCAGGTGCTGACCAGCTCGACCGAGCTCGAACGTCAGGCCGCGGCGCTGAAGACCCAGGCCGACGAGTTCCTGCAGCACGTGCGGGCGGCTTAACGGCATTCCCGATCTTCCCCGAGGCAAACTCGGGGGATAATGCCACCGTCCGGATGTGCCACGCTTTGGACACCAATTCTGGTTCGACGCCTCCCGAGGGGTCGGCACACGACCGGGTTTTGGTTGAAACGGGAAATGTTCCGCAAGCTACCCTGCGGACGTGCGACGATGTGCCGCAATTGTCAGTTGGTGTTGCTAAGTTGTCAGCGCCGGGTCGAGCTTCAGCGGGATCTTAAGGTAGCGCACGCCGTTCGTCTCCGGCGGCGGAAAGCGGCCGGCGCGGACGTTGATCTGGATCGAGGGCAAGAGAAGGCGGGGCGCGGCAAGCGTTGCATCGCGAGCGTGGCGCATGGCGACGAACTCTTCCTCGCTCACCCCATCATGGATGTGCACGGATCGGTCGCGCTCCTCGCCCACTGTCGTTTCCCACGCGTACCGATCGCGTCCCGGCGCCTTGTAGTCGTGGCACATGAACAGGCGCGTTTCGCGCGGCAATGAGAGCAACTTGCGGATCGAGCGGTAGAGCTGGTGCGCGTCGCCGCCGGGGAAGTCCGCCCGGGCGGTGCCGTAGTCAGGCATGAACAGCGTGTCGCCGACGAACACCGCGTCGCCGATCCTGTAGCTGACATCGGCCGAGGTGTGGCCGGGCGTATGGAGTACCTCGATCTCAATGCTGCCGACTTTGAAACGTTCACCGTCGGCAAGCAGGACATCGAAGTCGCCAGCATCCGGCTTGAGGTCGTCGATGTCGAACACCGGGCGGAACACCTGCTGCACTTCCCGGATATGCTCGCCGATGCCGACTTTCGCTCCAGTCTTGGCTTTGATGTAGGGCGCAGCAGTGAGGTGGTCCGCGTGGGCGTGGGTCTCCAGCACCATGACGATCCGCCACCCGCCGTCACTCGCCGCCGTGAGGATAGCGTCGGCCGAACGAACGCCGGCCTTGCCCGAATTCGGATCGAAATCGAGCACCGGGTCGATGACCACTGCCTGGGAAGTATCCGGATCACCGACGAGATAGCTCACGGTGAAAGTGGCTTCGTCGAAGAAGGCCTGGATGTGCGGGTTATCGGCTCTCATAGCAAATCTCCTGCGGATGGTTGACAATGTATGAGCACTTCCTAATTTAGCAACTGCTAATATTGAGAGGTTCATGCGATGACCAGTCTGGCTGTCGATCTCGAGCGGCTCGAAGCTCGTGCCGACGAAGTTGCGACCATGCTGAAGGCGCTCGCCAGCCGGCCTCGGCTGATGGTGCTGTGCAAGCTCGTCGAACATGGCGAGATGCGAGTGAGCGATCTCACCGACGCGGTGGGCCTCTCCCAATCGGCACTGTCTCAGCACCTTGCGCGGATGCGAGATGAAGGCCTCATCGCCTTCCGGCGCGAGGGCCAGTCGTTGTTCTATTCTGTGGCCGACCCGCGTTGCGAAGCGCTGCTTGCCACTCTTCACCGTCTCTATTGTCCAGAGGACTGATTGATGCCCCAGACCATTTCCCCAGCCGAAGCGCAGCGCCGGATCGAAGCGGGCGCGGTGTTGATCGACATCCGCAACCCCGACGAATATGCTCGTGCTCACATTCCTTGCGCGAAGAACCTGCCGCTGACGCAGATCGGCCGGATCGAAGGCGCGCCCGAGGTGATCTTCCATTGCAAATCAGGCATGCGCACGGCAGCCAACGCAGTGGCGCTCAAAGCCGTGACCGACGCGCCGGTGTTCCTGCTCGAAGGCGGTTTCGATGCCTGGCAGAAGGCCGGTCTCGAGTGCAAGGTCGACAAGAAGCAGCCGCTCGAGATCATGCGCCAGGTGCAGATCGGCGCGGGCTTGCTGGTGCTGCTCGGCGTGCTGCTGGGATTCCTCGTTTCGCCGGTGGTGTTCGGCCTGTCCGCATTCGTAGGCGCTGGCCTGGTTATGACCGGCACGACGGGCTGGTGCGGAATGGGCCGCCTTCTTGCGCTGATGCCGTGGAACCGCCGAGCGAAGGCGTGATCGGATGATCGATCCCGCCACCATCGCCCCCGCCCTCGGCTCGGGAGCGCTGATCGGCCTGATCCTGGGGCTGGTCGGCGGCGGCGGATCGATCCTGGCGGTACCACTGCTGGTCTACGCCGTCGGCGTGAAGTCGCCGCACATGGCCATCGGCACCGCCGCGGTGGCGGTCGCGCTCAATGCCGCTTCGGGCCTCGCTGGCCATCACCGCGCGGGCACGGTCAAATGGCCCTGCGCGCTGGTCTTTGCCGGCACCGGAGCAATTGGCGCGGCGCTCGGGGCCGAACTCGGCAAGGCGACCGATGGCGCGCGTCTGTTGGCGCTCTTCGGCGGTATGATGATCGTCGTCGGCGCCACGATGCTGCGCAAGCGCCGATCACCCGAAAAACCCGACGTGCGGCTGCGCCCTGCGACCGCGCGTCACCTGCTCCCTCGCCTCATGCCCGCCGGGCTGGTCGTCGGCGGCCTCGCCGGATTCTTCGGCATAGGAGGCGGGTTCCTGATCGTCCCGGCGCTGATATTCGCCACCGGCATGCCGCTTAGAAACGCCGTCGGCACCTCGCTAGTGGTGGTGACCGCGCTCGGCCTCACCACCGCTGCTTCCTACGCGGTGTCAGGTGACGTCAACTGGTGGCTGGTGGCGGTCCTGCTTTTGGGCGGCGTTGGCGGCTCCCTTGCCGGTATCGCCCTCGGTAAGCTGCTGGCTAATAAGCGGCGTGTGATGGACATCGCCTTCGCGATAGCGGTGATCGCCGTGGGGCTTTTTGTGGTGATGCGCGGCCTTTAAAGCGCGAGAAGGACAGCCAGGTTGGAAGAATTTGCGGACCTTAACCCCATCCAGGCGAGGCGATGGACCCAACAAAGTCAATGTCCGCTTCCACCCTTAGCGGTCATTCGAGAGCCTGGTTCCGCGGTCCAAAAGCAGCCCGTCCTCCAACGTTTAGAGTTGCGGACGCCGGGAGGCGTCGGAAAGTCGGCGGTGCCCGAACCCGCGGGCTGGGCGGCATCAATCACCTAATCGACAAACAGGCCACAGTTCGTGGTTGATCGTGTCTGGGTCCATGCAAACGCAGCACGAGCAGCCTCAGCCCAAATCCTCACCTCAGACAACTTTGTCTTGAGCTCCCGATTGGCAGGATGGTCTTGATTGAAGTGTCGCGAGTCCATTTTCGCGATCGTATCGCTACGCATGCACTTATCACTCCGGGATTCAACGAAGTGTGAGTGCTACCGACGCGCGGATCGCGCAGACAGCGGACGTTCCGAATGTCTGTAGCGGCGGCCCTGATGTTGTCAGCCGATCAGCTCGAAGTCAGCATCATCCACAGGCTTGGCGAAATCGCCCCAAACGCCAAATTCCCGCCAGTATTCAACCAGCCCAATGTCCCGAACAATATCCTTGAAACGCGGGTCGCGGCGGATTGTCGAAAAGTTCGGATGCCAGAGATCGATCACCATCGAGCCGCGCATTTCGACCAGGCCCTGGCGGAGCGCCCTGAGAGCGATGTCGCTGCCCTGGAGGTAGGCGGCGCAATGAGCAATCGCGTCCAGCCGCGGCGGAGTTTGATTTTCGGGCATCGCCATTGCTGTCGCGAGCACGGTCAAACCTTCGGCCGGCACAGCAAGAACATTTGCCAGCTCTCGTCCGAACGGCAGGAGATCGGTGTCGTCGGCAAGGAGCTCAAACCGATGGCTCACCAGGGACGGATCATTGAGCGCCATCGCGCGCGTGAGCGCCAGCCAATGCAGCGGCTGATGCGGACCCGTCAGGTCCTTGCTCTTTTCGTACTCTGTCTCGGCTTCTTCGAACCTAGCGGCGCAGTCCAGGTGGAACTGAAGGCCCCATGATGCCCCGACGGAAAGAGGATCTGCCCGGCGCACGTGAGACTGCTGTTCCGCTGCTTCCGCGGCTCGACCGAGCGCAAGCAGGAGATGACTGAGAACCGTCCAGTCGCTCACTTGCCGTTCGCGGAAATCGGCGATGCAGCGCGCGGCACCTCGCCAATCCCTGTCGAACAGGCAGCGCTGCGCGCGGCTCGCCAGCGTTTCGGGTAGCTCCGGCCCCAATCTGACCGCGTTGGCCATCGCGATATCGATCTCGCCCAAAACAGCATCGGTACTCGCTGACGAATAGCTTTCCCGCAGGACCATTGCGCTCGCCAGGCCGGCCCAGGCCATGGCGAACCGCGGATCGAGCGTTAGCGCCTGGCGATAGTTTTCGATCGCGCGGCCGAGATTGCTGGGCATTATCGACGCCCGCAAGGCCCGTGCGCGAATGTAGCAATCGTAAGCGTCGGAATTCCGGGTTCCGCGAGACTCGATAGCAATTCTTTCGGCCGGCAGGAGCTTGACCTTGAGCGCCTGCACGATGGCTTCCGACAGCTCATCCTGCAGCTCGAAGATGTCGCTCAGATCGCGGTCGTATCGCTCGCCCCAGATGTGATTGCTGCTCGCGCGATCGATGAGCTGCACGGTCACGCGAACGCGGTTGGCGCACTTGCGCACGCTCCCTTCGAGCACATGCGTCACATTGAGCCGCTCGACGATGCCGCTGATGTCGGCAGGGGCGCCCTTGAAAGTGAAGGAGGAAGCGCGGCTGATCACGGCAATCGCCGAGACCTTCGAGAGATCGGTGATGATGTCTTCGGTTATGCCGTCGGCAAAGTACTCCTGCTCCGGATCGCCGCTCATGTTGGCAAAGGGAAGGACCAGGATCCTGACCTCGTCGCAAACAGGCCGTTCCGCCGTTGCCGTTCCCGGCAAGCGGTCTTCCCGCCCGCATGGGAACTCCGCACTTGATTCCGCAGCGCCCGCGGCAACGCAGCCGATATCAAGCTGATAGCCGACACCGCGGATGGTCTTCAGGCGGTTTGCCTCGGGGCCGAGCGCCTTGCGAAGCGTGGCGACGTGCACCTGCAACGCGTTCTCCTCGACGATTGTCCCCGGCCAGACCGCCTCGAAAAGCTCGTCCTTGGTGACGATCCCGCCCTCCGCTTCGGCAAGTACGGATAATATGTCGAGCGCCCGGCGACCCAGCGCAACCCGCTGGCCGTCGGCGATCAGCTGCCGTCTCGGCTGCAGAATCCAGGAGCCCAGGTGGACGTCCGCCAAAATGCTTCCTCCCCCAACACCCGGCGAATACCACAGCCGATCCAAATTTCAGCGCTTCTTAAGCTTCGCCCAAGATTTCAGCGAAGCTTCAGCCAACCTTCACCGAACCGCCAAGGTGGCGAGTTCCGGCTCGGCCTACACCGGATGGGCCATCGGCGATCGCCTGCAAGGACAAAGGCGCTCCCGTTGGATCACCGGCGGCCCTCGGCCATCGGATTACTCAAGCAGAAGGATCAGGCATCATGCACAAGCTCATCACTTCGACCGTAGCCGCCCTGTCGCTGGCTACGTTCGCCACGCCTGCGCTTGCAGAGGCGGTCACCGTAACGGTCCCCTATACGGACCTCGATTTGTCCTCAGCCACCGCCATGGCCACGCTCAACGGCCGGATTGAGGCCGCTGCGAAGCGGATCTGCGGCTCGGCCGATATTCGCAACATGCACGACGTCTCCGACCAGCAGCGCTGCATGCACGAAGCCAAGGATGCGGCCGGCAAACAGGTTGCGTTGCTGAAGGGCAGCGCGCAGTCGCTGGCCTTCAACGTCAGCCCTCCGCGCAAATAAGCGAGAAAGTTCGGCAACTGGCGGCGGCCCCGTGCGGTGCGGTGCCGCCGCATTTCGCTCGAATTGCCCATAGCAAGGTCCGCGTTCCACCGCTCATTCAGCTATATCAGTTCAGCGTAGTCGCGTTCACATCTCCCAAGCGGGTCATACAGCTGGCCATAGATGGTCCGCTTACACCAAACTCGCCCGCTTGTGGCCATGAGCGATCCTCGATGGTTCGGCGGACCGATCGTTCTTCAAGGCGCCCTTGCGAATTGCTTCGAGAACAATCTCACCGGAAATTGAGGCATCAAACATTACGCCACATGAGTCATCGTTCGCCCAGGCCACGGTAAAGAAGGACTCGTAGGCCCCCCATTTCAGGACTCCCGGCGTTCCGACTATAGGCGGATTGCTCGTGCTAATGCCCGCACCGTATTCGGAAAGGTCAGCTAGCCATACAGATTGGCTCCCTGCCGCGGTCAGTAGCTGCGCGGGTAGATTGATGCGAGTTCGAAGAGCAACCCTGCGTTCTTCCTTGGTTTGCCCGTTGGCGTCTTGATAAACTCCAAGACGAGTCCATTCATCGCATCGGTCGCTCGCCTCTGTTATCAGTGAACCATAGTAGCTTGGGTTCTCTGCCAGCTTTCGACAAACACCCTCCTGAGCGATTTCACTCCTCATATTAGGAGCCCAATAACAGCAGAGGCTGCAGGATGGGGTTTGATCTGTTTCGTCGGGCATTCGCGTGAGCTCCCAGACTCCGAACAGTTAGGAAATTACATCGCATGAGGGTGAATTTCGATCTAGCAGACAAGGTAAACCACCCATTGAGGCTGGTCAGCACATTGACCCAAGGCGGCCATTCGCCCGATCTTGGAGCAGCCAAGTCGGCAAGGCCCTTTTCGGGCTGTTCTCGGCGTCGAGAGAGCCGCCATCGACATTTGTCGCAATTTTCGAGCAGGTCAGCGATGAACATCACGATTAACCCCGTCGTAACCTAGGGCGTTAATCTGGCGGAAAGGTTCCGGGTCGCCTCTCCTAGGGCACCGGCGATGCATTGGGACGTTGTCGGGGCGACGACCTCTAGTTATCTCTTTGGAGAGAAGCGATGAAACGTAAATTCTTGGCAGCAACCGCGGTCATTGTCCTGGCGGGCGGAACTGCTCTCGCGCAGGACGCCACCACCGACACCTCTTCAGACACGACCTTCGGTAGCCAGGTGAGCGTCCTGGCGAAGGGCCAGAAGGACTCCGACACCAAGGGCATAGGCGCCCAAGTTTCAGCAATGGCACATGACCGGAACGCCGCGCGTGCCGCTGCACGTGGCAGCACCAGCGACAGCGATGCCGACGACACGGACCAGAGCGGCAGTAGCGACAGCGACAGCGATGACAGCGACACCGGCACGCAATCGAGCACTCAGCTGGCGGTGAACGCAAGCTCGAAGCATGCGTCGACGCACGCTTCCTCGCACTCGAAGGCGGATCTTGCCGCTTCGGTCGCTGCCGCGCGTGGCGACAACAGCTCGATCCGCGACGGCGCCGGTGCCGTGGCCGACCTGCGAGCCTCGCAGTCGACGGCAGCGGATGCCCGAGCGACCGGGCAGGCTGCCCGCGACGCAGCGATGGCCGTGCGAGATGCGGCAAAGGATGCCCGCAACAACGCGGCGGCCGCGCGTGAGGCGGCGCAGAACATCAGGGATGTCGTCGCCTCGGCCCGGCCGGGTCATCACTGAGCGCTCAAACAGTAAGGGATGAAAGGGCGGGCTGCGCAGCCCGCCCTTTACCGCGCATGAGGGATCAACATGACAAGAATGATCGTCGTCGGCTTCGCCGCCTTCGGGGTCGCCGTGGCCACGCCGGCTGCTGCCCAGAGCGTGGCCGATGCAAGCACGCCTTCTTCTCCGACTCCATTCTCACTGACCACCGGCGTCGATTATTCGTCGGGTGACTATGGCACCGGAGTAGACACAAACATCGTCGTCGTGCCGGTCATGGCCCGAGTAACGAGCGGCAACTTCCGCGCCAGCGCAACGCTGCCATGGATTCGCATCAATGGAGCCAACATCATTGCCGGCGGTGACGGGGGGCCGATCGTGATCGATCCCAACGCGCCGCGGACGATCCGCAAGGGCATCGGCGATCTGTCGCTTAGCGCGACATATGCTGTCCCCGAGGAATCGTTCGGAGTGGGCGTCGAGTTCACCGGACGGGTGAAGCTTCCGACCGGCTCGACAACCAAAGGACTCAGCACCGGAAAGACCGACTTCAGCGGCTCCGTCGAGCTGTCCAAGACCTTTGGTGGAGTGACGCCGTTCGTGGAAGCAGGCTACACCGTTCGCGGGGACCCCTCATACATCGACCTCAAGAACACCTGGTTCGGCTCGGCAGGGGCGAGCGTAACGCTGGGCAAGTCGGTTTTGCTCGCCTCTTACGATTATCAAGAGGCGGCCAGCCCATTGTCGAAGAGCAGCCAGGACATCTTCGGCGCGGTCAGCACGCCATTCTCGAAGCGGCTCAATCTGACGCTCTATGGCTCCGCTGGTCTGAGCGATGGCGCACCGGACTACGGTTTAGGTGCCATGATTACGATCAAGCCCTTCTGATCGCTCGCGTGTCGGTTCGACACGTCCAACAATCGGGGAATTTTCAAAGCCCACGTTTGCGGAGAATTACCCGCCCACTGACACGGGTCCCGAGCAGCACCGCTTCGTAGCCGGAAGTAATCAGTCCAGCATGGAGCCAGCGCTGCATGCACGAGGCCAAGGATGCGGCCGGCAAACAGGTTGCGTTGCTGAAGGGCAGCGCGCAGTTGCTGGCCTTCAACGTCAGCCCTCCGCGCAAATAAGCGAGAAAGTTCGGCAACTGGCGGCGGCCCCGTGCGGTGCGGTGCCGCCGCATTTCGCTCGAATTGCCCATGGCAAAGTCCGCATTCCACCGCTCATTCAGCCGGTCAGCGCACCGGCATCGCTCGCCCCTACCACTCATCCCCCGTCGCCTCGTCGAACGGGCGCGTGTCGGCCGGCTCGGGGCGGTGAGGCGGGCGCATCGGCAGCGTGCGTTCGCCCTTCCACGGTACCTGGTCGACCGCGGTCCAGGCGTTGATGACCAGGCGGTAGAACTTCCACCGCCCTCCCCGCTTGACCAGCCGGTCGTCGCGGGTGCCGATGCCGAAGACGAAGTTGTTATTGTAGTCGGCGTTCCACTGCAGGATCTGGAAGAAGCAGCGCACGCGGGCGCCTTCGGGACGCGGGTCCATGATGAAGTGGTTCATCAGGTGCTGACGGCCGTACCACCAGTGTTGTCTGTCGTACCACAGCTTGCGAAGGTTTTCGCGGATCGCAGCGTGGCCCTTGACCTTGCCTTGCCATAGGTGATCGAACTCGGCGTCCTCGGCAAAGGTATTGATTGCCTGCTCCTCGTCGGCGAGGTCGATGCCCCAGCAATAGCGCGCGTAGAGCTCCTCGATCTCGCTGCGGTCCTCGGCCGGCATGATCTGCGGCACGCCGTTGGGCCATGGATTCTCGCTCACTTTGCTCTCCCTCAATGCGCTCTTGCCAAGCGGCTGCATGACCGTTCTATTTGAGACTGACAAAAGCTCGAAGGGCAAGTGCGAAAACGGTTACGCCAAAGATGCGAAGATGTTCGCGTTCGGCGAGAGGAAGTGGACGCCATCTTCGCGTCTTCGCGCGTAACCCGAGCAAGAAAGTAGGTTCGCTTCGCGGCGAAGCCCATCATCTGGTCGGAGAGAGCCAATGCCCGAGATTTTCCTGCCCTACGACAGCTTCGGCCACCAGAAGCGCATGCCGATGCGGTTCGAGGCGGACGTCTACGAGTGCGAGGTCGAGGGCGAGATTCCGCCGGAGCTGGAGGGCGCCTATTTCCGCACCGGCGGCGACCGGCAGTATCCTTCTCTCGAGAACGACATCATCCTCAACGGCGACGGCATGGCATCGGTGTTCCGGTTCGCGAACGGCCACGTCAGCTTCCGCAGCCGTTACGTCCAGACCGAGCGGCTGAAGCGCGAGCGCGAGGCGCGGCGGCGGCTCTATGGGCACTATCGCAACAAGTACACCGACGATCCCGCCGTCGATAACCTCCCCGAGCGCGACAACACCGGCAACACCAACGCCTTCAACCACCACGGCGAGCTCTTCATGCTGCGCGAGGATTCGCGGCCCTATCGCATGGACCCCGAGACGCTCGAGACGCTCGAGGTCGGCAAGTTCGGCAACCTCGGCTCGAGCGCGCTCACCGCGCATCCCAAGATCGACCCCAAGACCGGCGAATGGTGGAGCTACGGCGTGTTCGCGCGCGGGGAGCCGACGACCGATGCTTCGCTGCACGTGTTCGACAAGGCGGGCGGGCTGATCCGCGAGGAGTGGTTCCACACGCCCTACCCCGGCCTCAGCCACGATTTCGCGGTCACCCGCGAGCACGTCGTGTTCCCGATCATGCCGCTCATCGCCGACGAGAAGCGCCTGCGCGCAGGCGACCAGTATTACCAGTACGACCCCGACCTGCCGAGCATGTGGGGGATCATGCCGCGGGACGGCTCAACCGCCGAGATGCGCTGGTTCCCGATCCCCGGCATCGTGATGGGCCACATCATGGGCGCCTACACGCAAGGCTCGAAGGTGATCGTCGACACCCCGGCAAGCCCGGGCAACTGCTTCTGCTTCTTCAGGGACAAGCACGGCAACTTGCCGAGCCTGCCGGAAACGATCGCACAGCTCACCCGCATCACCTTCGACCTGGCGAAGCCCGATGCCGAGGCGGTGACGCTCGAGCCGATCGAGGGCGCCTATGGCGACATGCCCAAGATCGACGACCGCTTCGCGATGGAGACGTACCGCTTCGGCTGGTTCGCCTTTCGCGACTTCCCGCGCATGGGCGTGGCGCGGATCGACTGGGAGACGCGCGACCTCACCTTCCACGACCTCGAGAACGCCGCCGCGCAGGAGCCGCTGTTCGTGCCGAGGAACGCCGACGCGCCGGAGGGGGACGGCTACATCCTGACGGTGGTCGACCGCTTCGTCGACAAGCGCACCGACCTCGTCATCCTCGACGCCAACGCCATCGATCGCCCGGCCGTCGCCACGGTGAAGCTGCCGTTCGCGCTGCCGATGAGCTTCCACGGGAGCTGGATGCCGGTCTGAGCTCCGCGACCGGACGAGCGCTCCGGGCGATGGATAGCTCTGTCCGGCTCGTTCATCTTGGCAAGCCCTTGAGAGTGCTTATAGGCATTCATGACGGGGCGTGATGCCGTGGAGGAGGTTGTGGTGGCGGACGATACGGCAAGGCGACGGCGGGTGTTCGGCATCCGCGACGCGATCATTCTGGTCCTGCTCGCGGCCCTGGTGGTGGGCTTCTGGCGTGTCCAGGCGATGGCCAGCGAGCGCGACGACCTCAGCACGCAGCTGATCGCCGAGCGACAGGCGCGGGCGGCGACGGAGCTCTCGCTGAACGCGCTCAAGTACCAGGTCGCCAGCAGCAAGCTCGATTCCCAGGTGCACAAGACGATCATCGACCAGCGCATCGTCGAGGCGCAGAAGCAGGCGGCGGACCTGCAGCGCCAGGCCGAGGACCTGCGCAAGGAGAAGGTGCGCGAAGCCAATTGCATAACGCCCAAGTCGATCAGGGAGTCGAGCGGCCTGTGAAGCGGCTGATCCCCCTCGTTTTGCTGCTCACCGGCGGGTGCGCGGCGATGCACAAGCACCCGGTCGCCACGCCCCCGCCCGCCGCGGTCGCCGCGGCGTCGTGTGTCGATCCCTCGCAAGTGCCGACGGAGCCGCCGACGGTCGGCCAGAAATTCAACGGGGACGCGAAGCACGACCTGCAGATCCTCGCGCCCAACGCTCTGGCGCTGCGTCAGTGGGGCGAGAAGCTGCGCGGGCTGCTCGAACCGTGCCTGCACGCGGCGCCGGTCGCGGCGCCGCCCGCCGCCGGCGACGCGCCTAAGCCGTAACCCGCCCGACGAAATCGGCCAGCAGCGCCTCGACGTCCTTCACCGGCGTGCCGAGCGATTGCGACGGCGTCAGGTGATTGTGGCCGACGAGGTAGTGCATCTCGGGAAAGCCGCCCTTGGCCTCGCCCCAGGCGCCGACGGTCCTCGCCGCCTCGGCCTGGAACATCGGCGGGTCGAACTCGCTGACGGTGAAGCAGAGCGGAGTCGCCGTCTCGAGCAGGCCGGAAAGGCAACTGGCCTCGGCGTACTTCGAGGCGTCGGTGCCGTAGTAGGCGCGGTGGTTGTCGTTCGGCTCGCCGGCGGTTGTGTCGTAGAGCCCGCTCATCAGCACCGCCCCGCGAATGCCGCCGCCGGGCGCGGCGTGATAGGCCGCATGCGCGACGTAGCTCGCGACGTGCACCGCGCCGGCCGACTGGCCGGAGAGCACGATCCTCTCCGGATCGCCGCCGTATTCGGCAACGTTTGCACCTATCCACTCGACCACCCTCTTCAGCGCCTCCGGCCCCGCCGGCCACGGGTGGTCCGGCGCGAGCGGGTACGTCGGCACGACCCCGATCCAGCCCTGCCGCGCGGCGTAATCGCCGACATTGCGGTAGAACGGCCCCTGCTCGCTTCGCTTGTCGCCCATGATGAAGCCGCCGCCGTGGACGAACACGAAGACCGGCGCGTTCTCGATGTTCTGCTCGCGGTAGAGATCGAGCCGGTGGCGCGGGTCGGGGCCGTAGGCGATATCGACGTCCTCGATCGTCTGCGGGTCCATGCCC
>Ga0310810_10006356_pt1 | contig 13336 bp, 12 predicted proteins | sample NCmetagenome_FD_207641 | JGI IMG/M metagenome (GOLD analysis project Ga0310810, IMG submission 207641) | Soil microbial communities from experimental microcosm in Duke University, North Carolina, United States - NC | ecosystem: Engineered > Artificial ecosystem > Soil microcosm > Unclassified ... | reverse complement strand
TTGAACCATCCGCGGCAATACTGCAAGACGTTTTCCTTCCATCCATCCCGTTTATCGGCTGACGCAACGTACTCCTCGAGCCGGGCTCCATAAGCGCCCAAGGGAAAATAGAAATGCGTCGTCTCGCGGAGGACAGGTGTCTCACCCGTAATTTTGCTCTTGGGGTTGATGAGATCGGTCGGTTCGAGAAAAGTCCCGCACCGCTCACACTGGTCTCCGCGCGCATCCGGATTGCCGCATTTCGGGCAGGTCCCTTCGACATAGCGGTCCGGCAGGAACATCTTCGCCTTCCCGTCGTACAGCTGCTGCTGGCGTTTTTCCTTAAGAATGCCCGCAGACTGAATTTTCAGGAAGAATTCCCGGGCGGTTTCATGATGAAGCGGCAGCGACGTCCGCGAATAATTGTCGAAACTCATTCCAAACTTCTCAAATGCCGCTTTATTCAGCGCGTGGTACTTGTCCACAACCGCCTGTGGCGTCGTTTTCTCCTGCTCCGCAGTAATGGTAATGGCGACGCCATGCTCGTCGGAACCGCAGACAAAGACGACATCCCGTTTCATCGAACGCAGGTACCGGACATAGATATCCGACGGAAGATACGCGCCCGCAAGATGGCCTAAATGGATCTTGCCGTTCGCATAGGGAAGCGCGGCAGTAACGAGATATCGTTTGAAGTTTACTTTCACGGTACGTTAGAGTTTACACATCAGGCTTCGACGCTGAGCGACGAACGGCGGTCACGCGTCTGTTCGACGATAACAGCGCGCAATTCCAGCGCAAGTGATATCAGAACGAGCGGAATATACACATTTTTGTCGAGAAGCGAAATCGCATATTCAAGCTTCTGAAACGACTGCTGGTAGTCGATCGCGGGATGATGCCGGAGAAATTTCTCCATCGTCTCCGCATTCACAACATCTTCTTTTTTCAGAATACCCTGGCCGTAGAGCATCGTCTCGCGCAGCCACGACTCCAGCAGTGTCAGCGCGCCCGCTATCTCATTCCGTTCCCGCTCCGCGACAAGCGTATCGATTTCGTTGAGGAGCTCATGCGGTGGGCGGTACAGCGCAGACCGGAGGAATGAAACAGCCTCATCGTACCGTTCGCCCAGCTCCGCGTCTTTCAGATCAAGCGCCCGGGAATAGCTGCCATTTGCGCATTTTGCGACCAGCTTTGCTTTTTCCGCGGGAAGCGATTCACGCTGTTTGAGCGCGTCGGCAACGTCGCCGTCGGCGAGGGGTCCGAACCGTACGTGCTGGCACCGTGAAATGATCGTCGGCAGGAGGCTGTCCGGCGAAGAGGTCGTAAGGATCAGCATCGTGTCGTCATGCGGTTCTTCGAGCGTCTTGAGAAGCGCGTTCGCCCCCTCATCGGCCAGATAATCGGCATCAAGAACGACAAATACTCTTCTCCCCTTGTCGAACATCGACATTGAAGATTCGGTGCGGATGTCCCGGATGCTGTTCACCTTGATGGTGTTGGCTTTCGGGAGAAATATCTTATGGTAAAGATTTTCACTTTTCAGCCGCAGCTCTTCCTGGATTGAAGCTATATCGTCGTCGGAAAGCTTCACGTACGGGTCATCGCCGTATTTTTCATTCTTGCCGACGGGAAGCGGGAAGACAAGATGAAGGTTCGGATGCTGCAGGGACTGCATTTTGAGGCAGCTCGAACAGCGGCCGCAGGCGTCCGGCCCGCTCTGTTCGCAATTTATGACCTTTGCGAGCTCAATCGCCATCGCCGATTTACCTGTCCCCGCGGCGCCGGAAAACAGATACGCATGGGCCAGCCGGTTGCTCGCGACCGCGGAGCGGAGCACCTGCTTGATGCGGGACTGTCCGATGATACTATCCCAACTCATACGCTAAAATGCATGGCCGATGCCGATATGGAAGACGGCGTTTGTCAGTGTTTCGCCGAGAAATTGTTTTTGAAAAATCGTCTGATGCCCGGGGTATTCTTTCGGATCGTAGACACGGAAACCGTAGTCGAGCCGGAACGGGCCGAAAAAGGTCTCGTAGCGGATTCCTATGCCTGCGGCCATCGCGATCTGCTTCGGCTTGAAATCCGAAATATCTCCCCACACATTTCCAAAGTCAAAAAAGTAGACCGCCCAGAGATTTTCGAGATTGATGAATCCGGCCTTTCCGAATCCCCGAAAATGGTGGACGCGCAGCTCGGCGCTTCCTTCCAATATAAAATTTCCTCCGAATTGCAGGAACTCGTCGGACATCGCGCCGAGATCCCGCGCCTTCCAGCCACGCACGCTGCCGCTTCCCCCCGCAAAAAACCGGCGATTCAGAGGAATGCTTACCGGAAGATAGCGGCTTTCGCCGTACTTATCCTGGTATCCCCCCTTCATCTTCAGCGCCAGAATATTGAACTTCGTGGATGTCAGATCGTAATACAACCGTTCGAACAGTGTCACCTTGTAGTATTGTGTAAACGGCAGGCCTGAGACGAACCCCGGAAACAGCTTCGGAAGGATGCCCGATTCTTCCAGGGAGATGCTGTTGAAAAACCCCGAGGTCGGAGAAAAGATGTCGTTGGTTTTGTCCCTCTGAAGCGTGAATGTGATAATCGAGTTGAACTGCGGCTGGTTCGCTTCGGAAATCTGCTGCTGGGCATTCGGGAATTGCGTCGTATCGACAAGCAGCTCAGGATTAATGCGCTCGAGCGTCCAATCGAAGAATCCATACGTGTACGTCGCGAACCGGTTGCTCAACCCCATCTTGTTTCTCAGTATCGAGAGGAGAATGTAGGGAGTGAGCTTCTCGGCGCTTATGGAAGAGGTCCATGAGCCGCTGAGCGTACGAGTGAATAAATACGGCTGGAGGACCTGAAATTCCAGGCTCACCGCCCCAATGACGGTCGTATCGCGCAGCCCCTTTCCCTGAAAGAGCTCCCGGATCGTTTGTGTCCGCCCGCGCACGCGCGCGGAAAAGGTCCGGGCGTCGCCGAAGAAATTGTGATTCGTGTATCCGAGCCCCAACCCGAGATTAAAGGCGTTGTTTTCATCCGAAGCGAGGATCTCGGGAGACAGTTCGTTTCTCGGTCTTGGATGAACTGTCACGAGCATCGGAATCGCAGGCGTTGAAGGGCCGGCATGTTCCGCGGTGTGGCCGGTCCTCGCGGCAATGTCGCCGCTGTCCTTTATCGCACGGGCAGTGCTGTCGACAGCGAAAGATTTCACAGTATCGTTCGAAGCGGCTTTACTACTATCCATTGCCGCGGACCTCACGCTGTCCCGTGCGGCGGATTTTGTGCTGTCGCTCAGCGTATCCACCGTCGCCGTCTCGAACAGATCGAGCCTGTTAAGATTCGATTCGCTGCTTGCCATTTTTTCGCGGCTGTAGATGTCGCCCGGCTTAAAATCGAGTTCGCGGACAGCAAGGTTATCGGTGATGTCCTCGCGGGGCGGGTTCACCCGGACCGCGACCTCTCCGAAGGTGCGCAGCTGGCCGGTGTTGAACACATACTTCAGCATGAAATTATTCGTCGAGGCATAGCGCACCGCCTTCGAGCTGTCCCGGTCGAGACCGGCAAAGGGGTAACCATTGTTGCCGAGGATCGTGATGACCCGGCTGATTTCGGCGGAAGCTTTGTCGCTCTCGTACGGCATGCCGTGCTGGAGAATCGGTTCCTTGAATATTTTTTCCGAGATATCCTGCGAGACATTGCTGAGGCCGCGGTAGATGACTGTGTCGATCAACGACCGCTTGTTTTCCTGTATGGAATAGAAGATATCCACCCTGCGACTGCTCGTATCGACGGTGAATGTATCGGTGATGGCGGTCTGGTAAAATCCCTGCCGCTGGTAAAATTCGGTGAGACGGACGCGGTCGGCTTCGTGCGTAAAGTTATCGAAGTATTCGGGCTTCGATCCGAGTTTTTCGCCGAATGTCCGGTAGAGAAATTTGGAAAATCCGCCCGGGGTTTCTTTCAGGATAATGGCGTTCCGCAGAGCATCGCTGTCGAATGTTTCATTCCCCTTGAACTCGATCGCATTGATTTCATAGGTCGAAGGGGGAAGGTCGGGATGCTGCGCGACGGCGGCGAGGTGAAGAGCAAACACCAGGAACAACAACCGGAGGAGGCCCCCGGCGCGCAGGCGGGCTAGAACAAAAAAACCCTTCTCAGAAGCGATGAAGAAGGGATTTGTTGAACAATGAAATGCAGCAGCAAGACCATTCGCATCGCGCACCGTTTTCGGGGGATGCGGCAATAGGTTACGAGACAAGATGATGACGATTAATATTCACTTTCATCTTCGAAAAAGAAATCTCCATCCGTCGGATAATCGGGCCAGATGTCTTCCATACTCTCATAGGGCTCTTCGGCGTCTTCAAGTTCCTGAAGATTATCCACAACCTCAACGGGGGCACCCGTCCGAATGGCATAATCGATGAGCTCCTCCTTCGTTGCAGGCCATGGAGCATCGTCGAGATAGGAAGCAAGCTCCATCGTCCAGATCATAGTATATTCCTCATCTTGGTATTACTTAAACGAATAACGGAATCCATGCTCGAAAAGTTCTCCGATAGAAATAGAAATACAGGGAGATAAAAGGTGATTAACGGGACGCGAGGCCGCTGCGGTAGTCTTTCGGGTTAAGATCATCAAAGAAGAAGTCGACGGGATTCTTGCACAAGCCTTTGTACCGCACTTCATAATGCAGATGCGGTCCGCTGACAAGGCCTGTCTTACCGCTCTTCGCGATAAGATCTCCGCGCCGGACCCGCTGCCCCTCGTGAACAAGAACTTTCGATAGGTGCGCATACAGCGTCTGATAATCATACCCGTGATCGATGACGACCATGGTGCCGTATCCGCCGCCGCTCTGGCCGGCCATAGTGATAACGCCGTCTCCCGAGGCGTACACCGGCGTGCCGACGTCGTTGATAATATCCAATCCTTCATGTGTTTTGAATATTCCCAGCACCGGATGCATCCGCAATCCGAACCCGTTCGTAGAGTAAAAACCATCCATCGGTTTCAGGGCCGGCAGGGCTGAAAAATAACCTTTATTGAACTCATACTTGTTGACGATCTCCGCGTAGCTCTGCTGCTGGACCTTGATCTCTCCGTTGAGCTTCTGGAGCGCCGAAAGGGTCGACTGAAGCACCCCGGCTTCCTCAGCTGAACTGAGGTTAAACTCGGGCTGCTGGACCGCGCCGCCGGTACCGGCAGAAGTGATATCCTTGCCAATCTGAGGAAGATCGACGACGAGGCGCAAATGGTTTCCGTCGGTCCCAAGTTTATCGACCGACGAGTTGAGATCCTCAATCTTTGATTTCAGGCCGGCGAGCTGCTGCTGGAGCAATTCGTTATCGTGCGTGAGCGCCTGGACACGGTCATAGCCGAGGCCGAGGGGATCATGCGCAAAACGGTTAATGGAAAGTACTCCCGTCAGAATGAGGACGACGGCGACGATAATAGAAATGGCGATCTTGAGGCGAATCCATTTCACCTCGGAGAGCTGCATCCGATCGTCGGCGCGATAATATTTGGGACGTTTGATAATCAATGGGATAGAATGATACAAGTAAATATTGCCTTGAAAACCCGCTCGAAGGTACAATTTACCTGTTAAATGATTGGCTCAAAAGTAAACAAATTTTAGCTTTTTGTCAAGAGATTTTTTTGGAGCGGTGACAGGTGCGGTTTCTCACTCGAAGTCGTGCTCAAAATAGTCGATGGCGCGCTCGCCAATGTGCTTGCTCTTTTCCGATATAACAGCCTCAAGGCGCTTGGTAAACTCTTTTGCCGCGTCATATCCGTAATGTTTGAGCAGATAATTAAGCGCGATGACTTCGCAGATCACTGTAACGTTCTTGCCCGGAAAGATCGGCAACTGAACATGGGGGATCTGCACATCAAGGATGCCGATACCTTCATCATCGAGCCCCGTCCGGGTGTAATCCTCGTCAGGATGCCATTCCATAAGCTCGACGACGAGCTCGACGCGTTTCTGAAACCTGATGGCGCGGATGCCGAACATACTCCGGACGTCGATCAGTCCCAGACCGCGGATTTCCATGAAGTGCTTTACCAGGTCGGTACCCGCACCCATGAGAATGCCTTCCCCCTTGCGGGTAATCATAACGACGTCGTCGGCAACGAGCCGGTGGCCGCGCTCGACGAGGTCAAGGGCGATCTCGCTCTTGCCGATTCCCGACCGCCCTGTGAGCAGAAGGCCGACACCGTAGACATCGACAAAGGAACCGTGAACGACAGTTTGCGGAGAGAACTGATCGTCAAGAAAATCACTGAGAATGTAGATGAATTTCGTCGTCTCGAACGACGACTGAAAGAGGGGAATCTTCCTCTCCCTGGCGATCCGCAGGAGCGTTTCGTCGACCGGGTTATCGTTCGTTATGAAGACGCATGGAATATCGAACTGGAAGACCGTCTCGAGAGAACGTGTGCGTTGTTCCTGATCGAGATGTTCGAGATACCGCATTTCGGTGTTCCCGAAAATCTGAATCCGGTCGTAGCGGAACAACTGCACATAGCCGGCGAGCGCGAGCCCGGGACGGTGAATGTTCTTGTCGTTGATCTCCTTCGAAAATCCCGCGTCGCCCGTCAACGAGGTGAGCTTCAGGCGCGCCTTGTTCGATTCGAAGAGAAACCCGAGCGTAATGCTCCCCTTCCTCGTCTCCTTTGTCTTCTTGATCGTCATTCATTCTCTCCGGAGACCTCTTCCGCCGCGTTTTTCTGTTCTTCAAATGGATCTTCGTTTTGTATTTTTCGAGCTGGCGCTCGATCTTCCCCAGGGCGAGGTCGATAGACTTGGCGAATTCTTCCGAACGTTCCTTCGCCGCAAGCACGGCGCCATGGACATGAAGGTTGATTTCGACAACTTTGACGCTCTGCGAGGAGCGTTCGTAGCTCAGGATAACATCGGTTCGAAGAATCCCGTCATAGTATTTTCCAAGCTTTTTCACAGATGCAATCGCGTCGTCGCGCACTTCTTTCCGGGCCCTGAATTTTCTTGCGGTGACATGGATTTCCATACTGATGCTCCTTTCTCATTAAGACTTCGGGTGAGCCTGATTGTATATACGTTTCAGCCGGTCTACTGTTACGTGCGTGTACAGCTGAGTTGTCGACAAACTTTCGTGGCCGAGGAGCTCCTTTACGGCACGGACATCGGCGCCCCGGTTGAGCAAGTGTGTCGCAAATGTATGTCGCAGGACGTGCGGGCTTCGTTGTTCCAGGTCCGATACCAATGAAATGTACTTCTTCACTATAAGATAGACTCCCTTCGCATACATGCGCCTGCCATGGCCGGTCAGGAGCACAGCCGGAACATCCTTTGGCGGGGTCGACGTCGTCACCATCTCTCCCCGCCTGCTGCACCAGGCAATATACGCATCTTTCGCTTTTTTCCCCAGCGGGACGATGCGATGCTTCCTCCCCTTGCCGAGTACTTTCAGCGTGCCGTGGCGAACGTCGATATCCCCGAGATCAAGCTGAATGAGTTCGCCGAGCCTGATGCCGGTGCCATAGAGGAGTTCCAGGATGAGTTTGTCGCGAAGCCCCCCGATTGTCGCCACATCCGGCAGTGCCATCATGGTGTCAACGGAGGATTCTCCCAGGAATACCGGTAATTTCTTTGGAAGGCGCGGGGAAACAACGTTAACAACAGGATTACGCTCGAGGTGCTTGTTCCGGACGAGATACTTGAAGTAGGACCGGACCGCCGATAGTTTTCTTGCGATGCTTTTCTTGCTCAGCTGATGATCGAGAAGATCGCCGAGAAACAGCCGTATCGTCAGCTGGTCGACGTTGCTCAGATCGACCGAAGCGCTCTGATAATGACGTTCGAGAAAACCGGAGAACTGTGAAAGGTCATCCTCATAGGAGGCAATGGTGTGCGGGGAATACTGACGTTCCTTTTGAAGGTGACGCAGATATGACCGTAGATGATCGTCCATTCCGGTCAGGCGACCGCCGAAGCCTGTTCTTCTTTCTCAACCTCTGCTTTACACGCGGGACATTTGAGATATTCGCCCCGCTTTTGTGAATATTTCTGAACCATGTAGGGCGAACCGCAGGTGTCGCACACCTGGTTGACGGGTTTGTCCCACGAGGCGAAATCGCATTCCGGATACCGTGAGCAGCCGTAAAATGTCCGCTTGCGTTTCGTCTTCCGTTCGATGAGATCCCCCTCCTTGCATTTCGGGCATTTGATTCCCATCGAGATCGGCTTCGTATTTTTGCAGTTCGGATAATTTGAGCAGCCGAGGAACGTGCCGAAGCGGCTTGAACGCACAAGCATGTCGCCGCCGCAAAGATCGCATTTCATTCCGGCGAGATGCTGATGTTTTTCCTGGTCCTCGGGAAGCGGCTTCGTGTTCTTGCAGGCGGGATACCCGCTGCACGCCATGAACCGTCCGTTCCGTCCCCACTTGATGACCATCGGTTTGCCGCACAGCTCACATGGCTGTTCGGTGATTTCCTGAAGCGACTTCTTAATTTCCGTGGCGATTTTTGAAACCTTCTCCAGCGACCGGCTGAACGGGATATAGAAATCGTCCATAACCTTTCTGTACTCCTGCTTGCCGCTCGCGATCGTGTCGAGCTCTTCTTCCATCTGGGCGGTGAACTTCACGCTGAACACTTCCGGAAAATTGGAGGTCAGCATCTTGTTGACTTCCATTCCGAGGTCCATTGCGTAGAGCCTCCGCTCGCGCTGTTCTACATATTTCCGGTCCATGATCGTCCCCACGATCATCGCATAGGTACTCGGACGGCCGATGCCCAGTGCTTCGAGCGTCTTGACAAGGCTGCTCTCGGTGTAGCGCGGCGGCGGGGAGGTTTCATGGGCATGCTGCACGGTGCTTTGCAGCGCCAGGCTCTGCCCGGGCGCGGCGTCCGAAGGAAGCTTATCGGTCGCCTCATCGCCGTCGGGCTCAGGCTGCTCATCCTCTTCCTCTTCGTACGCCTGGAGAAAACCTCGGAAGAGATGCCGGGAGGCAGTCGCCTTAAATACGTAGGACCCGCCTTCGACAAGAACAGTCGTAGACTCCAATACCGCCGCTTCCATCTGGCTCGCGATAAACCTCTTCCAGATGAGCTCGTAGAGGCGGAAAAGATCTTTATCGAGATACTTCTTCACCGCTGCCGGGTGATGCTTGGTTGCGGTGGGCCGGATCGCCTCGTGAGCATCCTGTGAAGTCTTCTTCTTTTTGTATTGATGAGGATGCTTGGGGACGTACTCTTTGCCGTAGTTCTCAAAAATGTATTCCCGGGCGGCGGTCACTGCGTCGTCGCTCAACCGCGTCGAATCCGTACGCATGTACGTGATGAGGCCGACGAGCCCCTCGCTTCCGATTTCCTGTCCTTCGTAAAGTTTCTGTGCAAGCATCATCGTACGCTTAGCCGAGAAGCCGAGCTTGCGCGAGGCTTCCTGCTGCAACGTACTCGTAATGAACGGCGCGTAGGGATTTCGCTTCGATTCCCTCTTCTGAACATCGGCGACGGAGAATGATTGCTTTTTTATCTTTTCAAGGTGCTTCTGCGCTTCCGCTTCTGAAGGGATGTACGTGAATTTATCCCGGGTCCCTTTGTGCTGCAATTCGGCCAGGGTTTCCTTGGAAGGCACGAAGAGCTCCTGCGAGTCTATCTTATGGAGCTTCGCATAAAACGATTCTTTATTGCGGGTAGAAAACTCGCCGATAATGGTCCAGTATCCCGTCGGTACGAACGCCCGGATTTGCTGCTCCCGTTCGGAGATAAGGCGAAGCGCGACAGACTGGACGCGGCCTGCCGAAAGGCCGTAAAAGAAGGTCTTCCAGACAAGGGGGGTCACTTTATAGCCGACGATCCTGTCCATGACGCGGCGGGCACGCTGGGCGGAGACGAGGTTTTCGTCGAGCTTCTGCGGCTGTTCCATGGCTTCGGTGACGCCGCGCTCGGTAATTTCGTGGAAAAGTACGCGAAAAATATTGCTGTTGTCATCGGAAATTTCCTCGGCAATGTCGGCCGCAATGGCCTCACCCTCGCGGTCCGGATCGGTCGCGATGAATACTTTGTCCGCTTTCTTCGCCGCATCGCGCAGCTTGTCGACGACCTCTTCTTTTCCTTCGATCATGTGAAACGTCGGTTCGTACCCGTTCTCCACATCAACTCCCAACGAACTCTTGGGAAGATTTTTGATGTGGCCTACCGACGCATGAACGACGTAATCTTTTCCGAGATACTTATTGATTGTCTTCGCCTTCGCGGGCGATTCAACGATAATTAACGATTTTTCCATCGATTCAAAGTTAAATTAATCAATTCCCACCGTAAACTATGGTATCAGTCCAACAAAAGCAAGTATCGGTCTTCGAGACGTGACATGCGTTTCTTGTTGCGCTCCGTGGAATCGTCATATCCAAGGAGGTGAAGAGCTCCATGAATCACGAGCCTCGCGAGCTCGGCCTTGTAGGTCGCCTTGAACTTCCGCGCCTGCCGGCGCGCCTGGTCGATGTTGACATACACCTCCCCTTCGAGCGGTTCGCCGGGATTATGAAGCGGGAATGAGAGCACATCTGTCGTGTAATTATGCCGCAGATATGTCGCGTTGAGCTCAACCATGCGCTTATCATTCACAAAGATAACGCTGCACTTTGCCGTGCGGGTTCCTTCGCGGGCAAAGACGCTTTGCGCTAACTTCCTGAAAACCGAATTTTGGACTTTGTATCTGGGGTGAGTGTTGAAGACCGATACCAGCGTCATCGCCTCGATTTTTTTGCCTTCACAGTTCGCTCAGGGAGCAGAGTCTCCGTCAACGAGAGCGCGATCCCCGAGAGCATGACCTCCGGCCCCAGGCGCGTGAAATCGCCCGAGAGCATTGCGCGGTCAACGTTCGCATACAAGGAGCATCCTCCCTCTTTTTCTATAATAAGCCCTGAGAGCATGCCCTCATGCTCTCCGATAAACGTCACTTCGTTGAGCATCGAACTCACGACGAACCCGGAGCAGAAATGGAGCTGAAGGTGCGTGCTCGGCGTATACACCGAAACGAGGTTTCCTCTGCGGTTTCCGATCGCGATATTGGGATAGATTTCCACGGCAAGCTTCCGGTGCTCACCGTCGTTCCGGATTTCATACCGGATATTGTTCCCCTTCTGCTTGGCCGGAACACCGAGTATTTTGCTGAGTTTCTTAAAGTCGCGCGAGGTAAATACAAATGACATCAGATGCCTTTCAATGAAACAATAAAAAAACCCCGACTGTCTTCCTGCTGCAGGTCAACATTCGGGGAGGAAGTATGTGCCTCATCGGCAGTTACTTCGGCAGCACCATGACATTCAGGGCTTGCAGGCCGCGCTTGCCCTCCGTCAGGTCGAACGATACTGCCATACCCTCTTTGAGGGTCTTAAATTCGTTCTCAGTCTTAATCGCGGTGTAGTGTACAAAAATATCTCCTGCGACACCGTTCTCCACGGGTAAAATAAAGCCATAACCCTTCTTGCTGTCAAACCATTTTACTTTTCCAGTTGCCATGCGGGTACGTCCCCTCCTCAAGAATTATTGCGACAATTGAACTGAATTGGAATTCGATTTCAAAGCCAGGACATGCTGATGAATGATGGGCCATCAGATGACATCAAGAGTTTTGTGTTGTACCGCCGAAAACACTGTCGGAAATATACTACTTCATCCCCATCATTGTCAAGTGTTTTGGCAGAAAACAGGGCGTTGCTCCCCGCTAAATCTCGATCGCCATCCCTTCGACGGCCGCCGTGCATTCAAATTCATAATGGCGGTTTCGAATCTCGTTTTGACACTTTTTCAGAATATCGTCGACTTTTTCATCATTGTGCGCAGGGTCGTGGTGAAAGAGCACCAGCTTTTTCACTTGCCCTTCAGCGGCAACCTTGAGCGTGAACAGGTAATGGGAATGCCCCCATCCTACCCTGTTGACATATTCCTCCGGGGTATACGTGGCGTCATGAATGAGAACGTCGGCCCCGCGGACGAAATCAAAGATCCGCTGGTTCGGATCTCCTTTGAGAACGGTATACTTCTCGATGATCGTCTTCTCGACGTTCCGCATGGCTTCGGCGACACGCCGGTCGAACGGCTCGTTGTCGCTGATGTAGACAAGCGATTTTCCCCCCTGGGTGATCCTGTAGCCGATCGCGAACGTCGGATGATTGAGATAGATTGTCTGCACGGTGGCGTCGGACACTTCGAAACATTCTTCCTGGACTTTCCGGAATTTGAGATTGGCTTTCAGCTCGTTCAGCTGAATGGGAAAATAGATCTTGTTCATCTGGTCGGAGATCATTTTCTGAAGCGAAACCTTCTCGGTCTCCCCTCCGACGATCGTAAACTCATTCCCGGAGATGAACGCAGGCTTGAAAAACGGGAATCCCTGGATGTGGTCCCAGTGCGGATGGGAGATGAGGATGTGCGCTTTGAATGATTCGCCGCTCTCGATGAGCGCCTCGCCGAGATTTCTGATCCCGGTGCCGGCGTCGAGGATAATAAGTTCGTCGTTGGAAAGCCTCAGCTCGATGCAGGGGGTGTTGCCGCCGTACCGGACGGTCTCTTTCCCGGGGGTGGAAATAGAGCCCCGCGTTCCCCAAAACTTCAGTCGCATATGCCGGTCACGAGCTATGATCTCTGTACGTTTTCACATAGTCGACATAATTTTGCGCGGACTCCTCGAGCATGGTTCGTTCCTGTTGCGTCAGAGGCCGCACAACTTTCGCAGGAACACCGGCGACGAGAACCCCTTCCGGCACGACAGTATTATTGAGCACCACTGCGCCTGCGGCAACGAGAGTATAGGAATTAATTTTTGCATTATCAAGGACGATCGCCCCCATGCCGATGAGGCACGTATCGCCGATCGTGCAGGCGTGCGCAATGGCGCCGTGGCCCATGGTGACATTGTTCCCGATGTGCAGCGGAAATTGTTTATGGCGGACATGAAGCAGACAGCCATCCTGGATGTTCGTCCGTTCTCCGATCCTGATGGTATTGACGTCCCCGCGGATCACGGCATTATACCAGATGCTCGAGTCCTTGCCGATCTCCACGTCTCCGATGATCTGCGCGCTCTCGACCGCGAACACCGTCGGATGAAGTTTGGGGCTGATTCCCCGGTAGGCATGGATCACTTGCCTGCCTCAACGTATCGGGGAGGGTTCCAGTTCGCGCGTTTCCATTTCATAAGCTCAATGCGAATGTTCCCGATGACCACTTTCATCTTCGCAACGATGGGCACCCGCGCCGCATCGTTGCTGAACCATCCTTCAAAGGCGCCGCTCAGTCCGAGAATGCCGACAAAGCCGGCTTCGCCTTCGAAATGCACCACGTCGATCGGGTACTT
>Ga0310810_10006355_pt1 | contig 13336 bp, 10 predicted proteins | sample NCmetagenome_FD_207641 | JGI IMG/M metagenome (GOLD analysis project Ga0310810, IMG submission 207641) | Soil microbial communities from experimental microcosm in Duke University, North Carolina, United States - NC | ecosystem: Engineered > Artificial ecosystem > Soil microcosm > Unclassified ... | reverse complement strand
ACCGGATTACAGCGGCGCATGACCGTGCCGCGCTCCTGGAACTGAGGCTGTCAACCTACGGCACGGCCGCGATGTTCGCAGTGATGGCGGCCCTGTTTTATCGCGATCGCGTATTGTTCGTGTCCGCATACCCTGCCGTCACGTGGGCGGGCATCGTCGTCGTGTCGCTCGCGGCAGGTGCCTTGGCGATGACCGCTGTCCGACGCTCGTGGCACTGGTTGCCGATCTTGATGCCCGTCAGCTCGGCGCTCCTGCTGTTGACGCTGCAGTTTGGCGCGTTCGCTGGCAAGAGGCCCGAAGCGGTCGAGCAAGTCGCCGCCCTGATTCACGCGAATCGATTCGGCGGCGAACCGATCGGCGAATATGAAACGTTCGTCCGGAACCTCCCGTTCTACACCAGGCTGAAACAGGTGCCGATCACCGACGACAGCAGTGCGATCGCATTTCTGAACTCGACGGAACGGGTCTTTCTCGTCCTGAACCAGCGTGACTTCAACCGTCTGCAGAAGATGGTCGGCGTGACGCCCCATGTCATCGGGCAGGTCACGTACTGGAATACCGCCGGCGTCCGTCTCCGCACACTGCTCTTACCGGAGCCCGAAGAGGACCTGGATACGGTGGTTGTGATTTCGAATCGATAGGGGCCCGGATCCGTAGAGCGGATCTTCCGGTCTGCCTCTACGACGACGGGAAAATCTTCCCGGGATTCAAAATCCCGTTTGGATCGAAGGCGGTCTTCAGACGCTTCATCAGCGCAATCTCGTCGGCCGACAACTCAATCGGCAGATAGGGTGCTTTCGCGAAGCCAATCCCGTGCTCTCCGCTGATGGAGCCCTCCAGCGCAACCACACGGGTGAAGAGGAAGCGCTCCGCTTCTTTTGCACGCGTGGCTTCGTCGGTATCGCCCGGCGTGATCAGCAGGTTGACATGGATGTTCCCGTCACCCGCATGCCCGAACGAGGCAACTCGCAGGCCATAGGCTCTCTTCATCTCGGCGATGACATCGAACAGCTCCGGGACCCGGCCTTTCGGGACGACCACGTCATGGTTGATCTTGACCAGGCCCGTCGCTTTGAGCGCGGCAGACGTCTGGCGTCGCAATGACCAGATCCGGTCCCGTTCCGCCTCGTCGCGCGCACGGGAGATTTCCGTCGCGCCGACGCTGCGGCACGCGTCGACCACACGGTCGAGATCCTCTTCAGCGCCGCGCGGCGTCCCGTCAACTTCGACGATCAACGCCGCCGTGGTGCCGCGAGGGACAAAGCCGCCGCCGAGGTTGTCCTCGATGGCTTTGAGCGAATCGCTGTCGATCAGCTCCAACGCCGCTGGCACCACGCGCCGCCGAATGAGTTCCGATACCGCATCGACGGCACTTCGTACACCCGTGAAGGTGGCCAGCATTGTCGCGTTCGCGTGTGGCTTCGGCACGAGACGCAGCGTGATCCTGGTGATGATGGCGAGTGTGCCTTCGGACCCGACCAGCAGCTGCGTGAGGTCGTAGCCGACAACGTTCTTCACCGCCTTCGAACCCGTGTGGATGATTTCGCCGGTCGGAAGCACGGCCTCGAGCGCCAGGATGTACCGCTTCGTCGTGCCGTACTTGAACGCGCGCGGGCCGCCGGCACACTCCGCCACGTTGCCGCCAATTGACGACTGATTCAGGCTTGCCGGATCGGGCGGATAGAACAACCCCACCTTTTCCACAGCGTGCTGCAGGTCCGCGTTGATGACGTTCGGCTCGACGACCGCGAGCAGGTTCAGCTCGTCGATCTCGAGGATGCGATTGAGGCGCTCCATCGACAGCAGCACCCCGCCTCGCGTGGGCACCGCGCCGCCTGTGAAACCGGTACCAGCCCCACGCACCACCAACGGTATGCGTTCGGCATTGCATATCCTGGCGATGGAGGCGATTTGGCTGGCGGTCTCCGGGATGACGACGACGTCAGGTGGGTGGCCTTTGCCGAGGGCGTCTACGCCGTAGGCTTGGAGCGACGAATCATCCAGCCGAACGTAACTGTCGCCGACGATTTGCCGCAGCCCGGAAATTATGCCGATAGCTGATTGCAACGCCATTTACGATCACAAAGCCTCAGAGACATAGAGAGACTCGGAGATGAACATTACTACTCTGCGTCTCTGAGTCTCTGAAGCCCGTATCAGCGTGCGGCGGCCCTGGCCGGCTGGATGGTCTCTGCCAGCCTGAGGATCCGTGTTGCGCCCTCACGCAACTGGTCCATCGACGTGGCGTACGAAATGCGCAGGTAGCCTGGCGCATCGAAGCCTTCGCCGGGCGTGAGGGCCACGTGCTCCTGTTCGATCAGGCGCTGCGCGAACTCCGAGGATGTCTTCACCTCGCCGCCGAGGAGTTCCGAAATGTCCGGGAACAGGTAGAACGCGCCGCGCGGCTTCACGCACTTGATCGCCGGATTTGCCGTCAGCCAGCCGTGAATCGCGTCACGGCGCCGGCGATACTCGTCCAGCATCACCTTGACGCCATCCTGCGGACCGTTCAGCGCCACGACGCCCGCCTTCTGCACGATGGAGGCAATGTTCGACGTCGTGTGCCCCATGATCACGTTGAAGGCCTGCGTCAGCTCTTTCGGCGCAATCGTCCAGCCCGCACGCCAACCGGTCATCGCGTAGGTCTTCGACAGCGACCCGCAAATCACCGATCGGTCGCGGTGTTTGTCGAACAGCAGTTTCGGCAGATTGTGTTGCACCGCGTCGTAGATCAGATGCTCGTAGCAGAGGTCGACGATGATCCAGATGCCGCGTGCGGCGGCCGCTTCGACAATCGGTGCCATGGCCGTCTCGTCTGTGAGCGACCCGGTGGGGTTGCACGGCGAGTTGATGATGATCGCCTTCGTCTTTGGTGTAATGGCCGCAACGATCTTCTCCGGATGCACCGTGAAGCCGTCGTCGGCCCTGGTCGGCACGATGACAGGCGTCGCCTGGGCGATCTTGATCTGTTCGGGAATGGTCGGCCAGTACGGCGCGTGCGTGATCACCTCGTCGCCCGGGTTGAACAGGGCGAGCGCGGTGTTGAACAGCGCCTGTTTGCCGCCATTGGTCAGCACGACCTCAGCCACCGACGTGTCAATACCGTAGTCGCGCTTGTACTGCGCGCACACCGCCTCGCGGAACTCCGGAATGCCCATCGCGTTGGTGTAACGTGAAAAGTTCGCGTCGATCGCCGCCTTCGCCGCCTCCCTGACATGCGACGGGGTCGGGAAGTCCGGCTCTCCGGCGCCGAAATCGACAACCTGGATCCCGGAGCGCTTCAAGCGGTCGGCCTCCGCCGCCACTTTCATCGTTGCCGAGCCGGTTACATTTGCGAGACGTTGTGCGAGCGCGATAGACATTGCGAACCTCTTAAACAGGCTGAATCTTCGTTTTCCTGCGCATCCATTGTTCGACCGTCGACGGCACCAGCCCGCGAACCTCGCCGCCGAGGCTGAACACTTCTTTGATCAAACGCGAGCTGAGATAGGTGTACTGCTCCGCGGGCATCATGAACACCGTCTCGAGCGTCGGCTCCAGATGCCGGTTCATCAGCGCCATCTGGAACTCGTACTCGAAGTCCGAGACGGCGCGAAGACCCCGAATCAGCGCGCTGGCGCGGCGTCGTCGCGCGTACTCCACAAGCAGACCATCGAACGTGTCCACCTCGATGTTCGGATACTCGCGGAACACATCGCGGATGATCTCGATCCGCTCCTCGGCCGAAAAGAGCGGCTGCTTTTCCGCGTTCACCAGCACGGCGACGATGATTCGCTCGAACAGGTGCGCGCTGCGGAGAATGATGTCGACGTGACCGTTCGTCAGCGGATCGAACGACCCAGGGAAGATCGCGAGTCGCCCCTGCGGTGGCCCTGGCATGTCTTCTCCGTTCCCTGTCGGGATCCGGGATGGGGATCCGGGATCCACAGATCTCACTCTGCTGGCGGACTCGCCATTCACGATTCGGCATTCACATCCCGGGTGCCGACTCGCGAATCCCGGCCCGTGTAAAACGTCAACGTGCTGTCACCGGATTTCACGTCGCGGATGCGGCGCAGCGTACCGGGTTCAGGCGGCTCCCGCCGGGTGGCGCGTTCCAGCACGATCAGACCGTTGCCGGTCAGACGACGTGCGGCCGCATCCAGCGTCAACCCGATGTTTTCGATGTCGTACGGCGGATCCAGCAGAATCAGATCGAAGGCATCGGCGGCCGCATGCGCGTCGAGAGCCGCAACAACGTCCGCGCACTCAATAGTATAGCCTCCCTCGACGCCGCATCCTTTCAGGTTGGCGGCGACGAGCGCCGCCGCGCGACGGTTTTGCTCGACGAAGGTGACGTGCGCAGCGCCGCGACTGAGCGCTTCAATGCCGACCGCACCGGTCCCGGCATAGCCGTCGAGCACGCGCGCGCCCTCGATGCGCGGCGCCAGGATATTGAAAAGGGTTTCGCGCAGTTTGTCGGACGTAGGGCGAAGCCCCTCCCACGTCGGCGCTTGCAGACGCCGCCCTTTGTAACGCCCGGCGATTACTCGCATGCAATTCGTGGCGTTCGTGGCGACCAGTCAACCCGCGTGCGCTTCGCCCTATCCAACTTCAATCAATCCGAATTGATCCTGCCATCGCTCTTGAACGAATCGCAGCAGATCGCCGGACAAACCGCCTTCCTCAACGAGCGTCCGCGCCTCGTGGTGCGCCGATTCCATGATGTCGCGGTCGCGCACGAGATCGCCGGTGCGCAGCTTCGGCAAACCTGACTGCCGGGTGCCGAAGAAGTCACCCGGCCCGCGCAGCTCGAGGTCGCGCTCCGCGATGACAAACCCGTCGCTCGTCGTCGCCATCGCTTTGAGTCGCTCTCTCGCGTCATCCGTCCACGGCGCCTGATACATCAGGATGCAGTGCGACTCCCATTCGCCGCGGCCGACTCGTCCGCGCAGCTGGTGCAGCTGTGACAGGCCGAAGCGTTCGGCGTGTTCGACGACCATGATGGACGCGTTCGGCACGTCGACGCCCACTTCGACGACAGTGGTCGACACCAGGATCTGGATCTGCCCCGCGGCGAACGCGTGCATCACACGGTCCTTGACGTCCTGTTTCATGCGGCCATGGAGCAGCGCCACGCGGTAGGCGGGAAAGATTTCCGTCTGCAGGTGATCGGCCATTTCCGTCGCCGACTTGAGATCCACCTTCTCTGACCCTTCGATGAGCGGATAGATGACGTACGCCTGCCGCCCCGCGTCGAGCTGTTCACGAATCAGCTGGTAAATCTCGTCGCGGCGCGACTCCGGCTTCACCCAGGTGCGTACCGGCTTGCGCCCCGGCGGCAGGTCTGGAATCTTCGACACGTCGAGCTCGCTGTAATCGGTCAGTGCCAGCGTGCGTGGAATCGGCGTCGCCGTCATCAGCAGCACGTCAGGCCGGAGACCCTTCGCTCGCAGCGCGGCGCGTTGCGCGACGCCAAACCGGTGCTGCTCGTCGATGACGACCAGCCCGAGCTTGTGGAACTTGATCGACTCCTGCACCAGCGCATGCGTGCCGACGATGAGGTTCGTCGTGCCTCGCTCGATATGGGAATACAGCGTGTGCTTCTTCAGCCCCGGCGTGCTGCCGGTGAGCAGGTCGACGCGAAAACGCGATTGCGACAGCAGCCTGGCAATGTTGCCGAAATGCTGCGCCGCGAGAATCTCGGTAGGCGCCATGAACGCCACCTGCAGTCCGTTTTCCATGGCCACGATTGCCGCCAGCAGCGCGACGATCGTCTTCCCCGCGCCCACATCTCCTTGCAGCAGCCGGTGCATCGGCTGTGGCTGCAGCATGTCGTCGACGATTTCCTTCACCGCCTGCCGCTGGCCGGCTGTCAGTTTGAACGGAAGGATTTTCGCGGCGGACGCCCGGATGCGATCGTCCACCTTCGGCACATGGGGTTTGAACTCCATGCTGGTGGCGTGTCGGCGCCAGGCGTGGCCGATTTGGAACAGGAAGAACTCCTCGAAAATCATCCGCCGCTGCGAAGGCGTCCGGAACGCATTCAGCTCGTCGACCTTCGCCTCGTTTGGGGGGAAGTGCGACTCGTCGAGGGCAACGCGTCGCGGCACCAGGTGCAGACGCTCCCGCAGGTCCGCCGGCAGCAGATCCGGAATGTCCTGCGGCAGTTGGTCGAGGGCTTGCCGCACGATCCGGCGCTGCATGTTCGGCGTGACAGTGCCCGTCTTTTCGTAGAAGGGGACGATGCGCGCTGTGCGAACCGACTCGAGATCGTCGGACATCAACTCGTACTCGGGGTTCATGAAGTGCAGCCCGGTCGAGTCCAGCTTGACGTCTCCGAAAATGACCGCTGACAGGTGCGGCTTGAGGATGTCCTGGAGGAAGGCCTGATTCATCCATGTGCAGCGGATGGCTCCCGTCTGATCGCCTACGACAGCGTGAAAAATCCTGAAGCCGCGCCGACGGGTGATCGCGAGGTGCGCGCTCTTGATTTCACCGAGCACGGCGGCCCGCATCCCGGGACGCAGGGACGCAATCGGCTGCATGTGGCTGCGGTCTTCATAGCGGAACGGCAGCCGGTACAGAAGGTCTTCAACCGTGACGAGCCCGGCGCGTTTCAGGTCCGCGGCTTTCCGTGGACCGACGCCTTTGAGGAACTGAAGCGGGGTATCGAGAAGATCCGCCAACGCTCAATGCCCAATGCGCCATGCGCTATGCGCCATGGCAATCGGCATTGGGCATCGGGCGCTGAGCATTGTGCGTTATTGGACGATGACGGCCTGCCCGGATCCCACATCGATCTGGCGAATCGATGCAGGCAGCGCGAACGGATCCTCGAGGTTCACGCCGCGCGGTTTGTTCTCGCTGCGCGAGTAATGGCTGACAAGCTCCTGCAGGAAGGTCTTCGGAACGGGGACACCGGAGATGTCCGCGCTCTCCAGCAGGAAGCTTCCCTGTCCGTCCTTCGTGCGCAGCGTACCTGTGACGTTGACCGGAACCGTGCCGCCGACGAGATTCCACAGGTCGAACGTACCGCCGCTCTGTTTCTTCTTGGCGATCGTATCGAGATCGACGAGCGCATTACCTGTCAGCTTCCCGTTGCCGACCATGGTGACGTGCGGGTCGGCGACGCCGGCCGGCAGCAGCGGCTTGGCGCTGTAGGCGAACCACGAGTTCAACTCGCTTTCACTGACGTTGGTTCGTCGCGTTCCTGGCTTCTCGATGCGATCGGCTTGTCCGACAATCTGCGCCACCTTTCGCGCGAACAGATCAGCCTGCTGTTTCGAGACAGCCGCCGCCTGCAGCGTGACCAGGGTCGCCGCGGCGAGGAACAGCGCGGCCACGACGGCTGAAAAACGACCTTTCATAGCGCCTCCGAGGGCTGGCTTTTCGAGTGTAGGACCTGCCTTGATTTGGCGCAACGCGGGACCCCGGCTTGATTTTCGCCTTCTGTTCGCATTATAGTCTCGCCACCTCGACCAGGCCCGCGCTTCCGCCGCGCCTGCGCGACGAGCGCGACTGGAGGACCGAAATGCTCCCGCTCACCAAACGGCAGCGTGAAATCCTCGATTACTTGAACGAATTCATCCAGAATCACGGCTACGCGCCGAGCCTTGAAGAAATCGGCCGCCGATTCAATCTCTCCTCGCTCGCCACCGTTCACAAACATCTATCGAATCTGCAGGAAAAAGGTTTTATCCGCCGTGCGTGGAACCGAAGCCGTTCGGTCGAGCTCGTGCCGACGCGCGGAGCGGGACGGGCCGTCGAGTTGCCGCTACTCGGCTTCGTCGCGGCGGGGGCGCCGATTGAAGCCGTTGCCGGCAGTGAAACCATCGCCGTCCCCGAAACGCTTGCGGGCAAGCGCGACTCCTACGTGCTGCGGGTCAAGGGCGACTCGATGATTGACGAGCAGATTCGCGACGGCGATTTCGTCATCGTCGAGGACCGCAAAACGGCGGACAACGGCGAAATGGTGATTGCGCTCGTCGGTGGAACCGATGTGACCCTCAAGAAGTTCTATCGCGAGAACGGGCGCGTCCGGCTGCAGCCGGCCAACCCGGCCATGCAGCCCATCATGGTGGACCCGGACCGGGTCCAGGTGCAGGGCGTGGTGGTCGGCGTGATGCGGAAGTACTAACCCTCTAAACAATCTCACCCTGACGCTCGTATCTAGCTACATGCACCTCGCCAGTGTTCCGGCGGGGACGACCACAGCTTCATACACTCGTTATTTAAGGCGGGCGCTTCGTGTCGTACGGATGGTTCACAGGTGTACTTCTGTCCCTGTTTGTCGTTGCCGGCTGTACAGGTGCAGCGGGCCAGGCGCGTCGTGACGCCGGCCGCTCCTCGTCCGTAGCCGTTTCAACGGCTCCTGTTCAACACATTTCCATTCAACGGACCGTCGATCTGGCCGGTACGCTGATTTCGCCTGACCAGGCCAAGGTCAGCGCGGAAGCAGCGGGAGTCGTTCAGAGCGTCTCGGTTGCGCTGGGCGACAACGTCGCTCGCGGTCAGGAACTGGTGCGGCTCGCACCGCGCGAGCTCGAGCTCGCCCTGGACCGTGCGCAGAGTGCGCTTCGGCAAACCGAGGCGCAGCTCGGCATGGCCGGCGAGGACAACACGCCGGTCCCAGACGATCAAATCGCCGCGATTCGCACGGCCAGCGCGAACCTCGAGGATGCGAAAACGCAGAATCAGCGCGCCGAGCAGCTTGCGGCACGCGGGCTGCTCGCGGGGGCCGAAGTGGAGGCGACGCGCACCAAGTTGAAGGTGGCGGAGGCGGCGTATGAATCCGCGGTCGAAACCGTTCGCAGCCTGAAGGCCAGTCTTCAGGACCGGCGGGCGGCGTACGAGCTCGCACAAAAGAAGCTCAATGACGCCGTCATCCGTGCCCCGATTGCGGGCGCGGTCGCCGAACGTCTCGTGCAGCCGGGCGAGTTCATCAAGGAGGACACGCCGGTCATCACGCTGGTGCAGATGGATCCGCTGAAAGTCAGCACCGCGGCGCAGGAGAAATACGCCGGGGTCATTCACCAGGGGATGCCGATCGAGTTCACCGTCGAGTCGTACCCGACGGACATGTTCCGCGGCCGGATCGTGTCCGTCAGTCCGGCCGTCGATCAAGCCACCCGGACGTTTGCGGTCGAGGCGGAACTCCCCAATGCGGATCACCGACTGAAACCGGGCTTTTTCGCAAAGGGCGTCATCCTGACGCATCTGGATGCCAATGTCATCGCCGTGCCTGAAGATGCGGTGTCCACGCTTGCCGGCGTCTCAACCGTCTTCATCGTCGACCACGGCAAGGTCAAACCGCAGAACGTCACCATCGGGGTGCACCAGGGCAATCTGATCGAAATCCTCGACGGGCTCAGTGGCAACGAAACGCTCGCCACCTCGAATCTGAACCAACTCTCCGCCGGCGTCGCGGTAACAACCCAACGAGGCACGCGATGATCATCTCGCGCGTGAGCGTCCAGCGGCCGGTCTTCGCCATCATGATCTCCGCGGCGATTCTGGTGGTCGGGTGGTTCTCGTACCGTCAGCTCGGTCTCGACCTGATGCCGAAGACCGACGTCCCGGTCGTGAACGTACAGGTCCAGCTGCCCGGGGCCAGTGCGGAAGAAATCGAAACGCAGCTGACGAAACCGCTCGAAGAGGCCGTCAACACGATCAACGGCATCGACGAGCTGCGCGCCAACTCGGATCCCGGTCGCGCCAATCTGAACATCTCGTTCGTCCTCGAGCGCGATATCGAAAGTGCCACACAGGACGTACGCGACAAGATCGGCGCCGCGGCGCGCAACTTCCCCAAGGACACGCTGCCCCCCGTCATCACCAAGGCCGATCCCGATGCCGCCCCCGTCCTGACGCTCGTCGTCTCCGGCTCGCGCACGCCGAAAGAGCTCACCGACATCGTCGACAAGCGGATCAAGCAGGTGCTCGAAACCGTCGAGGATGTGGGGGCCATTACGTTCATCGGCGACCGGCACCGTGAAATCGACCTGCTGCTGAATGCCGACCGGCTGAACGCCTACGGCCTCACCGTCGATCAAGTTCGAGAGGCGGTGCAGCGGCAGGACGTCGAAGTCCCTGGCGGCAGCTTCATTTCAGGCCCCGCCGAGATCGATTTGCGCACCATGGGGCGCATTCAGCACGTTGACGATTTCAATAACATCATCCTGGCCTACCGAAACGGTTCGGTCGTGACCTTCCGGGACATCGGGCGGGTCGTCGACGGCGTGCAGGAGATTCGCAGCGCCGGTCGGCTCGACGGCATGCCCGCCGTCTCGCTGTTGATTCAGAAGCAGTCCGGAACCAACACCGTCGACGTCGTCGACCGCGTTCTTGCACGCGTGGAGTCGATGAAGCGCACGCTTCCAGGCGACATCCGGATCCAGCCGATTCGCGATCAGTCACGGTTCATCCGCCGCTCGTTTGAAGACATCAAGCTGCACCTCATTCTCGGCTCGCTGCTCGCCAGCCTCGTCGTCTTCCTGTTCATGCGCAACCCGAAGGTGACCTTCATCGCCGCGCTGGCCATTCCGACCTCGATCGTCGGAACCTTCGCCGTCATGAAGGCGTTCGGTTTCACGCTCAACAACATGACGATGCTGGCGCTGTCGCTGGCCACCGGCATCGTCATAGACGATGCCATCGTCGTCCTCGAGAACATCTTCCGTTACGTGGAGGAGAAGGACGTCACGCCGCACGATGCCGCAATCAAGGCCACGGAAGAAATCGGCCTGGCCGTGATGGCGACGACGCTCTCGCTGTGCGTCATCTTCCTGCCGGTTGCCTTCATGACCGGACAGGTCGGCCGCTACTTTTATAGTTTTGGCATCACGTCGGCGGCGGCGATCCTCATCTCGATGCTCGTGTCGTTCACGTTGACGCCGACGCTCTGTTCGCTGTGGCTCCGCAAGTCCGACTCGCATACGCACGGGAGGACTTCGAAGTCGCAGGGGTTCTACGCCTGGATCGACGCGAGGTACGGACGCATGCTCCACTGGGCGCTGACGCACCGTCTGGCGATGGCGGGCATCGCCGGAGTGGTCGTCGCGTCCGTGGTCCTTCTCTATCCGCACATCGGCAAGGAGCTCGTGCCCGACGACGACCAGAGCGAATTCAGCGTGAACGTGAAGCTCCCCTCGGGGACGAGCTATCCGCGCACCGAGCAATACATGGCCGACATGGAACGCGACCTGAAGCGGCTGCCCGACGTCGCCCTGATCTTCAGCAACGTGAATGCCGGCAGCGCGAACTTCTATGTCGCGCTGAAACCGCTCGACGAGCGGAAACTCTCGCAGCAGGACATCATGCGGCGCGCCCGCGTCGCGCTGTCGAAGTACAAGGCGGCGCGGACCCGCATCAGCGGCGGCACCGACCTGTCCGGGGCCTCTACTGGCACCGCGTACAGCGGCAACCGCCTGCAGGCCATCATTCAGGGCCCGGAGCTGGACCAGCTGCAGGTGTACACGACCGACCTCATTGCGAAGGTCAAGGAGATCCCCGGCGTCGCCGACGTCGACTCGAACTTCGACTTCACCAAACCGGAGCTGCGCGTGAACGTCGACCGCGCCCGCTCGGCGGATCTGGGCGTTCCGATCGATTCGCTCGCGACCAACCTGCGGACGCTGGTGGGCGGCGAGGAGGTCTCACGCTACAAGGATGGTGACGATCAGTACAGTGTTGTCCTGCGGCTCGACGAGCCGTTCCGCAACAATCCGACGGCGATGGGCAACCTGCTCGTCCCGTCGAATACGCAGCGGGCACTCCGCGTCAGTGACGTTGCACAGCTCAGCATGGGCTCTGCCCCAGCCTCGATCGATCGCTATAACCGGCAGCGGCAGATCACTGTGAATGCCAGCCTTGACGGCGCGCCGCTCGGCGACGTCCTCAACGCGGCGCGCATCAAGGTGGAGGAGATGCACCTGAAGCCGGGATACCAGGTCGTCTTCGGCGGCAACGCGCGGACCCTGAACGAGGCCTCGAACGATTTCGTGATCGCCATTTTCCTGGCGGTGACGTTCATCTACATGGTGCTGGCGTCGCAATTCAACAGCTTCATCTACCCGTTGTCCATCATGTCGTCGCTGCCGCTGAGCATTCCGGCCGGGATGCTCGCCCTGATGGCATTCGGCATGACGCTGAACGTCTACAGCGCGATCGGCATGCTGATGCTCTTCGGCGTCGTGAAGAAGAACTCCATTCTGCAGGTGGACTACACGAACACGCTGCGCGCCAAAGGCATGGAGCGCCACGAGGCGATCGTTGCGGCCAACCACGTGCGGCTCAGGCCCATCCTGATGACGACGCTCTCGATCATCGCCGGAATGCTGCCGATTGCCTTCGGCCGTGGCGCGGGCGCGGGCTCACGCGCGTCGATGGCGGTCACGATTCTGGGCGGACAGGTGCTCTGCCTGCTGTTAACGTTGCTTGTCACGCCAGTCGTCTACTCCTACTTCGACGACCTCCGCGAAGTCGACTGGTTCGCGTTCCTGCGCCGGTGGACTAGTATTGGCGTCTATGGCCGACGAGACTCCGCAGCGCAAGCAGATTAACTTCACGATCGTTCCCGACGACCAGCCAGGCGAGCCGCGCACCTACGCGAACTTCTGCTCGATCGCCCACACGCCGTTCGACTTCACGCTCACCTTCTGCGAGGTGATGCCGTTGTCGGAAAAGGAGCTGCGTGAGGCGGAAACCGATCATGTCGTCCGCGCGCCCGTTCGCGCGCGGGTGGTGGTGCCGGTGCAGTTCCTGCCCAATCTCGTGGCCGCGCTGCAGGAGCACATGCGCGTCTTCTCCGAGTCGTACTCGAATGTCGGGTGGTCAAAGGGACCCGTGCATTAGTCGATTCACGATGCAGAATTCAAAATGCAGACGGCAGGGTGTTCGATGCCTCTGCATCTTGCCTTTTGAATTTTGAATGCCATGAAGTCTCCGAAAAGCACGGTCCGGATCATTCAGACGCTCGCGGAACAGCACCCGAACGCTGACACCGAACTGCAGTACCGGAATCCGTTCGAGCTCCTCGTGGCGACGATCCTGTCGGCGCAGTCGACCGACGTACGCGTGAACATGGTGACGCCGGCGCTCTTCAAGAAATACCCGGACGCGCGAGCGCTGGCCGCTGCGACGCCCGCTCACCTCGAGCCGATTATCAGGTCGACCGGGTTCTTCAATCAGAAAGGAAAGGCGCTGATCGGAGCGGCGCAGCGGCTCGTGGCCGACCACGGCGGCGAGGTCCCCGCGAACATGGAACGGCTGACCAAGCTGCCCGGCGTCGGGCGCAAGACGGCCAACGTTGTCCTCGGGCATGCGCTCGGGGTGCCCGGTCTGCCTGTCGACCGCC
>Ga0310810_10006354_pt1 | contig 13337 bp, 13 predicted proteins | sample NCmetagenome_FD_207641 | JGI IMG/M metagenome (GOLD analysis project Ga0310810, IMG submission 207641) | Soil microbial communities from experimental microcosm in Duke University, North Carolina, United States - NC | ecosystem: Engineered > Artificial ecosystem > Soil microcosm > Unclassified ... | reverse complement strand
GCCACGCGATGCTCGATGTCCCAGAGCATGCGCAGGCTGGACATGCGCTTCACCATGCCGGGCTCCTTCGAGTGCTGCTTGACCAGCTCGAGGTAGGCCTGCGGCATGACGTGGTTGAAGATGTCGATCTTCATGGGCATCGCCAATTGTAAGTTTGCAGCGTGTCAACGGCGGCGCCATCCGGGCGTTTCGCTAAACGAGGGGGCGTACAATGGCTCGCGTGATGAGCGGCAACGAGTCGGAGCTGATCGAGGCGCCGCTGTCGAGCGAGGAGCTCGCCGCGCGCTATCGCGAGATGTGCGACGACATCCGCTTCTCGAATATCGCCGGCAAGGTGGAGCTCGACGTATGGGGCCGCGTGCTCATGACGCCGGCCAGCACCTACCACGGGCGGGTCCAGGGCCGGCTTTGCCAGAAGCTGGCCGTCCTTGGCGGCGAAACGCTCGTGGAGGTCGGCATTGCCACCCGCACGGGACTGTTCGTCCCGGACCTCGCCTGGGCCAGCGCGCAGTTCATCGGCGCGCACGGCAGGGAAACGCCTTTGACGCGCGCCCCGGAAATATGCATCGAGGTGGTGTCGCCCTCCAACTCCGTGAAGGAGATGGACGAGAAGCGCACGGCGTACCTCGCCGCCGGCGCGCAGGAAGTCTGGATCGTGTACCCGCGCTCCAGGCGCTGCGATTTCCATGGATCGCACGGTCCGCTGGCGGCCTCGGCGCATCCGATCGACTGGTCGGCCGTGTTCGGCGCTGAGCGTTGAAGGCCTCTTTTTTCCGCTCCTTCGGCGGCCCTGAAGTCCTGGAATACGGCGAGCTGCCGGACCCGGTGCCCGCCGCCGGCGAAATCCTGATCGAGGTGCACGCGGCGAGCATCAACGCCGCCGACTGGAAGATGCGCCGCGGCGGCTACGGGCCGCAGCCGTTCCCGCACGTGCCGGGACGCGACTTCTCCGGCGTGGTCCTGAAGGGCGGGCGCGACTTCAAGCCCGGCGACGCGGTGTTCGGCGTCTGCCTCGTGCCGCAGGAGGGCTCATACGCCGAGAAGATCGCTTTCCCGGAGGCGATCGTCGCGCGCAAGCCGGAAAAGCTGAGCCATGTGCAGACCGCGGCGATCGGCCTGGTCGGCCTCACGGCCGTGGTGTCGATCGAGGACACGCTCAAGCTCAAGCGCGGCGAGGCGATCCTCATCCAGGGCGGCGCCGGCGGCGTCGCCGGCTTCGCGATCGCGCTGGCCCGGCACATCGGCGCGCGCGTCATCACCACGGCGAGCGCCGCGAACCGCGACTACGTCCGCTCGCTCGGCGCGGACGAAGTCATCGACTACCGCTCGCAGGACTTCACGAAGGTCGTGTCGAACGTCGACGCCGTCTTCGACACGGTCGGCGACGACGTGACGATGAAGAGCTTCGCGGTCCTCAGGCCCGGCGGCCGGCTGGCGACCGTGGCGGCGGGCGCAAAGGCGCCGGCATCGCCCAGGCCCGATGCCCAATCGCTGCGGCCCAAGGTCGATCGCGACCGGCCGCACCTCGAGCGCGTCGCCGAGCTGGTCACCAAGGGCATCGTGCCGCTGCCGACGATCACCGAGTATCCGCTCGCGAAAGCCGTCGAGGCCCATCGCGTAAGCGAAGGCCGCCACCTGCGCGGCAAGCTGGTCCTGCGCGTGCGCTAGCCGCCGGCGAGCCGGCGGAAGTGCGCCTCGACGCGCGCCACGTCGGCTTTCCTGCCGGTGAAGAGCTCGAAGGCGCGGCACGCCTGGCCGACGTTCATGTGCCCGCCATCCATCACCTTGCAGCCGATCCGCCGCGCCGCCTTCACGAGCGACGTCTCGAGAGGGACGTACACCGCCTCCGAGATCCAGAGCGCCGGACGAAGCAGGTTTTCGGCGAGCGGCATGCCGGGATGCTTCTCCATGCCGACGGGCGTCGCCTGGATCAACCCGTCCGCACCGGCGAGCGCGCGGGCGATGTCGTCTTCGGCGCGCGCACGCCCCACGCCGTGCAGCTTCTGCAATCGCGCGACGAGGTCCGCAGCACGGGAAGAGACCAGGTCGACGACGAGCAACGTGCGGGCGCCGAGCTGGAGCGCCGCGTGCGCGACCGCCGAGCCCGCGCCGCCGGCGCCGAGCAGCACCACGCGATCCAGCTTCGCGTCGGGCAGCGCGCGGCGGAAGCCCCAGCCCCAGCCCGAGGCGTCCGTGTTGTGGCCGACGAGCCGGCCATCCTTGCGCACGACCGTGTTCACGGCGCCGATCGCGCGCGCCTCACCGGAAAGCTCGTCGAGCAGCGGCATCACCGCCTGCTTGCAGGGATAGGTGACGTTGAAGCCGTCGAAGCCGATCCGCCGCATTGCCGACACGAGCTGCGGCAGCGCATCGATCCCGGCGGCATCGAGATCGATGAGCTGGTAGTGCACGCGCAGCCCGTGGTGGCGTCCCTCCTCCTCCTGCAGCGCCGGCGCGAGCGAGCGCCGGATGCCGGCGCCGATCAGGCCGAGCAGCAGCTTCTTCACGGTTTGTCGCGCGAGGTGAGGCAGTAGGCGAGGCGATACACGCCGATCGCGGCCCTGCGCGGCGCGAGCTCCTCCGCCGCTGCGGCGACGGCCGCCGGGTCGTAGCCGCCGATGAGCAGGACGCGATCCGCGGGTGCATCGCCGCCGCGGATCTTCTGCTCCTCGGTCGGCGCCGCCTCCTGCGCTTGCGCGTGCAGCAGATGAGCGCTGGCGAGGCCTTTGCGGCCCGGCAGCTCGAGCAGGGTTTCCCGGGAAACCTTCCCCTTCGAATACCGGACGGTGGCCATGGCCTGCGCCACTCCGGCCCCGAAGCTCGCGCGCACGCGGCAGGCGCTGCGCGTCATGTGCAGGTGATGCGGCATCATCCGCCGCGACCAAGGCGTGGGATCGTTCAGCCGCTCGAGGTACGGCCCGCTCGTGAGCACCGCGAGGCGCGCCGCCTCGTAGAGCACGAAATACGACGGCTCGCCCGAGAGCGCGATCCAGCGCGTGCCGCGCAGGAAGCCCGGGATGCGCAGCCGCTCGGGCATGTGCTCGCGGGTATGCCAGTCCTCGAGCTCGGCCTTCACGTGCGGCGGAGTATCGAACCAGATGGCCACGGCGGCGCGCCCGAGCATGTCAGCCCCGGTAGCCCATCAGCCGCGGCAGGAATAGCACCAGCTGCGGCACGAACGTAATGAGCGCGAGCGCGCCGATCATCACCGCGAGGAACGGCGTGACCTCGCGCATCAGGTCCTTCAGGCTGACGCCGGTGATCTGCGTCATCATGAAAAGCAGCAGGCCGTACGGCGGCGTGACCAGGCCGATCATGATGTTGACCACCGCCACGACGCCGAAGTGCACCGGGTCGATGCCGAGCGCCCTCGCCGTGGGCAGCATCACCGGCACGATCACCAGCAGGATGGTGGTCCCTTCGAGGAAGCAGCCCAGGACGAGCAGCAGGACGTTCGCCACGAAGAGGAAGGCGAGCGGCGAGAGCTGGTGCGCGGTGAGCAGCGCGGCGACGGCCTTCGGCACGTTCTCCAGCGTGATGACGTAGTTCAGCACCATCGCGCCGGCGATCAGCATGCCGATCGAGATGGTGACGCGGGCGCTCGCGAGCAGCGAGTCATAGACGTCGCGCAGCCGGACGGAACGGTAGAGCAGCGCGGAGACGAGCAGCGCATACGCCGCGGCGGCGGCCGCGGCCTCGGTCGGCGTGGTGATGCCGCTGTAGATCAGGCCGAGCAGGATGACCGGCATCGCGAGCGCCGGCAGCGCCCGCCACGTGATGCGCGGCAGCTCGCGCAGCGGCACGGGCGGCTCGACCGGGAAGTTGCGCCGCCGCGCGGTGGCGGCGATCAGGCCCATCTGCACCGCGCCGATCAGCAGCCCGGGCACGACGCCGCCGATGAACAGGTAGCCGATCGACGTGTCCGAGACGAGCGCGTAGAGCACGAGCGGGATGGACGGCGGGATGATCGGCCCGATGACCGACGACACCGCGGTCAGCGCGGCGGCGAAGGCCGGCGTGTAGCGGCCGTCGCGCGTCATCAGCGTCTGCATGAGCTTGCCGGAGGACGCCGCGTCGGCGAGCGCCGAGCCGGACATGCCGGCGAAGATGATGCTCTGCGCGACGTTCACCTGCGCGAGGCCGCCGCGGTAACGGCCGACCAGCGCGTTACAGAAGCTCAGCAGGCGGTCCATGATGCTGCCGCTGTTCATGAACTCGGCGGCCAGCACGAAGAGCGGGATTGCGAGCAGCAGGTAGCTGGTCGCCATGCCGTTGAGAAGCTGCTCCGCCGCGGTGCCCATGTCCTGGCCGGCCAGCCACAGATAGAGGATCGAGCCGCCGATCATGGCGTGGCCGATCGGCAGGCCGAACAGGCTGAGCGCCAGGATCGCCGCGATGGCGAGCGAGAACGGGCTCACCGCGGCTCGCGTGCGCGCAGCAGCTGGCCGACGATCCACACGTAGCGCACGAGGATCGCCACCAGGAAGACCAGGTAGATGGAGAACAGCCAGTCCAGGCGGATCTTCAGGTACGAGCTCTTTTCCACCTTCATGAACGTCACGTACTTCCAGGTGGCGGGCAGCGACGCCGCGTAGAGGAACAGCAACGCTAGCGACGCGACGAGCGCCATGGCGATGCGCGGCCGCCGCGGCGCCATCCCGATCAGCAGGTCGAAGCGGATCTCGTCGCGTTCCGGCGTGACGAACGCGGCGCCCCAGAGCACGAGCCACAGCCACGTCACGACGGTCAGCTCGGAGGCCCAGCCGGCCGGGAAGTTGAACACGTAGCGGAAGACGATCTGGACGAGGAAGGCGGCGAACATGACCGCCAGCAGGGCTGCGGCGACGTTCTCTGCCCGCCGCCGCAGCCAGGCGCCGGCGGCGCGGATCATGGGCGCGGGCAACGCCTTACTTTATCGCGTTGATCTTCTCGAGCATGCCTTTCGGCCACTCCTTCGCCTCGTCGGAGCCGAGGTAGACCTTCTGCGCGTAGGCGCGGAAGGCGTTCACGTCGGGCGCGTAGACCTCGAGGCCCTGCTTGCGGAAGCCCTCGGCGAGCTCGGCCTCGCGCTTCAGGTGCTCGGCGGCGCTCCAGGCGATCGCCTTGTCGACCGCCGCCTGGAAGGACTTCTGCCTCGCCGCGCCCATGGCGTTCCACGCCTTGAGGTTGACCGTGAGCAGGTCGTAGCCCACGAGGTGCGAGGTCAGCACGATCTGCGACATCACCTCGTAGAACTTCATGTTCTGCACGTTCGGCAGCGGGTTGTCCTGGCCGTCGATCGCGCCGGTCTGCAGGCCGGTGTACACCTCGGCGTACGCCATCGGCGTGGGATTCGCGCCGATCGAGCGGCCGAGCAGCTGCCAGGCGTCGCCCGGCGGCATGCGCAGCTTGATGCCCGCCATGTCGGCCGGGGTGTGGATCTTCTTCTTCGGCTTGAGCCCGACCTGGCGCGTGCCGAAGAAGGTCGGGCCGAGGATCTTCACCTTGAGCTCGCTCTCGGCCTGCTTCTTGAACTGCGCGCCGAGCTCGCTCGCCCAGAAGCGCTCGAGGTGCGCCGCGTCGCGGAACAGGTACGCCGAGCTGAGGATCGACCACGCCGGCAGCTGCTTCGCGAAATCCTGCGGCGCGATATTGCCGAGCTCCAGGTTGTCGCGCTGCAGGGCGACCAGCTCGGTGCCCTGCTTGAAGAGCGTGCCGTTGAAGAACGGCTCGATGCGCGCGTCGCCCTCGACATCCTTCGCCAGCCGGCGGACCATGTCGGCGCGGATGTCCTTGTCGGAGAACACGGCGGCGAAGCGCAGCGTCGGCTTGCCTTGCGCCCGCGCGGCGGCGGGCAGGACGGCGGCGGCGGCGAGCGCGCCGCCTGCCTTGAGCGCCGTGCGGCGGTCGAACGTCTTCATGGCTTGGCTGCTCCTCGGGTCAGGTAGCTGAGAATCAGGTCGGCGACCGTCTCGCGGCGGCGCGCCACGTCCCCCTTCGCGCCCATTTCGCGCTGGAAGATCGCGCCGAACGTGTACTGGTTGGTGACGTTGAACATGCCGAGTGCGGCGATCGACTTGTGCACTTCCACGGCGTCCACGTCGCCGCGGAACAGGCCCTCGCGCTGGCCGCGCTCGATGACGCGCGCGAGGCGCTCGATGATCGGCCGGTTGAGGGTGCGCATGACCTTCGACTTGCGCAGGTGCCGGCCGCGCGCCTGGTTCTCCGCCACCACGAGGCGCACGAAGCCCTCGTGGCTCACGTAGTAATTGTAGGTGAACTCGACGATGCGGCGCACCGCCGCCGGCGGCGGCAGTGGATCGAGGTCGAGCCGCCCCTCGGCCTCGCGGATCTCCGAGTACACCTGCTCGAGCACCGCGAGGTAGAGCTTCTCCTTGCTGCCGAAGTAATAGTTGATCAGCGCCCGGGTGGTGTGCGTGCGCGCGGCGATCGCGTCCATGCTCGCGCCCTTGAAGCCGCGCGCGGCGAACTCCTCGAGCGCCGCGGCGACGATGCGCGCGCGGTTCGCCTGCGGCGCCTTCGGCTTGCGCATGGCCGCCGACCGGACCGGGGCCTCCACCCTTGGAATTAACGACATCGCAAGGTAAATTTAACAGCATCGCCAATTTCCGACAATGGTCCCGATGAGCGTCGACGAGCGCCTGCCCGAGCCCGCCAACCCGCTCGGCCTCGACGGGCTGGAGTTCGTCGAGTACGCCACCTCGCAGCCGCAGGCCTTCGGCACGCTGCTCGAGCAGATGGGCTTCGCCGCGCTCGCGCGCCATCGCTCGCGCGAGGTGCTGCTCTACCGGCAGGGAACCATGAACGTGATCGTCAACTCGCACGAGGCCGGCAGCGCCTCGCCGGTGATCTCGGCGATGGCGCTGCGCGTGCGCGACGCCGCGTTCGCGCACCGCCACTGCCTCGAGCTCGGCGCCTGGGACATGCCGACGCGCGCCTCGGCGATGGAGCTGCACATCCCCGGCATCCACGGCGCCGGCGACAGCCTGATCTACTTCGTCGACCGCTACACCGACTTCTCGATCTACGACGTCGACTTCGTTCCGTTGGCGAGCGCGCCGCGCCAGCCGCCCGCCCTCGCCGGGCTGCACTGGTTCGGCGTGGTGCAGACGATCCTCAACGAGCGCACCGCGGACTGGCTCGATTTCTACCGCACGCTGTTCGGCTTCACCGCGCTGCCCGAGGGCAAGTCGTTCGGCATCCTGCCCAAGGGCACGCTGCTCGAGAGCCCGTGCCGCCGCTTCTACCTGCAGCTCGTCGAGCCGCCGCCGGGCGCCGACGAGGTGCACTGGGAGGAGGGCCTGCTGCGCGTAGGCCTGGGCGCGCCGGACGTGCCGCAGGCTACCGCCGCGCTCCAGAAACGCGGCATCGTGTTCATCGACCGCGGCGCGCTGCACCCGACCGACAAGGGCGCCCTCAGCCAGGTCTACCTGGGCGGCGTCACCTTCGAGCTGGTGGTCTCGCGCCCGTGAACCTGGATCATTTCGGGATGGACACCATCACCCTCGCCGGGCCGCTCGAGGCGAAGCTGACGGCGATCCGCGCAGCGGGATTCACTCAGGCGATGCTGAACGCCGGCGACATCGTCGGCCACCCGGGCGGCGAGCGCGCCGCCGTCGCGGCGGTGCGGGCGAGCGGCCTGCGCGTCACCGGATTCCAGGTGCTGCGCGACTTCGAGGGGCTGTCGGGCCACCTGCACGCCTACAAGGTCGACGTGGCCAAGGCGATGCTTGAGCTCTGCCGCGCGCTCGGCTCACCCGTGCTGCTCGCCTGCTCGTCGGTCTCCGCGCACGCGACGGGGGATCCAGACTCGTCGATACGCGACTTGCGCAAGCTGGCGATGCTGGCGCTGCCGCTCGGCATCCGCATCGCGTACGAGGCGCTTTCCTGGGGCCGCTACGTGAGCCGGCTCGACCAGGCCTGGCAGATCGTGCAGCAGGCGGACCGCTCGAACCTCGGCCTGTGCATCGATTCCTACCACGCGCTCGCCAACCCCGCCGACCCCGGCGCGCTGGAGGATATCCTCGCGCCAAAGGTGTTCCTGGTGCAGCTCTCCGACTTCATGTGGCAGGAAACGCGCTCGCCGGAGGACCGCATCGACACGGCGCGCCACTATCGCGTCTTCCCCGGCGAGGGCGTGCACAGCGAGCGGATCGCCGAGCTCGTGCGCGGGCTCGACCAGCTCGGCTACCGCGGCGACTACAGCTTCGAGGTGTTCAACGACGACTACCGGCAGCTGCCGCTCGCCATGGTTGCCGGGCGCGCGCGGCGCTCGGCGAGCTGGATCAGCGGCGTGGTGTCGCGGCGGAGCCTGCCGGCCCGGCGGCGGCCTGCGTCGCCGAGCGCATTGCCTCCCAAACCCGGCGCGGCGTAGCCGGCATGTCGAGCTGCCGCACGCCGAGCGGCCGCAGCGCATCGAGGATCGCGTTCATGATCGCCGGCGGCGCGCCGACGCAGCCGGCCTCGCCCACGCCCTTCACGCCTACCGGGTTGGTCTTCGCCGGCACGTCGATGAAATCCATGTCGACGTGCAGCGGCACGTCGCTCGCGCGCGGCATGGCGTAGTCCATGAAGCTCGCGGAGAGCATCTGCCCGGACTCGGCGTCGAACACCACGTTCTCCATCAGCGCCTGGCCGATGCCCTGCGCGAGCGCGCCCTCGATCTGGCCGTGGCAGATCATCGGGTTGATCACCTTGCCCACGTCGTCGACCACGACGTAGCGGTCGATCTCCACCACCCCGGTGTCGGGATCGACCTCGAGCTCGCAGACGTGGCAGCCGTTCGGGAACGTCGGCGGATGGTTCGAGCCGCCGCTCGCGTCGAGGCCGATGCCGAACTTCGTGGTCGGCCCGACGGGGCGGAAGAACGCCTTCGCGACCTCGGTCAGGGCGATGCCCTTGTCCGTGCCCACCACCGTGAACTTCCCGTCCTGGAATTCAATATCTTTTTGAGAAGCTTCGAGCAAGTGGGCGGCCATGGGCTTCGCCTTCTCGAGAATCGCGTCGGCCGCGCCCTTCAGCGCCGAGCCGCCGAGCATCGCGCTCCTCGAGGCGTAGGTGCCGCGGCCGAACGAGACGGCGTCGGTGTCGCCCTGCACGAGGCGCACGCTCTCGAACGGCACGCCGAGCCATTCCGAGACGAGCTGCGCGTAGGTGGTCGCATGGCCCTGCCCGTGCGAGTGCGTGCCGGCGACGACGGTCACGGTTCCGCTAGGGTCGAAGCGCAGCTCCATGCGCTCGTTGAACACGCCCGAGTCTTCCAGGTAGTAGATGAGCGAGCGCCCCCTCAGCTTGCCCTTCCCCTGGGAAAGCTTTTTCCGGGCCGCAAAACCCTGCCAATCGGAAATCTCCAGCGCCCGATCGGTGAGCCTGGCGAACTCGCCCGAGTCGTAGGTCCAGCCCACGTGCGGCGCGATGGTCCAGTTGGCCGTGGTGTTGTAGGGCATGGCGCTCGGCGGGATGTAGTTGCGCCGGCGGATCTCCACCGGGTCGATGCCGAGCTTCACCGCCGCCTCGTCCATCAGGCGCTCGATGACGTACGAGGCCTCCGGGCGCCCGGCGCCGCGATACGGCCCGAGCGGCGTGGTGTGCGTGAACGTCGCCTTGCTCATCACCAGCATCGCCGGCACGACGTAGACGTTCGGGATGTTGCGCAGCGCGCACATCACCGGCACCACGCCCGCGTTGGTGACGTACGCGCCCACCGAGTGCAGCGCCTGCGCGCGCACCGCGAGGATCCTGCCGTTCTCGTCGAGCGCCATCTCGGCGTTCACCAGCTGGTCGCGGCCGTGGTTATCGCCGAGCAGCGATTCGGTGCGCGTCGCCACCCACTTCACCGGCCGGCCGAGCCGCCGCGAGGCGGCGAGCACCAGCCCGTCCTCGGGATAGATGTCGCCCTTCATGCCGAAGCCGCCGCCGACGTCGGGAGAGATCACGCGCAAACGGGTTTCGGGGATTTTCAGGACTGCACTGCAAAGGATGCCGCGCACGCCGTGCGGGTTCTGCGAGCTGGTGTAGAGCGTGAACGCGTCGTTCTGGAAGTCGCCGATCGCCGCGCGCGGCTCCATCGCGTTCGCCGTGATGCGGTTGTTGTACAGGCGCATCGACACGGTGTGCTTCGCCTTGGCGAACGCGGCTTCGGTCGCCTCCTTGTTGCCCATCATCAGCGGGAACGCGAGGTTGCCCATCGCGTTGTCGTCCCACACCTTCGGCGCGCCCTCCTTCGCCGCCGCCGCGACGTTCACCACCGCGGGCAGCGCCTCGTAGTCGATCTCGACCTTCTCCGCGGCGATGCGCGCGAGCTCCGGCGTGTCGGCGACGACGAAGGCGATCCGGTCGCCGACGTAGCGCGCCTTGGCGGGCTCGAGCAGCGGCCGGAAAGTGCGATAGCCCTTCGGGCCGCCCATGTCCTCGGGCATGAAGAGCGGCGGGATGCCGCCGAGGTTTTCCTTCTTTATGTCTTCGCCGGTGAGGACCAGATGCACGCCCGGGATGGCCATCGCCTCCTTCACGTCGATACTCTTGATGAGAGCGTGGGCGTGGGGCGACATGACCACGGCGCCGTGCAGCATGTGCGGCAGCTGGATGTCGTCGACGTAGCGCGCGCGGCCGGTGAGAAAACGCTGGTCCTCGACGCGCCTCACGGGTTGACCGATGCCGAATCTATTCATGGACGGGAAGAATCAGTTGCGAGGGGTATCTGGCGCTGTGCCATATCGTGTCCTGGCCGATCTTGTTCGGCTGGTAGTAGTGCGTCCACAGCATGTCGGTGACCGGCGAGTCGCCGTTCGCGAGCTCGAGGCGGATCCGGCTGCCCTTCCTGAAGCGGAACGCATTCGGCTCGACGCCGATGTCGAAGCGGACCACCTCGCCCGGCTTGAGCGGCTGCGGATCGGTATGGCTGTGGTAAGGCTCCATCTCGGTACTGCGCTTCGCGTCGAGCGCCCGGTGCGAGGCGCGCAGCCAGCCTTTGGTGACGACCTGCGACGCGGGGTTGATCCCCTTCGCGCGGTCCTCGGCCGGCTGCGGATACTGCTCCGAGAGCTTGACGAAGAAATCGGTATCGCGCGCGGTCGACGACGCGTAGAGCACGAGCTTGATCGGCCCGGCGATCTCCAGGTCGTTCTCCAGCGGCTCGGTGGTAAAGGTCAGGACGCGGCGGACCGGATCGAAGTTCGGCGGACCCGACGGCGCGAAGCCGACGACCCCGCTCACCCAGCCGGGGTTGGGATACGCGTAGGACGTGCTTTCGCCTCCATCGGCCTGTCTGGCGGACAGCGTCCCGTCGTTGAGCGATGTCACGCTGCCGCTTTTGTGGCCGCCAAGGAAGAACGGCTGGTACTTCACGCCGGCCGGCGGCCATGTGTCGGCGGTCCTGAACACGTTCGCGCCGCGCACGAAGTACTCGACCGGCGGGCGCGATTCGTATTCCGTTTTTATATTTTTCAGATACCGATCATAAAAGGGCAGCATGACTTTCTCGTGCAGCTCCACCGAGTTGAACTCGGCGTTCGCCGCCCAGGCGTTGGGCGGGCCGCGCATCTGCAGCTTGCGCGGGCCCCTGGCGCGGCGGAAGCCGTCGATGTTGCCGCGCGTGTGCAGGTCGACCTTGCCCCAGATGCCGATCGAGTAGAGCGGCACCGTGATCTCCTCGAGGCGCTCGGCGGCGTTGCGCACCCTCCAGAACTCGTCGTAGGTCGGGTGCGCCGTGATCAGCGCGTCGAGGTCGGTCTTCTGCAGGCGCGGCGCCGCGCCGTTGGCCGGATAGCGGTTGATGATGCGGTTCTGGTTCCACCAGTAGCCGGGGATGAACTGGCAGGGGATGCCGCCCATGTAGCAGGTGGCGCGGTACGGATCGTTCAGCCCGTCGAACGCGCCGAGGCAGGCGAGCGCCGGCGGCTTGAGGATGCCCATCCACCATTGCGACATGCAGAAATACGACTGGCCGATGCCGCCCACTCTTCCGTTGGACCAGGACTGCCGGGCGATCCACTCGATCACGTCGTAGAGGTCGGTCTGCTCGTTCGGGCCGAGGAACTCGAACTCGCCGCCCGATCTTCCGCAGCCGCGCACGTCCATGTGCACGTACGCGTAGCCCTGCTTCACGTAGAAGTCGATCGGCCCGGTCTCGCGCCACAGGAACTGCGGCCCGGCGGGCAGCGCGTTGTTGTCGTAGCGGTAGGGCGAGGGCGCGAGCAGCGCCGGATAACGGCCGCTCCCCTCGGGAGCGTAGATGGCGACGGCGATTTCCGTCCCGTCGCGGACGGCGATCGTTGCCTCTCTCATTTACTTGATGAGGCCGGCTTCCCTGAAGTACTTCAGCGCGCCGGGATGGAAGGGCACGCCCTGCACGGGCTTCGCCATCTTCGCCGGATCGAACAGCGCGAACGGCGGGAAGGTGGCCTGCAGGTCGGCCTTGTTGTCGTGCAAAGCCCTCGCCACCTTGTAGACCACCTCGTCGGGCAACTCGGCGCGCACCACCATCACCATGTCGAAGGCGATCAGCGGCGTCGGCTTCGCCACGCCCTCGATGTTCGGCGCGGGCTTCACCTCGATGGTGTAGGCGCCCGGCAGCAGCGCCTGCACGCGCTGCATCGCCGCGGCGGAAGTGTCGACCGGCAGGACGCGCACGCCGCCGACCGCGGCGTTCGCCTGCTTGATCGCCGCCGAGCCGAGCGCGAAGAAGAAGGCGTCGGTCTTGCCGCTCGTGAAGTCGTCGACCTGCCGCACCACGTTCGGCGCCGGCACCTGGGCCACGTCCTTGTAGGACAGGCCGGCATTCGCGAGGTGCGCCTCGATGATGCGATGGATGGTCTTCTGCGCGTTGAAGCCGCTCGACAGGCGCTTGCCCTTCAGGTCGGCGATGCGCTGCACCGGCGAGTCGTTGCGCACGTGCATGGCGACGCGGTAGGGTATCAGCGAGCCGACCGCGCGCAGGTTCTTGTGCGGCCCGCGCGACTGGTAGTCGCCGGTGCCGGTGGCGAAGAAGGTGGCGTCGAACGCGTTCGAGACGTTGAAGTCGGCGGTGCCGCTCACCGTCTCCTCGAAGCCGGTGCTCGCCTGCGCCTGCACCACGGCGCGCAGGCCGGCCTTCTCGACCAGCACCTTGGCCATGGCCGAGCCGGCCGAGTTGGAGAACGAGCCGACCGGCGTGGTGATGATGCTGACGTTCTGCGCGCGGGCCGGGCCGGCGGCGAGCAGCGCCGCGGCGAGCGTGGCGATGAGCTTCATTTCCATTCCTCCTGCCGCTGATCGTAACATCGCCCCGGGAGGAGCATGAACAAGTTCATAAAGGTGCTGGCGGCGGCGCTGACGCTCGGCATCGTCGCGCTCGCCGC
>Ga0310810_10006353_pt1 | contig 13338 bp, 10 predicted proteins | sample NCmetagenome_FD_207641 | JGI IMG/M metagenome (GOLD analysis project Ga0310810, IMG submission 207641) | Soil microbial communities from experimental microcosm in Duke University, North Carolina, United States - NC | ecosystem: Engineered > Artificial ecosystem > Soil microcosm > Unclassified ... | reverse complement strand
AGCGAAGCGACGCCGTTCTTCGGCCGGCTAAGCCCGGCCATGACGCTGCGGAATGCTTTTGCGTTTGAGCGAATGGACGCGCCAATGAACTACGATACCAGCTTCAAGTCGGTCAAAGACCAGGTTTCGCCCGAGGAATGGCAGGCCCGCGTCGAGCTCGCCGCCTGCTATCGGCTGGTCGAGCAGTACGGCATGACCGACCTGATCTACAACCACATCACCGCGCGCATCCCCGGCACCGAGCACCTGCTGATCAACCTTTATGGACTTCTCTATAAGGAGATCACCGCATCGAGCCTGGTTAAGATCGATGCGGAAGGCGAAATCATCGCCAAACCGGATACCGATTACGGCATCAACAAGTCCGGCTACGTGATCCACGGCGCGATCCACAAGGCGCGGCCGGACGTCAAGTGCGTGCTGCACACTCACACTCGCGCCGGCGTTGCCGTATCGGCGATGAATTGCGGGCTGTTGCCGTTGTCGCAGACCTCGATCCGCTTCCATAACCACATCGGCTATCACGAATTCGAGGGGCCGGCCGTCGATCTCGAAGAACGCGAGCGGATCGTCAACGACCTCGGCGAACACAACGCGCTGGTGATGAAGAACCATGGGCTTTTGACCTGCGGTCCGTCGGTTCCGGAGGCGTTCAACCTGATGTACCAGCTTGAGCAATCCTGCCGCTCTCAGGTCGATGCCATGGCGGCGCGCACCGAACTGAACGTGCCTGGCGAGAACGTGCTGGCCCACACCGCGCATCTCTATCAGCCCGGCACGCGGCGGCCCTACGGCGTGCTGGAATGGCCGGCGATGCTTCGTCTGCTCGACGCCGAGCAGAAGAACTCCGGTTATCCGCCGTACTGGCATTGAAGCGCATGAGCCCGTATGAATCGGCCTTGAGCGAGGCCATGCGTAAAGCTGTCAGTCGATGAAACCTGCCGCGTTCGAGTACTCCCGTCCCGCCGACATCGACGAGGCCTGCGCGATGCTCGCCGCCGACGATGGCGCGCGTGTCATTGCGGGCGGTCAGACTCTGGTGCCGCTGATGGCGATGCGGCTGGCGCGTCCGACCCGGTTAATCGACATCGCGCGCATTCCCGGCCTTGCCTATGTACGGGACGAGGGCGCCGTGATCGCCATCGGCGCGACGACCAAACAGCACGTTGTCGAGAACGATCCGCTGGTGCGGGCCAAGCTTCCATTGCTGGCCAAGGCGCTGCCCTATGTCGGTCACGATGCCACACGCGCACGCGGTACGATTGGCGGCTCACTCGCGAACGGCGACCATGCCGCCGAGATCGTGCTGGTTGCGGTCACGCTCGGCGCAACGCTGGTCTTCCGCGAAGGTGGAGCAAACCGCGAAATCGCCGCCTCAGACTTTTTTCTCGGTCCGATGGTGACCGCTTTGCCGCAGGGAGCTTGCTTAATCGAAGTGCGTTTTCCCGTGTGGTCTGAGCCAAGGGTTGGCGTCGCGTTCCACGAGGTCAATGCACGGCAGAGCGATTTTGCTTTCGTCTCCGCTGCGGCGCAGATCGCGGTCGATCCAAACGGCACAATCATGCGCGCGGCTGTCGGCATCGGCGCGGTGGCGGCGACGCCGCTGCGCCTCGACAATGTGATCGAAGAGCTTCTGAGCGACGGAAAGCGGGAGCCGGCGATTCGGGAATCGCTGCAACGTGCGCTGGCGGAGATCGAGCCGATGGGCGATTTGCATGCCACGGCCGACTACCGGCGCCGTGTCGCCGTAACGCTCGGGGTCCGAGCCATTGGCGATGCCTACCGAGCCGCGATGAAACGCGCATGAAAGTCGAGCTCGACATCAACCGGCAAAAGCACACGGTCGACGTGGAGCCGCGGGTGAGCCTGCTCGATTGCTTGCGCGAGAGGCTTCTCCTCACCGGCGCGCATGCCGGCTGCGAGCACGGCGTCTGCGGAGCCTGTACCGTGCTGATCGACGGCACGGCGGTGCGGTCCTGCCTGATGTTCGCCGTGCAGGCCGACGGTTACGCCATCACCACGATCGAAGGAATTTCACCGGGGCCCGGCGAACTATCGATCCTTCAGGACGCGTTTTGCGAGACCCACGGTATGCAATGCGGCTATTGCACGCCGGCCATGGTGCTGGCGGCGCACGCGCTGCTCTCTCGAAATCCGCAGCCGACGCGCGAGGAAATCGTCGACGCCATCTCCGGCAACATCTGCCGCTGCACAGGCTATGCGCAGATCGTCGAAGCGATTGCGCTCGCTGCCGAGCGCATGCGCGGCCAGAACATCAAGGCGGATCAGCCATGAACGCGCCGGGAAAATTTCGCTTCGTGTCGTCCGATCGCCGCGTCCGCGAGGACCGCCGGTTTGTGGTCGGCAAGGGCCACTACGTCGCCGATGTGACCTTGCCGGGCACCTTGCATGTCGCCCTGGTTTCGTCGCCACATCCGGCTGCGCGCATCGTTTCCATCGACAAGACCGCGGCGCTGGCGATGCCCGGCGTCCGCTATGTGGTCGACGGCGAGGAGATTGCCGGTGCGACGGCGCCGCTGCTCGCCGGCCTCGATACGCCGAACGTGCCGCGCCGGCCGCTGGCCCATCGCGTCGCGCGCTACGCCGGCGAATGGGTGGCGGCCGTCGTGGCCGAAAGCCGGGCGCTCGCCGAGGATGCCGCCGAGGCGGTCGTGGTGGAATACGAGCCGTTGCCGTTCGTGCTCGACGGCGAGGAGGCCTACGCTTCGGGCAGCGCGCTGGTCCACGAGGCGCATGGCACGAACGTGCTGCTCGATCGTACCTTCGTGTGGGGCGAGGTCGACCAGGATTTCGCGGCGAGTCCGCACACGTTTCGGCATCGCGTTCGTTGGGGTCGCAGCTCGACGGTGCCGGTCGAGACGTTCGGTGTTCTCGCCAACTGGGATCCCTGGCGCGAGACGCTCGACGTGTGGGCGTCGATCCAGCTGCCGCGATACTCCGAGCAGATCGCCAACGCACTGAAGCTGCCGGGTTCGGCGGTGCGCGTTTACAACGACGTGGATGTTGGCGGCAGCTACGGCGTCAAGCGCGGCATCAAGCACACCGTGCTGTGCGGTTACCTGTCGCGGAGGCTGGGCGCGCCGATCCGGCTGATCGAGGACCGGATGGAAAACATGCGCGCCGGTGACGCGCATGGGCCGGAGCGGTTCTTCGATGTCGCGGTGGCGTTCGACGAGGCCGGCGTGATCCGCTCGATGAGGATACGCGCGCTCGACAATGTGGGCGCTTACGCCGGCCGCTCGCCATTCCAGCTTGGCAAGCCGATCAGCGCCATTGTCGGACCGTATCGTATCAAGAGCGTGCAGTACCAGGCGATCGCGGTGCTTTCCAACAAGGCCGTGCAGGAGGCTGTGCGTGCGTTCGGCCAGTCGCCCACCAACTTCGCGATCGAGCGCACCATCGACGAGGTGGCGACCAAGCTCGGCCTCGACCGGTTGGAGGTGCGGCGGCGTAACTTTATTCGCGCCGAGCAATTTCCCTATCTGATGCCGAGCGGCACCACCTACGATAGCGGCGACTACCACACCGTGGTCGACAAGGTGCTGGCGCGCGCCGACTACGCGGAGTTGTGCGCGGAGCGCGACCGCCTGCGCTCCCAGGGATTGCTGGCCGGCATCGGCATCGCGGCCTGCCTTGAGCCCTCCGGCGCCAATTCGACCTTCGAGCCGCTGCTCAATCCGAAGAACACCAATACCTCCTACTCGGAGTCCTGCCGGATCAGTGTCGATGCGCTTGGCGCGGTGACCGCCACGATCCACACCACCTCGGCCGGGCAGGGGCACGAGACGCTGGTCGGCACCGTGGTCGGCGAGGTGCTTGGCATCGACCCCGACCGCATCCGCGTGGTCCGGCCGGATTCGCTTTCGTCGCTGCCGACGCAAAGCCCGGTCGGCAGCCGCATGGCGATCATGCTCGGTGGGGCGGCGTTCCATGCAGCCGAGAAGCTACGCAAAACGCTGATCGCGATTGCCGCGCACGATCTGGGCGTGCCAGCGGAGCGGCTGACCTACGCCAGTGGCGATGTGTTCGATTCCAGCGCCCCGCAGAAGCGGCGGAGCTGGATCGAACTCGTCAATATCGCGCACCGGCACATCCATCGCATGCCGCCAGACACCGAACCTGGGCTGTCGTTCAGCCACATCATGCAGGTGCCGACCGGCGGCACGCTGCCGACGCCGGACGGCCGGGTGCAGATGTATCCCTGCTTCTCGTTCGAATTCCATCTGATGCTGATGACGATCGATCCCGATCTCGGCAAGCCGCGGATCAGGCGATACCTCGTCGGCCACGACTGCGGCACCGTGATCAATCCAAAGATCGTGCGCGGCATGACCATGGGCGGCATCGCCCACGGCATCGGCGCGGCGCTGTTCGAGGAATTTGCCTACAACGAGGACGGCCTGTTGGTGGCGCAGACGTTCATGGACTATCTGCTGCCGTCGTCCCACGAGGTGCCCGAGGTCGAGATCGTCGAGCACGAAACGCCATCGCCGCATACGGTGTTCGGCCAGAAGGGCTCCGGCGAAAGCGGCTATCTCGGCGCGCCGGCCGCGATCGCGAGCGCGGTGAACGACGCGGTGCGCCCGCTCGGCATCGTGATCGGTACGCTTCCGATCAAGGTGGCGCGGCTTGGCGATATGATCGCCGAAGCGCGGGAAAAGCAGGCCCGTTGAATGAAAGCGCGGAGACCCGCCAGCCCGGCTGCTGCCATTTGTCATGGCGAGGATGGGCGCCGGGCATGTCATCCTCGGCGGCGAAATGCGATGGTTTCGTGCATCCGACAGCGGAAAGGATTTGATCATATGAAAATGCATCATCGGTGGGCCGGACTGGCCTTTGCTTTGTCGCTGGGACTGGGAGCGGGCGGTCAGGTTCACGCCCAGGCGCTGACCAAGCTCGACGTTCTGGTGTTCAGCCCGCCGTCGCTGAGCGCGTTCCTGCCGCCGATCATCAAGGCGCAGAAGCTCGACGAAGCCAACGGCCTCGATCTGTCGTTCCCGCAACGCACGCCGGACGCTTATGCCACGCAGTTCAACTCCGGCGAATTCAAGATCGGCGGCGCGGGGACGACTCAACTGATTGCGATCGCCGATACGCGCGGCGTCAAGGTGCGATACCTGTTCAACCTGTTCGATTACTGGGGCGCGGTCGTGACGTCGCGCGACAACGTCAAGACGCTGAAGGACCTCGAGGGCAAGGAGATCGCGGCGGCGCGCGCCACCACCAACTACAAGATGTTCGAGTTCTTCGCCAAGCAGCAGGGCGTGGATGTCAGCAAGTTCAAGGTGGTCAATACGGCGACGCCCGGCCTTGTCAGCTACGCCATCGCCGATCGCGCCGACGCAGTCCAGATCTGGGAGCCGGCTTACACGCTGCTGAAGTCGAAGAAGCCGTCGATCCGAACCCTCGACATGGGCATCGCCAAGACCTGGAAGGAGTTCGCCAAGGCCAGCGAACGCATCCCGTACCTCGGCGTTGCCGCCCATGCCGAATGGGCCGACCAGCATCCCGATCTGGTTAAGAAGCTCTTCGCCGCCTACAAGGCGGCGGCCGAGTGGATCGAGAAGCATCCCGATGAAGCGGCGAAGCTGATCTTCCCGAAATCGCCGGCGGCCGATCAGAAGGACATCGCCTCACTGATCCGCGCCAAGGACCGGCTCGGCCTGAGCCTCGTCGGCGCCAACGACATCCGCAAGGAGATCGAGGCCGTTTATAAGGTCGGCATCGAGGTCGGCTACTTCGACAAGATGCCTTCGGCCGCCTCGATCTACGACAAGCCGGTGCAATGATCACCAGCGCTCGGCGCAGCCAGCTCATCAACGGCGCCGGGAGCACCATCGTGCTCCTGGCGTTGTGGCAGTTTGCGTCGTATTTCACCCCGCCCTACCTGTTTCCACCGCTGCAAGACGTGTTCGCGCGCACGATCCAGATTTTTGTCGATCTGCCGCTCATGGTGGAGGTGCTCGAAACCGCGGCGCGCATCTTCGCCGGGCTGTTCGGCGCGTTTTTTCTGGGTGCCGTGCTGGCGCTGCTGATCGGCCGCTCGGCGCGGTTCGAAGCCTGGAGCAGTCCGATTCTGGTGTTCCTGCAGGGTATCCCGGCGTTGTCATGGGTGGTGATCGCCGTGATCTGGTTTCACGGCAGCGAGTTCCGCATCTTCTTCATCATGGTCATCACCACGCTGCCGGCTTTCACCTTTCAGATTCTCGACGCTTACCGCTCGATGTCGAAGGACCTGTTCGAGATGACCATGTCGTTCCGGCCGGGCAACTGGACGCTGTTCCGCGTTCTGATCGTGCCGACCATCGTCCCGGGCATCATCACCGCCTTCAAGGTCAACCTCGGTAATTCCGCGCGTGTCGTCGTGGTCGCCGAGTTGGTCGGCGCGACCGGCGGCGTCGGCTATCAGCTTCTGTTGCAGCAGCAGTTGTTCGACATGGCCGGCGCCATCGCCTGGACATTGCAATTGGTGCTGTTCGTGCTGGTGACGCAGTCGATCTTAAGCCTGGTCGAGGCCTATCTGCTGCGCTACCGCGCGGTGTCGGAACGGGCGGCCTGATCCGTGAGCGCCGCGCCGTTCATCCGCTTCCATGACGTCGTCAAGGAGTTTCCCCGCCCTGATGGCCGCGGCACCTTCGTCGCGGTCGATCGGCTGTCGTTCGAGATCGCCAAGGGAGAGATCGTCGCGGTGCTCGGCAAGACCGGCTGCGGCAAGTCCACCATGTTCAATCTGCTGTCCGGATTGATCGAGCCGACCAGCGGCCGGGTCGAAGTGATCGGTCACGCGCCGTTCGAGGAGTTCAACTTCTTCCGCGGCAAGATCGGTATCGTGTTCCAGAACGACCGCCTGATGCCCTGGCGGTCGGCGCTCGACAATGTGCTGCTCGGACTCCAAATTCTTCACAAGGAGCCGGCTGAGGCCGAGCAGATCGCCCGGGGCTGGTTGTCGCGGCTCGGTCTCAGCGGCCACGAGAACGATTATCCGCATGCGTTGTCCGGCGGCATGCGCCAGCGCGTCTCGATCGCGCGGGCGTTCGCGGTCGAGCCGGATATCCTGCTTTGCGACGAGCCGTTCTCGTCGCTCGATGAGATGACGGCGCGCGACCTTCGCGCCGAGTTCGTGCGGCTGGTCAAGCAATCCGGCAAGACCGCGGTGTTCATCACCCACCACATCAACGAAGCGATGGACGTCGGCGACCGCATCCTGGTGTTCCATCGCCCGGCCCGGATCGCCTACGAGGCGCGGATGGATTCGGCGGCGAAGGGCGGTGGTCGGCAGTCCATTCAGGACGAAATCCTGAAGGTACTCGGGCTTGAAGCAAAGGAAGGCGCGCCCGTCGCCGCGGCAGCCGTGGTCTGAGCGGCCCTGTCCGGCGCGAAACCACTTGGCCAGTGAAATCAGAGTGTTGGAGAGATGCCGGCGGTCCGCAGTCGGCGGGTTGGGTTCGTCGGAGCTGCTGAACTTGCAGGCCCCTGGTTCCGGGACCGGGTCGCATTTATTAAAAATTTACCAACTAAATTAATAACTTGCGAGTTGGACAGCGAGGCTGTCCTGAGCGCGGGCGGCTTTTGACGTGAGCATCACCGATTCTCGGATCGCCTCGCACGAAGGGCTTCAATGGAATGAGCCCGCAGTCCGCGACATTCTGGCATCGTGGGGCGAGAAGACCCGTTCGGTCTGCCTGATCACCCCGCCGTCGGCTTTCCTGCTCGACGAGCGCGTGTTCGTCAGCCTTGGCGTGCTCAAGGTGGCGGCGAGCCTCGAGGCGCAAAAGTATCGTGTGAATTTCCTCGATCTGTCCGGCGTCGAGAATTACCTTGCGCCGCTCGAAGACTATCTCACGGTCTGCCAGGACGCGGCGGTCGGCATCACCGCCACCACCCCGCAGCTTCCTTCGGTGATGCGGATTGCGGAGACGGTGCGGCGGCTGCGCCCCGACCTCAAGCTGATTCTCGGCGGGCCGCACGTCACGCTGGTCTATTCGGCCAGAAAACTTGAAATCAGGCGGAACGTTTCAAACGGCCGCGGCCACCGCTCGGCGGCCCAGCTTGAGGCGGCCTTCGACGTGCTATGCAGCGGCGACGGCGAGCTCGCGATCTTCGAGGCGCTGAAGCCCGACGCGCCGAAAGTCGTCGATGGCGACGATCCCAAGGGCGGCTTGTTCCTGACCAACCGGATGTTCAGCGAAAGCCCGTTGCCGGCGCGCCATCTGGTCGATCTGAAATCCTACCGCTACAGCATCGAAGGCCACCGCGCGACAAGCCTGATCGCGCAGCTCGGCTGCCCGTTCGGCTGCGGCTTCTGCGGCGGGCGCAACAGCAAGAGCCTGCGCCAGATTCGCAACCGCGACACCGCCTCGATCCTGCGCGAGGTCGAGCACCTGCACGTCGAGCACGGCTACACCGGCTTCATGTTCTATGACGATGAGCTCAACGTCAGCAAAAGCTTCGTCGAGCTGATGAACGGGCTGTCCGACTTGCAGCAGCGGCTCGGCGCGGATTTCCGCCTGCGCGGCTTCGTCAAATCCGAGTTGTTCACACGCGAGCAGGCCGAGGCGATGTTCCGCGCCGGTTTCCGCTGGCTGTTGTGCGGTTTCGAGGCGGCGCACGAGCGCATCCTCACCAACATCGACAAGCGCGCCAAGCTCGCCGACAACGATCGCTGCGTGGAGTTTGCCAAAGCGGCCGGACTGAAGGTCAAGGCGCTGATGTCGTGCGGACATCCCGGCGAATCCGAGAGCACGATCCTGAATATTCGTGACTGGCTGATCCGTCATGCGGTGGACGACTTCGACTGCACGGTCATCACCACCTATCCGGGCACGCCGTACTACGACCTCGCGGTGCCGCACGCGAGCCTAGCCGACGTGTGGACCTACACGCATCCCAAGACCGGCGATCGGCTGCATTCGCGCCAGGTCGACTACACGGTGTGCGCCGACTACTACAAGGGCGATCCGAACGGCGGCTATCGCTCGTTCGTGTTCACCGACCACCTCAGTGCTGAGGAGCTGGTGGTGCTGCGCGACACGGTCGAACGCGACGTGCGCAAGGCGCTGAACATTCCGTTCAATCCCGGCGCGCCGGCGTTACGCTACGAGCATTCGATGGGGCAGGGGCTGCCGGACTTCATCCACCGGATCGGCCGGCAGGTAGATTTGCCGGAGGCGTCGGTCGCAGCCATTCCGGCGCAAGCCGCGGCGGGCTAAAGCATTATATTGAGCTGGTTCTCGCCGCAGCGTCCTTCACCTCTCCCGTGGGGAGAGGTCGGCGTGCGCAGCACGCCGGGTGAGGGCGTACGACCTATCGAGAATCTGAGGCCCCCTCACCCCAACCCTCTCCCCAGCGGGGAGAGGGAGTTCGCTGCCGATGCGGCTGCCGTGTCAACTTGAAATGACACCGCACGCCTAATTCGTCTTGATGTTGGCGTCCTTGATGATCTTGCCGTACTTGGCGATTTCCGCTTTCTGGAAGGCGGCGAACTCCGCCGAGCTCGAGCCGACCGGAATCAATCCCTGCTTGGCGACGCGCTCCATGACGCGGGGCGTCTTGACCGCCTCGGCGATGCCGCGGTTGAGCGTCGCCACCACGTCGGCCGGTATCCCGGCCGGACCCCACAGCCCGTACCATGAGCCGGTCTCGAAATTCGGAAATCCGGACTCTTCGAGCGTTGGCACGTCTGGCAACGTACTCACCCGCGTCTTGGTGGCGACCGCGACCGGCCGCACCTTGCCGGCGCGGAACTGCTCGATCAGGTTCGGCACCGGGCTGATCATGGCGCTGACGCGCCCGGCGAGGAGGTCGATCAGCGCCGGCGAGGTGCCCTTGTAGTGCACGATGAGAATCTTGAAGCCGCCCTCGCGTTGCAGCCGCTCCATGGTCAGGTGGCCGACCGAGCCGACGCCCTCGGCGCCCCAGGTGAACTTGTCCGGATTGGCCTTGGCCAGCGCGATGAACTCCTGAATGGTCTTCGCCGGGATCTCCGGATTGATGCCGATCGACACCGGCACGGTGCCGAAATTGGAGATCGGCGTGAAGTCCTTCTCCACGTCGTACTGCACCTTCATCAGCATCGGCGTGATGACAAACAGCGACGGATTGACCAGCAGCGTGTAGCCGTCAGGCGCGCTGCGCTGCACCTGCACCGCGCCGATTGTGCTGCTGGCGCCGGCGATGTTCTCGACGACGAACGGCTGGCCGAACTTTTCGTGCAGGAACTGCGATACCGATCGCGCCACGATGTCAGTGAGCCCACCCGGGGGCGCGGCGACCACCACCCGGACCGGTTTTGACGGATATTGATCCGCGGTGGCTGCTCCGGTGAGGCAGCACAGCGCCAGGATCAAAGCAGGCAATCGCATCACATCCTCCCGTCACGTTCTTTCGGTGTTGACGAAAGCCTAGCATCAATTCGCGTTGTGGCCATCCATCCGTGACAAAGCGCAGCAGCTAGCCACCCGTTCGGCCCGGGTGTTACGGTCCGGCCATGAGCAGCGGCATCGATCTAGACGGCACCGTCGTCGCAATGACCGGGGCGAGCGTCGGCCTGGGACGTTCGATGTCGCTGGCGTTGGCTGAGGCCGGGGCTCGCGTGGTGCTGGCGGCGCCTGAGCTTGATCTGCTGGAGGCGGTCGCCGCCGAGATCGAGAGCCTTGCCGGGCCTGGCCGGTCGCTCGCGGTCAAGACCGACATCACCGTTCGAGCGGACTGCGAGCGGATGCTGGCCGAAAGCATCCGCCGGTTCGGCAAACTGGATGTGCTGGTCAACAATGCGCGCCGTCCGGTGCGCGGACCGGGCCTGCCGCCAGCGGGCAATTTCCTGCCGTTCTGGGAGTCCAATCCGGACATCTGGCGGGAGTCGGTCGAGGTCAACGTCAACGGCACGTTCCTGATGTCGCACGTGGTCACGCCGCATCTGATCCGGAACGGTTGGGGCAGGATAGTCAACATCAACACCAGCCTCGGTGGTCTGTCGCAGGGCCGCAACTCGCCCTACGGCGTCACCAAGGCGGCGCTGGAATCGGCCACGCTGATTTTTGCCGCCGATCTCGCCGGCAGCGCCGTCACCGTCAATACGTTGCTTCCCGGCGGCGCCTGCGACACCGATCCGAACCGGCCGCCGGACCCGAAGCTCAAGCTCCTTCCGGTCGACATCATGAACCCGGCGATCGTCTGGCTCGCCTCGCGGCGTTCCGACGGCAAGACCGGCGGCCGCTACATCGGCCGGCTGTGGAACGAGAAGCTACCGCTGGATGAGGCGGCAGCCGGCGCGTTCACCGAACCGGTGTTCAGAAGCGGGGACTGACCGATGAGCATAACCTTGGATCGCACCGTATCCTCGCGCGGCTTCCTGCCGACGCCGCTTGCCCGCATCGGCCTGATCATCCCGTCGAGCAACCGGCTGACCGAGCCACAGTTGCGCCACTTCGCGCCGCCGGAGCTTGGCATCCACGTCACCCGCTTGCAGATGACCGGCAAGTGGAACCGGCCGCTGGCGCAACTCACTGAGGACATCGAGCGGGCAGCAAGCGCGCTGGCCGATGCCAAGGTCGATATCGTCGTGTTCCATTGCACCGGCCACGCCATGGAGGCCGGTCCGCAAGCTGACGCGCAGACTCGCGAGCGGATCGCGCGCGCGACCGGCATCGAGGCGATGTCCACGGCCTCGGCGATCGGGGAGGCGATTGCCGCACTTGGCGTCAAACGGCTGATCCTGATGACGCCCTACGAACAAGACGTCAACGAACACGAGATCGACTATCTCCGCCAGATCGGCGTTGACGTGGTGCACGACGTGGCGCTCGCTCTGCCGGGCAGCGACGATTATCTGGCGCAGCCGCCCGAGCGTTGGGTCGAACTGGCTGCCGAGCACGCTCGCGACAACGCCGACGGCTACTTCCTGAGCTGCACCAACACCACGCAGATCGAGGCGATCGCGCCGATCGAGCGGCTTCTCGGCAAGCCCGTGGTCAACTCGAATCAGTCGGTGCTGTGGGCCTGCCTGAAGCGCCTGCGGCATAAACTCGGCGCGGCACGGCCCGCCCCGGGGCTTGGTCGGCTGGTCGAGTCCCAAATTTGATCCAGCGCAAGGCGCGTGGCGGCATCGCTATCGACGCTGGCCTCGGAGCCCTATAATCCTGCGGATGGCTGGAGCGATCATGAACGTAAGGCCTGGCGACATGAACGAGGCCCCCCGCATTTCCATGCGCGAGCGCATGGCGATGTACAACGACAATGCGCTCAAGATCGGCCTGTTCGGCTCGAACTGTTCGTCCGGGCGCGCGGTAACGCTGGTGCCCGAGCGCTGGACCGGCAACTGGCAGGACAATCTCGCGCTCGCAAAAATGTGCGACGAGCGCGGCATCGAATTTATGCTCCCGGTCGGGCGCTGGAAGGGCTACGGCGGCGACACCGACTACATGGGCACGTCGCTCGAGACCATCACCTGGGCGACCGGCCTTCTCGCGCATACCAAGCGCCTGATCGCGTTCGGCACCGTGCACGCGCCGCTGTTTCATCCGCTGATCGCGGCCAAGCAGTTCGTCACTGCCGACCATGTCAGTCACGGCCGCTTCGGCCTCAACATCGTGGTCGGCTGGAACGAGGACGAGTTCCAGATGTTCGGCGTCAGCCAGCGCGAACACGAAGCCCGCTACGAATATGCCCAGGAGTGGATCGACGCCGTGAAGATGGCGTGGGGCCCCGGTGAGGACGTCGAATACGACGGTCAGTTCATCAAGCTCAAGAACGTGCGCGCCAAGCCCAAGCCCTACGGCGGCGCGCGTCCGCTGATCATGAACGCCGGTGCCTCTACCACCGGCCGTGCCTTCGCGATCCGCAACTGCGATGCATTCTTCACGCAGGCCGACCGCACCTCGATGGACACCACCGCCGCCAAGGTGAGGGCAGCCAAGGACGAGGCGGCGGCGCAGGGCAGGGAACTCGATGTCTATGCGGTCGGCGTGGTGACCTGCCGGCCGACCCAGAAGGAGGCCGAGGAGTACTATCACTACGCCACCATTGAGAATGGCGACTGGTCGGCGGTCGACGGCATCCTCGGCAAGAAGAACATTTCTGTTGCGACCGTGGGCGAGGAGGAGTTCAAGCGCCAGCGCCATCACTACGCGCACGGCATGGGCGGCCTGCTAATGGTCGGCGACCCGGATCAGATCGCACAGACGCTGGCGCACTTGAGCCAGGCGGGGCTGCGCGGCATCGGCTTCTCGTTCGTCAATTATCTCAAGGAGCTGCCGTACTTCTGCGACGAGGTGCTGCCGCGGCTCGAGCGCATGGGCATCCGCGCGAAGGCGAAGGGCT
>Ga0310810_10006352_pt1 | contig 13338 bp, 8 predicted proteins | sample NCmetagenome_FD_207641 | JGI IMG/M metagenome (GOLD analysis project Ga0310810, IMG submission 207641) | Soil microbial communities from experimental microcosm in Duke University, North Carolina, United States - NC | ecosystem: Engineered > Artificial ecosystem > Soil microcosm > Unclassified ... | reverse complement strand
CCATGGCGAACGACGTGTCTTCGCCTAACGCATCGAGGAACAACGATCGCGCCAGCCGCGTGTCGCCGTGGTCGTACAAGGCGCGCAGGCCGGCGGCGAAGAACCGGGCCGCGATGGGCGACGACGTAGTGACGATCTCGTGCGGTGCGTGCGACTGCCTAACGGACCCCAGGGCGTCGTCCACCGTCCCGGCCGCGGCGTCCGGCGGCTGCTCGTCGGAGTGCACGGCGCGCGCACCGTACAATGCGCCGGCGGCCACGAGGAGCGCCGCGGCCGCCGCGAGCCACACCCGAGAGCGTCGCACAAATGAGTACCGCGCCCCGCCGTCGTCGGCGGCCTCTAACTCGGCCTCCTCTGGCTCTGGCTCCGGCGCGAGCTCGTCGCTCGCTCGCGAAGGCGGCGCGACCGTTGTGGGAGCTGGCGTCGCAACCGGTGCATCCGCCATACGTGGCGCCGGCGTTGTCCGCGCCCGAATCGCCGCCACCAACGCCTGCGTTTCCGCCGAGGGCTCGGCGTCGAACTCGTCGCGGGCGCGCTGGACGAAATTTTCGTAGGCGCGCAACGCACCGGTCCGGTCGCCCAATCGATCGAGGAGCGCGATCAGCCGACGGTGCGACCGCTCGTCGTCGGGCGCGCGCTCGGCGGCCCACCGCGACCACCGCACCGCTTCGGTGCCGGAACCGGTCCCCTCGCAGCGGTCGGCGAGCGCCCAAGCCGATTCGATGGCCTGTTGGCGTCGTCGCGCACGCTGCTGCGCCAGCCACTCGTCGAACTCGTTCGACGCTCCGGTCACGAAAAACCCGTGCAGCAGATCGCCACCGTAGAGCTCGAGCGCTGCCGCGGATTCGCCGCGTGCGAGCGCATCATCAAATGCGCGCGCGTCGCACCAGAACGAATCGGACACGATGCCCAGATCTTCGCCGCCGTGTCCCTGCACGATGTCCGCACCCAACGTGCGCCGGAGAAAGTGCACGGCTTGTCGGAGGGCGCTGCGAGCACGGTCGCCATCCATCTCCGGCCACAGCAGCGCGAGGATGGTGTCTCGACGGTGGTAACCGGCGGGAGTGGCGATCGCCAGGTACGCGAGCAGGGCCAGGCGCTTGGGCTGACGCAGGATCGAGAGGAACTCGTGCCCGCTGTCGTCGCGCAGATCGAGGCCGCCAAGCGTGCGAAGGCGAATCATGGAATCGAGTGCGCTTGTTGCAATCTGGCCGGAGCTCGATGGGGCCGCGGCACATTGAAACGTGTGGCGCGTTCTGGTCCATAGTACTGGCTCAGGGCGCGGTCGGGAAGGCGGGCAGGGCGTCAGAATGCGGTGAAGCGACGTGGCTCGGGCCGGAACGATGCCGCGAGTCGCGGGCGACGTCGCGCTGGTTTACCTTCATCGCACTGCGTACGAAATGCTGGATCGCCTCTCCTGAGAGCAGCAATGACGCTTGACGCTTCGACCAACTTGGCAACGGCCGCGGAGGCCGGCGCCGGTGCTCCGCCCTCCGCCTCCACTGCGTCCGACCGTGCGCCGTCGCGCGTCTCGCGTGCGGCCGATTCGTTGCGCGCATCGCAGATCCTTCGCATTGCCGCCGAGATTCGCGCGCTGACGTCGGCCGGCAAATCCATTTGCAATCTGACGGTGGGCGACTTCAGTCCGCGCGAATTTCCAGCGCCGGCCGAGTTGGTGGCGGGATTGCAGGACGCGCTCCGGGCTGGGGAGACGAACTATCCGCCGTCGAGCGGCCTGCCCGAACTGCGCGATGCGATCGCGACGTTTTCTGGAGCGCGCCTCGGTCTCTCGCTCTCCGGGGAGAACGTGGTGGTGGCGTCGGGCGCGAGACCGGCGATCTACGCGGCGTACCGGACCCTGCTCGATCCCGGCGATGCGGTGGTGTATCCCGCGCCGTCGTGGAACAACGCCGACTATTGTCAGATGGTCGGCGCGACGCCGCGAGCCGTGGTGTGTTCCGCGGCGGATTCGTTCCTGCCGACGCGGGCCGCGCTCGAAGCCGCGGTGCGCGGCGCGCGCTTGCTCGTGCTCAACTCGCCGCTCAACCCGGCCGGCACCGCATTCGACGCGGACACGCTGCGGGACATCAGCGAGCTGGTGCTGGCGGAGAACACGCGCCGCGGCGCGGGTGAGCGTCCGCTGTTCCTGCTGTACGATCAGGTGTACTGGATGCTGACGTTAGGCAACGTGCGCCACGTGCATCCGGTGATTCTGTGTCCGGAGATCGAGCCGTACGTGATCACGGTGGATGCGATCTCGAAGGCGTTCGCGGCCACGGGCGTGCGCGTCGGCTGGGCAATGGGCCCGGCCGACGTGGTGCGGCACATGGCGGACTTCCTGAGTCACGTCGGGGCGTGGGCGCCGCGCGCGGCGCAGATCGCCACCGCGCGGTTGTTAGGCGATGGCGAATCGGTCGACACGTACCATCAGTCGATGCACGCCGCGATCGCGGCGAGGCTGGGCGCGATCCACGCCGCATGCGGCGCGATGCACGCGGTGGGGCTGCCCGTTACGTCGCTGCCGCCGGTCGGCACCATCTATGGTAGTGTGCGCCTGGAATTGGATGGCCGTCTGACGCGCGACGGTCGAGTACTTCGGGGCAGCGAGGATGTCCGGCGATACCTGCTCCAGGAGGCAGGCGTCGCGGCGATTCCCTTCCAGGCGTTCGGCGTTCCGGACGACGGCGGCTGGTTCCGATTTTCGATCGGGGCGGTCTCCGTTTCGGCGCTCGAGTCGGGCCTCGCGAGGATGCGCGCCGCGATCGAGTAGGCCGAGCCGCGCTGTTTTCACCCCACAATCGAGGTTGTGCACGCCCGGGTCTGGGCCACTCGCCCCGTATCCGTTGCGACGCGCCGCACGTTCATACACAATAACACAATGATTTTGTTGTGAATTCTCTAATTCACAATACCGCATCGTGTTATGTGTAGTGTGTGGCCGGTGTCTCTCGATTCTGCGGGGTGGACTATGCGTACAATCTCCGGGGCCGTTCCGCCCGGCGTTCGGCTCGCCGTGCGCTGCGGGTTCGTCGTGGCGATCGTTCTCGCGCCCTTGGCTTGCGGTGAGAGCTCACCCACGCGGCCGTCGCCCCAAGTAATCGCGTCGGGGAAGCAGATCTTCCGGTTCGATACCTACGGCGACGAAAAGTTCTGGACCGACACGCTGCACATGAACACCGTCATCCAGAACAACGTGGATCCAACCACCGCGTTGGCGGTCGGGCTCAAGGTGGATGCGGACACGCTGCCGCCGGCGGTGGTTCAGGCCATCCAGGCCGGGCAGGTGGATCTCCACAGTCCGGCCACGACGGTGCTGCTGCTCAAGTTGGGCGCGGTGGTCGGCGTGAAGGCGACCGTCGATTCCAACAACAACATCACCAGGCTCGGCATCACGTGCGCGCTCTGCCACTCGACCGTGGACAATCGCATTGCACCGGGCATCGGCTCGCGCCTCGATGGTTGGCCTAACCGGGATCTCAATCCGGGCGCGATCATCGCGCTCTCGCCCGCGCTCACGGCGGCGCAGAAGGCCGTGTACAACTCGTGGGGCGCCGGGAAGTACGACCCGCGGTTCAACTTCGATGGCCAGAACGGCCCTACGGTGATTCCGCCCGCGTACGGCCTGGCCGGCATCCACAGCGAGACCTTCACTGGGGACGGCCAGCAAGTCGCCTATTGGAACCAATACGTCGCCGTCACGCAGATGCACGGGCTCGGCTCGTTCTCGGATCCGCGGTTAGGCATCAACATCGTGCAGTCGCCCGACTCGGTCGCTCCGCAGCTCCCGGCGCTGCAAGCCTACGAGCTCAGCCTCGCCGCACCGGCGCCGCCCGCCGGCAGCTTCGACGCGAGCGCCGCCGCACGGGGAAAGCAAATCTTCGAAGGCCAGGGAAAGTGCTCCACCTGTCACGTCGGCTCGACGTTCACCGATGCGAACGAGCGGCTGCACCAGCTGTCGGAGATCCCCACCGATTCCACGTATGCCTTACGCACGGCCACGAAGATGTGGCGCACGTCACCGCTGCGCGGTGTGTGGCAGCACCCGCCGTACTTTCACGACGGCAGCGCGGCCACGTTGCTCGACGTCGTGAACCGATACGACTCGGCGAAGGGACTCAAGCTCAGCGATCAGCAGAAGGCGGACCTGGTGCAGTACCTCCTCTCGCTCTGACGCACGCTCGCGAGATACGCACGCATCCGGACCACGAATACCTGACGTTTCGCTGACTGCGTCCGGCTCTCTCATCGAGAGAGCCGGACGTGCATGCGCCCGCTGACAATCGCTCCTGCTGAGATCGGCGAGTGTTGACGTAGCGGTGACATGTTGATAACGTCGCCGAATCCAGGTCTACTCGCTGGGAGACGATGTAGGCACTCCCGATCCTCTCTCCCGCATGCAGGAGGTTACGTGCGAACCTGTCGTGTCTTTACATCCGCGGCGCTGCTCACGCTCTTGTGCAGCCCAGCCGCATTCGCGCAGCGGACCATCCACGGAACGGTGGTCGACATCGAGTCGAGCGCGCCCATTCTCTCCGTGCGTGTGGCCGTCAAAGGCGCACCCGTTGGCGCCTACTCGGACGCCGCAGGCAAGTTCACCATCAACAATGCCCCGGCCGGCGCGATCACGCTCCAAGCTCGACGCATCGGGTATGCGGCGAAGGACATCCCGCTGACAGCCGATCAAAACGAAATCACGATCCAACTCAAGGCTGACGTTCTGCAACTCAGCCAGATGGTCATCACCGGACAGGCGACGCAGGTTTCGAAAGCGAACCTCGCCAACGACGTCGGTACGGTGGGCGCCGAAGACATCTCACATACCCACGCGGCCACGTTGGACGACGCGCTCACCGGAAAGGTCGCCGGTGCCAACATCACGGCGAATTCCGGCGCGCCCGGCGGCGGCATGCAGATCCAGATGCGTGGCGTCACGTCGATCTTCGGCAACTCGGAGCCGTTGTACGTGGTGGACGGTCTGCCCATCTCCAACACCACCGTCCAGAATGGTTTAAACGCCGTCACCCAATCCGCTGGCGGAATGGGCGCCTCCAATCAGGACAATGGCGTGAATCGCATCGCTGATCTGAATCCGTCCGACATAGCGACGATCGAAATTCTGAAGGGACCCTCAGCTGCCGCGATTTACGGATCGGAAGCAGCCAACGGCGTGGTCGTGATCACGACCAAACGCGGCCAAGCGGGCAAGCCGCACTTCTCCTTCACGCAGCGGCTCGGAACCAACGAGCTCGAACATAAGATTGGTCTGCGCCGCTTTTCGCTCGCCGATGCGCAATCGTTCGCGTCGAACTTCGGCATCGACCCGGGCACGGTTCAATCCTGGTTCCAGGACAACGGCGGCTTCCACGACTTCGAGCAGCAAGCGTTCGGCGACAAGAGCCTGTCGTACGAGTCCGACCTGAGTGTGAGCGGAGGCAGCGAAAACACGCAGTACTTCGTGTCCGGTCTTGCCTCACACGACAACGGCATCATGAAAAACACCGGATACGACAAGCAGTCGCTGCGTGCAAACCTGACGCAGCTCTTCGGGTCGAAGCTCAAGGTGGACGTGAATACGAACCTGATTCACTCGCTCACGAAGCGCGGCATCAGCAACAACGACAACGTGAACGTGAGCCCGTACATCGTCTTCTCGGCGACGCCGTCATTCTTCGACTTCAAGCCCGTGAACGGCGTCTATCCGGCGAATCCATTCCTCAGCAACGGCAGCAACGTGCTGCAGACCATCGCGCTCGTGCGCACGCCCGAGGATGTGTATCGCTTCCTCGGGTCCGTCGATGCGACGTACACGGTGTTCACGAGTGGTCCGCAAAGCTTGCAAGCCGTCTTGAACCTCGGCATCGACCACTACGCCTACAACTCGAATCTCTACTCGCCGCCATCGCTCATCTGGGAGCCGGCAGACGGCTTCGATGGCACGGCGACCGACGAGAACGCGTCGGAGACGCGCGCGCCCGTGGCGCTCACGCTCAAGCATCAGTATTTGAACGGCGACAATGGATTTTCGGCCACCACGTCGCTCGGCGTGCGGCGCGGCTACGATGATCTTTCGACGACAAACGTCGTGACCCAGAACCTGCTCGCGACAGAGTCGAACATCGACCGCGGATCGGCAGTCAACGTATTTGAAAACCGCCAGTCTACCAGGACGCTGGCGCTGTTCGGACAAGAGGAAGTGCTGTTGCTCGATCAGAAGCTCTATCTCTCGGCCGGCCTCCTTGGGCAGCGCAGCACGAACAACGCATTCGTGAACCGTATGTACTACTTCCCGAAGTTCGCGGCCTCGTACCGGCTGCCAACCTTCGGCGTGTTCAACGAGTTCAAGCTTCGCGCAGCGTTCGGCGAGACAGGCAACGAACCGAACTATGGCGACAAGTTCACGTCGTTCACGTTCGTCACGAACGGCGGCCTGAACGGCGCGTCAATTGGCGGTACGGTCGCCGATCCTGACTTGCACCCGGAACGCGAGCGTGAAATCGAGGCCGGTATCGATGCGGCGCTCTTCAATTCGCGGATGTCGATCTCGCTGACGGGCTACCAGAAGGACAACACCGACCTGCTGCTGCAGGCCGCGCTCGCGCCGAGCACCGGCTTCGGCACGCGTATCTTCAACGGCGGGTCGATTCGGAATCGCGGTGCCGAGGTCTCGCTCAGTGGCTTCCCGATTCAGAGCAAGGATTTTACCTGGAATGCGCGCGTGACCTTCAGTCGCAACGAAGGCACCGTGACCAACCTGCCGGTGCCCGCGTTCGAAGCGCCTAACGCGTTCGCGGCGATCTTCGGCGAAGGCTTCATCCAGCAGGGACACTCGCCATCGCAGCTCGTGGGTCTCGACTCCTTGGGCAACTTGATTCAGATGGGTGACGCCCAACCGAAGTACATCATGGGCTTCTCGAGCGATTTCGCCATCGGCCCGGTCCACCTGTATGGCCTGTTCGACTGGCACCATGGCGGCAACGTCGTGAACCTCACGCAGACGCTCTTCGATCTGAACGGCACCTCCGCGGATACGGCGGCTGCAAGCGTTCGCGCCAACAAGTTCTTCAGCGGCGAGACGGCGTACATCGAAGACGCGTCGTTCGTCAAGCTGCGCGAGCTCACCCTGTCGTACGAGCTGCCGTCCGGGCTCGTGCACAGCATGTTTGGGAACGCGGCGTCTTCCGTTAGGCTCGAGGCCAGCGGGCGCAATCTCTACACCTGGACGCCCTACAAGGGTCTGGATCCGGAAGTGAGCAACTTCGGCAACCAGAACATCAACCGCGGACAGGATGTCGCGCCGTATCCCCCGGCACGGAGCTTCTTCTTCACCCTGGGGGTGGACTTCTAATGCGCCCAACATTCCAGTCCCCAGCGGTTTTCCTTTCGCGTGTCAGGAGCGTTATGCGAGCTCGTCACCTTGCGCTGGCGCTCGGCGTACTCTCGGTCGCGGCGTGTAGCGACGTCAATCGCCCCGATCTGAACAACCCGAGCGTGAGCGATTTCTCCAAAATCACCACGCAATCGCAGATCGCGGCGATCGCGGTGGGCGTCATGAATTCGGATCGCGGGCGCCTCGAGTTCGCAATCCAGTCGGGCGAGATCATTGGCCGCGATGCCTTCCAGCTCACCACCTCTGAGCCGCGCTGGGTCACGCAATTGCTCGGCCCTAGCATCGATCCCAGCGGCTTCATTGGCACAGCGCTGTGGCCGTACGACGGGATCCGCTTGGCGAACATCGGCATTGACGGCGTGGATGTATCGACAGGCGTAGTAGACGACGCGCAGAAGTCCTCGACCGAGGGATATCTGCGCACCATGAAAGGATTGATGTTGCTGCGTGCCATCGAGTCCCGTGACACAGCGGGCGTTCCCATCGCTGTTGACATTCCGGCCACGGATCCGCCCGCGCCGCTCGTCTGCAAGGCGGACGCGCTACGGTACCTCGTTGCGCTGCTCGATACGGCAGACGCTCAGCTGCAAGCCGGCGCCGGCGAGCCGTTCCCGTTTTCCCTGCCGTCCGGGTTTGCCGGTTTTGACGATCCGGCCTCGTTCGACAAGTTCAACCGTGGCCTCGCCGCCAAGGCGAACGCGTACCTCGCGTTCCGCGACTTCGGTACAAGCGGCAGCATCGATGCGGCGGCGGTTTCCGCCGCTGACGCAGATCTCGCGGCGTCGTTCATCGATACGACGAACGTAGCGAACCTGAACCTCGGACCAGTATACGTCTACAGCACGAACACCGGCGACGCCACGAGCGGAATGTTCGGTGATCCCGCCACCACCACCATTCGGGCAAACCCGCGTGTCGAGACCGAATCAGATCCGGGCGACCAGCGCGTGGTGAGAGATGTCGTAGCGACGACACCGCTGAGCAACGCTGGTGCGGGTCCGTCAAGCATCACGTTCGATCTCTATCTCTCGCCGACGACGCCGACGCCGATCATGCTGAACAAGGAGCTGGTCTTGCTCCGCGCCGAAGTCGAGTGGGGCCAGGCCAACCTCTCGCAGGCGCTGGCGCTGGCGAATTACATCCGGACCAACGATGGCGGCTTGGCTGCAAAGTCGCTCAGCAGCTCCACGGACATCCTGAACCAAATCCTGTACGAGAAGAGGTTCTCGCTGCTATGGCAGAGCCCGGATCGGTGGTACGACTCTCGTATGTTTGGCAAGTTGAACGGCAGCAATCCTCCGGTGGGACTCGGACTGGAGAACGGACTACCGCCGCTGTACAACGTTCCGCTTCCGCAAGGAGAAATCGACGCCCGGGGTGGAGATTTGACGAAAACGTGCTCGGCACCCTGAGAACCTTTTGGACTGCGATGTGAGGCGCGGCCTCGGCCAGTTAGCCGGGGCCGCGTCTTTTTGCCGTTGGGCGGCACGCCCGTTGCGCGCCGGCAACTTTGGCCACATTGTCAGGGTGGAACCCGCTCGGGGTGCAGAATGTCTCTCGTGGTGTCGAGGACAGAACGTGCGGTGAGGCGCGCCACGGTCGCAGTCCTGATTGGTGTGTGCCTAACTGCGAGCACCGCCTGCGCACACCACGAGCCGACATCCGGCCTCGCCCGCTCCGGCGACGGCGGAACGATCACGTCGAAGGAGCTGCGCACCCTCGACGATCGCGATGCCTACACCGCGATCGCGCTCCTCAGGCCATCCTTGCTCAAGAGCCGCGGCCGCACGAGCATCCTCCTCGACACGCCCGACCAACCCGAAGTGTACGTCGACGGGATGTACTACGGACCGTTCGACACGCTTCGCCAACTGCCGGTGCACGAGCTCGAGGAAATTCGCTTCCTCGACGTCGGCGACGCGACGATCCGCTACGGGATGGGACATCCCTCGGGCATCATCGACATCACGTCGTTGCATTGACCTTGGGGTCGAGGCGTCAGCCGTGGACCCATGATACGATGAGAGCAATCGCGGCGCCGGACATGAGCAACGCCACGATGCCGCCGAGCACGTTGAGTCCCCATCCATTGCGATGCTCGCGCATCACCGTGCGGTTGTTGCAGATCATCAGGATCACGACCACGAGCGGCGGCGCGAGCAACCCGTTCACCACGGCCGACCATACCAAGAGCCGCATCGCGTTCAGGTGCGCGAACGCGAGCGCCATACCCAACAACATCGCGGCGGCCATCACGGCGTAGAACGGCCCGGCGCTGCGCGGCGTTTCGTCCATACCGGTGCGCCACAGCGCGGCTTCGCCTAACGCATAGGCCGCCGAGCCGGCCAGCACCGGGACGCCGAGCAGGCCGGTGCCGACGATGCCGGCGGCGAACAACACCGTCGCGCCGGGCCCGGCCAGCGGCCGCAGCGCGGCCGCCGCCTCCGCCGCCGTGTTGATCACCGGGTGCGTCGCGTGCAGCGTTGCGCCGGTGGTGAGGATGATGAAGTACATGATGGCCTGGGAGACGAACATCCCCGCACGCACGTCGCGCGTGGCGCCCACGAGCGACCGGTGCACGGCCCATCGGGAGCGCCGCCGCCCACCGTTAGGCGAAGCGTGCTCCTCCTGCTCGGCGTTCTGCGCGGCTTGCCAGAAGAAGAGATACGGCGAGATCGTGGTGCCCAGGATCGCGACGATCATCAGCAGGTAGTCGTGATCCACCGACACCCGCGGCGCGAATGTGCCTAACGCAACCCCTCGCCACGCGGGGCGCGCGAAGAACGCCGCGACCACATACGCGAACAGCACCACCGTCAGCCACTTGAAGATGCGCGTCATGCGCTGGTACGACGCGAACACCAGCAGCGCGAGAATGAGGAGGGTAAAGAGCGGCACGAACCACAGCGCAGGTGCGCGCGTGAGGAGCTCCGCGGACGCACCCATCCCGCCCAGGTCCGCCGCAATGTTGATGGTATTGCCCGCGAAGAGCAGCAGGCACACCAGCCAGAGGAGCCAGCGCGAGTAGTGCACGCGCAGCACGTTCGCCAATCCGCTCTCGGCGACGACCCCCACGCGCGCGCACATCGTCTGCACGGCCGCCATCAGCGGCATGCACACGATTGCCGTCCAGAGCAAGCCGTACCCGAATGCGGCGCCGGCCTGCGAATATGTCGCAATGCCCGAAGGATCGTCGTCGGCCGCGCCGGTGATCAACCCCGGCCCGAGCTCTCGCACCCAGCGGCCGATGCCCGTCCTCCCCCGCGCGCGTTCTTCCGAAACGCGCGCCTGCGCAACAACCCGGTCGTGCGCGCGGCCACGCAACGCCACACGCACGACCGTTCAGTTAGGCCACAGGCCGGCGGCCCGTGGCTAACCGCACGACCAACAGAATCAGTGCGATCACGAGCAATAGATGAATGAGCCCGCCCGCCACGTGAAATACGCCGAAGCCCAGGGCCCACAACACCACGAGAATGACGATCAGCGTCCAAAGCATGGCATCCTCCGCCGCAGAGTGCCTCGCCATCCCCATCGATCGCCGGCGAGTGACCGCGTGAAAAGCAACTGTCGTGCCTGTGTCCGTAATCGAGCGCGTCGTATGGGACCCCAACCGTACGCGACCGGGCCCCGTCCACGATTAGATGGCTCTGACCGGCCTTCGGAACACGATATGCAAAACCCGGCCGCACGATTCCATCGCACCGACATCGCTCGCGCGACGCCGGCGAGTTTGGACGCGCGGCGTGTTCGCGCACACGCGGAGGATTGGATGCAGGGCAGTCGATGGGCCAGCTCGTGGATCGCGTTCGCGACGATCGTGACGTCGGTCGCCGCGTGTCGCGGCGAGCACGCACCGATGGCGATGGCGGCGACAGGGAGCGCACCGCCGGCCAGCGCCGGTGCCGAAGCACCAGGCGCTCCCCCTCCCGGATCGTGGCCCCTCCCCGGACGCAACGCGCAAGGTTGGCGCTACAGCCCGCTCGCACAAATCACCGCCGACAACGTCAAGAATCTCCAAGTCGCGTGGACATTCTCCACGGGCACCGCGCGCGGCTTCGAAGGCCAACCACTCGTCGTCGACAGCACGATGTACGTGGTGTCGCCGTATCCCAATCACGTCTTCGCGCTCGATCTCACGAAAACCGGCGGCCCGGTGAAGTGGCACTACCTGCCCACCACGGCCCCCGCGTCGCAAGGCGAAGCGTGCTGCGATGTCGTCAATCGCGGCGCGTCCTACGCCGACGGCAAAATCGTGTTCAATCGCCTGGACAACCACACCGTCGCGCTCGATGCGAAGACGGGGAAGGTGGTGTGGGACACGAAGCTCGACTCCATCGAGGAAGGCTCGACGATGACGATGGCGCCGCTCATCGCCGGGAACGTGGTCCTCGTCGGCAACAGCGGCGCTGAGTTAGGCGTGAAGGGATGGGCGGCCGGGCTCGACCTCGGTACCGGCGCGGTGCTCTGGCGCGCGTACTCCACCGGCCCCGACAGCGTCGTGAAGATCGGCGCCGATTTCAGGCCGTACTATCCGCAATACAAAGGAAAGGACCTCGGCGTCTCCACGTGGCCGCCCGACCAATGGAAGTTAGGCGGAGGCACCGTGTGGGGATGGATCACGTACGACCCCGAGCTGAACCTCATCTACTATGGTACGGCGAACCCGGGCGTCTGGAATCCGGACATGCGCCCCGGCGACAACCTGTGGAGCGCGGGCGTGTTCGCGCGCGACCCCAAGACCGGCGACGCCCACTGGGCGTACCAGTTCACGCCGCACGACTCGTGGGACTACGACGGCGTGAACGAGAACATTCCGGTCGACCTCACGATCGATGGCCAGGCGCGCAAGGTGATCGTGCACTTCGATCGCAACGGTTTCGCCTACACGATCGATCGCGCGACCGGCCAGGTGGTCGTCGCCCAACCGTATCAATCGCTCAACTGGGCAACGGGCGTGGATCCGCAAACGGGGAAGCCCGTGCGCGTGCCGTCCAAGGAAACGCATCAAGGCGTGAACACCACCGACATCTGTCCGTCGTCGACGGGTGCGCGCGACCAACAGCCGGCGGCATTCTCGCCGCGCACCGGTCTGTTCTATACGCCGAGTACCGATCTGTGCATGGACTACAAAGGGCTCAAGGCGAGCTATATCGCGGGCACTCCGTATTTGGGCGCTGACGTTCGCATGTACGCGGGCCCCGGCGGATGGAACGGCCGCGGGCAAGTCATCGCGTGGAACGCGGCCACGGGCAAGAGGGTGTGGGCGATCACCGAGCGCTTCCCGGTGTGGAGCGGTCCGGTGGTGACGGGAAGCGACGTGCTGTTCTACGGCACGATGGATGGATGGTTCAAGGCCGTGAGCGCGCGCACGGGGCAGGAGCTCTGGAAGTTCAAGGTGGGGTCGGGGATCGTCGGCAATCCGATGACGTATCAAGGTCCGGACGGGAAGCAGTACGTGGCGGTATACTCGGGAATCGGCGGCTGGCTGGGCGCGATCGCACTCGGCTTGTCGGCGAGCGATCCGACCGCTGCGTTAGGCGCGACCGGTGCCATGCCCGACCTGCCCAAGTACACGGCGCCGGGCGGCATGCTCTACGTGTTCGCGTTGCCATGACGTGGATCGCGATTCGGCTGGCAACCGCTCTCGGCGTCGCGGCCTTCGCCGCCGCCGCCTCCAACGGCACGCCATCCCCGGCGCGCGCCCGGGCCTTACGCGTGTGCGCCGACCCCAACAACATGCCGTTCAGCGACAGCGCCGGTCATGGCTTCGAGAACCGCATCGCTTCGCTCATCGCGCGCGACCTCCACGAGCCCGTGCAATACACGTGGTGGGCGCAACGACGCGGCTTCGTCCGCAATACGCTCAGCGCCGAGCGCTGCGACGTCGTCATCGGGATCATCGCGGGCGACGAACAACTGAGTACCACGACGCCGTACTATCGCTCGAC
>Ga0310810_10006351_pt1 | contig 13339 bp, 8 predicted proteins | sample NCmetagenome_FD_207641 | JGI IMG/M metagenome (GOLD analysis project Ga0310810, IMG submission 207641) | Soil microbial communities from experimental microcosm in Duke University, North Carolina, United States - NC | ecosystem: Engineered > Artificial ecosystem > Soil microcosm > Unclassified ... | reverse complement strand
TTGAACTCTAGCAATAGCCATTAGCAATTAGCATTTAGCCGACCTGAATATTCTCGTGCGGCCGTCGTTGCTTCCTACGAATGGTTGGCTAAGTGCTAACTGCCAAGTGCTAACTGCTTAGGATGTTTGTCTTCCACAAACTCGACGAAGTGCCGCGCGATTTTGGCCGCACGTTTGTGAGCGTCGGCAACTTCGATGGGGTCCATCGTGCGCACCGCTATGTACTGCGAGAGATAGTGCAGAGAGCGAAGGCTCATTTTAAGGATGGGAAGCAGTCCAAGTCTGTCGCGGTAACGTTTGAACCACATCCGATCCGCATTCTGCGTCCGGATGCCGGCCTTAAACTTCTAACACCTCTTCCCGAGAAACTACGTTTGCTGAGCGAGACAGGGTTGGATGCAGTACTCGTGCTGCCTTTCACACGCGACCTCTCGCTGATGACGCCCCACCAGTTTGCGCACGACATCCTGCACAAGCGTCTTCGTGTTCTCGAAGCACATGAGGGCTTTAATTTCCATTTCGGACATAAGGCTTCGGGCACAGTGAAAACTCTGGAAGAGTTTGGTCGCGAGATGGATTTCGTCGTGAAAATCTATACCGAAATGACTCTTCGCGGTGAAACAGTGTCGAGCAGTCATATTCGAAAGCTTGTGCGAGAAGGACGGGTGAGCCGGGCTCGTCACCTGTTGGCACGTCCATTCAATATTCTCTCCACTGCTGGGCGAGGTCGTGGCTACGGTTCGAAATACACCGTGCCAACGATCAATCTGAGCCGCTATGAAGAGCTTGTGCCGAAGGATGGCGTCTACATCACGCGCACGCGCATTGGAAAAGAGTGCTTTGATTCAGTGACTAACGTTGGAAACCGACCCACGTTTGGTCCCGATTCATTCGCGATTGAAACTCACCTGTTGAACTTCCATCCGATCGAACTGACAGCGGAGACCGAAGTGGAATTATTCTTCCTTGATCGTCTGCGCGACGAGATCAAGTTCCCGTCGGTAGATGCGCTAAAAGAGCAGATTGGCCGCGACGTGAAAAAAGCCGGAAGGTATTTACGTCTGCTCAAGAGTAGTTGATTTTTGGTTGTCGAGTGAAGTCATCCGTAGCAGGCACGATATGGCCCTGATGATCGCGCCTCAAGGTATTTTCATGCCGATGAGCGGAGCGAGGAGGAATCTGCCTTGTGAATGCAAACCGGATTCCCCCTTCGGTCTGAATGACAAAATTCGGAGATAATTGCGCAGAAACTAAGGCGTCACGGTAAATGTGGCACCGCTAGTTCCCACTCCTCCTGCTGTCGTGACAGTAATCTTTCCAGTTTTACCTCCTGTCGGTACCGCAGCCGTGATCTGAGTCGGAGAAACAATCTTGAAAGCGGTGGCTTTTACACCGCCGAACTTGATCACCGAATCGCTCGAGAAACCCGTTCCATTAATTGTCACAATCGTATTTACCGGGCCGCTGGTCGGTGAAATTGAGGTGATTGTCGGGACCACTTTAAATACTCGGAAACTGGTGAGTGTTCCCCCGGATGTCGTCACTGTCACGAGCCCAGTGGTAGCTGTTGTCGGGACTTTCACGGTGAGGTAGGTGTCGGAGACGATCGTGAATGTCGCAGCCGTACCATTAAACTTCACGCTGGTTGTGCTGTTGAATCCCTGACCGAGAATCTGTGCTACGCTGCCCGACTTGCCCGAGAGCAGAACGATGTTGATGAATGGTTTCAGACCAACGTCGAGACTGAAGAATTCTCCGCCGTTAACCGTTGTTCCTCCTGACTCCGTCGCGCCATAGAACTTTCCATTCGTGTGCTGGACAATGGCAGTTTGTGGGTAGAAACCATCTTTGCAACCTGAAACTGCGCAGAAGCTATACAGCGCTGTGTAGGTACCGGCTGGCGTGATCTTGAAGAGCGATCCCGAATTCTGCTTACCGCCGCCGCCACTCGTGCCGTAAAGATTGCCGTCACTTCCAATGGCCATGCCAGAGAGCGGATTGATGCCATCGTTGATATCCAGCGTACGATCAAAATTGTGAATGACCTTATAGTTGGCACCGGTTGCAGAGATCTTAAAGATGGTGCCCCATTTCCTCGTGCCGCCGAGGTACGTCGTGCCATAGAGAGTGCCGTCATTCCCTTGAGCAAGGGTCCCTATCGGGATCTCGCCATCGTTCGGATAACCCGAAAAGCTATGCAGCACCTTTACCGCGCCCGCCTTCGACATGCGGAAGATCACACCCTTCTGATTGGCTCCGCCGCCGCGGGTCACGCCATAAAAGTTTCCGTCCAACCCGAGAATCAAGGCATAAGGGGTCGCGCCATCCGTAAATTTGAAGGCATGGATCGTGGTCAATACGCCTTTGGGAGTGATCTTGTACGCCGTACCGTATGTTCCGGCGTAGATGCCATCCGTCGTTCCGTAGAAATTTCCGTCTGGACCAAGCACAGGCGCTGAGGTCGGCGCCCCTTCATCGACGCCCGCGGTAAAGTTCCATAAATTGGTCCAAACTGCGGCGGAGGTCACGCTGAACACGGTGCCCGATCACGCCCGGCAATGGTGCCGCCCGTCGAAGTTGTTCCATAAAAGTTGCCATCCAGGCCAAGCGAAAGCCCGCTTAAGGGAGCGCTCGGCAGGGGATAGAGATTGAAGTCGAAAAGCTTTGTTAAGGCGCCCGCTGTGGTGATCTTGTAGGCTGCTCCGCCCTTGTTGGATCCGCCGGCGGTCGCTGTGCTGTAAAGGGCGCCATCGCGACCCTGCGAAAACGAGCCAATGGGTTGGGGATTCATGGGATCGCCAGTTTTCGAGCCCAAGTTATATAGAGGCGTATAGGTTTGGGCGTGTGCCATCAACCCCAGCACTAAAAAAGTCACGACTGACACGAACGCGAAACAGGCAATGCGCTTATTGCTGCTTGAATCTTTCATTGAACTTCTCCTGGGAACTTGGACTTTTTAACGGCGACATATGCCCGCGCGCCCCAACGACCTCGTGGGCCTTTAACAAAACAACTGCTTTGACATCTCATTGCGAAAAACGTGAAAAAAACCCGTCATGCGGGGTGGATTTTCTGGCGATGAAGAATATGATCCGGCAAAGGCGGTTGCGGGGCCGAGTTGTGCTTCCCACGGCACAGCTCGTTCGCGCTTCTTTTCGGTCACGCTCACCCCGCTCAACACGCAATGCGTAAGAAGGAGGCGAAACCCGTCATTGGGATTTCGCGGCAGGGATGCCCGCCGCCGTGCGATTCGTCTAGTACAATCCCCCGCGCATGGCATTGCACCCTATTCAATTAATTCGACAGGCGACTTCGGAACAGAGGCGCACTCTTGTCGCCGCCGCGCTCGGATGGATGCTCGATTCCTTCGACGCCATGCTTTATGCGCTGGTGCTGGCGCATGTCATGCGCGACCTCGGTATGAGCAAAGCAACAGCGGGGCTGTTGAACAGCCTGACGCTGCTCGCCTCCGGTATGGGCGGAGTGCTTTTCGGCTTCTTCGCTGATCACATTGGCAGAAAACGGGCCCTGATGCTCTCGATTCTGACCTATTCGGTTTGTTCTTTTGCCTCGGGACTCGCCACGTCAGTGCTGATGCTGGCATGCTTTCGTTTTGTCCTTGGCTTGGGAATGGGGGGAGAGTGGAACACGGGAGCCACGTTGGTCGCGGAAACATGGCCGACCGAGTTGCGCGCTAAAGCGATTTCGATCGTGCAGAGTTCCTGGGCAATCGGTTACGCCCTGGCAGCATTGGTGTCTGGCATCGTTCTGCAATACGCAAACTGGCGAACGGTGTTTTTCGTTGGGATCGTACCCGCGTTCATAACGCTCTGGATCCAGAGCAAAGTGCCTGAGTCGGCGATGTGGGAGCAGCGGTCGTCGGTAGCGGGGCAGCGCGATCTTAAAGAGGGCAAAACGGGATTTGCCACCCTGTTCCAACATCCATATGCCCGGTACACGTTTGCGCTCCTGTTCGTGAATTTCTTCGGCATGTTCGCATGGTGGGGACTTTTCACTTGGTTGCCACCTTATCTATCGCTGCCAGTCGAGCAGGGCGGACGCGGTTTCGGCGTAGTCGGTACGACGATGTTGCTCGTAATTCTGAATCTGTTCGGCATGTTCCCGGGATATGCGAGTTTCGGATGGGTTGCCGACCATCTTGGAAGGCGGAAATCTTTTCTTCTTTATACGATGGGCGCGGCGCTCCTGGTTCCACTTTATGCTCAGGCGAGATCGCCGATCATGCTCCTGCTTTTCGGAACCGTTGTCGCGTTTTTTGGCACCGGTTTTTTTTCAGGGTCAGGGATTCTTGGCAGTGAGATCTTCCCAACACAGGTGCGGGCCCGCGCTCTCGGCTTCACCTACAACGGTGCGCGCGCAATGAGCTCGGTCGCCCCATGGGTGATCGGTTTCTTTGGGCAAAGCCACGGACTGAGTTCCGCATTTTACTTGTGTGCGGCGTCGTTCGCGGTCGCGTGCGCGGTGGCCACGCAGCTGCCCGAGACAAAAGGGAAAGAGCTCGAATGAAAAAAATGGCGGGAGTTGGCTCCCGCCACATTGAAGATCAGGTTTTCCAAAGCTTACGGAGTTGCTGCGATTGCAAGATCTGCATTCAGCAATCCATGCCCAGTAGCATCGCTGCCCCAGCACACCTTGCCTTCATCGAAAACATTGTTGCAGCCGGCAGGCATCTTGGTGGCAGTGTTCTCGATGATGCTCTCGGCGTCAGAAGCGCTCAACCCCGAATTCTTCTGCAGCATCAGAGCGACGGTGCCGGTTACGTGCGGACTCGCCATTGAAGTGCCACTCAGATAGTAGTAGCTCTGCTGTCCGTTAACCTGATACGGCCCAAGCGTCCAAACACCAGGGGCTGCTACATCGAGATCCTGTCCGGGCTTTTCACGGCTGGAGAAGGTTGCAATGAAGTACGAGCTGGGATCGTTCGGATCCGGAACGTCCAGCGCATACCACCAATTTGAAGTTGAGAATTCTTCAACGAAACCACTCGCAGCAGCGGAGATGACGGGAGCGTACGCACCGGGATACCCCATACCGTTTGTTCCGGAGTTTCCGGCGGAAGCACAGATGATGACTCCATGGGCAATGGCATAGTCAATCGCAGCTTTTTCAAGCGCATCAAGACCGGAACCGCCAAGACTCATGTTGACAACCATCGGACTACCCGCGAGTTGATTGCGATGGAGATCGGTTACGTACACGATGCCCTGAGCAATGGCCGACGACCATCCTCTGCCATTCTGGTTAAGGACCTTTACCGGAATTACAGTCGCTTTCGGAGCAACACCCTGGATGGGAGTTCCGAAAAAACTGTAACCGAGAATCGTGCTGGTAACGTGTGTTCCGTGAGAGTTCTGGTCCTGTTCCCATTTATTCGGCGGCTGCGGAGTTGCGCCTGCATCAGCCGCACCGCCACCAGCGAAAGTGGTTGCGTAGTGTGAAGCGATCCGCTGCGATGGAAAGTACAGAGGCCAGTTCTGAAGAAGACCCGTGTCCAGGATTGCTACGTACACTCCAGTGCCGTCATAAGCGACGCTGCGAGTGCCGCTGCCGGGACCGGGTGTTACGTTGATGGCATCCATGTCCCACGTGCTTCGGCCGTCCGAGAAATCTGTAACAGCGAGAGTCTGAACCGGCCCAGTGTTACGCGGCTGATCCTGATTAGCGGCTGCTACATAAGCAAGGGAACGGATAACGGCAAGTTGGGATGAAGGGGCCAACATGTAAACACCGCGGATTTCATACAGCACGCGATGTATATTCCCGTGCTGCCCGAGGTCCGCCAGTAATGTCTTATTGATGTTCCTGTTGAAGACTACGTTTATGCCAATCGTCTTTTGAGCGGCAACCAGTTGGCTGCAGACCAAAATCGCTATCAGGGTGATGGATACGCAAAAGTATCCTCGAAGACGAGACATGCGAAGCTCCTGGGAGAAATGGGGCCAGTGTTCCGGCCCAGCAAAGCGAGGTTAACACGAAAACCCGCGCTGGACGCTGGTTTCAGCGTGGAATAAATCGATTATGTGAAAAGAGTTTCCTTTTTGATCTCATGGCATCGTGGCAAAAAAAGAGCAAGTAAGTAGCACGATTACCGCAGGCGACAGAAGACAAAAGGGATTGCCGAGGATGTACTTAGGTCGATGTGTTTAATGTTGTATTTTGCTGTACAGCCTGTCCAACGCACAAAGATGAGCATCCTACAACGCGCTTTGGAGGAAGCAACTTATGGACTCCGAGAGCGCATTGAGAAGCACCTACAAAAGATCGCGCGCTCATCAGCGATGCGGCAAAGTAGTGGTTTTTGCGATTGTGTTCTGTTTCTTGTTTGTTGGATGCGCGATGCCGAAACGAGCGCATCTGATCGTTCCAAGTCGCTGTATGAAACTTACCGCCACGAGCTTTACGCGCCCCTGCACTCAACGGCCCGACGGCAAGCTCGTTTGCGATGGTGTGGTTGTGCAGGCCAGCTGCATGAAGGTTGTAGGCCATTAGCGGAACCTTTAAGAGAATTGTGAGACGAAGCCACCGTCTTGCCATGCTGCATCACGCCGACTCCCTGTGCGGAGCTATTGCGGAGTCCGCAAATGCCTTCGGTGCTGCTGCTACGAGTTCGCGACGTCGCAAGTGTAAGAGTTCCGCATTAATTTCTGCGCCTAAGATAAGTGCCAGGGCCGTAATGTAAAACCACATCATCAGTCCTACCACCGCGCCCAGCGTCCCGAACGTGCGATTGTAGTTGGCGATGTGAGCTACATACCAACCGAGTCCCCAGGAAGAAAGCACCCAAACTAAAACAGCGATGGCCGCCCCCGGAACCTGTGCTTTGAAGCGTTGATGCAATTCGGGCCCTAAAAAGTAAATGGCTTCGACTGACAAGACGGTGCACGCGATGATCATCGCCCACCGTAGGTAGGGCCACCATGTAGCCAGTGTTGATCCGATCCCAAGCTGAGATGCGAACCAGTGCGCTATCTCCGGTCCGAGGATTGTTGCCGCCAAAGCAAGAGGAACCATCACTCCGGCAAGAAGCGTCAACCCAAATGCAAGCAGGCGTTTTTTCCAGTAAGGCCGCTTCTCACGAATGTCATAGGCCACATTAAGAGCGCTGATGAGGGAAGAAAAACCGCCGGATGCCGCGAAGATTGCCCCGAAAATTCCAACCGAAAGCAATTTTGGGCCGGCTTGTAAAACATCGCGAAGAACGGCTCTCACAATAGCCATTCCTTCAGGGGGAACTAGCTTCGCCATGATCCGCAAAGTGAGATCTAGTAAGTTCGGAACAGGGATGTACGCGTAGAGGCTGGCGAGAAAAATCAACAGTGGAAACAGCGAAAGAAAGAAGTAAAAAGCCAGAGCTGCGGCCCAGGTCAGATAATTATTCTGATCAAAGTCGTTGTACGTATTGGTCAGCGCTCGCCAAATGCGCTGCGAGCGGGGAAGCGGCGTCATCCTCGGGATGGGAGGCTCTTCCATGGCGCAAAGTGATCTCTCTTAATTGCGGTACTTGGGATGCAAATCGGACAATGTCGTTTGCTGGATTTTTGTGTCCGTCTCAACTACCAGCGCTTGCGAAATTGAGTTTCGAAGGAAAACCCACCATTCTGGTTCCGAACTGCGGAGAATGATGCACGTGGGCTCACCTGGTATTCAACTTTGACTGCCTGTTGTTGAGTCGAAGTGACGTCTGTAGCAAAAGTGACAAAGATCTTGCTAGTAACTCTTTGTTGAATGGCTATGCGTGCGCCCGGGCTTTGTTGGCTACTTCCAAGCTCCGGATCGATTGAAAGCTGAGAAATGCCAGCCAATTTCTCAACCCGACTCGTGACCTGACTACTCAACTGCGATGCAATCAATGACTGGGCTCCTAAAGCGCCCGGAGGTGTTGGGTTCGCGGCTGAAGCCTCAGAGGTCTTCCCGAATGCGACAAGGTTAATCACATCGGAAGGTGGGAGCGCGGGATTGGAAGAATAGTTGGTGTGAAGGTGATCTAAAGGTCCCCAGAAATGCAGTTGGATGTCATATTGCTGGATCGTCGTATTCGCGGAGATATCAACAACCGGTTCCGTCTTCGAGGGGTTTCGGAAGTCGATCGTCCCGCCTTGCACCAGATATCGATTCTTCGCGAAGATCAGCTCTCCATTGCTTAGATTGATTCGACCAAGCATGACGGGTTGAGCCACAGTCCCTTGTAGCTGAAGATTTGCAGAACCGGAGAGGCTAAGAGCGCGGCTGCTAGGACTGATGCCGCCTGGCGTTTTGATTGCGACTTGGAGCCGAACACGATCGCTAAGACCCGGAGTTGGAGGCGGCGCCGCACTGCCCCCGAATTGAGAAGCGAAGTCGGCCAACTCGAAATTCGATGTGAATGAGAGTTGATCGACGTTGACCTGTCCCTGGAGCAGCGCATCATCGGAGCGCCCGGTTAAAGCTAAATCCGCGCCTAGCGTGGTGCGGATACTCTGCTCGTATAGGACGCGCACGCCTACTGCTTTCGCGGCCAAATCGAAGTGCAGATCAGGACGATAGACCAGCCCGCCTCTCGCGCTGACATCGCCTCCGCCCATCTTTGCGGTGAATTGGTTGATGTCCAGCCGCGTTGAGGTAAGTGTCAGTACACCATTTCCGTCTCTGAGCCCCAGCGGAGTTCCCACTTGCGCGAGGCTGGCATTGACGATACGGATTTGCCCGTGCACATTCGGGTTTGACCGTGCACCGAACGAGTTGACGTCAAATTGAATTTGTCCGGAACTGCTGACGTCCGGTTGCAGGACGCTTAACAGTCGCAGATCGACTCCGCCGCGAAGTAAAAGGGAAGCCGGTGAATTCTTGTCCGCGGGAACATGCGCCTGAAAAGTGAGCTCGGTTTCCGTTCCCTTAATGACACCACGCTGAACATCAAGTGTGCCATTCACGTAATCAGCGCGGATAGGCGCAGTGGCAGCCAACTCAATCGCGTTGCCATACTTCACGTTGAACTTCGAAACAACGAGGTGTCCTTGAAGATTGTTTTTTTGCTTGAGTGGTCCGCGGAGCGTCACGTCTAACTGAGTTTGGCCACTAACGTTTGCAGCCTGCGCGGGTGCGTAGATTGCGACGAGCGGTTGTAACGCAATGACACCGGTATTCAAAGAGGCTTCTGTTTGATAGTCGCCGACGAGTTGAATCGTTCCTTGTCCAGTCGCTTGCGTGCCCAGCATTTGTGAGTTGAAGTTCACTTTTGCCACATGGTTTGCCACCGCAGCATCGAGCCTGATGTTGTCTGCTGCTTGATCCCGCATTTGAAGGTGAGGAATTTCGACGCGGGCCTGCAGACCTGGATCATCAAGCGTTCCGCTGCCAGAGGCAGTTATGTTGAGGACGCCCGCTATCTGCATGTTACGTGCTTTGACGGTCTCAAGTTGCTCCAGCTTGATGCCTGTCGCGTTTAGGTTTATTTGGTAGGCCTTCTGTTTGGGTTGATACTGCAGATCAGTTGTGGCATTCCCGGCCGTCAATTGCAGCTTGAGATTGGCACGGACTGTATCTCCAATCGTCTGCAGCGCAAGATTAGCCGAGCGGATTGGTTCCTCCGCGACCCGTGCATTGGCTAGTTGGATATGTCCCGCCACACCGGGGGCGTTACGCGTTCCGTTCGCGCTCAGGTCGGCCGAAAGCTTACCGGCGAACGGTGTTGTCGACCCACTCGCCCTAGCGAGTTCTCCAATGTTGAGATCGGCTGCAGTCAGATGAAATTGGAATCGGCTGTCGTCCAGAGGTTTCCATTCGTGCAATGCTGCGGATCCCTGAAAGGAAAGGCGGCCTCCGCTGGTAGGGACAAGTTGCCCCTGATCGAGTCGCACGTTGGAAGGCGAGGCCATGAACTGTGTTTGCAGCAGATTCCAGGAAGTTCCCCGCAGCCGGATATCGTTGGCGGTCAGTTGGCCGCGGATCTGCGGATTTTGCACGCTTCCGCTGACTGTGCTGGTGAGCGTTGCTCGACCAGAGAGATTAAGCGTCTGCGATGACGGTTGAAAACTTGCTGCGAGCAATTCCAGTTGGTGTAAATCGGATACGTTGGCTCGCACCTGTAAAGATGAGTTCTGGCTGACCGTTCCGTTCAAAAGCACGGTTGCAGCCGGAAGTTGAATCGTACTGGGCGCAAGTGCCAGAGAGCCGTTCTGGCCCCGATAGGTGGCATCGATGAGTGCTTCGAGCGGAATGGGTTGACCATGCGTGGACTGCAACATCGCACGAGTAGTGATATGCGCTTTTGCGAGTAAATCGTCGAATGTTGCGCCCCAGGTTGCGTCGGCATTGGCGTTGAGCGCTCCTTTTACAATTGCCGGCAATGCGGCGCCAACCGACAAAGTGTGCTGGACATCGGCAGTCGAGATATTGATCAAGCGAGCCGTGAGATGGGATTGGGGCTTACCAGTGAGGTCCCGCATCTGCAAATCGGCATTCAAAGCGCCTCCAAGCAAGGAAGCCCGGATCTTCTCAACGGCCACATTGCCATTATTGAGCGCGTAGCGTGCAGAGAAATCACGTATTGGCACGGAAGATTTCTGAAGAGGGACGACAATATTGGTGCTGTTCAACTCACCGGAAGCCTTCACTGCCGACAGGAACGGACGATTAGGATCTGCTCGGTATTCCAGGTTTCCGCGCGCATTCACTACGCCCACTGGTACAGCGGGATTTTTCATGATCTCTCGAACATCGCGAGAATCCAGACGCGCCTGGTATGCAGCATTGATTTCGGGTTGAGCATAGTTCTTCACCGTGCCCGAGATCGATACCTGCGAACCTTTTGCCGTCAATTCAAGTTTCGGAAGCGTGAATACCTCGGGAGTTGCATTGAATCGGACTTCCAGCGCGTGAGTTACCGGCGCGATCCCTTTGGCGCGAACGATTCCATTCTTGTATCCGAGAGTTCCGGAGTATGTGTTTGAGGAAGATTCAAATCCGGCTAGCACATTTAAGTCTTCGACATCGCCGCCGAACTCAGTACGCATGTCGTTGTAATGCGCTTCTCCCTGGTTTACGGCGAAGTGTCGAATTCCGAGCTCGAATAAAGTGGTGATCCCACTTCGATCATTCGATCCTGCGGATGTCTTCTTGGCAGGAAGATTTGTGTTTCCTTGAGCATCGGTAACGACACGAATCACCGGATGATCGATCTGCAAATCATCGATGTACCAGGAGCGATGGAGAAGGGAAGTAATTGTGATGCGTAACCCTAAGGATTGGGCTTGCAGCACGGGCACATTAGCGAACGGTGGCGCACCGTGGACAACAATCCGATCAATTTCGACCGTAGGCCCGATTCGTCGCCAACCAAGCGACAGGTGGCCGAATTCGACAGGAGTTCCAACGGCCGCTGTCGCTTTTTCTTGAGCCACCCGGGACAGGTAGTTTTGGAAGCTTTGACTACGAAATAAAAAAATTATCCCGAGCACCAAAAGAACGAGGAAAACCCCCAACCCTTCCAGAATCCGGAGTAGAAGCCGTCGACGACGAACATGGCGCGGTTCCCACCCTTCTGGTCTCGGAACAGGCTCGGGTTGCGGAAATGGTGGTTGTGGTAATGCACTCAAAACGACTGCCCCAATGTCACAAAGATCTGTGTCGATTTGATTCCGGGAGGCGCGTTGAGGTTGTGACCCAAGTCGAGTCTGACCGGGCCAACAGGAGTTTTGTAGCGAAAACCAATTCCTACTGTGTTCGTGTAATCGGAGAAGAAGCCGCCAAATCCCACGCCGCGGAAGACATTGCCGCCGTCATAAAACCCGACCACGCTCAACCCTTGCTTGATAGGAAGCGGGATTCGCATCTCAGAGTTGATTATGAACAGCTCTCGTCCGCCTTCAGGCACTTGAATGCTGCTGCAAGTCGCAGGATTCGAGGGATCACTGCAAACTGCAACGGACCTTTGCGGACCGGCGCCATTTAACGGGAATCCACGAAGTGTGCTGCCACCGCCAGAGAAGAACAGCTCGCTGATTGGAATGCGACTTCCGGAAAAGGGTACCGCTACACCCGCACGCACACTGTTCGCCCACACGATGTGAAGCGGGAGCGGCACATAGTATGCAGATTGCGCCCGAAGGCGAGCGAAATCGGCGCTGGAGCCCAAACCTTTTAAATTGATGTCGAAGTCGAGCGTCTGGTACTTCCCCTTGGTTGCATCCAGCGGATTGTCACGAGTGTCATAGGAGTAAGCCGCGGCGAGAGTGGAGAGTCGTACGTTTCGATCCTCGGGACGCACCAAGTCTGGAATCAAAAGATTTGTAAGCGATGTTTTGCGAAAACCATAGCGCAGGGAAAGAGTCTTGTTTCCCGCGGCATTCAATTGTCGTTGGACCTGGAACCCAAAATCTCCGATACGCGAAGTGAAAATCGGGTTTTCACTGTTGCGTTCAAAAGAGAGTGTCGAATTCATGCTCCAGAATGCTCCTGCGAAGAACGGATCCGAATAAGAAAATGCAGCGCGTTGAACCAGGCGAGCGGCAAGCAGCCCGACAGTGATGCTCTCCGCCTCTCCGCGAAAGTTTTTCCTTGTGTATTGCAAGGAACCGCGCGGTCCCCAGAATGTTTTTTGGCTCGTGGTGAAACCGGAAGGAAGCCCGGTGGGTGGCAATCCCGGGAGGGCCACTGTTCCTGTAGGAATACTCCCACCGCGATTCACCACTTCGAAACCGAACCCATATTGCAGTTCGTTCTTCCTCGATTCGTGAACTTTAACCAGTACGTCTTCGCGGTCCTGCGTAGTTATTTGCCGTCGCGGATCGATCTGGGCCCAATCAAATACTCCAAGACTGTATAAGCGGTTTTCCGCAGCGAGCATTTCGTCCTCGCGCATCGGAGCTTCCGTCTTGATGCGAACCGTTTGCCGCAACAACGATGGTTTGGTGCTGTTGGCCCCCAGAGTGACCACCTGATCCACCGTGACGCGTGGCCCCTCATTGATCTGATACGTAACTTCGAGCCGATGCGGATTCCCGTCGATGTTTCGCGCCGAAGCCCGGAAGTTGGCATTGAGATAGCCCATCGTCAGGTACTTGGCGAGGATATGACCACGATCGTCATCAATGTTTTTCGCGGAATACGCCTGTCCCTCAGCGGACTTCAAACCATGAGGCGCAAGTTGGGAGATCGATACCGTGTTGTTGCCAAGGAAATGTAAGGCTTCCACAATGTCGCGAGGGCCTTCGTCAATTCGAAACGTCGCACCGATGTTTCCCCCGTTGCGAGTAACGGTAGGCGTAACTTTCGCGCTGCTGAAACCTTCTGATTGGTAGACCTTTTCCAGGTCCTTTGTGCTTTGCTGGACCAAAGCTTG
>Ga0310810_10006350_pt1 | contig 13340 bp, 12 predicted proteins | sample NCmetagenome_FD_207641 | JGI IMG/M metagenome (GOLD analysis project Ga0310810, IMG submission 207641) | Soil microbial communities from experimental microcosm in Duke University, North Carolina, United States - NC | ecosystem: Engineered > Artificial ecosystem > Soil microcosm > Unclassified ... | reverse complement strand
GCCAAATCCATGACCCAAATCTCCTGAAAAATCCGTGGCACGCTCCGGGACCAGAGTTGAACCGCATCATCTTAGCGCAACTCGCCTGGTTTTCTGAATCGGAGGTTAATTCAGTTCTGCTTTTTCTCTTTCGTTTCACGACTATTCTTTTAGAAACGGGTTATTGGAAAAGGGCAGACTCCTAACCGAAAAACGGAGGTGATTGGAAAATGGTTAAACGGATCGAGGTTGGAGCAATATTATTTGCACTCACTCTGGTGTTGAGCGGTTTGGCTCGAGCGCAGTGGGACTCTGATGACGGCTATTACCAGCAAGATGACCGTTCAACGGCGCAACAGTCTGGCTATCAGAACGGCTATAGCGACGGTATTAAACAGGGCCGACATGAAGGCAGGGAGAACGATCCCGAGGACTTCCATATACCTGATGATAGACGTGCCAGCCGTGGTTATCGGGACTGGATGGGGCCAATCTGGGTTTATCAGAACGCATACCGCGACGGCTATCGTGCCGGATTCAGGGCCGGGTACAATCGCGAAAGCCGGACTTGGGGTAACAGCGATACGGCCGATTTTCCCGTGGTCTATGGTGGCAACTACGGCGGAATGTGGTCAGGAAACCAGAGCCGCGAGATTGGATTCCGGGACGGAGCATTAGTGGCCAGAGAAGACCTTCGCGAGGGCAAACCTTACAACCCCAATCCACGCGGGCGCTATGAAGAGAGGGCACGCGATTACAGAGGCCAATACGCAAGTGGCTATAGAGCGGGGTATGAATCGACACGAGGGAGCTACTGATACCGTGGGAAACGATCGAAGTACAGAAACCAGCATACTGAAGAAAATGGGGAGCTCTCGCTCCCTACGCTTTTTATAGACTGGCTAACTCTACTCAGGACCGGCCGGTTGCAGATCAGTTCCCTATCTGTGCTATCCCTTGCTGGAAGTTCGTGAAGCGCGTGTTCGTAACCGGCTTCCGAGCAGCAGAGGATTGTGTCCAGGAACTGCGACGTGTTATCGTGAGCGCATTCAACGCTGATGGCCTGCAATGTGTCTCATACGAGAGAAGGTCAGCGATTCACAACTACACAAAATGGAAATTCACAGCGAGCCAGGTAAGTAAGACTCGGCGAGAGCTAGGCCGACACGATGCGCCGTGCTGCTGAGATGCAGTTGGATTCAGCCGCGGGTCCAAAGCATGCAAAGGGGTCACACAACAGCAAATCAACCCAGAACTCAAATCGCGCCAGCAACGGCGGCGACTGTTCGCTGCCGCTCTTGCTATCGGCGTTGCCATGCCTCTGGCCTGGCCGGTGGGGGCCGTGATACAACTTTGAAAGGTTTACGACGGTATAACTGTAAGTGGAGTCTGAAGTCGAAAGCGCAGCATCGACTTAGCTGGAAGCTGAACCTGAGCTGGTTTGGACAGCGCTTGGATCCCGCTACCCGCGCCTGCCCCGATCGCGGCTCCCAGAGCGGCTCCCCTACCGCCGCCTACAAGTGCGCCGATAAGAGCACCGACGCCTGCGCCTGTACTGAGGGTTACCGCTACACGCCTGGTTTGCGAGCCTCCTTGCTTCAGATATGGGCGGCTGCGTAGGTCGTAGGTCTTTCCGCTGTAGGCTACACGAGTTACTTTGACGGCAAGTGCCGAATCTCCGTAGAAATGCCCTGAGTTTCGGGCGTCGACGATCTGCCCCTCAACAATGGCTTCAGCTGGAACGGCGACTTTGTTTCCCACCACAATGGGCGAGACGAGTCTCCCATGAAAAATGTCTCCCACTTGATTGCGATCCGAGCAGAGCGATTCAGTTAGCTGTACCGCGAGTACGGTGCCTGCGGGCACAGTGACTTGTTCATGAATTCCAATGGCAGGTGCGACCCCTAGCGGCGGAGCAGCTTTTACGGGGCTTGCCGGTCCCGCAGACCCGGCCAAGCCCAGAGAACGACTGGGGGAAGCCAATATAGGCGCAGCATTGCGATGAGGAGCCGCGGGCGCGGAGGTGAAATTTTGTTAGTCACAGCGCGAGGATGGACACGGTGGGTCGGCACACCTGTATAAGACCCATCTCTCAGAGCTTTAGATTGGAGTGCGCTTGACCTTACCGCATCCCGCAACGCAAGCGTACGTTGATCGTTAGGATTAATCACTCGCAGGTTATCCACTACAACTTTAACGCCTTCTATCTCGGCGTCCTCTATCGCAGCAACACGCTGCTCTCTGATAGTGACATCACCGGAGAGAGTGATAATGCCGCCGCGCTCGCTTACATGAATTGGGATTCTTTGCAGCCGGCGGTCGGCCCGGATCCGGCCTTCCACTTCCGAAACCATCTTTGTGGCGGTGACCACATTGGCTACACCGGAAACCGGATGAACCAAACCCTCTCGCGCCAGCCTGCCAACTGGTGAGAAGCGATGGAGCGAAGCACCTATAGCGACTATCGCTACCAGCAGTACGGACCCCAATGTCACAGTCTCTAAGAATTGCTTTTGGGAGGTTCGATCTCGCTCCAATATGGTGGCCTGTGCCACTTTGGACTGCTGTTGATCTAATCCCGCTCCTTCGGGGAAGGGCTCTATCGTTTCGGCAGCGGAAAAAGCCTCCTGAATTGGGTGAGCACTCTCGAGGGAGTTATGGGAGACACGGGTGTAATTTACTCCAGGTTCCCTCGCAGGTAGGCGGTGGCGATTCTCTTGCAGCAAATAAGCCGCGGCCAACACGGCTTGGAACTCGTCCCGGCGAAGAACGAGCTTGCGCTGGGTACGGGTTGGTTTGGGCGACATTTGAGGGGAGTGGACCGGCAATTGAGATTCACACATCAGTAATAAGATCTCCCTCGGCCAATTGATTCATTCATAGGCTTATGCCGGCGTGACACACGCTGCAAATGAGGAAACTCATGAAACCAGCAGTAGCGAGCTTTTACTGCGTAGATTTTTGGGAATTGATTTTTGGCTGCTCGTATTCCTGAGACACGCAAGCATCTCTTTCACTGATGCCAACAATTCTGGATGCTCGTCTCTTCCGCGCAAGTTCACCTAGATGCCGCAATTCTTCTGTTGAATTAAACACTTCTTCTATCATCGAGTCATATTTACACTGCAACAATCGAGCCCCCGCGTTGCAGACCTCGGCTGTGAGTTCTGCTGCAAAACAGCTGCCAATCTTCCTGAAGCAAAGCTTAAGATTTTTTGTTTGGCATCGTACAGCCGCGCATGACTGTGCTCGCTTAAGCTTAGCTAAGACATGAAAATATGGATTTTCGTGAGCATCTAATCGCCATTTCGGCTGGTCTCACGGCGGCTAGATGTTCGCCGATAATCCTTGATGTTTTATGAGCTGAGATGCCGATAGACTCGGAAATTCCACCCGCTCTTACTGCGGGAGTCCTATCCGGTGGACCAACTCTGGTAATCTCGGGTCCGAGCGCAAATTATCACTCCAAAAAGGGTCGACTTTCAAAAACTGCAAAATCATGTCATGTCGTTCATACGACTTCTGCAACCAAGCAAATGCACGGTCTTTATCATCCAGTTCCCCGTAGAAATGCGCAATCATCCAGGGAGCAAAATAAGCTCGTCGGGCATGCTTCTCCATGCCTTGCACAGATTGCTGGAGAGCAGGCTTGTAACCGGACTTCGAATATACCCGCGCCAACGTCGTGGCAAGATCGTCATAGCCGTAGATTCTTGCTACATGATCCCACTCGGTAATCGCCTCCTTGTACATCCCCAGGCGCTCATACTCCACTGCTCGGTAGAAATCGCCGGTTTTTACACCGTTTGCCCCTCCCTGATCGACGGTCAAGTCTCGTCCAAGGTCCCACTTGCGACGAAAATAGAGTTCGCCTCCGATGTGATCTTTAATCGGGTCAAGCTCTTGCGCCTTTTGATGCTCCGCCATAGCCTCGTCCAAGCGCCCCATCTCGTCGAAGAAATACCCATACCTGTCGTGCGCTAAAGCTGAGCTCGGATTCAGTTCAATTGCATGTTGGTATTCTCTTTCCGCCCCAGCCCAGTCCCACTCGTATTCCCGAAGCATAGCCAGGGTGATGTGCGCGTCGACGAGTGACTCATCAAGTTCGAGAGCCTTCGCGACAGCGGCTTTTGCGTCTCGAATAACATCGGAAGTCAAATCGTATGAAGAGACTAACGAATCTCCTACCCCAAGATAGCCAGGCGCATAGGTCGGATCGAGTTTAATCGCCTCTCGAAATGATTGCAGAATACGCGTCGAGGACCTTGGGATTTAGGCGTCTGGCATTTGCCAAGCGCATTTTGTACTCCGGCGTCAGCCTGACCTGGATCTCGGTTGCGATATCAGTCGCTACCGCACTCTGCAACGCGAGCACGTCACGTAAATCTCTGTCAGACGACCGGGCCGATATGTTGCTGTCGGTACGAGCGGAGATCAACTGTGCTGCGTAACGTTCTTCGGGGGTGACAGCCAAATCTCACGGGGGACAGTCAAATCCCAAATACAACTGGACTTTTTCAACTTGCGGATTCATCCGGAGACTTGAGCTCAGCCAGTCTGTTCGGTATCTCGACCGCCATGGCGAACACGCCTTTCAATGGGATCACGAACGGTCCACGCTAATTGCCTGATTGCCCGGATTCCTCTGATTTCCCCCTCAGACGGTTCTCTTTTGCATCGAGCAAACGATTGATCTCCTTGACCAACGCCAGCAGCTTCTCGGGATCTTGTTCGATGGCAGCAAGCTCACACAGCTGCCTCCATTGTTCTAGTTTTTCTCCTCTCATCGAGCTCCCTATATTGTTAGATTTTTAATGCAGTGCTGGATGTATAAGCTTAGAGAACCCGGTTACTGAAAGAGAGTTTCGGCAGAATTGAGAGATTCGGAACGAACAACATGCCGTTTTCTAAATGTCATGCATAGAACATTTAGGTGATTGAGTGGCATTTGAGAACTCAGCCACACAATCTTCAATGTACTAACGATTAAGACAGCAGAGGCTGCAGTAGTTTCGCAGAAAGGGAATATCTGCCAGTTGGCGGCAGCACGCCGCTTCATAACCATGGTCAGCCCTCGATTGTCGGCCAATCGGAATGAGGTGTCGTCGCCTGCTACTTTCCGGATCGCCCGTTATACATCCGTTGTAGCGGGCTAGTATGATCGTGCACGCGAGTTCCGCCCGTGGCAGTTGGTAAGGAAGCTTAACTTTCATCACCAAACGGAGCGCGCGCGAGAGGACTCAAACAGACAACCATCTAGGCTGGAACTGAGGCGAGTAGACTCGCGTAACTAATGACATCGATATTTTCAACATCATTGCGTTCGGCCTGTTCTGTTGCCTGACGGTCCAACGTACCGGAAGCCTGTGGTTTGCGATTGGATTTCACGCGATGTCGGACTATGCAGACATGGTGATCTTTGCGGAGCCAAGTACAGGCAACAACGGGCAGCCGCTCACGGGGCACCTGCTGAATGTTGCCCTGCACGGCCCAGTGTGGCTGACGGGTGGCATCTGCGGAACGGAAGCGAGCGTGATTGCGCTGGGTGTGCTGATCGCGACATGGTTCATATTTCTGCGACGCTTCCGGACCAAATGCGTGCGGCGTGCAGACCCCTAACGGTACCTAGCCGCGCCACAAACAGACCGGATTACGGCTCCCTGTTGGTCGGCTATTCGGAAATTCACGTTGTTGCCTGCGAGTTTACGATTGCCCGTGACTCACAAGATGGCACTGCCCGGAAGCCGCGGCATAATGTCAAACTCCAGATGTGCAGTCCGGCTTTTTCCAAATCTGAATAAGCTAATCGAATATGATCAGTGTCGCTTGTCAAAAGTTTGTGTTGTGGTAGCAGCACCCACCCCCAGCACTTCAAATCAAGGGTTGAGGCGCTTGTCGAGTAGCAGCACGGTGCGATACAGGACCTCGGCGCCGTTGGCAATGTCTTCTGGTGACGAATATTCTTTTGGGGAGTGGCTGATACCATCCTTGCTAGGTATGAAGATCATACCCATAGGCGCAATCTCGGCGATATTTTGTGAATCCTGGCCGGCAAAGCTGGGTAGGTCAATGCTGGCGAGGCCAACGGATTTTGCCGCGTCCCGAATCGCAGCTTGAATCGCCGGAGTCGCGCTCGCGGATTTCACATCGTCGGTCGACTCGCAACGCGTATTGACGCCTTCTTCCTGATCGGCTTGTCGGAAGCGCTCAGAGACGTGCTCCCACATCCGCACAACTTTCGCGTCATCGAGGTCTCGCAGCTCGACAGGAAATTCGGCGCGGCCGGGAATGACGTTGGGTGCGCCCGGTTCGACCTTCATAAAACCCACGTTGCCGACCTGCGTACCCGTTTCGCTGAGCACAACGTCGCGCACGGCAAGCACGTCTTTGGAGGCCGCCGTAAGCGCGTTGTGTCGACGATTCATGGGAGTAGTGCCGGCGTGGTTGGCAGTGCCCGAAACGACGCAAACCCAGCGCGCCACGGCAACGATGCCTTGCACTACTCCAATCGGAATCTTCTTTTCGTATAGATTGGGCCCTTGTTCGATATGCAACTCGAGCGAAGCGGCCAGCAGGTCTTGCCGAATGCGCGCATCGGCAAGCTTCGCGGGATCTTGGCCGTAGCGGCGCAGCCAGTCGGCTAAGGTGACGCCCTTGTCATCCTTGCGGTTGAGAATCTCTGGACCGATGAGCCCCGCGGCAATGCCGGAGCCGAGCGTCCCGATGCCAAAGTGGTTGCCCTCTTCGTTGGTCCAGATGACCGCTTCGAGAGGATGGCGTGTCTTCGTGCTGGATTCATGCAGCGCTCGCAGCACTTCAATGGCGCCAAGGGAGCCAACATCGCCATCGTAGTTGCCGCCGTGGACCACGGAATCGATGTGCGAGCCGAAGAGGATGACAGGGAGCTTTTGTGAGCCGTCCCGGTGTCCAAAGATATTGCCGGCGGGATCGGTACGCACGCTGAGGCCGGCCTCCTTCATAAGGCCTATGACATATTCACGCGCCGCCATATCTGTTTCGGAATATCCGAGTCGGGTGACGCCGCCATCGGGATTACGACCGTACTCGCCGAGCTTCGCCAATGCAGATTGCAGGCGTTGCGAATTGACGTGGTACTGGGAAGACACATCTTGCGCAGGAGCGACGGTGGCAAGCGTAGCAAGATAAAGGCACAGGAGCCCAAGAAAGAAATGGTAACCGCGCACCATTTGCGGCCTCCAAGAAAAGTACCGCATTGTACATGGTCGAAATCTCGTTTCGAGTTGAAAAATCCGCTCACGGCGACCATCTCAGAACCCAACAGGACGGCGCACATCTGGCTGCTCTTGCCGTGTACCGGCAAACTCTCGGAATTACAACCAACTACAGGCTCGGACGGGCGTTGTGAGTGTAATCGCTAGGTTACCTCAACCTCTCAGAATCAGTTTGCTGACAATGCGTTGTCGGGGTGCTATTTCCTGCTTGAGAAACGGCGCGCACGGTAGAGGAGTTCTTGATGAATTACCTGCTCAGATTCCTTGCCTTTGCATTCGTCGGCTGCTTTCTGGTCCCCCCTGAGGCGCTCGGCCATTCGGTCAATAGTCTGGCGCTCTCGGTCAACAGTATCTCGACTGTCCAAACCCGGGGTGTTTCAGTTGGGATCCGAACGCATCTTCCATCGGCTTCAATATCTCCTCCACTGGAGGAACACTTGCGTCAATCCTGCAGCTTAGCACCCGCAATGGCATCGGTTTGAGTATCACGGAGTTTAAGATATTCGTACCAGCCACAGGACTCCAACGTTACTTGCGCAAGTAGTAAGTTCTCGGCCTGCTCGGTTGAGAATCAATTGCACTACACCTGGATTGTTTTCTCTGGAGGTACGATTCATCCGGCCCAGCACTTTCTTTTTGATTTCGGCTGTGCCGTCACGACTTCCTGCGCTTGGCCAACTGAACAAGAGGTGTTTGCGCGAACGCTTACGAATGTGCCTGAACCAGGAACCATGGCACTGTTTGCTAACGGGAGTCGCCGCCACCCTTGCAAGACGCCTTTAATGAATTCCTGACCTTTCTGATCCAGCTTGTTCTGAGTGTAATCGCCTGATTTGAACAGTTGACGAGAAGGTAGAGAATAGGTGCATGCACGTGGAACTCACAAGAGACGAACTGGGCATCATCAACAACGTCTGAATGAGACAATGCCATTGATCTTGACGGGGAATTTGATACCCGATTGGGTTGCACGATCGAAGAGGCACGGGCAGTGCTGGCGACGATTCACGGTTTTGCCACGAATGCATGAGTGAAGCCTGATTTCGTCAATTATTCCGCGTTATCGTTGACCACGCTTGCTTCGTCAGCTGCATGTAAACTGGAGATCCTTGATTTGCGTGTGCAACCTGGGCCCAAGCGGTAATTTCGGAATAGTTTTTGGCCCGCACATTTTTAATACGGAACACTGTCATGCTCGCACACATTTTTCACCGGCGCCCTCTAGTTCTTGCCACCTTCGTATTCCTTACATTGACACACTCTGTTGTTGCATCTGACGAGCCAAATCTCGATAAAGAGCAGATCGAGCAATTTCTCCTTAACGGTAAGGTCGTGGGTAGCAGACACACCAGCAAGGGGATCACCAGTCCTTGGCGGCTTACGTTGAGGGACGGCACGTTGACACACGACGCGGCATTCCAAAACATTGACGAACACCGGAACAAGATGCAGCTCGCGGACGGTCGCATCGAACTTAACTTCGTGGACTCGTATAAGTACGACATCGCCGCTTACAGGCTGGCTGAGTTGTTGGGTTTGGACGACATGCTGCCGGTAACAGTCGAACGCAAGTGGCAAGGCAATCAGGGTGCACTTAGCTGGTGGCTGCCCGTGATGATGGACGAAGTGGAGCGCCACAAGCAAAAATTGCTGCCCCCGGATGCGGACGCTTGGAACCATCAGATGTACAAGATTCGGGTGCTCGACCAACTGGTCTACGATACCGACGTCAACCTCACGAACGTGCTAATCGGCCACAACTGGAAGATCTGGAGAATTGACTTCACTCGCGCCTTTCGGCGTAACAAAGACCCGCAGCACCTGGATGATCTAGTTCGATGCGACCGACAGTTGTTCGACAAGCTGAAAACGCTTGATGAAAACGAGGTAACAGTGAAGACTAAGGGCTATCTGAATAAGGAGGAAGTCAAAGCCCTGATGGCACGACGAGACAAGGTTGTCGCCCACTTTCAAAATTTGATTTCAGAGAAGGGCGAAGCCGAAGTTTTGTATTGAAGTCTCATTAACGTTCTGCTCAATTCGTACTTGTGGGGGTTGGTCGGCAACTCGGAAGTAATCCGCCGTCTCGAGAGTGATTTGTAATGATTACCCGGCGTGCGTAACGTTCGGGCGTGATTGACTGCACAGGGCTTAATGCTCGTGTCGCCTTGGTGATGAAAATTGTTACCCGCTGAAGAAATATTTTCGTTAGGTGGAACGATTACTTTCTTTGTATGGCCGACTACTTGCCAACGATCGCGAAGGAACTAACAAAAACCTAGGCCGCTTTGTTGTCGGCATCACATTTCTCGACTAGAATTGCTCGTAATTCCCCAGCCCGGGAGAAACTTATGGCTACTCTGAAAGGATCTCTCCATCCTGATCCCAGCTTCTACACATCCGCAAAAGCCGCCATGCAAGCCGCACCGGAGAAGCTTGCTTACATCTCGCTGTTGAACCCGAAAAGGGATGGCACAGATGCGCTCGCGGTGGCCGACGTTGACCCAGGATCGAGCACGTATGGACGCATCGTAGGCACCACCAATATGCCGAGTGCCGGTGATGAGCTACATCATTTTGGCTGGAATGCGTGCAGCTCATGTTTGTGCCCACACTCGCCACATCCACATATGGAACGGCGATATCTCATCGTGCCAGGTCTCCGTTCCTCACGAATCCATGTGCTTGACGTTAAGCCTGATCCACGCAAGCCGCGCGTTGTGAAAGTCATTGAACCCGAGGACGTAATAAAGAAGACGGGTTACAGCCGGCCACATACATCGCATTGCGGTCCGGACGGCATTTATATCAATGCCATCGGCTCGGAAAAGGGAACTGGCCCAGGTGGAATATTTGTGATGGACCCCGAAAGCTTTGAGATCAGAGGGCGTTGGGAGCAGGATCGTGGGCCGCAGTATCTGGCGTATGACTTCTGGTGGCATCTCGGTCATGACACCATGATCACCAGCGAGTGGGGTACCCCGGACATGGTCGAAAGCGGCATTAACCCAGAATTGCTGCTGGCCGGCAAATACGGGCATGCACTCCATGTTTGGGATTTACGTCGTCGGCGGCACAAGCAAGTGCTTGATCTTGGCTCTGAACAGCAGATGGTCCTCGAACTCCGTCCCTCTCACGATCCAAACAAGACACACGGTTTTGTCGGCGTTGTCGTGTCGTTGAAAGATCTTTCCTCTTCTATCTGGACCTGGTACCACGAAGGGAGCAACGGCAGCGGTTCATGGAAAGTAAAAAAGGTCATTGAGATTCCGGCCGAACCTGCCGACCCAGACCAGCTACCGCCTCTACTGAAGGGCTTCAAAGCTGTTCCCCCGCTTGTAACCGACATCAATCTGTCGCTCGACGATCGTTATCTTTATGTGTCGTGCTGGGGAACAGGAGAGCTTTTGCAATATGACGTGTCCGATCCATTCAATCCTCGGCAGACAGGATCGGTGAAGCTTGGCGGCATCGCACGCCGACAGCCTCATCCTTCGCAACCAGACATGCCTCTAAATGGAGGACCACAGATGGTAGAGGTGAGCCGCGATGGCGAGCGTATCTACCTGACAAATTCTCTCTACCGGACGTGGGACGAGCAGTTCTATCCTGATGGATTACGAGGGTGGCTGGTGAAGATTGATGCCCACTCGAATGGTGGCATGAATGTCGATCCCAAACTTTTTATGCAGTTCGACTCCATGCGTCCCCATCAGGTGCGCCTAGAAGGCGGAGATTCGTCGTCAGACTCTTTCTGCTTCTCTGGGTAAAGGCATTCCGTGGCCGAGCACACAGGCTCGTGGCAGGTTCTTGTTCTCCTCGGCGCGTTTCATGGAATCAACCCAGCCATGGGTTGGCTGTTTGCCGTCGCTCTGGGAATGCAAGAGCAACGGCGGCAGGCCGTGTGGCGCGCATTATTGCCGCTGGCGCTGGGACATGCGTTAGCAATCGCGCTGGCGATTATTTTTGCGACGACGTTAGATATTGCGATGCCGCGAAATGTGCTCCGCTGGACCGTCGCGGTACTACTAATAGCCCTAGGCATACGCTTTTTATTCCACCATCCTCACCCGCGCTGGGCAGCAATGCGCGTTAGCATGGCCGACCTCACATTTTGGTCATTCCTTATGGGAACCGTTCATGGAGCGGGACTAATGGTGCTGCCAGTGTTTCTGGGAATGACGCAACACGACTCACTCCACGTCCACTCAGCCAGCAATGATGCCCGGGTCGCGTTTCTGGCCACCACCGTCCATGCACTGTCGTATCTAACGGTCACCGGTTCAATTGCATGGCTGGTGTTTGAGAAGCTTGGTGTTAACTTCTTGCGAAAAGCCTGGATTAATGTAGATCTGATCTGGGCCGTAGCCCTCATTGTAACTGGTGTTGGCAGCCTCACGATTTGAACGTTTGTTGACTTACTAACCTGGTGGTGGTCTCGATAAAGGGTTCAAACTGCTAGGGTCAGCTTGAGTTTAGATGGGGATGCGCAGTTCAGTGGCAGCGTCCGTAGCTTACCAACCGTGTGCAGCAACGAACCGGACTTGGCATTCCACTTATTTCCACCTCCGCTCCTGGTTTCGGGCGCACTTCAGTTTCGACTGTCAGTCGTCAGCTTATTCTCGACTCAATATCAGACTCGTTCAGGATCGTAAACTGTCGGATGCGGATTTATTTCAGGTTATCTCGTGGGCCGAGCAAGCAAATACGGATTTTATGCAGCCTCGCTCATCCGGATCGGCAACTTGCGAGCGCGCTTGCCCGTTGCGGCGAACACGGCATTTGCAACAGCGGGAGCGATGGGCGGCACCGGTGGTTCACCGACTCCCATCGGGTGTTCTGTGCTGGGTACAATGTGAACTTCTATTTGCGGGGCTTCGTCTATCCGGAGTACGTGATAATCATTAAAGTTACTTTGCTCAACGCGCCCGCGATTGAGAGTGATTTCACTCTTAAGAGCGGCACTCAAACCGAAAATAATCCCGCCTTCCACCTGTGCCACCACACCGTCCGGATTGACCACTCGGCCACAGTCTATGGCTGCGACCACACGATGCACCCGTACCCTGCCGCCTTCACTGACAGAGACTTCTGCGACTTCAGCAACGTAAGTATCGAAGGAAAAGTGAAGGGCAATGCCACGCCCATGGCCTTTGGGCAGGGGAGTACCCCAATTAGCCTTCTCCGCGACTAAATCCAGAACAGCCAAATGCCGGGGCTTTTTTGCCAACAGAGTGCGTCGGAATTCGTAGGGATCTTTTGCAGCCAAGTGAGCAAGTTCATCAATAAAGCTCTCGACAACAAAGGCCGTGTGCGAGTTACCAACTGAGCGCCACCATAGGACTGGGACGCCAAGTTTGGTGGCGTGCAGGCTGACTATCACGTTTGCGATGGCATAGGGCATTTCGACCGCGCCCTCAAGCGCGGAGCCGTCCTTGCCGTCTGGTGCGAAGACTGTGCCTTCGAGTACCCCTTGGCTGACGAGTGTATGGTCCCAAGCAATTGGTGTCCCCCCCGGATCGAGACCTGCGGAAATGCGGTCGTAGGCCATAGGACGGTACCAGCCACCGCGAATGTCATCTTCCCTGGTCCAAATGATCTTGACGGGTGCCTTCACTTTCTTCGCAACCTCTACTGCTTCTACGACAAATTCAGAGATTGCACTGGCACGGCGCCCAAAACCTCCTCCAAGCAGCATAGTGTGAAGCTGCACTTGGCTGGGTGGCAGACCTGTCAGCTTTACCGCCGCCGCCTGATCCAAACTTTGGAGCTGCGTGCCGGTGTAGATCTCGCAGCTGTCGGAGCGTAGATCAACAAGGCAATTAAGGGGTTCCATCGTCGCGTGCGCAAGGTAGGGCACCTCATACTCGGACGTGATCTTCTTGGCCGCTGTTTGCAGTGCCTGGGCTGCATCTCCGTCACGCCGTGCAGCTTTTCCCGGAGCTTTTGCCAAGTTCGCATACTGCTCCCGGATCGTTGTACTAGAAAGCGTCCCATTCGGACCCTCGTCCCAATCGATTTTCAATGCATCGCGCCCGAGCTTTGCAGCCCAAAAGTTCGCGGCAACCACAGCTACGCCAGCTTGAATTGGTACGACCATTTTCACCC
>Ga0310810_10006349_pt1 | contig 13341 bp, 9 predicted proteins | sample NCmetagenome_FD_207641 | JGI IMG/M metagenome (GOLD analysis project Ga0310810, IMG submission 207641) | Soil microbial communities from experimental microcosm in Duke University, North Carolina, United States - NC | ecosystem: Engineered > Artificial ecosystem > Soil microcosm > Unclassified ... | reverse complement strand
CCCACCTTGAAAGTTCCAAATCCGACGAGAGTTACACTTTGACCGTTTTTCAGTGCGTTTTTTATTGCTGTTAATGCTCCGTCGAGTGCGTTACCTGCAGAGGCCTTCGAGATATCGCAGGACTTTGCAATGGCATCGATCAGTTCAGATTTATTCACGTGATTCCCCTTTCGTTATTGTAGAGACAGTTACAAAAACCCTGCAATTGGTTTTATATCAAGGGTCTTGGGCTTGGTCAAGCGATTCGGAAATATTTCAATAACATTTATGCATAAATCTCCGCGCCGGATTTCATAGCCGCGGTTTTCCGTCAAGCTGAACCCCATTTTCATGATATCAGTAGAACCGCGTGGAGAAGAGGTCACCATCATTACCGACGAAGCGGACAACAATTCCCCGCGGCAATCACGTGGGTAATCCCAGGGAACCGCTGAACAAATCCTCGCTGAGCGCGTTGCTGCTAAAATCGGGATGATCATAAGGCGCGCGACACTGGTCGTAGCTGGGACTACGATGCCAAGGAGCGCAACGCCATAAGCGCCGATTTTACCGCAACCCGGATGGGACGGGGCTTTGCAGGCGGTTCCCTAGTGCTTTATCACCGTGCTGGCGGTATCCCCGTCAACCGGAACGGGCGGTACCGACGGAGGTGCTACAGGAAGCGCTTCGGGTTTGCGCTCCAGCGCCAGATCCAGCACCTGATCGATCCATTTGACGGGGTGAATATCCAGCCGATTCTTGATATTCTCAGGAATTTCGGTCAAATCCTTAACGTTATCCTCGGGAATCAGCACTGTTTTTATTCCCCCGCGGTGTGCCGCCAGCAGTTTTTCCTTAAGTCCCCCGATGGGCAGCACCTCGCCGCGTAATGTTATCTCGCCCGTCATTGCCACATCCGCTCGCGCCGCAATACCGGTCAAGGCCGAGACCATCGCAATGCAAATACCGATCCCCGCACTCGGCCCATCCTTTGGAGTGGCGCCTTCCGGCAGGTGGATGTGAATGTCGTTCTTCTGGTAAAAATCGTCGGCGATGCCTAATGCTCTTGAACGGCTACGAACTACCGACAGCGCGGCCTGCACCGATTCCTGCATTACTTCGCCCAGTTTTCCGGTGGTGATGGTTTTTCCTTTACCCGGCAGCACGACTGTCTCGATAGTCAGTAATTCTCCCCCTACCTCCGTCCATGCAAGGCCGGTAACCTGCCCGATCTGATTTTTCTCCTCTGCGACACCATAGGTATAACGTCTTACCCCCAGATACTTGTCCAGGTTGCGTCCGTTGATAACAATTTTTTTCTGATCGCTTTTCAACAGAAGCGCCTTGACCACCTTACGGCATATCTTGGAGATTTCGCGCTCCATTGCACGTACGCCCGCTTCCCGCGTGTAATAACGCGTGATATCCCGTAACGCGGACTCGGATACGGTCAATTCGTTTTCTTTCAAGCCATGGTTTTTTATCTGCTTGGGCAGCAAATAACGCGTTGCGATATTGAGCTTTTCATCCTCGGTATAGCCAGACAGCCTAATGACTTCCATACGGTCCAGCAATGCTGGAGGTATGTTCAGCGTGTTTGCAGTTGCGACAAACATGACATCGGACAGGTCGTACTCAACTTCGACATAATGATCCACGAACGAATTGTTCTGCTCTGGATCAAGCACCTCCAATAACGCCGACGACGGATCGCCGCGGAAATCCATACCCATCTTGTCAACCTCGTCCAGCAGGAATAATGGGTTCTTGACGCCTACTTTGGTCATGTTCTGCAGGATCTTGCCCGGCATGGAACCGATATACGTACGGCGGTGACCGCGAATCTCGGCCTCATCACGAACCCCACCCAGCGACATGCGTACAAATTTGCGATTAGTGGCGCGCGCGACCGACTGTCCCAGCGAGGTCTTTCCCACTCCCGGGGGACCAACCAGGCAGAGAATGGGCGCTTTCAACTTGTCCACGCGCTGCTGCACGGCAAGGTACTCAACGATACGTTCCTTGACCTTTTCAAGGCCATAATGATCCTGCTCCAGCACCAGTTCGGCGGCGTGAAGGTCTTTGCTGATCTTGCTTTTTTTCTTCCACGGCAAGGCCACCAGCGCGTCAATATAATTACGCACGACCGTTGCCTCGGCCGACATGGGTGACATCAGGCGCAATTTTTTGAGTTCCGCTTCTGCCTTGGCACGGCCTTCCTTGGGCATCTGCGCGGCCTTGATCTTTTTATCGATCTCTTCCAGATCTGCGCCGTCTTCCCCTTCTCCCAACTCCTTCTGGATGGCTTTCACCTGTTCGTTGAGATAATAGTCACGCTGGCTCTTCTCCATCTGCCGCTTGACTCTTCCGCGGATGCGCTTTTCCACCTGCAATATGTCGAGTTCCGTTTCAAGCAGCCCCAGCAGATGTTCCAGCCGCTTGGGCACATCAAAAATTTCCAGCACTTCCTGCTTTTGCTCAAGCTTCAATGGAAGATGGGCAGCAATTGTATCGGCCAGGCGCCCCGCCTCATCTATTCCTGTCAACGAAGTCAGTATTTCGGGCGGAATTTTTTTGTTGAGCTTCACATATTGATCGAACTGTGCGAGTGTTGCCCGACGCATCGCCTCGATCTCATGGTTATCGACAGCATCAGGCGGGACCAGTGAAGCCTGTCCGGAAAAATAGCTGCCGTCATCGATCACTTTTAAAATGCGTGCACGACGGCTGCCTTCCACCAGCACTTTTACAGTGCCATCGGGCAACTTGAGCATTTGCAGCAGATTGGCGACGCTGCATACGCCATAAAGATCTTCCGGAACCGGTTCGTCCTTCGCGGCAAATTTTTGAGCCACCAGTAAAATACTCTTGCCGGACTCCATGGCAATTTCCAGGGCTTTGATGGACTTGGGCCGTCCGACAAAAAGCGGAATCACCATGTGCGGAAAAACGACTACATCGCGCAGGGGCAATAGCGGCAGGGATATCTGGTTAGGGTCGTTAACTGGAGAGGGCATGTCGGCTCACCTGTAAAAGAGACAAACAAAGGTTATGGGGGTGCCGCCCGGATAATTCAAGACGAGGGATAAGTATCCTGGAACCGAACTAAAAGCTTTTGGCCACTTTCGGTTTATCCGAATAGATCAGGATGGGTTTGATGTCGCCATTGACCGAGCCATGATCGATTACGACCTTGGCGACGTTTTCCAGAGATGGAAGGTCGAACATCGTGTCCAGCAGGGCGTTTTCGAGAATCGAGCGCAGCCCTCGCGCTCCAGTCTTGCGAGCAAGCGCCTTGCGGGCGATCGCTTTGAGAGCCTGCTCACGAAATTCGAGATCGACCCCGCCTTCCATGTTGAACATCTTCTGATACTGTTTGATAAGCGCATTTTTCGGTTCGGTCAGAATTTGAATCAACGCTGCTTCGCCCAGCTCTTCCAGAGTCGCGACCACCGGCAGGCGGCCGACGAATTCCGGAATCAGGCCATACTTGACCAGATCCTCAGGCTCCACGCCTCGCAGCAACGTGCCGAAATCCTTGCGATTTTCCTGGGTTTGCACATTGGCGCTGAAACCTATCCCTCCCTTCTCGGATCGGGCCCTGATAATCTTATCGAGCCCGTCAAATGCACCTCCGCAAATGAAAAGAATGTTGGTGGTGTCAACCTGTACGAACTCCTGGTTAGGATGCTTTCTGCCGCCTTGGGGCGGCACTGAAGCGATTGTTCCCTCGATCAGTTTCAGCAATGCCTGCTGCACACCTTCGCCGGAAACATCGCGTGTTATCGAAGGATTGTCGGATTTGCGCGAAATCTTGTCGATTTCGTCTATGTAGACAATGCCTTGCTGGGCCTTTTCCGCGTCGTAGTTACACTTCTGGAGCAGTTTCTGAATGATGTTCTCTACGTCCTCGCCTACGTAGCCAGCTTCAGTAAGCGTTGTCGCGTCAGCCATGACGAAGGGCACATCGAGCAATCGCGCCAGCGTCTGCGCGAGCAGCGTCTTGCCCGAGCCCGTAGGACCGATTAGCAGGATATTGCTTTTTGCCAGCTCGATGTCGTCCGAATCGCTAGCTTTGGCGAGATTTCTCAGACGCTTGTAATGATTGTAGACAGCGACGGACAGGATTTTTTTCGCCTGCTCCTGGCCAATTACATATTGGTCAAGAATTTGACGTATTTCATGCGGAACGGGCAAATCCGACTTGGTAAGCTTTGCGGCTTCCGCCCCCTGTATTTCCTCACGAATGATGTCGTTGCACAGCTCGATACACTCGTCGCAAATAAACACTGATGGACCGGCAATAAGCTTTTTCACTTCATGCTGGCTCTTGCCGCAGAAAGAACAATAAAGCAGTTTCTCGCCGCCAGTTTTCTCTGACATAGTTTTATCTCGCATTATCCGAGCCGGTACGCTCGTAGTCCCCCATGTTCAACTCGGGCTCTTATCTCTAGAGGTTAGCACAGCATCCACCAAACCGTATTTTACCGCCTCGTCCCCGCTCATGAAGTTATCCCGATCCGTATCTCTTTCGATGGTTTCGATGCTTTGGCTGCAGTGGTTTGCCAGGAGCTCATTCAAACGCTTTTTAAGAAACAGGATTTCCCGTGCATGTATCTCCACGTCCGAAGCCTGCCCCTGGAAACCGCCCAATGGCTGATGGATCATGACCCGGGAATTCGCCAGGCAAAAGCGCTTGCTTTTCGCACCCGCAGCAAGCAAGAGCGATCCCATGCTTGCAGCCTGCCCTATGCAAAGGGTGCTGACATCAGGTTTAATATACTGCATGGTGTCGTAGATCGCCATTCCGGCTGAAACGAGGCCCCCAGGCGAGTTAATATAGAAGTGAATATCCTTATCCGCATTTTCCGATTCCAGAAACAGGAGCTGCGCCACAATCAGGTTAGCGGAAACTTCTGTGACCGGGCCTACGAGAAATATTACGCGCTCTTTCAGCAATCGGGAATAGATATCGTAGGCGCGCTCGCCCCTCCCGCTTGTCTCGATCACCATGGGTACAAGACCCAGACTGCTGGGTTCGAGGTTATTCTGTTTCCAGTTCATCATCATGCTCTTCCCATCAATTCATCCAGAGTCATCGGCTTGTCTTCTACCTTGACCTTTTCCAGTACCCACTGCACCACGTTGTCTTCCAACGCCAGGGATTCGGCCTCATTAAGGCGATCCGGAGCGGCATAATGCCATTTGACCACTTCGGCAGGGTTTTCGTAGCTCTGGGCAAGATCCTCCACCATTGCGCGCACCTGTTCAGGTTTCGGCTGCAAGCCATGCGTCTTCACCAGCTCGGCCAGAATCAGGCCGAGGCTTACACGGCGCTGCGCACGCTCTTGAAACAAGTCCTGGGGCAGCGGCATATCTTTAGGATTTACACCGCGTGATGCAAGATCGCGGCGCGCGTCATGCATCAAACGCTCCATTTCAGCTTCCACAAGTGCTTTGGGAGCCTGGCTGCTTGTCGTATCAAGCAGGCACTGCATGACCTGTTCCTTGATCCGCGCCTTTATTCTGTTGGCGACTTCGCGTTCAAGATTCGTCTGAATTTCAGCGCGCAATCTTTCGACATCGCCATCCTCCACCCCCAGGGATCGAGCAAATTCCGCATTCACTTCGGGTAATCGAGCCGCCTCGACCGCATTGAGCTTGACTTCAAATGCCGCTGTCCTGCCGGCGGCCTCTTTACCATGATAGTTCTCTGGAAAGGTAACCTCAAACGTTTTGCTCTGCCCGGCGCTCATACCGGTAAGCGGTTCCTCGAAGTCCTTGAGAAATCTGCCCTCGCCAAGGATCAGGGAAGAGTTTTCCGCTTTGCTTCCGGGAAATTCCTCTCCATCGATAGTGCCGCGAAAATCAATATTGAGCCGATCACCTTTCGCAGCAGGCCGCCCGGCGAGCTCATACTGCATGCGTTGCTTTCTCAGGGTATCTAGCGTCTTGTCGACATCGGATTGAGTCACACTGACTGATGGGCGCTCAACCCGTGACGTATCCAGAGCACCCAGCACCACATCGGGATAGACCTCGAATGTTGCGCTAAATTCAACCTGAGAGGCATTCTCTGTAATATCCTTCGGTTCAAAGCGTGGATAACCCGCAACTTTCAAGTTCTTTTCACGGACAGCTTCACTGAAATTCTTCTTCAGCACATCACCTATCACTTCCTGGCGGACTTGAGGACCATATTGCTGTTTCACGATTTTCAGCGGCACCTTGCCCGGCCTAAAACCATGTATTTTTGCCGTCCGCGCCAAACGCTTCAAGCGATTTTCCACTTCCGTTTCGATTTTTTCCTGAGGGATCGAAACGTCGAGCCGGCGCTCCAGCGTACTCAGTTCTTCCACATTTGATTGCATTGAATTTCCTGACTATTGATAAGATTCATGCAGTGTTAGCGACCAGGGAACAAGAGCGTATATGCACGACGTATGCACCACGTACGTACCACGGACACCCCTTGTTGCCTCCCTGGTGCGAAAGGGGGGACTCGAACCCCCACACCTTTCGGCGCCAGAACCTAAATCTGGTGCGTCTACCAATTCCGCCACTTTCGCGCTGCCTTTCTCACTCGTACAGTGTTCCCCGCGGGCATCAAATCAATTATACCTATTTCTCCCCCAGGACGGCAGCCTATGCGGAGGAGCCGGACGAGCCAGGCAGAAGCGCATGATCCGCATGGGAGCCCCGGACGGGATAGCTCCCACGAGCGGCGTGCGCCTGTCCCTGACCCCCGGGACCCTCCTGCCCTGATTCCCACCCCCAACGACCCCTGGCCCACATGATAACTTGTATGACTTCCTTGCAGCCTAACCAGAACCCGATTTGGGAGAGAGGGAAAGGCAGGGAGCTTGAATGATGAGATCGGGAGTGTTATTGCGCCAGCTAACAGAATACTGTCTTACCACTCACCGATTTACTATCCGGCCCCATCAGATACAGATAATGTGGCATCAGTTCCTCGGGCTGCTTTAAATTCTGCTTATTCTCTGCCGGATGAGTCCTGGTTCGCTGCGGGCTATTCACGAGCCCCGGTATTACGCAATTGATGCGTAGATTCGGGAACATTTCCCACTCCTGAGCCTGTATTTTGACCAGAACCTCCACTCCTGCCTTCGCAACCGCAAATCCGCCCCAATATGCGGAAGGTTCATGGCCATGGGTATCCGATGTCATGGTAATGCTGGCATCAGGTGAAGCTTTCAGCAATGGCAGGCAGGCACGAGTCAACGCGAATGGGGCGATCAGATTGACGCGGAGCAACGCCACCCATTGTTCCAGTGTCTGAGTCTCCAATGGCGACAGGCCCGGCAACATAGGCGCGTTGTGCAATATTCCATCCAGCCGACCCAACTGCTGCTCGATGGCCTGGGCGATAGCGGCAAACTCGCTATCCCCAGCCTTTTGCAGGTCAAGAGGAAAAATCGCTGGCTGAGCGCCACCCTGCGCCTCAATTTCATCATAGACCTTTTCCAGCTTCTTGACGTTGCGCCCATGCAGAATCACGGTAGCGCCATGATCGGCGAAAGTCAGTGCGGCCGTCCGGCCAATCCCTTGCCCCGCGCCGGTCACAAGGATGACACGATTTTTGAGCAATTCACGATCGGCGCGATAGTTTTTGAAATCACCCATCTATAAATGATTTACCAGTGAGAAAAGTTCTTGGCGCCGCAAGCTTCATGCTCGATGAAAATTAAATCGCAATATTGGAAGCGAGCGATAAGGTGAAACGAAGGAGCCAATGAGGAGTCAAGGCCGTTAAAACTAACCCTTCATCCACGTTGTCCACGCAATCCATAATTTGCGCAATGGTGTAAGGCTCACGCGCTGGCGCATCACATGATAACCATCCCTTTTTATCTCCGTCAGCAGGGTCCGGTAAATGGCCGCCATGATGATTCCCGAACGCTGTGTTTTACGGTCCTCCGTCGGCAATGCCGCGAAGGCCTGAACATAATAGCGTTCGGCCCGCTCAATCTGAAACTCGATCAGACGGCTAAAATTGTCGCTTTCGCGAGCATGCAGGATATCTTCCTCCGTGACTCCGAAGCGGGCAAGCTCGTCCTGCGGCAGATAGATCCGGTTGCGGCGTGCGTCCTCGCCCACGTCGCGTATGATATTGGTGAGTTGAAAGGCAAGCCCCAGATTTTCCGCATAATTCAGAGTTTGCGGATTGCGATAGCCGAATATCTCGGCGGAACATAACCCCACCACGCTTGCTACATGATAGCAATAGCGCCGTAACGTATCGAAATCGGCATAGCGATTATAATTGAGGTCCATTTCCATGCCGTCCACGATCGCGTTCAACCGATCAGCCGTAAGATTAAACGTAGGCGCCACGTTCGCCAGCGCTTTAGCAACAGGATGACTGGGCTTATCTCCGCCTCCTCGATTGAATATGGCCTGGACCTCCCGCCGCCACCAAGCGAGCTTGGTGCGCGCGACTGACGCGTCAGCGCATTCATCGACCACATCGTCCACCTCCCGGCAGAAGGCATAGAGGGCAGTGATCGCGCGGCGCTTTTCCAACGGCAGATAGAGAAAGCTGTAATAGAAGCTGGAACCGCTCTGTATTGCTTTTTCCTGACAATACTCGTCTGGGGTCATGATAAGAATTTGAAAGATTTTGCCTTTGCCGTACTGCTTTATCGTCGTCTCTAAAACAGAACCGAACGCTTTCGGGGGATCTGCTCACCTCCGCGTTCCCGCAACGCCGGCAATAAAGGGCAGGCTGCCACAGCCTGATCAGCCAATTTTACCAGCTTCGATCGAAGCAGCAGACACTGGCATTGACTAGCATTAGCCGTTGGCGCCATTAAGCATCATTAAATCAGTTAACAGCATCGTTCCGGGATATCCCACCAGGCGCATCCCATGACCCAGCCCGATCCCTATATGCTGCAGCATAGCGCATCAAGGCTCAAAACAAGCATGGGCCGGGAAGATAACATATTCGATCCACTTTCCAAATAAAAACCCCGCCGAGGCGGGGTTATCGTGCGGTATCGGGTGAACCGATAGAACGGGGAACGTAAGTCGTATAAAGGACGGTATAGAGGACGTATGGGGCCAATGGCTCCTTACATATCCATTCCGCCCATGCCACCCATGCCGCCCATGCCGCCACCCATGCCCCCCATGCCACCGCCTGCGGATTCCTCTTTCGGAAGCTCCGCCACCAGAGCGTCGGTCGTAAGCATCAGGCTCGCCACCGAAGCAGCATGCTGCAGAGCATAACGCGTGACCTTGGTGGGATCGAGAACGCCCATTTCGACCATGTCGCCATATTCACTGGTTGCGGCGTTATAGCCAAAGTTGCCATTGCCTTCCAGGACTTTATTGATGACTACCGAAGGCTCGTCACCGCAATTCGCCACGATCTGGCGCAGGGGCTCTTCCAGTGCTCGCAAAACAATCTTGATGCCCGCATCCTGGTCGGCGTTATCGCCCTTGATGCCGGCTACCGCAGTACGGGTACGCAACAGCGCGACGCCGCCACCGGGAACGATACCTTCTTCCACTGCCGCACGGGTTGCGTGCAAGGCGTCTTCAACGCGTGCTTTTTTCTCTTTCATCTCGACTTCGGTAGCGGCGCCGACTTTGATCAACGCTACCCCGCCAGCCAGCTTGGCCACGCGCTCCTGCAATTTCTCCTTGTCGTAGTCGCTGGTGGCTTCTTCGATCTGGTTGCGGATCTGTTTGACCCTGCCTTGAATATTCTGGGGATCGCCGGCGCCATCGATGAGAGTGGTTTCCTCTTTGCCCACCTCAATGCGCTTGGCCTGACCGAGTTCCTTCAGCGTGGCTTTCTCCAGCGACAAGCCGACTTCTTCGGCAATTACCGTGCCGCCCGTAAGAATGGCAATATCTTCAAGCATGGCTTTACGGCGGTCACCAAAGCCCGGAGCTTTGACTGCGCAGGTCTTGAGGATGCCGCGGATATTGTTCACTACAAGGGTTGCAAGCGCTTCGCCGTCCACGTCTTCAGCGACAATCAACAGCGGTTTGCCAGCTTTGGCGACCAGCTCCAGCACCGGGAGCAGTTCGCGAATATTGGAAATTTTCTTGTCATGCAACAGGATGAACGGACTTTCAAGTAGTGCAATCTGTCTGTCCGCATTGTTGATGAAGTAGGGTGAGAGGTAGCCGCGATCGAACTGCATCCCCTCGACCACTTCCAGCTCATTTTGCAGCCCGGAGCCGTCTTCCACGGTAATGACCCCTTCCTTGCCCACTTTTTCCATCGCGTCGGCGATGATCTTGCCAATTTCCGGATCCGAATTGGCGGAAATGCTGCCTACCTGTGCGATCTCCTTTCCGGTCGTACAGGGTTTGGAAAGCTTCTTGAGCTCCTCAACAGTTGTGGTAACCGCTTTATCAATGCCACGCTTGAGGTCCATCGGATTCATTCCCGCGGCAACGTACTTCATGCCTTCCTTGACGATAGCCTGCGCGAGTACCGTAGCAGTGGTGGTGCCGTCGCCCGCTACGTCGGAAGTCTTGCTTGCCACTTCCTTCACCATTTGCGCGCCCATGTTCTCGAACTTGTCTTTCAATTCGATCTCTTTAGCGACCGAGACACCGTCCTTGGTAATGGTGGGAGCACCGTAGGAACGCTCCAGCACTACGTTGCGACCCTTCGGTCCCAGGGTGACCTTGACCGCGTCGGCCAGGATATTGACCCCATTGACCATCTTGTGGCGGGCGGAATCGCCAAATTTAACTTCTTTCGCTGCCATAATCTCTTTCTCCTAATTTTTCAGAAAATGTTGTATAAGGCTGTTGCTTGCAAATTAACCTTCAACGACACCCATGATGTCTTCTTCGCGCATCACGAGAAGTTCTTCCCCAGACACCTTTACTGTTTGTCCGGAATATTTGCCGAACAGCACTTTATCGCCGACTTTCACTTCCAGCGGGCGGACTTTGCCATCATCGCCGACCTTGCCTTTGCCAACAGCGACAATCTCGCCTTGATCGGGCTTCTCCGCGGCACTGTCGGGGATGACGATACCGGATGCGGTCTTGCGTTCTTCTTCCAGCCGCTTGACGATAACGCGGTCGTGTAAGGGACGAATCTGCATGTTTCTTTCTCCTGTTGAAAAAAATTAAGGTAATGAAGACGCCGGGAAAACTGACACTAGGCCACTTTCCCTGAATTGATCAATTTCGAATTGTTAGCACTCCCTGCTAACGAGTGCTAATAATAGTGGCTACTGCCGTGAATTTCAAGTGCGAATTTCAAGTGAGATGAATAATAAAAGCATGTGAAAGCTTGCGGAGAGGCTTCAGCTGCTGCCGTCTGAACCCATTTCTGATATGTAAGCCGTCTATTTCGGCTCCCTTTCCTTTCATTTTTCCCTGTTTTCCCTTTTTTCCCTGCTTCCATCCATTGGAAAAAATTTTCATGTCTGGATGAATTAACCTTGCATGCAACCGTTAAAGCATGGGGTGACCTAAGAACCGATGTTCCAGTCGGCTGGGCTACCGCATTTGACGCTCCTTCGCGTCGCCCCGGATTCAGGTTTAATGAGCTTATTATGGCCAATACGATCGGTGATTTACTCATCCATGAGGGTTTGATATCCGCTGCGCAGCTCGCTCAGGCGCTGTCCTGCCTAAAGCGCGACGGTGCCGGTCTCGGGGACGTCCTCGTATCTCTCGGGTTTCTGAGCTCCGATCAGTTGAGTCAGTTCTTTCAGCCGGTTCCGCAGGCGCCCTTGAAGGTTGCAGACACTGGCCTGAGCGAAGCCTTCCTGGTCGACTTGCTTCTCAAGGCGGCCTATCTCGAAGCAGGCACATTCTCGTTGCAGCAGATATCCACCACGCTCTCGCTCCCGTTCAGCGTCATTGATGAATTGGCCCAACTGGTTGAGATCGACCAGCTCGTTTCGGTCCGCTCCGCGACCGGCTATAGCCGGGCAACCTGTGCTTTTGAATTGACCCGGCGCGGACGGGAAAGAGCGGAAGCAGCGCTTGATACCAGCCGTTATGTCGGGGCGGCGCCAGTGCCTTTAAAGGAATATGCGCGTGCTCTGGCGCGTCAGAGTGTCCGCCAGATCGAAGTAGACAGCGCGTGGATACGCCACTCGCTGAGGCACATGGTTATCGGTGAACGAATGCTTCATCAGTTGGGGCCGGCGTTTGGTTCCGGGCGTTCCATCTTTTTTTACGGCCCGCCGGGCACAGGCAAAACCAGCGTTGCTGAAACACTGGCGCGTGCATTGCCGGGATATGTTTATATCCCGCAATCGATCGAGGTGAGCGGACAGGTGATCCGCCTGTTCGATCCCGCGATTCATTTCAGTGCCGAGGATGAAGTTGGGGAAGGCCCTCAGCTCGACCTGCGAATGAACCTGAAACATGATCCGCGGTGGAAAAGGTGCCGGCGCCCGGTGGTAATGGTCGGGGGGGAACTGACCATGGACATGCTCAACCTGCGGTACGATACCGACGCCAGATTCTATGAAGCGCCGATACACATGAAAGCGGGAAATGGAGTGTTCATTCTCGATGATTTTGGCCGGCAGCAGGTGGAGCCACGCCAATTACTCAACCGCTGGATCATACCGCTGGAGCGTGGCACTGATTTCCCCGCCCTGCATACCGGTTTGAAGTTTGAAATACCTTTCGACCAGATTACTGTCTTTTGCACCAACCTGAAACCCGGGGACCTGGTTGATGAGGCTTTCCTGCGCCGTATAAGGCACAAGATACAGGTTCAAAACCAGAATGAGGATGAGTTCAAGGAGATCCTGCGGCGTGTCTGCAACATGCGGGGAATCACCTACGACGCGGTTGTGGCGGAGTATCTGTTGGAGACCTATTACCGCAAAGCCGGTCGCCCGCTCACGGGTAGCCATCCGCGGGACTTGATGGAACACATTATGGATCGCGCCCGCTTCATGAAACAGACTCCCCGGTTCACGACCGAATCCGTGGATCTTGCCGCGGCCAGCTATTTTGTGGAGATGTGACAGACTGTTTCAGCGAGACGCTGTTCGCGGCTATCCTCTTCTATCCTCCTCTTCTATCCTCTTGTCCACTGCGGCTGTGCCGCGAGTTAAGGAAATGGCCAGCCCCGCTTTGGCTAGCATTCGTGCTACCCCCCGTATTCGAATAGGCTGTCGGACGGGCGATATCCGCCCCCAGCAGTATCCGCACCTGAATATCCTGGCGTAGATTGTAGCCTTCCTTTACAAGGATCTGTTTCGGCATCATCTTACCGATCTGCTCAGCCAGTTTGTAGCTGCCGGGCCGGTAATGGATCTCGGTTTGCAACTGGCGAAAGGGCTGGCGGTCAGTGAGCCGTGCCTGCGGGAATCCATTTTCCCGCAGAAAATTGGA
>Ga0310810_10006347_pt1 | contig 13342 bp, 12 predicted proteins | sample NCmetagenome_FD_207641 | JGI IMG/M metagenome (GOLD analysis project Ga0310810, IMG submission 207641) | Soil microbial communities from experimental microcosm in Duke University, North Carolina, United States - NC | ecosystem: Engineered > Artificial ecosystem > Soil microcosm > Unclassified ... | reverse complement strand
TCGCCAAAGCGCAACATCACGGCGCTGTTGCCGTAGGTGCTATTTCGGTTTGCCGAAGTGCTTGTCGAGGTAATCGACGAGGACGTCGATGTCGGCTGGTTTGATCTGCGCGCCGTACTCGACCATGGTCTTGATCACATCGCGCCATTCATCGCGCGTGTAATAACCCTTGAATTTGGTCACTTCGGTCAGCTCGTGACAGGCGGTGCACGAGGCAAGAAGGATCTTCCTGCCCTCGCCGTCGGGTAGATCGCCGGTCGCCTGAGCAGCCGCGATCGTGTTCCGCGGGCTCTCCGCGCTCGCCGCGACGGATAGAGACAACAGGCCGGATGCCACCACGATGAGAGCGAGTCGCACGCGGGGATTCTAAGCGCGAGTCAGGGCTGCCCCATCCAACTGCGTCGTTGTCCGGAACGCTTCCCGCCGACTGCGGGTCGCGACCGCTTCCCTGCTGCCCACGCCGAACTGCTTCGCCACGCGACGAACCGATTCGTTCTCGATCGCCAGCAGCAGATCCGCCTCGGTCTGGCCGGGCTGGCGGACTGTGGTCACGATCGACGCCGCGCCGGCATCGCCATGCTGGTTCGCCACATCCAGGAGGAACGCGATGCCACGTGTCGACTGCACTTCCGGCGCGCTGATCTGCAGGTGCTGAAACGATCGCGTGAACGTCTCCACCGCCAGGTTCATCTGCACGCGCTGCAGGCGGAGATCCCGACCGGCGCGGAGGAACCGTGCGGTCCACGGTGCTCGAACCAGGTCGAATCTCGAATCGGTCGTTTCGCCGGCGCTTGTCGTCCCGCCTCGCTTGCGTCCGGTGTGATCGAGCAGCGCGTCCGCCAGGGCCACGTCGCCGGCACCGAACACCTCGACGAAAGCATCGGGCTCGTGCTGCTGGAACGCCTGCATCAACTCGTGCAGACGCAGCGGCTTTTGTGCCCATTGAATGAGGCCGAACGAGAGTCCGGCCCGATCGGTATTGCGATTGATCGCCGCAAAGCGGCCGGCACCTTCGCACTGACTCACGAACGTGACCACGCTGGTCATGCCGGTGTGCGCCATGTCGAGCACGAACGTCACGTACCCGCAGCAGGCGATCGGATTGGGCCAACCCGGCGCGGTCATCGCGCGGAGGGTCGCGCCGTCGACGCTGCCGGTGACCGGCAGGTGTCGATCGCGCTGGAATTGCCTGATCGCCGCCGTCGTCTGCGGACCGAAACGCCCGCGTGCCGGCGCCAGCGGCCCGGGCAAATCGAAGTCGTGGCCGATCAGCAGGTCCTGCAGGAACCCGGTCGACTCGGGCGTGCTGCTCTGCGCTGTGAGCGGCGCCGCGGGTTGTCCTCCGAGCAATGCATCAATCTGGCGAACGCCGGTCACAGCCATCGCTACTGCTTTCGGTACACGGCAACGTTCAGGACATCCGCGTCGGGCCGGCGAAAGGTGATGGTCATCGACTTGTCGTCGCGCGCGATCACCCGTCTGGCGACGCCGAACGCCGTGCCGCCATGCGTCAACACCGCTTCCGACGTGAAGGGATCGATCTGTCGCAGCTTCACGGCATCGTACTCCGGCGTGCCGGTGACCATGGACTCGTGATCGGTGTTGGCCATGTACTCGATGGTGTCGACATGGCCATCGGCGTACGTGCGTTTGACGATGCCCTTGATGCCGTCTGGCTGCCGCGTGTAGGTGCGCACCTCCGCGCGCGGTGGCGGTCCGGGCAGGTACTTCGACACCGCGACGTCCAGCACCCAGGTGCCAAGGAGCAATTCTTCGGGAGAGTGCGACTGTGCGACGGGCGATCGTGCGAGCGGTTCGCTCAGCGCGGAAGGCGCGCCGGGGAACAAGGTAGCGGCGGCGAGGAGAACCGGAAGCACGCGAGCGCGCATGGTGACCTCCTGCGACGTGTCCGCTGCCGGAATGGTGCAGCGGGCTCACGGAAGCTTACGCCACTCCAGGCGCCGCGTCCGGCGCGGACCTGACACGGTCGGCGCCACGGCGAGGGTCCGCCACGGCCACGGTTCCGCACGGTCGATCCGGCACAGCCGTATCGCCGTGCTGGCATCACCCCTGCGCGGCGAGATGAGCGTGCATCCGGCGGCGATGGTCGATTTCCCGTGGGGTCAACTGACGACGAATCGTGAAGGGGGATGCGAGCCATCGCAGCACGACGGAATCCCCATCGGGCACGCCACGCCGACGATTCTTCGCCGCATGGAAGCACGCATAGCAGACGACGTGGTGATGGCAGTCGCAGGAGGGCTGGTTGACCATGAGCCGAGCGTAGCCGGAGGCTGTGACAGCCCAGGTCACTCGGAATTAGATTGGATGTCCGGCGCGCGATTACCCGGCTGAAGCCGGCCCGCCAGGATTGCTACTTGATGAACGTGAATTTCGCCATCGCGCTCGTGCCGGACCCGAACGGCCACAGCATCGAGCCGCTCGCCGGGCGAGCGGTGGCGCGAACGCGCACGTAGTAATCGCGATTGGCCTCGAGCAGCGTCGTCCGGAACAGCGGCAACTGATTGAAGCGCGTCATCCACTGCCGGACGGCGGCCTCGCTCTCCACCTGCTTCTGTTCGTCCTGCTTGCCGTCGATCACCCGCGTCAGCGTGTAGCGCCGCTGCAGGTTGTCGTACTGCACCGTGGCGGTCACCGTGGACGATCCGATCGTGCGGTCCACCCATCCCGGCACGTCGAGCCGGAGTTCCACGTCGTATGTAAAGGTCGTCTTCAGGCCACTCTGGATGGCGGCGCGCACGTCCTCGGTAAATCCGTCGGCCAGATCAAAGGAGACGTAGACGCGATCCTCCCGGGGAATCGGGACGATACGGAAGCCGGATGTCTGGGCAGAGGCAGAGATTGCAAGCGCCACAATAGCAATGCTTGCCAGAATCGGCCTCAGGCCAAAGTGTGCAGATCTGTTACCCGTCATTCGTCGGTCGCGGCAATGTAGCACAGAACGAAGGACTTGCCGCAACTCAGGTGTATGATCCGGCAAGTCAAGCGACCCCTGTGCTGCAAAGGTTATCGGTCTTTCTCTTCGTGGCTTTTGCCCTCATCTTCGCCAGCGACGCTGCCGCCCAGTCGCTGACGCTTCCCTTGCTCGAACGCTACCTCGAAGCGTTGCGCGTCCAGGCTGGGATCCCCGGCATGTCGGCGGGCGTGATTCAGGGCGGCGTCGTGATCTGGGAGCGGGGCTTCGGTCGCGCCGATCTTGATCTGCGGACTCCCACTTCCGCCGATACGCCCTACGCAATTGGGAACCTGACCGAAGCGCTCACGTCCAGCCTGCTGCTTCGCAAGTGCGTCGATCAGAGCTATATGACGACGCTTGATCCGGTTCGGAACTGGCGGGACTACCCCGACGATCAAACCCTCGTCGGGCACCTGCTCGCTCACGCGGCTCCCGGTGGTGGTTTCAAGTACGACCCGATTCGGTTCGCGCAACTGACGCCGGTGCTCGAGCACTGTACGAACACGCAATACCGTGCCGAGCTGCAAAGCGACCTGTTCGATCTGCTGGTCATGAAAAGCTCGGTCGCGGGTTTCGAATTCCTGGCGCCCTCGGCGCAGGACGCCGAGCTGTTCCCGCCCGCTGAACTGGCCCGCCTGGCCGACGTTCTTCATCGGGCGGCCGTTCCCTATCGGGTCGTCAACGGCAAAGCCACCCGCTCCGACGTCCCGCCCTCGCCGATGAGCATGCAGACCGGTGTGGTGACGACGCTGCGCGATCTGGAGCGCTTCGACCTCGCGTTGCGATCAGGCTTCCTGCTTCGACCGCAGACGCGCCAGAACGCCTGGACCAACGTCATTGCCGGCGGCGCCGTGCTGCCGACCGGTCTTGGCTGGTTCGTGCAGAACTACAACGGCGAGCAGATCGTCTGGCAGTTCGGGCTCGTCAAGGATGCGTGGTCTTCGCTCCTGCTCAAGGTCCCGGGTCGCGACCTGACGTTCATCCTCCTCGCCAACAGCGACGGACTGAGTGCCCCGTTCCTGTTGGACAATGGCGACGTGACCTCGTCGCCGTTCGCCCGAACCTTTCTGAAGCTGCTCGCGCCCTGACCATGCGTCGGGCGGCCACAGTTGCGTTGCTGCTGCTGTCGTTCGCGGCGGAGGCTCGCGCCGCGGACTGGATGTTCACCCCGTTTGTCGGCAGCAGCTTCGGGACCAACACCTCGCAGGTGATCCTCGAGGCGGGGGCTGCCAATGCCGCCAAACTGACATTCGGCGGCTCCGCGGCGCTCCTTTCACAGCGCGTGCTGGGAGTGGAAGCGGACTTCGGCTATTCGCCGCACTTTTTCGAGCGCGACCCCAAGGCCGGGACCATTACCGCCAGCAATGCCCTCACGCTGAGCGGCAACGTGATCGCCGCCGTGCCTCTGAGCATTTCCCGCGAGTCGCTCCGCCCCTTCGTGACCGGCGGCCTCGGACTCATTCACAGCTCGGCGAGCGAACCGCTCTCGCTGTTTTCGTTCGACGAGAACAATCTCGGCATGAACATCGGCGGCGGTGCGATCGGCCTGATCAATCCGCGCACGGGCTTCCGTTTCGAAATCCGTCAGTTCCGCACGCTGCAGAACGGGACCAACTTCCTGACGACCGCGCAGGGGCCGCGCCTGAGTTTCTGGCGCGCATCGGTGGGAGTGGTGATTCGATTCGCGAACTAAGCCGTCGTTCCTGGAACGGCAAGAGCCTTGCTGACGAGGGCTGTATGACTGCAAGACTGTCTACTCATCGTTTCACTCGCGTGCTCGCCACCGGGGCCATCACCGTGATGCTGGCCACCGGGGCCGCGACCCAGACCCATATCGTTGCTCCGAAGAACAACTACGCGCCGAGCGACGACGTGAAGCTGGGACGTGATGCCGCGGCCGAAGCGCGCAAGGAACTTCCGATACTGAACGACGACCGCGTCCGCGAATGGGTGCAGGACGTCGGCCTTCGGCTGGCGAACAACATCCCGGCCGAGTACCAGCATCCCGAGTTCAAGTACGACTTCGACGTGGTGAACGAGTCGGACATCAACGCGTTCGCACTCCCCGGCGGTCCGATGTTCGTCAACCGCGGGATGATCGAGAAGGCGCACACGGAAGGTGAAGTCGCCGGCGTGATGGCGCACGAGTTGTCGCACGTCGCCCTGCGCCACGGCACCGCGCAGGCGACCAAGGCGCAGAAGTTTCAGATTGGCGCGATCGCCGGACAGATTCTCGGCGCGGTCGTCGGCGGCACGGCCGGCAGTCTCATCGCGCAGGGCTCGAACTTCGGCCTCTCCACGTACTTCATGAAATTCTCGCGTGAGTACGAGTCGCAGGCAGACGTACTCGGTTCCCAGATCATGGCGCGCGCCGGTTACGACCCGCGTGACATGGCGAACATGTTCAAGACGATCGAGCAGGAGGGCGGGGCCAGCGGTCCCGAGTGGCTGAGCGATCACCCGGATCCGGGCAACCGCTACCAGCGGATCACCGACGAAGCCAAGCTGCTGCGCGTCAACAGCAGCTACAGCACCGGCCAGTTCGCCAACATTCAGACCCGTCTGAAGAACGACGGTCGCTCCTACACCGCTCAGGAGATTGCCGACGGGAAGGCGAAGACTGCGAACAACGGCACCCCCCGACCGGCGGGTCGCACCGCAAACGTGCGGGTGGATCCGCCGTCTTCATCGCTGAAGACCTACCGTCCGACGAACTTCCTGCAGGTGAGCGTCCCGTCCAACTGGTCGCAGGTCGGACAGGACAATGGGATTACGTACGCGCCGCAGGGAGCGTTCTACGATTCGCAGGGCGGGGGCACCGCGTTTACGCATGGCGTCGAGTTCGGCACCGCCCAGGGGAGCAGCGGCAACCTGCAGCGCGACACGCAGAGCCTGCTGCAGAGTTTCGCGCGCAGCAATCCGAACCTGCATCAGCAGTCCGGCTTCAGCCGCGTGAACGTCAATGGACGCCAGGGCCTGGTGACGCAGTTGAGCAACGTCTCCGAGGTCACCGGCCAGCAGGAATTCGTGCAGCTGACGACTACGTACCTTCGGGATGGGAACATGCTCTACATGATTGGGGTGTCGCCGCAGAATGAAGCGAACACCTATAACAACACGTTCAATCGCGTGAGGTCGTCGCTGAAGATCTCGGATCGATGAGGGCTTCGGACTACGGTCTCCGGACTACGGGGCGGCGACCTGTTCCGGTCCCGCCCGAAGGCCGTCGCCCGCGGTCCGGAGCCTTCATCCCGCTCCTGAAGTCGCACTCCTCAACGTGATCGTTCACGAGCCCCATCGCCTGCATGAACGCGTAGATCGTCGTCGGGCCCACGAACGTCCAGCCCCGTTTCCGAAGATCCTTGCTGAGCGCGGTTGATTCGGGCGTCACCGCCAGTTGTTTCAGCGTGTCACGCGTGATCCGTGCCGGCCGCTGTTCCGGACCAGGTTCCCAGCGCCAGAAGTAGTTCGCGAGCGAGCCGCATTCCTGGCGCAGCTCGATGGCCCGTTTCGCGTTGTTGATCGTCGATTCGATCTTGCCACGGTGCCGGACGATCCCTTCATCTTTCAGCAGGCGTGTCACGTCGCGAGCCGTGTAGCGGGCCACGCGCTCGACCTCGAAGTCCGCGAACGCGTTCCTGAAGTTCTCGCGCTTCCGCAGAATCGTGATCCAACTCAAGCCGGCCTGGAAGCCCTCGAGGCAGACCTTTTCGAACAACCGGCGATCGTCCCGCACCGGCCTCCCCCACTCTTCGTCGTGATAGCGGACGTACAACGGGTCGTCGCCGCACCACCAGCACCGCCTGATCGCGCCAGACACTGAATCTCCTCTGCGGGCGTTACCTGAAGATGCCGCGGATGGCGCGGCCAAGGCCGGATAGCACGCCCTGCACGGCACGCTGCGCCTCCTGTTTGAAGGTGCCTTCGTGGATCGGGCACAGCTTGCTGGGGATATCGTCGCCCTCCTTGAAATACTCCGTGTAGGTGGGGCACCCTTCGACCGGCTTCAGGTACGAGACGCGGCACAGTTCGCGCGCCTCGAGACCGTCCGGCACCGGAAACGGCGCCGGCGGGAGCCGCTGCTGCACGCGGCGCATGAAGTCGCCCCAGATCGGCAGCGCCACCCGCGCACCGGTGCCGCCGGCGATGATTCGCTCCGGCTGATCGAAGCCCACCCAGACGCCGACGACGACCGACGAATTGAAGCCGACGAACCAGGCGTCGTGGTAGTCGTTGGTCGTGCCGGTCTTGCCGCCGATCGGACCGCGCACGCCGTACGCACGCACGCCTGCCCCGGTCCCCATCGACACCACGTCTTCCAGCATCGTCACCATCTGAAACGCGATCTGCGGAGAGAGCACCTGGTCGCGGGCCGTGTCGACGCTGTGGACGACATCGCCATCGGCGTTCTCGACGGAAATCAGTGAGCGCGGGCTGACGTGGTACCCGAGCGACGGAAAGACCGCGTATGCCGCGGTGAGGTCGAGCGGCGAGACCGTCCCGCTGCCGAGCGCCAGCGACGGGACGTCAGGCTGATCCCGTACGCCGAGATCGCCGGCGAGACGAATCACCGGCTTGGTCCCCACCTTCTGCTCGAGCAACACGGCCGCCGCGTTGTTCGATTCCAGCAGCGCCTGCCGCAACGTCAGCGTGTCTTCGCTGCTGGCTTTCTCGGCGCCCGGAATCCACACGCCCTCGGGGGCGGCAATCGCGACCTGCTTGAGCCCGTCGATGGTCGAGACCGGCGACATGCCGTGTTCGAGCGCAACCGAGTACACGAACGGCTTGAAGGCCGAGCCCGGCTGGCGGCGGCTCTTCACGGCGCGGTTGTACGGAGTGACGGCGAAGTCTGCCCCGCCGACCATCGCCAGCACGTTGCCGGTTTTGGGATCGAGCGCCACGAGCGCCGCCTGCAGGTGCGGCTGTCCGACGCGGCGGAGGCCGTCCTTCACCGCTGCCTCGGCGGCGTCCTGGATTTCCGGAATGAACGATGTGTGAACTTTCCAGTCCGGAGGATTGTCGCCACCGTAAATGTCGCGGAACTGCTGGCGGAGGTACTCCTTCGCGTAACCGCCGCGCGCGCTGGAGACGGATGGCTGTTCGTAGATGTGGATGTTCTGGCCGCGGGCCTGCTGCTCCTGCGCGGAGGTGATCTTCTCTTCCTCGCGCATGCGCTGCAGCACCACGAATTCGCGCTGTCGTGCCGCCTCGGGATGGTTCCACGGCGAGTAGCCGCCGGGATTGCGAATCATGCCCGCGATCAGCGCCGCCTCGCTCAGCGAGAGCTGCGACGCCGGCTTGTGCAGGAGTTTTTCCGACATCGTCTCGACGCCGTAGATGCCGCCGCCCATGAAGACGCGGTTCATGTAGAGCGTGACGATTTCCTTCTTGGAGAGAAATACCTCGAGCATCACCGCCAGGGCGGCTTCCTTCAGCTTGCGCGCCGGCGTCTTCGCGTTGGACAGGAACAGCGTGCGGGCGAGCTGCTGCGTGATCGTGCTGCCGCCCTCCATCGACTGGCCGCGGACGTCATGCCAGAGCGCGCGCGTGGTTCCGATGGGATCGATGCCCGGATGGTAGTAATAGCGGTGATCCTCGATGGCGATCACCGCGTCCTTGAAGTACGGCGAGATCTGCTCGAACTTGACGTCGCGGCGCTGCTCGTCGAGCCGGAACCACGGACGGTTGAGCGCGTCGTAGAAGACCGTGTCGCCGACGCCGCGATTGAGCTGGTAGATCGCCCAGGCGTGGCGCACGGTCCAGGCACCGGTGACCGCGGCGAGTACGACGACGAGCGACGCGACGATAAGGAAGAGCCACTGCCGTCCGCGCAGTACCTTCAGGAGTCTCCAAAGCACGAATTGATTATCGCAGTTGGTGCGAGACGAGGGTGCGAGACGGAGGTGCGAGACGGGGGTGCGAGACGAGGGTGCAAGTGCGGTGCTACCCTACCGCCGATGAGACGGACGGCGATCGCGGTGCTGGCGCTGGTGATCGGCTCGACCGCGAATTTCGGTGCGCGGCAAGCCGGAGAGAACCACGAACGCGACTTTCTCACGCGCATCCGGCGGCTCACGATCGATGGCCGGCGGGCCGGCGAAGGTTACTGGTCGCCCGACGGCCGGAAGCTCGTGTTTCAGAGCGAGCGCGAGCCAGGCAATCCCTTCTATCAGATCTACCTGATGGATCTGACGACCGGCGACAGCAGCCGCGTCTCGACCGGCGGCGGGAAGACGACCTGCTCGTTCATCAACCCGGACACGGGCGACATCCTGTTCGCGTCGACGCATCACGATCCGAGCTCGAAGCGGCAGCAGGACGAAGAGCTGGCGTTCCGTGCGTCCGGCAAGGAGCGGCGCTACTCGTGGGACTACGACCCGGAGTTCGAGCTCTATCTGAAGTCGGCGAAGACCGGCACGCTGAAGCGGCTGACCAACAAGCGTGGCTATGACGCGGAGGGCAGCTTCTCTCCCGATGGCCGCTGGATCGTGTTCACCTCCACGCGCCAGGCCTACGAACGTCAGCTCACGGCACAGGAACAGAAGCAGCTCGAGATGGACCCGAGCTACTTTGCCGAGATCTACATCATGCCGGCGGATGCGGACGGGAGCGGCCCGACACGGCTGACGAACGCGCCTGGTTATGACGGCGGACCGTTCTTCTCGCCCGACGGCAAGCGGATTATCTGGCGGCGCTTCACCGAGGATGGCCTGCTCGCCGACATCTACACGATGAACCTGGATGGCAGCGGCGTGAAGCGCCTCACCGACTTCGGGGCCATGAGCTGGGCACCGTACATTCACCCGTCCGGTCAGTACGTGATCTTCGCGTCCAACAAGCTCGGATTCGATAACTTCGAGCTGTATATGGTGGACATCGACGGCGCGAAGGAGCCCGTGCGCGTGACGTACTCGGACGGGTTCGACGGCCTGCCCGTGCCCTCGCCGGACGGCAGGCAACTGGCCTGGACGTCGAATCGCAATGGCGCGAACCCCGGGCAGATCTTTCTTGCGCAATGGAATCACGAGGCGGCAGTTGCGGCGCTTCGCAGCGCTCCGCCGAGGAAGCAGAAATGAAAGGCGCACCTCGCTACGCGATCGTCCTGGCCCTGGCACTCACAGTCGCGCCGCTCGTCGGCCAGACCACGACTTCGAGAACGCGGTCGTACGTCGAGACGCTCGCCTCGGCTCGCTTCGACGGCCGCGAAGCCGGGACCGAGGGTGAACGCCTCGCCGGCGATTACATCGCCGCCCAGTTCACGCGGGCGGGATTGAAAACCGCCGGCGATCTGAAGGACTACTTTCAACCATTCGAGTTCACGGCCGGATCACGTGATGGCGGATCGCGGATCACCGTGGCCGCCTACGCGAACGATCGGGCAGGCCGGTCCTCGACGGTTGATGCGACGAACGAGGATGCGGCCGGAAAAGCCTCCTCGATTCGCGCACTCTCCTTTTCCGACGACGGTGAAGTCCGGGCCGAAGCGGTGTTCGCCGGTTACGGCATCGTCGTGCCCGAGTCGCAGAACTTCGGCTACGACAGCTACGCCGGCCTCGACGTGAAGGACAAGGTGGTGGTTGTGTTCCGGTACTTTCCCGAGGATGCGGACAAGGATACGAAGGCCATCCTGGCGCGCTATTCCGACCTCCGCTACAAAGCCCAGGCGGCACGGCAGCGCGGCGCAAAGGGGCTGCTCGTCGTCACCGGCCCTCGCTCGCCCAACGCGGGGGAATTGATCCCGATGACGTTCGATACCGCGATTGCCGGATCCGGTCTGCCGGCGGCGAGCATCACAGCCGCGGTCGCGGAGGTACTGTTCCGGACAACCGGCAAGCGTCTCATCGACATCCAGCAGCAGTTCGATTCCGGCAATCCGCACGTCACCGGCTTTGCGCTGCCGAATACGCACGTGGTGCTCAGAACCTCGGTGACGCGCGTCAAGAAGACCGCGCGCAATGTGATCGGCGTTCTGCCGCAGACCGGTCGTGGTGGACCGGACAAACCGTGGGTCATCATCGGTGCCCATTACGACCACCTCGGTCACGGCGAGGGCGGCCAGTCGCTGGCGTCCAGAGAAGACGCCGGCAAACCGCACCTCGGCGCCGACGACAACGCGTCGGGCTCCGCGGTCGTCCTTGCGCTCGCGGAAGCGCTGTCGAAGGTTCCGAATCGCAGCCGCAACATCATGTTTGCACTCTGGTCCGGGGAGGAACTCGGTCTCGTCGGCTCCGACGCGTTCGCGAAGAAGCCGCCCATCGCGCTCGATCAGGTGGACGCGTACATCAACTTCGACATGGTCGGGCGGATGGTGGACAACAAGCTGACGGCGCAGGCTACGGGGACCAGCACGGCGTGGCCGTCGATCCTCGAGCGAGCGAATGTCGCCGCCGGCTTCGATCTGAATCTGCAGGAGGATCCCTACCAGCCGACCGACGTCGCGACGTTCAACCAGGAATCGATCCCCAGCCTGACGTTCACGACCGGCGCGCACGTCGACTATCACAAGCCATCCGACACGCCGGACAAGATCGACTACGCGGATCTCGACCGCGTCGTCGACTTCTCCGCCGCGATCGTGCGGCGGCTGATGGACACCGAGCCGCTGGCGTTCGTCAAGGTGCAGGAGTCGCAACAGAGCGCCAGCCGCACGGGCCTGCGCATCTTCACCGGGACCGTCCCCGATTACACGTCGAACGCCAAGGGGTTGCTGTTGAGCGGCGTGGTTGGCGGTGGGCCGGCCGAAGCGGCGGGATTGCAGAAGGGCGACATCATCATCGAGATCGCCGGCCAGTCGATCGCGAACATCTACGACTACACCTATGCCCTGGAGCTACTGAAGGTCGGTGAGCCGGTGAAGGTCGTCTACATGCGCGGCAACGAGCGGCGCGAAGTGCAGCTCACGCCGACCGCGCGGAAATAGCCGGCCGGCTCACACGAGTTCGAGGGCCGACCGCGCGGAAATAGCATCATCGTCCCAGCGTACCTGTAGGGCGCATCTTGCCTTATTAGATGCGCCGCGTCGGCCGGTCTACAAAGCAAGACCGGCCCTACGGGCCTTGTTGCTGACGTCCGTCGGTCCGGCCACTCCCGGTTCGCGCCGGAACGCTGGTCCGTTCTAATCCGCTCGGCATCTTTGGGAGGCGTGGGCCAGGCGCTGGCGCAGACTGCTATTCCTTTTGCTCCTCGGCCAGCACCTTCTCGACCTTTTCCTGCAGCGGGTCCGCCGTCTCGACCGGGCCCTGCACCTTTGCGTAGATGAACGCGATCGTGAAGATCGCGACGATCAGCGAGATGGAGAACACCTGCGGGATCTCGGGCCCGATGTGCCAGGCCGCGTGCAGATAATCCTCTCCCAGCTTGAGGCCGACCCACGCGATGATGATGAACGCGCCGTCCACGAGTGCGGGATAACGTTGCACGAGCGCCAGCAACTGTCCGACGACCACGCGCATGGCGACGATGCCGAGGATGCCGCCGGTGATTACCACCCAGGTCTTGGGTGACATCGCCACGGCGACGAGGATCGAGTCGATCGAGAACGCCAGGTTGACGAGTTCCACCCGTACGACCGTCGCCCAGAAAGCGCTCATGCCGAGCCAGGGTTTGGCCTTCCGCGGTTGCCGCCGATCCTCACCCTCGTGACCGCGGAAATGGCTGTAGGTGAGATATAGCAGGTACAGCCCGCCGACCAGCTTCACCCACGACACGCGGATCAGATAGACGGCGAGCAGGGTGGCGATGATCCGGAAGACAGTTCCGCCAATGAGACCATAGCTAAGCGCGGGCTTGTGCTGTTTCCTGGGAAGCCCGAGGACCATGATCGCCATGACCAGCGCGTTGTCCGCGCTGAGCAGGCCTTCGAGCGCCACCAGCAGGCCGATGGTGACGAAGTCGCTCGCCTGAATGTGCAACGTCTCTCGATCCTACTCCGGCCTCCCGTCCAGTTCTTCCTTCACATCGCCGTCGAGCGCGTCCGTACGCCCACGCGGTCCCTGCAACTTCGACCAGGCGAGTGAAATCGCAAAGATGACGACGATGAGGCCGAGCGACAGCGTCTTCGGGATTTCGAAATGGACGTATCCGGCGGCGTGCAGGTATTCCAGCAGGAGCTTGATGCCGACCCACGCGATGATCACGAAGGCGCCGTCCACCAGCGGCGGATAGCGGTTGACCAGCGACAACAGTTGTCCGATCACCAGCCGCATGGCGATCACGCCGAGAATGCCGCCGGTGATGATCACCCAGAGCTTGTTGGACATCGCGACGGCGACGAGGATCGAGTCGATCGCGAAGACGATGTCCGTCAACTCCACTCGGGTCACCGTCGCCCAGAACGGTGACAGGCCGAGCCACGATGTCGCCTGC
>Ga0310810_10006346_pt1 | contig 13344 bp, 15 predicted proteins | sample NCmetagenome_FD_207641 | JGI IMG/M metagenome (GOLD analysis project Ga0310810, IMG submission 207641) | Soil microbial communities from experimental microcosm in Duke University, North Carolina, United States - NC | ecosystem: Engineered > Artificial ecosystem > Soil microcosm > Unclassified ... | reverse complement strand
GCACGAAGAGTGCGTTGATCACCGCCTTCTTGACGTCGAGCGATGCGTCCGTCGCATAGATACCGGTCAGCGCGTCCGTCGTCCCGGCGCGTTTCATCAGCCCGAGGTTGCGGATCGCGGTCTTCCTCAGCTCCGGATCCTTTTCGTTCTTCGCCAGGTCGATCAGCTTGTCGCCGTCGCCGCCGACGAACATCGACTGGAGGATCGATTTCTTGATCTCGACGCTGCTCTCGCTCTGGTACAGCTGGGCGAGCTCGCCGCTGGCGTGCATCACGCCGAGCTGCCGGATCGCCTCGGCGCGCAGGCTCGCGTCCGTTTCACTCTTGGCGGCGGCGAACAGGCGGTCCTTGTCGCCCGCGGTCATGAAGCTGCGCAGGATCGATCGCTTCACGGCGGAGTCGTTCGACGTCCTGTAGACATCGGCGAGGATTTGCCGGTTGTCCTGGCCGCCCATGATGCCGATGTAGCGGATCGCGCGCAGCTGGAGGTCGGGATTGGCGTTGCCCTTGGCGACGCCGGCGATGATCTCCCGCGCCCGCGCCGAGTGGCTCTGGCTCAGCACGAACAACGCGCGGTCCTTCACCTTCGGCGAGTTGGCGCCCGTCAGCATTTTTTCGATCACCGGCAGCGCCTGCTCGGGGTCGCTCTGCATGATCCCCCGCAGCGCCATCAGCTTCAGCTCCTCATCGTCCTGCGACGCGGGGGAGACGGCCTGGCCTGACGCCTGCCGCACCTCGACTTCGAGCGCCTTGGCGTCGCGGATCCAGCGGCTGTCGCCGAACTGCTTGTACAGCTCCGCCAGCGTGGTGAGCGCGTCGGCGCGCTGGCCAAGCTTCGAGAGGCTGTAGGCCTTCCAGTAGATCGCGGCGTCGGTCCGGTTGCTCTTGAGGCCGATCAGCCGATCGAGATCGGCGACGGCGCGATCGAACTTGCCCTGCTCGATCAAGTCGCGGGCGCGGTCGTAGAGGTCGTCGGCGCGATCGTCAGTGAACCCGCTCCACCCGGCGATGGCCGGAAACGCCGGAATTGCCGGCATCGCGGGAATCGCGGGCATGGCCGGGATCGTTGGCATCGCGGGGATCGTCGGCATGACGAACATCCGCGGTGCCGGCGGCGGCGAGGGTTGTGCGCCCGCCGGCACGGCCAGGGCCGCGACGAACAGCGAAGAAACAATTGTCAGTGTGGTATCCATAGTCGTTCAGCTCGTGATTCGTGTTGATGTTGACACTCGCGGGGTCGAACGATCCCGCGCGCCTTCGCGCTGCCGGAGCTCGTCGCTCATCACCCGCACCTTGAAGAGCAGCGACGCCGCGTCGATGCGGCGCCGAATCTGCTCGAGATCCGCCGCGCTGATGCGCGACGGGCTATGCACGATTTCGATCAGGCTGCGCTCGAGCTCGTCGAGGATGCTCGCAACCGAGTCTTCTCCGGCGGCGATGGCGTCCTGCCGATACAGCCGGCTGGCGTCGAGCAGGTCGTCCGCCCAGCGCTGCTCGGTCGAGATGTCGCCGCGCGGGGCGTTCATGATGTCGGTGAGCACTCGATCGGTTCGATCGAGGTGGTCCGCCACCGAGGTGAGCAGGATGCGGTTCTCGGGGTGCTCGAGGTTCTCAGGGTTCGCAGGGTGCTCAGGGTTCGCGGGATTCGCAGAGTTCGTCGCGGTCGTAGCGACTGGCGTTGCCGCTCGCTGCCAGGCGCGTCCTCCAACGAAGGCTCCGATCATCAGAAGCGCCGCGGCCGCCGCCAGCCCGAACCCCGAGAACTCCCCGAACCCCCAGAACCTTGCGAACCCCGAGAACCTCGAAAACCCTGGTTCGGGCAACTTGTGCCGAATGCGCTGCCAGACTTCGAGCCCGTACTGATCGCCGCGCTCGGGTACCTCGGGCGCGGCGACCATCGCGAGCGTGCCCGCAATCTCGCGATAGGTGGCCGCGCATGGCGCGCACGACTCGAGGTGTCTCTCGATGTCGTGACGCCGGCGGCCTTCGCCGTAGTAGTAGAGGGTCAGATCGTCGTCGGTGAAATGCTGTGTCACGATTCCTGGCTCCGCAGCGGCGCCAGCGCGGCGCGCAGCTTCTTCACGGCGCGAAACACACTGTGCTTCGCCGCACTCGTGCCCAACCCGAGCGTTGCGCTGATCTCGTCGATCGATCGTCCTTCGTAGTGCCGCAGCGTGAACGCCGCGCGCTCCAGCGGGCTCAGCTCCCGCAGCGCGTCCTGGACCCGCCGCTCGATCTCAGCGCTCTGCGCCATCCGCTCCGGCCCCGGCACGTCTGCCGCCGGCAGGTCGACGGCGCCTTCGTCGAGGCTGTCGCCGCGCACCTGGTCGTGCCGCGCCTGCTTCGACCGCATCAGATCCACCGAGCAGTTGGAGACGATGCGATAGAGCCACGTGCCGAAGTTAGCCCGCGACTCGAACCGTCCCAGCTGGCGATAGGCCCGTAAAAAGCTTTCCTGCACCACATCCTCGGCATCCTGCTCATTCCCGGTCATCCGAAACGCGAGCCGGAAGACACTCCGGCTATGCTGCTCGACGAGAGCGCGAAATGCCTCGCTGTCGCCCTGGCGAGCACGGTCCAGGACGGCTGCTGCCTCTGTCGCGTCCATCTGCTTAGGTTAGACGGGACAGCGGGTTACGGGTTAGGGGGGCGGGAAGGGCCGAGTGCTTAGGGCTGAGGGCGTAAGATTGGCGCGGAGGCCACGGATGAAGGCGGAAATCGATGAATTGATTGGGAAATTCGAGGCGCAGCGCCTGTCGCGGCGGGAACTCGTAGCGGCCTTGGCCGGGCTTGTCGTGTCCGCGGCGGGACCGGCCGCAGCTCAGGAAGGCGTCGTGACGAAGGTCGCGCAGGGGCGCACTATCAACCACGTTTCGGTCGCCGTCACCGACGTCGAGAAGTCCGCCGCCTTCTACAAGGCGTTGCTCGGGCTCAAAGAAGTCAGCCGGCCAGGCAACGGCGGCATCAACCTGGGACTGGGCGACGGTTTTCTCGGTCTCTACAGGCTGCCGAACCCGGGAACCGTCAACCACTTCTGCATCGGCGTCGACGACTTCGATCCGGACAAGATGGCCGATCGCCTCAAGCAGCAGGGGATTCAGGCGACCGTCGATCGCAATCCCGCCAACCGGACCAGCGGCGGCGATCAGCTGTACTTCACCGATCCCGACAAGACGCGGGTGCAGCTCGGGCCGAACGGCTACCAGGGATAGCAGTTGAGACTTGTCAGTGAGCTTCCGTGATCGTCGTGATCATCGACCGCCGCAGTTGACGACGGTGATGCCGCAGCCGGGTGTTGGCTTTCAGCAGCTTGTAGGGCCGCCGCGCGCCGACCCGGCGTCCCGTCAGCACGAGGGTCTTGGACACGTGCGCCTCGATCGTGGGCAGCGCGCCGAGGATGACGTCGCCGACCACCTGCAGGCTGCGCGCGCTGACGGCGTCGATCGTGTCCTTCGCCGTGTGCCATGCCTCGTAATCGAGATCGATGATGTCGACGGAAGGGATGCCCGCCGCCAGGAACGGCAGGTGATCGTCTTCGATCCGCGTCGAATCGGCGATGAAGTAATCATCGAGGTTGTGCCGCTTCGCGGTTTCCCAGATGACGTTGGTCAGCCACGGCGTCGAATTCGTGTCGCGACGGATCACGAGGTCGCGGTCGCCGATCATGTCGACCAGCAGCAGCGCCTTGAGGGTGGCCAGCGATCCATCGTGCCTGGCCAGCTCCACGTAGTGCCGGCTGCCGTAGGTGTTGTCGGTGCCGCTCCATTCGGGGAGCCGGGCTTCCTCGCCGTCGAGGAATAGCAGTTCGATCGTCATCGGGTTCTTGCGCGCCTTCAGCACGCGCGCGAGCTCGATCAGGAACGCCGCGCTCGATCCGCCGTCGTTGGCGCCGACGAAACGGAACTGACGATAGAGCTTGGTGTCGTAGTGCCCCGCGATCACGATCCGCTCCTTGCGCACGCCGGGGATCGTGACGACGAGGTTGACCATGTGCACCTTGTCGAGCGGCGTCTGGTCGTCCCAGACCTGCTCGGCCGCGATCAGCCCGTTGGCCGCGAGCTGCTGCTTGATGTAGGTACGGGTTTGTTCGATCGCGGGTGAACCGGAAGGGTGCGGACCGATCGCCACCAGCTGGCGCAGATGCTCCCAGGCCCGCCCCGCGTCGAATTTCGCCACGGGCACCAGGCTCTGGAGTCCGAGCGCCAGAACTACGAGCGCCTTCGCCATCGCCGCATTCTACGCCCGTTTCTCTCTCGGCACGTAGTCTCTTTGCATCGGGCCGGTGTAGATCTGCCTCGGCCGCGCGATCTTCTGCTCGGGGTCGAGCAGCATCTCTTCCCACTGCGCGATCCATCCGGCGGTGCGCGGGATGGCGAACAGCACCGGAAACATCGAGACCGGGAACCCCATCGCCTGATAGATAAGGCCGGAGTAAAAGTCGACGTTGGGGTACAGCTTGCGCGTGATGAAGTAGTCGTCCTGCAGCGCGATGCGTTCCAGTTCGAGCGCAATCTCGAGCAGCGGATTCTTGCCGGTCACCGTGAAGACGATATCGGCGATCCGTTTGATGACCTTGGCGCGTGGATCGTACGACTTGTAGACGCGGTGGCCGAACCCCATCAGCCGGTTGCCGGCCTCGCCCGACTTCACCTTCTTGATGAACTCGGGCACTTTGCCGACCGATCCGATTTCGTGCAGCATCCGCAGCACCGCCTCGTTGGCGCCGCCGTGCAGCGGCCCGTACAGGGCGCCGGCCGCGCCGGCGATCGAGGAGTACGGATCCGCGTGCGAACTGCCGATCGTCCGCATCGTCGTCGTCGAGCAATTCTGCTCGTGGTCGGCGTGGAGAATGAAGAGGACGTCGAGCGCGCGCGCGAGCACGGGGTTCGGCTGGTACTTCAGCTCGGTCATCTTGAACAGCATGTTCAGGAAGTTGCCGGTGAAGCTCAGGTCGTTGTCGGGATAGACGTACGGCCGGCCGATGCTGTGGCGAAACGCCCACGCGGCAATGCTCGGCACCTTGGCGATCGCCCGGTGCGTCTGCTTCAGCCGCGAGTCCTTGTTGAAGATGTCCTTCGCGTCCGGGTAGAAGCCCGACATCGCACCGACGATGCTCAGGAAGATCGCCATCGGGTGCGCGTCGTACTGAAACCCTTCCATCAGCTTCTTGATGTTCTCGTGAAGCATCGTGTGGAGGGTGATCTCGTGCGTCCAGTTCTGCTGCTGCGCCGCGGTGGGCAATTCGCCGAACAGAATCAAGTACGCGGTCTCGAGGAAATTGCTCTCTTCCGCCAGCTGCTCGATGGGGTAGCCGCGATAGAGCAGGATCCCCTTGTCGCCGTCGATGTAGGTGATCGCGCTGCGGCAGTTCGCCGTGTTCATGAACGCCGGGTCGTACGTCATCAGGCCGAAGTCGTCCGGTTTCTCCTTGATCTGGCGGAGATCCATCGCCCGGATCGTGCCGTCCTGAATCGGCAGCTCGTACTTCTTACCCGTGCGGTTGTCGACGATTGAAATGGTGTCGGCCATAGGTCTCGGACTGCTGATGGCAAATTGCAGATTGCGAATTCAGGCGTCGGGTTCAGTCGTATCGTCTTCCGCGTCGTCAACGGGCTCCGCGGGAATGCGATACGCGCCGTCGGCCCAGCGGGCCAGATCCTGCAGCTTGCACCGCTCGCTGCAGAACGGCCGCCAGGCGTCGACCACGGCGTGGCGCCGGCAGAAGACGCAGAGCGGCTGCGACATGCGGCTATTTTACACACTCGAGGTGCGGGGTGCGGGGTGCGGGGTGCGAGGTGCGGGACGCGAGGGTGCGGTCAGCCGCCTTCGGCGGCGTGGTGCCGGACGTCCTTGGCGAGCACCATGAAGATCACATCCTCGGCGACGTTGGTCGCGTGGTCGCCGATCCGCTCGAGGTGACGCGAGACCAGGATCAGATCGAGGGCCGGCTCGATCGTCGCCGGATCCTGGAGCATGTAGGTCAGGAGCTCCCTGAAAATCTGCGTCTTCAGCGCGTCGAGGGCGTCGTCTTCGTTGAGGACGTGCTGCGCCAGCTCGGTATCGCGGCGGACGAAGGCGTCGAGCGCGTCCCGGAGCATGCGCTGGGCGATCGAGGCCATGCGCGGAATGTCGATCAGCTTCTTGACCGGCGCGTGCCCCACGTAGCGCTGCGCCGCCTCGGCGATATTGATGGCGAGATCGCCGACCCGCTCGAGATCGGTGTTGATCTTCACGGCGGCGACGATCGCCCGCAAGTCGACGGCCATCGGCTGGTGCAGCGCGAGCAGCTTGAAGCAGCGGTTGTCGACCTCGATATGGAGCGCGTTGAGCGGACCGTCGCCTGACAGGACGCGGGCGATCAGATCGCGGTCGCGGTCGACGAGCCCCTTGACCGCCAGCCGCACCGCTTCCTCGGCGAGCCCGCCCATTTCGAGGAGGCGCGCCTTGAGATGTTCGAGCTCGTCCTGGAAGTGCCGAACCCGCTGTTCGGACGAAGACATCAGCCGAACCTTCCCGTCACGTAATCTTCGGTCAGCTTCTCCGAAGGCGCCGTGAACATCTTGTCGGTGCGGCCACACTCGACCAGCTTGCCGAGCCAGAAAAACGCGGTGACGTCGGACACGCGCGCGGCCTGCTGCATGTTGTGCGTCACGATGACGATCGTGTAGCGGGTCTTGAGCTCGTAAATGAGCTCTTCGATGCGCTGGGTGGCGATCGGGTCCAGCGCCGACGCCGGTTCGTCCATCAGGAGAATCTCGGGCTCCACGGCGAGCGCGCGCGCGATGCACAGGCGCTGCTGCTGGCCGCCAGAGAGCGCCAGCGCCGACGTGTGCAGGCGATCCTTCACTTCTTCCCAGAGCGCCGCGGCTTTCAGGCTCGACTCGACGCGCCCGCCCAGCTCCTCGCGCGACTTCGTCAGCCGGTTGATCCGCAGGCCGTAGGCGACGTTGTCGAAGATCGATTTGGGAAACGGATTGGATCGCTGAAACACCATCCCGACGCGGCGCCGGAGATCGACGACGTCGACTGCCGACGCGTAGATGTCGTGACCGTCGATGGTGACCGCGCCCTCGACGCGCGAGCCCGGCACGATGTCGTTCATGCGGTTCAGCGTGCGAAGGAAGGTCGACTTGCCGCACCCGGACGGTCCGATCAGGGCGGTCACTTCGTTCGGACGGATCTGGACCGAGATCTGCTCAAGCACTCGGCGCGGGCCGTAGTAGAAGTCGAGCCCGGCGACATCGATCTTGGCCGCTGCCTCGACCGCAGGTTCTCGCGGCGTTGCGGGCGCCTTTTGTGACTGGGGGCTGGGCGGAGCCGACGTCATCACCGCAGACAAGATACTCAACGAGACGGTCCGTAACATTTCCTCCGGGTTAAATTGACTTGCGAATATATGTAAGTATATATTGACCGTTAGTGGTTACTTACCAACACGCCAGGCAACTTGATGCGCTGGGCGATCCGACCCGGCGAGCGATTCTCGAGCGCCTGATGAATGGCCCTCAGCCAGTCGGCGAACTCGCCCGCGATTTCCCGGTCAGCCGGCCCGCCATCTCGCAGCATCTCCGGATTCTGAAAGACGCGCACCTCGTCGTCGATCGGGCCCAGGGAAACCGCCGCCTCTATGAGCTCAATCCTGCCGGCGTCGACGCGCTGAGGAACTACTTCGATCGGTTCTGGGATCGCGCGCTCGTCGCGTACAAGCGCGCCGCCGAGGCCCGCCCTACCCAACACGACTGACAGGAGGAGAGATGACGAGCGTCGCCGACACGTCCGTGAAAAAGAGCATCGTCGTGAAAACCAGCGTGGAGCGGGCATTCGAAGTCTTCACGACCGGCTTCGATGGCTGGTGGCCTCGCAGCCATCACATCGGGAAGTCGCCGATGAAGACCGCTATCATCGAAACCCGTCGGGGTGGCCGCTGTTACACGACGCAGGAGGACGGGACCGATTGCGACTGGGGTCACATCCTCGAATGGGACCCGCCGCACCGCTTGCTCATCGCGTGGCAGATCACGCACGAATGGGGCTATCAGCCTGACTTGGCCAAGTCAAGCGAGGTCGAGATTCGCTTCTCGCCCGAGCCTGGCGGCGGCACGCGCGTCGATCTCGAGCATCGACATTTCGAACGGATGGGTCCAGAAGGCGACACGATGCGTATCGGCGTGGGCGGGCCGGGCGGATGGCCGAGCCTGTTGGAAGGGTTCAAGGCATGGGTGGAAAAGAACTAGCAAGTACGAAGTACGAGGTCTGAAGTACGAGCGACATTCGTACTTCGAACTTCGTACTTCGTACTTCGTACTTCATACTTTCACGGCCGGCTCCACTGATTTCTCCGCCGGCTCGAGGAACGCGGCAACCTGTCGCCGCAACTCGTCCTGAATCCGATCGATCGGCCGGCGGGCATCGAGCGTGCGGAACTGGAATTCGTCGCCCATCGACGCGTACTCCTTGAGCAGCTTCTGTTGATACGCGCGGAAGCTGTCGTAGATGTCGTCGCCGTGTTTCAAATCCATCCCTGATTCCCAGAAATCCATTCCGCGGGATTCGAGGACGCGGCCAATGAGCGTCTTCACGTCGATGTTCAGGTAAAACACCATGTGCGGCGCGATCGCGAATCCGTATAAATTGCGCAGCCACTGCCGATCGACGCCGCGCACGCCGGCGCGGGCGAGCGCCGTGAAGATATAACGGTCCGACAGGACGACGAAACCGGCCTTGAGTGCCGGAATGATTTCCTTTTCCAGGCGGTCGGCGAAGTCGGTCGCATACAAGAGAACGAACGTCAGTTTGTTGAGGGTGTTGCTGGACTTCGCCAGCTCGATCGTCGGCTGCATCAGTTCGGATCGCGTCCATCCCGTTTCGATGACGCCATAGCCCTTGATTTCGAGCCATTCGCGCAGCAGCTGAATCTGCGTGCTGCGGCCGACGCCATCGGTTCCCTCGACGGCGATCAGCTTGCCGGGATAGGAATCGAGCGGCAGATACGGGATGCCTTGCCCGTAGTAACGGCCGGTGTGTCCGTTGCCGTTCGCGCCCTCGTTCGGCGCGTCAGACGAGCTCGTCATCGGTCATCTCCACGTGATTCAGGTTCAAGTGCTGCGTGATCACGCTGCGCACCAGCCGCTGCTGCTCGGTGATGCTCCCGCGCGCGTCGACGACTTCCATGCCGAACTCCTGCACCAGCTCATCGTACTCGTCGAGTACCTTGCCCTGGAAGAGGCGAAAGCTCTCGAGCGGGTTGGCGCTCCAGCCCAGATCCATCCCGGCCTCGTAGAATTTCAACTTGATGCGGCGGGCCATCAACCGGTCGACCGACACGTCGATCGGCACGCGAAAGTACAGCGCGAGATCCGGACGGACGGCGAAGCTGTAGAGCTCGCGAACCCACTGCCGATCGACGCCCCGCGTCGCGTCGCGCGCGAAGGCGGTGTAGGCGTAGCGGTCCGCCAGGACGATCATGCCCGCCTTGAGCGGCGGGATGATCTTGTAGAGCAGGCGGTCAGCGAAGTCCGTGGCGTGCAGCAGGCTGAACGTCATCGGGGTGAGCGCGTTTTTCTTTTTGCCCGTCTTGGTCGCCGCTTTGACCAGCGCGGACGAGTTCCATTCGGTGACGAACACGCGGTGGCCCGCGGCGCTCAGCCACTTCGCCAGCAGCCCGAGTTGCGTCGTCTTGCCCGAGCCGTCGATGCCCTCGACCACGAACAGCTTGCCCGGGTACTCGTGTGGTTGCGTCAGGTTGTTCAGCATATGCGTGGCCGCTGACCTCAATGCGGAGCGGCTTTCCCGTCAATCGTTCGAATGGCGCGCCGTGGCGCGCGGCGGCCCAGAGCTCCAGCTCCGCGTCGCCGGTGGTGCGCAGCTGCAGCAGGTCGTCGTGCCCCCGGTCGTGGAGCTCGAGACCGCTGATCGTCTGCGCGTGGCTGCGATCGAGGCTTTCCGCCAGCCGCAGGATGGCGGCGAGCGTTCGCACCGTGCGCCGGGTGCGCCGCCGGAGATCGGCAAAGCCGTCGTGTTTCCGTTTCGGCGTTCCCTGCCGGTGATAGCGGGCGACCAGGGCGATCGCTTCGATCTCGTCCGGCTCGAAGCCGCGGAGATCGCCGTTCTTCACGAGATAGTAGGAGTGCTTGTGGTGTCCTTCGTAGCTGATCAGCACGCCGATGTCGTGGAGGATGGCGGCGTACTCCAGCCATTCGCGCTCCCGATCGGTCAGGCCGTGGATGGCGCGCGTCTGATCGAAGAGGCCGATGGCGAGACGCGCGACGTGATGCGAGTGCTCCGGCCAGTAGTGGCAGCGTTCCGCCAGCTCGAAGACGCTGCGACGGCGGACGTCGGGGAAGCGATCGGCCTGGGCGATTTCCTTGCGGTGGCGCGAGATGTAGTCCAGCACCAGTCCTTCGCGCAGCGACAGGTCGCAGAGCGTGATCTCGTCGGCGCCCAGGCGCCGGAGAATCTCGTCGACCAGAATCGCGCCGGCGACCGCCAAATCGGCGCGGCGCGGCTCGAGTCCCGGCACGCGCAGACGCTTCTCGAGATCGAGCGCCACCAGATCCTTGCGCACGCGGCGGATCTGCTTCGCGGTGAAACGCCGGTTGCGCAGCGGCGCGCCCGGCGCCAGTCCTTCGGCCGCCGACGCCACCGCTCCGAGACTGAGGATCGTTCCCGACGTGCCGATCACGCGCTCGAACCCGAGGCGGGCGATCTGGTGCAGGTACTTGCCGATCTCGGCGTCGATGAAGCGTACGAGCTTCCGCTGGTCGCGGGGCTCCAACGGATCGGTCTTGACGAAACGCTCGGTCAGCCGGATGACGCCGAGCTTGAAGCTCCGCCCGAGCTCAATGGCGGATCCCACGCCTCGCGTGACCTCGACGCTGCCGCCGCCGATGTCGATGACGACGGCGACGTCGCCCGGCACGCTGACGCCGTACACCGCCGCCAGGTGAATGAGGCGGGCTTCTTCGGTGCCCGAGATCACTCGGGGGCGTATGCCCGTCTGTTGCGTGATCGACTGGAGGAATTCGCCGCCGTTCTCGGCTTCGCGAGTGGCGCTCGTGGCGACCGCGATAACCTCATCCACCTTGTGTGATTCGGCCAGCCGTCTGAACTTGGACAACACCTGGAGTGCCGCGTGCATGGCTTCAGGGGTGAGTGCGCGGCCATCGAGTCCGCCGGCGCCGAGCCGGACCATTTCCTTCTCCCGGTCGATCACCTCGAAGGACAGGTCCGGACGAACCTGTACCACAATCATGTGGATGGAGTTCGTACCAATGTCGATGGCGGCGATACGCATAATTCAGCTATCAGTTCTCAGCGATCAGCTCTCAGATGTCGGCTCTCAGTCTCGGTCTGCCAGCGGGCTCGGCGCCGAGGGCTGAAAGCCGAGAGATGAAAGCTGAAAACTTCCATGTCTACTATAATGAAGGCTGCGGCCGCCCGGTCCCCACACATCATGCCCGTTCCCACGACGCGGTCGGAATTGCTCAAGAAACGCGTCGATCAGTTCAGTCGCGTGCTCCACGCGATCGAAGAGGGGGATGTGCGGGCGCTTCACCAGGCCCGCGTCACCACCCGGCAAATGCGCGAGTTGCTGCCGATGCTCCAGCTCGACCGCAGTTCGGCGCGCAAACTCGGACGCAGGCTGCGCAAGGTCACGAGGCGTCTGGGAACCGTCCGCGAACTCGATGTGCTTCTTCTCCTGATAGACGAGTTGCATGTATCTGGCCGTCGGGGCAGCGGAGCCCTGGGGCGCGTGGGCGTTCGAGTTTCGAAGAGCCGGGACCAAGCGCGCAAGGGTCTGATGGCGCGTCTGCCGGTCACCGACTTGGGGCGCCTTGCACGCAAGCTCGACCGGATTGCCGACAGCCTGAAGGACGCCGAGCGCGCCACGTCGAAAGCCGCCGCGCGCAACTGGCGGTGGGCGGTCGACGCGCGCGTGGCGAGGCGCGCGACCCGCTTGTCCGCCGCCATGGCGGACGCCGGCGCACTCTATCTGCCCGAGCGGCTGCATTCCGTCCGTATTTCGGTGAAGAAGCTGCGCTATGCGGTGGAGCTCTCGATGGAAGCGGCGGGCCATCGCACCAGCGCCGACCTGCGGCTGCTGAAGCGCACGCAGGACGTGCTCGGACGCCTGCACGATCAGCAGATGCTGATCGAACAGGTGCGCCAGACGCAGACGTCGCTCGCGCCGCCGAATGTGACGGTGTGGCGCGACCTCGACACCGTCATCGGATCTCTCGAAGACGATTGCCGCCGGCTGCACGCGCGGTACATGGGTACACGCGCCGAGCTTCAGGCGGTGGCGGAGCGTCGCGGCACCGAACGCCACGCGCATCACGGCCGCGCGCAGGCGCGGCAGGCAGGTTAAGCGATGCCGGGACCGTACGAGCTGTATTTCATCCGCCACGGGCTCGCCGAACAACGGGGCGATGCCTGGCCTGACGACAACAAGCGGCCGCTGACCGACGAGGGCATGTCCCGCATGCGCAAGGCGGTGCGCGGGCTTGCGCGGGTCGGCGTATGTATCGACCTGGTGCTGACCAGCCCCCTCGTCCGCGCCCGGCAGACCGCCGACATCGTCGCCGGCGGCCTCACGCCGCGGCCGTCGATCGTCAACATCGACTCCCTCGCCCCGGCCGGCAGCTATGCGGCAGTCGTCAAGGACCTGGAGAAGCACGCGCGCAAGAACCACATCGCGCTGGTCGGTCACGAGCCGATGCTCGGCGAGCTCGCGGCGCGGCTGATCGGCTCGCGGCATCCGATCGAGTTCAAGAAGGGTGCTGTCTGCCGCATCGACGTGGACAACCTTCCGCCGGCCGGTCCGGGTGATCTTCAGTGGATGCTCACGCCGAAGATCATGCGCGCGCTGAAAAAATAGAGCTACGCGCGCAGCCAGTCGGCCTGCCAGCTCTTGATCCGCCCCTTGATCTCTTTGCCGGAGGCTAGCTTTCCGGCCAGCACGTCGCGCACCAGATCTGCCATCTCCGCGTCACTCGCGAAACGCAGCGCCACCAGCTGACGGTGGGTCAGCGCATCGACGCTCGGCTGCAGATCCGGCGGCAGGATCCCGCGCAGCCGCAGCCGCATCTCCAGCCGGATCACGCGGTCCTGGACGGTCAGCGCCTGAATACGCGAGAGGAATGCCGCGGTCAGCAGCGCCGCCGCAACCAGGACCTGAAACACGAAGTGGCGCGACGGGTCGAGCCACACGTGGCGCATTTCGTTGAGCAGGTTGACGAGCAGCACGGGGATCACGAAGAAATGGAACCCTGGCAAAAAGCGAGCGTGCTTCTTGTAGCTCTGAACGGCGTCGGCCATAGAATCCTCCAGCACAAACTCTACAGCC
>Ga0310810_10006344_pt1 | contig 13345 bp, 25 predicted proteins | sample NCmetagenome_FD_207641 | JGI IMG/M metagenome (GOLD analysis project Ga0310810, IMG submission 207641) | Soil microbial communities from experimental microcosm in Duke University, North Carolina, United States - NC | ecosystem: Engineered > Artificial ecosystem > Soil microcosm > Unclassified ... | reverse complement strand
CCTGCCGCATGCCGCTTTCCATGGCCTTGCGGGCGGCCGCTTCGCCGGCCCGCTGCGCGGCAAAGGGCGTGCTTTTTCGGGATCCCTTGAAGCCTTGGTTGCCGGCGCTCGCCCACACAACCGTATTGCCGCTCATGTCGGTGATGGTCACAATCGTGTTGTTGAAAGACGCCTGTACATGAGCGATCCCACTTTGAACGATCCGACGTTCCTTCTTCTTGCCCTTTTTCACGCTCATAAATGACTCCTACTGATGACGATCACGCCGTGGGGGCCGGACGAGCGGCCGGTTTCGGCTTGCTGCCGACTCCGGCGCGACGGCCCTTTCTCGTGCGTGCATTGGTTTTGGACCGCTGACCGCGAACCGGAAGGCCCTTCCGATGACGAAGTCCGCGGTACGTGCCGGTGTCGATGAGACGCTTGATGTTCATCGAGACGGTTTTCCGCAGATCGCCTTCAACCTGATAGTCCTGATCGATAATCTCGCGAATCTTGACGATCTGATCTTCGCTAAGGTCCTTTACCCGGATGGCGCCATCGATCCCGGCCTTGCCCAGGATATGCCGAGCCGCCCCCCGGCCAATCCCGAATACGTACGTCAGGCCAATGTCCGAGCGTTTCTCTCGGGGCAAATCTACTCCGGCAATACGTGCCATATTCTCCTACCTCCCCTTCGGCCTCTTAAGCGGCAACGGCTGGATGAGCCTCATTTCACCCACCCGGCCCCGCGGCGCCAAGACGCCGCCTTCCAATTGCGCGCTTGAACGAGCACCGACTTTCTAACAATACGATCCATCTGGTGTGCGCGTTCGGCGAGCACGGAGGCTCGCCAGCCTTCAGCCGCGCCCATTATCCCTGCCGCTGTTTGTGCCGGGGGTTCGAGCAGAGAATTCTCACCACTCCACGGCGCCGCACAACCTTGCATTTCGCACAAATCGGCTTGACCGACGATTTGACCTTCATGAGACCTCGAGATTTCTACTTGAACCGATACGTAATACGCCCGCGCGTCAGGTCATACGGCGACATTTCTACCGTGACCTTGTCCCCCGGAAGGATGCGTATGAAATGCATGCGCATTTTCCCCGAGATGTGGGCGAGAATCTTGTGTCCGTTGTCCAGTTGCACGCGAAACATGGCGTTAGGGAGCGTCTCCAGTACCGATCCTTGAATCTCAATAATGTCTTCCTTCGGCACGAAGCGCTATCCTTTCGCCTGATGTGTCACGCGTCCATCCTTCTACAATCGGCTCAACACGAGCGCCGGTCCGCTCGGCTGAATCGCAATCGTGTGTTCAAAATGCGCCGATAGGCTTCCGTCGACCGTCACGGCAGTCCAGCGGTCATCCAGCACTCGAACGGCCGAACCGCCCATATTCACCATCGGCTCGATCGCCAGCACCATTCCGGCTTGGAGGCGCGGTCCCTGTCCGGGCCTTCCATAATTGGGCACCTGCGGTTCTTCATGCAGCTGCCGGCCGATGCCGTGGCCGACAAACTCGGTCACGACCGAATAGCCCGCGGCTTCCACATGTCGCTGGACCGCGTGGGAAATATCCGACAACCGATTCCCGACCCGCGCCTGCTCGATCGCGAACGAAAGTGATTCTTCTGTAATCCGCACCAACGCCGCGACCTTCTCATCGATGGGACCTACTCCTACCGTCACGGCCGAATCACCGTAGAACCCACCGACGATCGCTCCGAGATCCAGACCGATGATGTCCCCTTCCTTCAAGACCCGCTTGGAGGGGATGCCGTGCACGACCTGCTCGTTCACCGATGCGCAAAGCGTCTTCGGGTAATTGCGGTACCCTTTGAACGCCGGGATCGCTCCCCTCGCGCGAATTTCCGATTCCGCCAACCGGTCCAAGTCGTCGGTCGTCACGCCCGGTTTGACCGCATCCTTGAGCACCGCCAGCGCTTCAGCCACGACTCTCGACGCCTTTGCCATCACGGCAATCTCCTCTGGCGTCTTGAGGATGATCATATTGCGCTGTACGGCGCCAGCACACTGAACAGAGCTTCGAACACTGTATCCACGGAGCCGGACGCATTCACTTCCGAGAGGAGCCGCTTGCGGGCGTAATACTGGATCAACGGCGCCGTCTGTTCCTCATACACTTTTAGTCTCGTTTCGATGGCTTCCGGCTTGTCGTCACTCCGCTGAATCAAGCTTTCGCCGCAACGTTCGCACGTGTCTCCCTTTTTCGAGGGAGCGAACTCCACGTGAAATGTCGCCTGGCATTTCGGACAACTCCGCCGGCCGCTCAACCGCCGGATCACGTCCTCCCGAGGCACTTCAAATTTGACCACGCGGTGCAACGGCCGCTGGCTTGTCTGAAGTACCTGTCCAAGTTCCTCCGCCTGCGGCACCGTCCGCGGAAACCCGTCGAGCACGAAGCCATTCGCGCTTCCCGGTTCGGCCAGTTTCTCTCGCACAAGCCCGATGACGACGGCATCAGGGACCAGTTGCCCCTGGTCCATGAACCGCTTGGCTTCCCGGCCCAATTCCGTCTGATTTCTGACCGCCTCCCGAAGGAGATCACCGGTCGAAATCTTCGCGATCTTAAACTGCGCCGCAATCCGGTCGGCTTGCGTTCCCTTTCCGACACCCGGAGCCCCGAGAAAGACGACGCGCATGTGAGCTCACCCGCTCCGCCCGCGAAGCGGGCCCATGCCCTTTCCCAAAAACCCTTCGTAGTTGCGCATCAACATGTGGGACTCGATCTGTTGCGCGGTATCGAGGCCCACGCCGATCACGATCAACAGCGACGTCCCGCCGAAATAGAACGGCACGTTCAGCTTGTAGATCAAGAATTCAGGAATGACGCAGACGATCGCCAGGTAAATGGCGCCGGCGAACGTAATGTGCGTCAGCACCTTATAGATGTAATCCGAGGTTCGCTGTCCTGGGCGGATGCCGGGAATGAAGCCCCCATACTTTTTCATGTTGTCCGCCATGTCCACGGGATTGAGCACCACCGCCGTATAAAAGAAGCAAAAGAACAGAATCAACCCGACATACATCAGCGTGTACAGCAGCGATCCGGGCGACAGCTGCGCGCCGATGGCCTTGATCCACGGGGTTTCGAAAAATCCCGCGATCGTCGCCGGGAACGCGATGATCGATGACGCAAAAATCGGCGGAATCACTCCCGCCGTATTGATCTTCAGCGGTATATGCGTGCTCTGCCCGCCATACACCCGCCGGCCGACAACCCGTTTCGCATACTGGACCGGAACTTTGCGCCTGCCGCTTTCCAAAAACACAATCGCGGCGACGACCCCCACCATCAGGGCGGCGAGCCCGACGAGCAAGAATGCGTTAAGCTGGCCGATCTCATAGAGATTATAGGTCTGCGCGACGGCCGAGGGCAGACGCGCGACGATACCAGCAAAAATAATCAGCGAGATGCCGTTGCCGATTCCCCGCTCGGTAATCTGTTCGCCCAGCCACATCAGAAAGCCGGTGCCGGCCGTCAGCGTGATCACCGTCATCAGCCGGAACGCCCAGCCCTTGTCGAGGACGAACGCTCCGCCGTTCATTTGTTCGAGGCCGATGGCGATCCCGAATCCCTGAATCAGCGCGATGCCGATCGTGCCGAACCGCGTGTATTGAATAATCTTCTTGCGGCCCCGCTCTCCTTCTTTCGCCAGCTTAGAAAGGTGGGGAACCACGACCGTCAGCAGCTGCAAAATGATCGAGGCGCTGATATAGGGCATAATGCCCAGCGCAAAGATCGTCAGCCGCGACAGCGACCCGCCTGAAAAAATATCGAGAAACCCGAGAAGCGCTCCCCCCTGCTTTTGGAGAAATTCCGAAAGCGCTTCGCCATTGATGCCCGGCGTCGGGATGTGCGCCCCGATTCGGTAGACGACCAGCATCCCCAGCGTAAACAGAATGCGGGTCCGCAGCTCGGGTATCTTGAGGATATTCTGAAAGCTGGTCAGGAGCCGCTCAAACACCGGGGATAACCTCGATTGACCCTCCCGCCGCTTGAATCTTCGCTTCCGCCGACTTGCTGAATTTGTGCGCCTGCACCGTGATCGGTTTCTTGAGCTCGCCGTTGCCGAGAATCTTGATCGGCAGCGTGACGCGCTTAACCAGGCCCGCATCGACCATCGCCTGCGGAGTAATCGTGCCGGAAGCCGGAAGATCGGCCAGTTTCTCGATATTGACGATCGCGTATTCTTTTCTAAAGGGGTTTGTGAACCCGTACTTCGGCACGCGGCGGATCAATGGCATTTGGCCGCCCTCGAAGCCGGGCTGTTTGCCGCCGCCCGAGCGGGCCAGCAAGCCTTTGTGGCCTTTCGTCGCCGTCTTCCCGTGGCCGGACCCAGGACCGCGACCAATACGTTTTCGCTTTTTCGTGGCGCCCTTGGCCGGCGCGAGTTCGTGTAGTTTCATGATGACTGCACTTCCAATAAATAGCCCACTTGATGAATCAATCCTCGGACTTGGGGCGTATCGGGACGGACGACCGATTGCCGAATTTTCCGCAGCCCGAGCCCTCGGAGAACCAGACGGTGGCGCTCGGGGGTCCCGATGGGGCTGCGCTTCAAGGTGATGCGGACATTCTGAGCCGGCGCTTTCGCGCTTTTTGCCGTGGTCATGACGCCAACACTTCCGCCTGAAGTTCTTCCCCTCGGCGTAACCGCATGACCTGTTCGGGATTTCTCAACTGGGTGAGACCGTCCAGCGTCGCACGCACCGTGTTGAAGGGATTGCCGCGTCCCAAGGTTTTCGAAATAATGTTGTGGGCGCCTACGAGTTCCACAACGGCTCGTACGGCTCCGCCGGCAATGATCCCGGTGCCTTCGGCCGCCGGCTTCAAGAGGACGTGCTCGCCGCCGAACAGGCCGTGAACCTCGTGCGGAATAGTGCCGGACTTCAGCGGGACATGGACGAGATTCTTCTTCGCCTGCTGCACGGCCTTCGCGATGGCAACCGGCACTTCCGCCGCCTTGCCTTTGCCGATGCCGACCCAGCCCTGTCCATCGCCCACCACGACAAGCGCGCAGAAGTTAAAGCGCTTACCGCCCTTGACGACCTTGGCGACGCGGTTAATGAATACGACCTTATCCTTGAGGCTCAGTTCGTCTGGATTCACTCTCACGCTTGTTGCTCCCTTCTAGCTTAGAATTGCAAACCGCCTTCGCGTGAGGCATCGGCCAACGCCTTGATACGGCCGTGATACAGCCGGCCGCCCCGGTCAAAAACGACTTTTTGAATCTTGGCCGTCTTTGCGCGTTCGGCCAGGAGCGTGCCGACGGCTTTGGCTGCGGTGATGCTGCTGGTCGACTTCAACGTCTTTCTCAAGGACTTGTCCAGCGAAGAGGCTGCCGCCAGCGTCGTGCCCTTGAGGTCGTTGATGATCTGCGCATAAATATGGCCGCTGCTCCGGTAGACATTGAGCCGAGGACGCTCATCCGTTCCAAAGATGCGCTGACGGACCCGCTGTTGCCGCCGGGCAAGCTGATATAATTTTGCTGCGCTATTCATGGTTCACCCTACTTCCCGGTCTTGCCTTCCTTCTTTCTCAAGACCTCTCCCGCGTATCGAATGCCCTTTTGCTTGTAGACGTCAGGCGGTTTGATTGCACGAAGGTTTGCCGCCGTTTGTCCCACCAGCCGCTTGTCGGCGCCCTTGATGTTGATCAAGGTCTGCTTGTCGACTCTCACGTCAATGCCCGTGGGCACCGGATACTGAACCGGATTGATGTATCCGACATTGAAGCTCATGGTTTTACCTTGGAGCGCCGCCTTGTAGCCCACACCCGTGATTTCCATGTTCCGTTCATAGCCTTTGGTCACGCCATGGACCATGTTGTTCAACTCGGCCCGCACCAGCCCGTGCATGGCTCGGATTTTCCGCTCGTCGCTGGCGCGCGTGACGACCACCTGTCCCTTGTCGACCGTCACGCCGATGCCGGGTTTCAACGTCCAATCGAGCTTCCCGAGCGGCCCCTTGACGGAGACCACGGATCCCGTCACTTTCACATCAACCCCGGCAGGCACAGCAATCGGCTTGTTTCCAATGCGTGACATCGCTTCCTCTGTTTTTCCTTACCAGACTGCGCAGAGCACTTCACCGCCAAGGCCGGCCTTACGCGACGCTTGGTCCGTCATGAGGCCTTTTGAGGTCGAAAGAATGGCCACCCCGATGCCGTTACGCACACGGGGAATCTCTCTCGTACCCACGTACACACGTCGTCCAGGTTTGCTCACACGCTGCATGCCTGTAATCATGGGCTGGCCGTCGCCGACATACCGCAACTGGACTTTCAAGACCGGATGCCCATCTTCCATCCCCGCTTCGATACCCTGAATGTACCCCTCGGCCTGGAGCACGCGGAGCACCTCGCGCTTCAATTTCGATGCAGGAATCGTCACGACGTCGTGATGGCGTCGGAACCCATTGCGCAATCGCACTAAGAGATCACTGATCGGATCGGTTACCATACGAACCCTTTCAAGAAATTCTCGCCACGTAACTGAGTCGCTACCAGCTGGCCTTCCGGACCCCCGGGATTTCCCCCTTGAGGCTCAAAAGCCGAAAACAGATGCGGCACATCTTGAACCGCCGTAAAAAGCCGTGTACGCGTCCGCACAAACCGCAACGATGATAGCCGCGGGTTTTGAATTTCGGCTTGGCGGCCGTCTTGTTTCTGAGCGCCAGTCTCGACACGACAGACTCCTTCGTTCAAATGTTAGGTCCGGAACGGCATACCCAGCTGGGTCAGCAAAGCTTTCCCCTCATCATTCGTGCGCGCCGTCGTCACGATCGTAATATCCATGCCGTGAATCGAGGCCACCTCGTCGTACTGGATCTCAGGGAAAATCAGTTGTTCTTTGAGTCCCAACGTATAGTTACCGCGGCCGTCGAACGCCTTGGGAGACACGCCGCGGAAATCGCGGATCCTCGGCAGCGCCAACGAAACGAGGCGATCGAAAAACTCGTACATGCGACGGTTTCGCAGCGTGACTTTGGTTCCGATCGGCATACCTTGCCGCAGCTTGAAGCCCGCGATGGCCTTCTTTGCCTTGGTCACGACAGCCTTCTGGCCGGTGATGGTGCCCAATTCGGTTGCCGCGCTTTCCAGCAATTTCACGTTTTGAATGGCTTCGCTCATTCCGACGTTGAGCACGATGCGTTCGAGCTTGGGCACCTGCATGACATTCTTGTAGCCGAACTCCTTCATCAAGGCCGGAACAACCTTCTCGCGATAGGAGTTACGCAGCCGCGGCTGGAACTTCGACTCCTCGCTCCCGTCGTCGAATGCTTGAGGCGCTTTGCCGCCCTCTTTTTTTGCCTGCCGGCCAGCGGCTGGTTTTCCGCCCTTCACTTGTTTTTTAGAATCTTTAGGGTCTTTTGCGTCCGCCATAATCTTCTCGTGCTACTCGACTAATTCGTTGGACTTCTTGCTAAACCGTACACGCCGTCCGTCACTCTGCACACGGACGCCCAAACGGGTGGGCTTCTTGGTGACCGGACACAGGAACATGACATTGGAAATGGCCAGCGGCGCTTCTTTCTCGAGAATCCCGCCTTGCTTGACCTTTTGATTCGGCTTCGTGTGCCGCTTGATCATGTTCAACTTCTCGACCACGACTTTCCCTGCGGAGCGGTCGACAGACAGGACTTTCCCGGACTTACCTCGGTCCCGGCCTGCGATGACCACGACGGTGTCCCCTTTGCGAATGTGAGTGTTCTGCAGCGCGTGCACGTGTATTCCCGCCTCCGGTTAAAGCACTTCAGGGGCCAGCGAAATGATTTTCATGAACTTCTTCCAACGAAGTTCGCGAGCGACCGGCCCGAAAATGCGCGTGCCAATGGGTTCGCCTTCCTTGTTGATCAATACGCAGGCGTTTCGGTCGAATTTGATGTAGGACCCGTCATCGCGCCGGACTTCTTTTGTGGTCCGCACAATGACCGCCCGACTGACGTCGCCCTTCTTGACCGTCGCCTGCGGAATCGCTTCTTTGACGGCGACCACGATCACATCGCCCAATGACGCGTACCGGCGCTTCGACCCTCCGAGCACGTGAAAACACATGGCCTGTTTCGCACCCGAATTGTCGGCCACGTCCATGTATGTGTAATTCTGAATCATGATGCCGTCTATCCTCGCCGGGCACGCCCCCGTCTAATCCACACGTCCCTTTTCCAAAATTTCGACAACCCGCCAGTGCTTGTCCTTGCTGATGGGTCTGGTCTCGATCATCCGCACCCGATCTCCGACGCCGCAGGCGTTCTGCTCGTCATGGGCCTTGAACTTCGTCATGCGTCTCAGCACCTTGTGATAGATGGGATGCACAACCTGACGCTCGACCGCCACCACGACGGTTTTATTCATTTTGTTGCTGATCACGCGCCCGACCCACTCCCGCCGCTTGACTCCGCTTTCAGACATGCTCGCTCACCCCTTCGCCGCTAGGACGCCTTCTTCCGCTCGGACTGCTCGACCTCGCGCTGCACGGTTTTCACCCGGGCGATCGAGCGCTTGGTCTTCCGAATCTGCATGGGATTCTCCAACCGGCCCGTGCCGAATTGAAATCGCAGATTGAATAATTCCTGGCTCAACTGCTTCGCCTTCTCGGACAGTTCGGCGGCAGTCATCTGTCTCAGTTCCTTCAGATCCATGTGCGTGCTCGTACTTTCGTCTTCGCGACCATCCTACCGTCCCCTTCGCGCCTAGAACTCGCCGCGCGTGACGCACTTCGTGGCGATTGGGAGCTTGTGTGATGCCAGACGGAACGCTTCATGGGCAATATCCGGCGTGACGCCGCCCATCTCGTAGAGGATCCGGCCCGGCTTCACGACGGCCACCCAGTATTCGGGATTGCCCTTCCCTTTTCCCATTCGAGTTTCCGCCGGTTTCTTGGTGATCGGCTTGTCCGGGAAGATTCTCGTCCAGACTTGACCGCCGCGTTTGACATAGCGGGTAATGGCAATACGCGCCGCTTCGATTTGACGGCTCGTCACCCATCCCGGCTCCAACGCCTTGAGACCGAATTCACCGAGCGTGATGTGGCCTCCCCGGTAGGCCTTGCCGCGCATCCGCCCTTTCATCATTTTCCTGAATTTGACTTTTTTCGGTGCTAACACAATGCCCTCGTTGCTTACCCGAGCCGCCGTTCAAATGCCGCCTCCGGCTTGAGCGGCTGCGCCGGAAGAAGCTCGCCCTTATAGATCCAGGTCTTGACGCCGATCTGCCCCATCGTGGTATGGGCTTCCGCAAAACCGTAGTCGACTTCGGCCCGCAGCGTATGCAACGGGACGCGGCCTTCTCGATACCATTCGGTGCGGGCTATTTCCGCGCCGCCCAAGCGGCCGGCGATCATGATCTTGATGCCCTGCGCCCCAAGACGTAGCGCCGACTGCACGCTGCGCTTCATCGCCCGACGGAACGCCACCCGCTTTTCGAGCTGCGTCGCCACGTTTTCGCTGACCAGCTGGGCGTCTAACTCGGGCTTCTTGATCTCCTTCACCGTGATGTAGACCTGCCCGCCGTACTGCTTTTCCAGCTCCGCCTTCAGCTTGTCCACTTCGGCGCCCTTGCGGCCGATGATGATGCCGGGTCTGGCGGTGTGAATGATCACGCGAGTCTGGTCTCCAGAACGTTCGATCTCCACCTTGGCCACGCCTGCATGAAACAGTTTCTGCTTGACCACTTTTCGGATCTTGATGTCCTGATGGAGCAATTTTGCGTAATCCTTGCCCGCGTACCATCGCGAACTCCACGTGTAGTTATAGCCGAGCCGGTAACCGACGGGATGCGTTTTCTGACCCATACGATTCGTTCCTCAGTTCTGCGGCGGCCGCCTGCCGCTCCGCACAATGTTCAGGCCCGTGATTTCTCCGACACGCTCCGCGCTTCCACGACGACGGTGATGTGACTGGTCCGCTTCTGGATGGCGTTGGCTCGCCCCATGGACCGGGCGCGGAAACGCTTATAGATTGGCCCGCAGTTCACAAACGCCTTTGACACCCGCATCGACTCGCTGTCGCCCAGTTCTTTCTGTTCGGCATTGGCGACGGCCGACCGCAAGACTTTCTCGATCACGCGTGCAGCATGACGCGGAAGATGCTTGAGCATCGCCAAGGCCGTCGGCACTTCTTGGCCCCGGATCATGTCGACCACCGGCCGCGCTTTCCGCGGCGCAACCCGAACAAATCGTAGTACTGCTCGCGCTTCTGCCATGGTCAATCCTATTTCAGGGCAACGGCTTTCTCGGTCTTCGCCTGTCCGTGGCCTTTGAAGAATCTCGTTGGGGCAAACTCGCCCAGTTTATGGCCGACCATGTTCTCGGTAACGAACACGGGGATGAACTTCTTGCCGTTATGGACGGCAAACGTATGCCCGATCATGTCGGGCACGACGGTCGATCGTCTCGACCAGGTCTTGATGATCTTGCGGTCTTTCGTTTGATTCATCTGCTCCACCTTCTTCAGCAGATGGTCGTCGACAAAGGCGCCCTTACTGATCGATCTAGGCATTGCGCACTCCTGACTTGCGGCGAGCGATGATGTACTTGTCGGTCTTCTTGTTCTGTCTGGTCTTGTAGCCCTTGGTGGGAAGACCCCAAGGAGATACGGGATGTGGATTTCCTTGGCCGGACTTGCCTTCGCCGCCGCCATGAGGATGGTCGACCGGATTCATGACCACTCCGCGCACGTGCGGACGGCGCCCGAGCCAGCGGGTCCGCCCGGCCTTGCCCACGTTGATGTTCTCGTGGTCCAGATTGCCGACCTGGCCGACCGTCGCCATGCACGACGCGAGGATGCGACGCATCTCGCCGGACTTGAGCCGAACCTGCACATACTCGCCGTCCCGGCCCATGACCTGGGCAAACCCGCCGGCGCTGCGGATCAGCTGGCCGCCCTTTCCGGGCTTCAATTCGATGTTATGAATCGTGGTGCCCAGCGGCATGTTCGCCAGCGGTAGCGCATTGCCGGTACGCACTTCGGCGTCCGCGCCGGATTGCAGCACATCGCCGACTTGTAAACCGATCGGCGCCAGGATGTAACGCTTTTCACCGTCCTTATACGTCAGTAGCGCGATGCGGGCCGAGCGATTGGGATCGTACTCGAGCGCCGACACTTTGGCGGAAATCCCGACCTTCTCACGACGGAAATCGATCTTCCGGTAGAGCCGGCGATGGCCCGCGCCGCGAAAACGGACCGTGGTCCGTCCATCATTGTTGCGGCCGCCTGTCCGAAGATGAAACGACGTCAATCCCTTTTCAGGTCTCTTCTTCGTCAGTTCTTCCGTCGTGACGATCGTCATGCCTCGGCGCCCTGACGTCGTCGGCTTATATGCTTTCAGTCCCATATCTGTCCTTCTCTCTGCCTCTTATGCGCTTTCGTACAGCTCGAGCTTCTCGCCTTCCTTGAGCTTCACGAAGGCCTTTTTCCAGTCGGAGCGTTTCCCCGAAAACCGGCCCAAGCGCTTGATCTTACCTTGCACGTTCAAGACATTGACGCGCTCGACCTTGACTTTCAACAGAGTCTCGACCGCCTGCTTGATCTGAAGGCGATTGGCATCCGGATGGACCAGAAACCCAACCGTGTTGCTGCTTTCACGGAGCGAGGTGACTTTTTCGGTCAGCAACGGCTGAATGAGCACGCTGTGGACATCGACTTTCATGCCCAAACCTCCTTGACCCTTGCCAGCTCCCCCTCCGGAATCATGATCGTACCCGCCCGCACGATGTCGTAGACGTTGAGCCGATCGGGCGTCACGACGTTGACCTTCGCCAGGTTGCGCGCGGCCTGCGTCAAGCCGTTCTGTCCGTCACCCGCGATGACCAGAATCTGCGTTCCTGCCGCAAACTGCGCCAGTGCCTTGGCGAGCACCTTCGTCTTCGGCTGCTCGAGCGAGAGGCTCGAGACGACGAACAGCTGCCCTTCGGTCACTTTCGACGACAATGCGCTTTGTAGCGCAGCACGATATTTTTTCTTGGGCATGCTGTAGGCGTAGCTTCTGGGCTTCGGACCGAACACCGATCCGCCGTGCCGCCATACCGGGGACCGAACGGAGCCGGCACGCGCACGTCCCGTGTGCTTCTGCTTCCAGGGCTTCTTTCCTGAACCGCGGACCTCACCACGCCTGAGGGTTGACGCCGTACCCTGCCGTTCACAGGCCTGCTGCATAACCACCGCCTCGTGCACGAGCGTCGTGTGCGGCTTGCAGCCGAACACCTCTGCGGGAAGTTCCGCAGACCCGACTTTTCGTCTATTCAGATCGACCACATCTACGGTCGGCATGCCTATCCCTTCTTCGATTTTCTGACGATGAGCAGTCCGTTGGCGGCGCCGGGAACCGCCCCACGCACGAACAGGAGATTTTCATCGGGCCGGGACTCAATGACTTTTAATCGCTGCGACGTCACCCGTTCCGCTCCCATATGTCCGGGAAGAGTCTTCCCCTTCCAGACGCGAGAGGGAAACGAACTGGCGCCGATCGAACCCGGGGCGCGGTGAAACATGGAGCCATGCGATTCAGGACCACCCGAATAGTGATGCCTTCGCACGACGCCTTGAAATCCCTTTCCTTTGGACACGCCGATGACATCGACCCAGTCGCCTTTCTTGAAAATGTCGGTTTTCACCGTCTGGCCGACCGCGACGTCGCCGTCTTTTTTAAATTCTCGAAGCACGCGGCTCGCCGGTGCCTCATGCTTCTTCAAATGACCCAGTTGTGCCTTCGACAGTTTCCTGTCTTTGATCTGCCCGAATGCGAGCTGCACCGCTTCATAACCGTCGCGCTCTTTGGTTTTCACCATGACGACGCGGCAAGGCCCTGCCTCTATCACCGTGACGGGGGTGAGCCGGCTTTCGTCCAGCATTTGCGTCATGCCCAGTTTCTTGCCGAGCAACCCGTTCGTCATAATTTGATTTCCACATCAACACCCGCCGCCAGATTCAGCTTCATCAGCGAATCCATGGTTTCAGGAGTCGGCTCCATGATGTCCATCAAGCGCTTGTGCGTCCTGATTTCGAATTGCTCGCGGGCTTTTTTATCGGCGTGCGTGGCCCGCTGAACCGTGAATTTCTCGATCCGCGTCGGCAAGGGAATCGGTCCCACGATTTTCGCCCCGCTTCGCCGCACCGTTTCCACGATTTCCGCCACCGACTGATCCAACACGCGGTAATCAAACCCGCGAAGTCTGATTCTGATTCGTTGATCGACCTTCACCATGCCATCCTCGATTCGTCCTGCCGGTTACGCCAGAATTTCGGTGACAACGCCGGAGCCGACGGTCTTGCCGCCCTCGCGGACCGCGAAGCGCAGCCCCTGATCCATCGCGATCGGGCTGATCAACTCGGCCGTCACGCT
>Ga0310810_10006343_pt1 | contig 13346 bp, 10 predicted proteins | sample NCmetagenome_FD_207641 | JGI IMG/M metagenome (GOLD analysis project Ga0310810, IMG submission 207641) | Soil microbial communities from experimental microcosm in Duke University, North Carolina, United States - NC | ecosystem: Engineered > Artificial ecosystem > Soil microcosm > Unclassified ... | reverse complement strand
GTCCGCGCGTGATCTTCTTAGCCTCAGCGATGTCCTCGGGCCGCTGGATGAACGAGAGCCCGACCCAGTCGACGCCCGTGTCGAGGCAGGCTTCGAGATCTGAGCGGTCCTTCTCGGTCAGCGCCGAGAACGGCACCGTCGTATCGGGAAGGCTCACCCCTTTGCGCGCCGAGAGCTTGCCCCCGACTTCCACGCGCGTCATCGCGCGGGTGCGTGAGGTCTCCACGGCCTTCAGACGCACCTTGCCGTCGTCGAGCAGCAGCGTGTGACCGGGCTCGAGCGCGGCGAGAATTTCCGGATGCGGCAGGTGCACGCGATGTTCGTCGCCCGGCGCCTTGTCGGAATCGAGCACGAACTCGGCGCCTTTCTTGAGCATGACGGCATCGCGTTGGAAGGTGCCGACGCGCAGCTTCGGCCCCTGCAGGTCGGCGAGGATGCCGATCGGGCGGCCGAAGTCCTTCTCAACGGCGCGGATGGCAGCGTGCAGCTTGCGCATTCCGTCATGCGGCGTGTGGCTCATGTTGATGCGGAACACGTCCGCGCCCGCCTCGAACAGGCGCGCGATCACGGCCTGATCCGAAGACGCCGGACCAAGAGTCGCGACGATCTTGGTGCGACGCAGCCGTCTCATTTTGCCTGCTTCGGCAGTCCCGGGATGGCGGTCGGTGCAACGCTCTGCGGGAACTGCCGGGCCGGCTGGTCAGTCCCCGACTCGGTCAGCTGCACGGTCCAGGAGCGCTGCTCCGAGGTGTCCACCTCGAAGAAGCCGGTGCGGTCATAGCCGCGCGCGAGGCAGTCCTCGATGCCCTTGATGGTGAATTCCTTGTCGCGGGTGCACATGTAGGCCTTCCCCGACCACTCGCCGCCGCGGTCGTAGTCCACGGCGAACACATAGTAGTAACGCGCGACGAGCTGACCTTTCACCAATGTTTCGCAACTTCTTGCCGACAGGTTCCACCAGCCCTCGGTGGTCCAGCCTTCCGCATCCTTGTAGCCGATCGCGATGCCGACCCGGCTCCCGGTATTGTTGCACAGGCGGAAATCGGCGGCCGCGGGCGTGGCGAACGCGATTGGGAGCAGCGCGCAGGCAACCAGCGCCGCCCGGCGCCATGCGCCGGATACGAGGAGTCCCATCTTGATTCCGCCGACCCGCATCATCCGCCTAGCGATTTCGCGCCGGTTCCATCTGGCTGTCAACGAGGATGGCGCGGAAGTCATTGACGTTGGTGAAGGTTGGGCCTGGGACCAGGAGATCGCCCAGGCGCTCGAAAAAGCCCGTGGAGTCGTTGTCGGCAAGAAACACGGCCGGATCGAGGCCGAGCTTCTGCGCCCGCGCGGCAGTTTCTCCGTCCACACAGGCTCCGGCCGGATCCTGCGCGGAACCTGCGCCACCATCCGTTCCGTCAGTATCGCCTGCAAGGGCGGCGATCCCCCGCGTGCCGGCAAGCGCAAGCGCCAGCGCCAGCGCATACTCCTGGTTGGGGCCACCGCGACCTTTGCCGCGGATTGTCACCGTCAGTTCACCACCTGAAAGGATGACGGCGCGGCGGCCCGCGGCGGCGAGTTCGCGCGCTTTTGCGGCCTGCGCGGCCGCCACCTTGCGCGCCTCCCCTTCGACATTGTCGCCAAGGAACACACATTCATAGCCGGCGGCCCTGGCCGCGGCTTCGGCGGCGCGGAAGGAATCCGCCGGGCGCGCGATCAGCGTGTATTCGGTGTTCGCGAACGCGGCGTCGCCGGGTTTCGGGCTCTCGTTGGCGGGATCGTTGAGCGCGCGCGTGACGGCTTCCGGCACATCCAGTTTGTAACGCGCAACGATCGCGCGCGCATCGGCGAACGTGGAGGGATCGGGCACCGTCGGTCCTGAGCCGATCACCGCCGGATCGTCGCCCGGCACGTCGGAGATCGCGAGCGTCACGACGCGTGCCGGATAAGCGGCGCGTGCGAGGCGTCCGCCCTTGATGGCCGAGAGATGCTTGCGCACCGTGTTGATCTCGCCGATGCCGGCGCCGGAGCGCAGCAGCGCGCGGGTCACCGCCTGCTTCTCGGCGAACGTGATGCCCGCGGGCGCGATCCAGTTGGCCGAGGCTCCGCCGGACATCAAAGCGAGCACCAGATCGTCTGGGCCGGCACTCTCGGCGAGTTTCAGCGCGCGCGCGGCCGACTCCAGACCCGCGGCGTCCGGAATCGGGTGCCCCGCTTCGATCATCGGCACCACGCGCGTCGGGCGTGCGTAGCCGTGGCGCGCGACCGCGATCCCGGTCAGACGCGCCGCCGGAAATTTCAGCGCATCGAGATAATGCCGCTCCGCGGCCTCGATCATCGCGCCCGCGGCCTTACCGGCGGCAAGCAAGATCAGCCGGCCCTTGGCGGGCGGGGCGGGCAGATGAGGAGGCAGGCACGTGGCCGGATGCGCAGCCGCGACGGCGGTGTTGAACAAGCCTTCCAGAAACGCACGCGCGCTCATGGACCCGCCTCCGCGAAGCGCGGACGTGCAACATAAATGCCGAACAGGATGAGCAGGCCCCCGAGCGCCTGCACGAGGCCGAGCGGCTCGTTGAGCAGGAGCCAGCCGAACGATGCGGCCGCAACGGCCTCGAGAAAAATCACCAGCGCGGAGAATGTCGCCGGCAATGTGCCGAGCGCGACCGCGACGAGCCCCTGTCCGCCGACCTGGGATATGAGCGCGAGCGCGAGCAACGCGCCGACGCCGTTTGCGGATTGCGGCAGGATGCGCGGCTCGAGCGCGAACGCAATGACGAAGAGGCAGACGGCGCTCACCGCGGTCGACACGAACATCACTTCGGCCGCGCCGTGCCGTGCCCGGGCCGCGCGCACCGCCAGCACATAGGCCCCGAAGAAGAATGCCGTCGCGAGCCCGAACAGATCCCCCAGCAGCCGCTGCGGCGCAAAGCCGTAGCTTTCGCCGAGCAGCGCGAAGCCGCCGGCGATGCATAGCGTGAGACCGATCAGCGCGCCCCTGGTGACTGCCTCCGAGAGCACGAGGCCGGCGCCAAGCGCAACCCAGATCGGCGCGGTCGTCGCGAGGAACGTCGCGTTCGCGACCGTCGTGCCGAGGATCGCGAGATGCCAGAAGAACAGGTCGCCGGTGAAGAACAGGCCGGCGAGCAGGACCGCTCGGTCGAGCCGCGGCCAGGCGGCGCCGCGGTTCTCGATCCGCATCCACGCGAAGAGAAAGGGCAGCGCCAGAAACACGCGCCAGAACGCGCTCGCGTAGGGTCCGACGTCGGCCCAGCGCACGAACAGCACCGACGCTCCCATCGCGACCGCGCCGGCGACCAGCGCCGCGAAGGCGAGCGTGACGCGCTGTCGTTCGTCGGTCGCGACTGTGGTCATCCCGAGGTCCAGGCCGAAGTTGTCCTCCGATGTGCCACGGATGATGCTTCCGTTCTAGGTCGTTGACAGCGCTCCCGGAATTGTCCCAGCGGCGCGTCGGGGACTTGCAAACTCCACGGCGCGTGGTCCAAGTGCAGGCGCTAGGAACGCCATGCACACGCAAGTCGGAATCATCGGCGCGGGACCCGCCGGACTTTTTCTCGCGCATCTCCTCTATCGCGAAGGCATCGACTGCGTGGTGCTCGAAGCGCGCAGCCGCGCTTACGTCGAAGATCGCGTGCGCGCCGGCGTGCTCGAGCAGGGCACCGTCGACCTGATGGTCGAGCTCGGCCTCGATCAGCGCATGCGCCGCGAATGCATGATCGACGAGGCGATCGACATCCGCTTCGGCAAGGACAAGCTGATTCACGTGCATTTCCCCGAGCTGGTCGCCGGCAAGGTGGTGACGATCTACGGGCAGCAGGAGGTGGTGAAGGACCTGATCGCTGCGCGCATCGCCGACGGCGCACCGATCGAATTCGAGGCCGAGGTGACGGCGCTCGAAGGCCTCGACGGTGATCGTCCCACGATCCGTTATCGGCAAGGCGACACCGAGCACACGCTGACCTGTGACATCATCGCGGGCTGCGACGGTTTCCACGGCGTGTCGCGCGCGTCGATCCCGGATGGCGCCCTCACCACCTACGATCACGTGTTTCCGTTTGGTTGGCTGGGGATTCTTTCTGAATCCCCCCCGATCAAGGAAATGACCTACGCCAATCACGATCATGGCTTTGCGCTGTGCAGCCGCCGCTCGCTGAAGATCTCGCGTCACTACGTGCAGGTCGCGGCCGACGAGGATGCGGCGAACTGGTCGGACGACCGGTTTTGGAACGAGCTGCACATCCGCATGAACGATGGCGACGCGAGCGAGATCGTGGAGGGCCACATCTTCCAGAAAGGCGTGACGCCGGTGCGGGCGTTCGTCTCCGAGCCAATGCGCTACGGACGGCTGTTCCTGGCCGGCGATGCCGCGCACATCGTGCCGCCGACCGGCGCGAAGGGCTTGAATCTTGCCGCGACCGATGTGCGCGTGCTGGCGCGCGCGCTCACCGACTTCTTCCGTGCCAATTCGATGGAACGCCTCGATCGCTACTCCGAGACGTGCCTGCGCCGGGTCTGGAAGGTGGTGCGCTATTCCTGGTACATGACCTCGCTGCTGCACCGCTTTCCGGGGCACTCGCAATTCGAGCGCAACATCCAGCTCGGCGAGCTCGATTACCTGCTCTCCTCGCGTGCCGCGCGGCAGACGATCGCGGAAAACTACGTCGGCCTGCCGCTGGAGGAGGAGTAGCTGGCAACGCGTCGGCAGCGCACCTATCTTGTTGCAATATCAATGAGGAACGTCGCCATGGCTGTCGACCCGAAGACCCAGACCGAACTCGAAGCCGCGGTATTCCGCCGGCTCGTCGAGCATCTGCGCTCGCGCACCGACGTTCAGAACATCGATCTGATGAATCTGGCGGGCTTCTGCCGCAACTGCCTCGGCAACTGGATGAAGGAGGCGGCAGACGCCAAGGGCGTTGCGCTTACGAAGGACGAGAGCCGGGAGCGCGTCTACGGCATGCCGTACGAGGAGTGGAAGGCGAAGCACCAGAAGGAAGCCTCGCCTGCCCAGAAGGCGACGTTCGACGCGAGCCACAAGCACTAAGGGGGCGCTTCCGGATGCCGGAATCGCAGCCTGCACAGTCAAGCAGCAATGCCGCTGATTACGATGCGCTGTGCATTGTGTGGATGAACCCGCGCGCTGCTTGACCCGAGAGCCGCGCACTCCGAAACCTGCATCGAGATTTTCGAGAGATCGCAGGAGTGCCCGATGGCCACCGCAGCCGCCGTCCAGGAAGAGACCAAAGCCCACCGCTTCGCCAAGGATCATCTGAAAGCTTTCGTCGAACGCGTCGAGCGGCTGGAGGAGGAGAAGAAGGCGCTGTCCGACGACATCCGCGACGTCTATTCGGAAGCCAAGGCCAACGGCTTCGACGTGAAGGCGCTGCGCAGCGTGGTGCGCTTGCGCAAGCAGGACGCCGACGAGCGCAAGGAGCAGGAGGCGATCCTGGAGACCTATCTCCAGGCGTTGGGGATGTTGAATTAGCTCGTCGTCATTGCCGGGCTTGACCCGGCAATCCAGCAATAAAGAACCTTTTTCGATGGATTCGCGGGTCAAGCCCGCGCATGACGAGCGGGAGCGACGCTACCGCAAACTCACCTGCTGCCGGCCGCCGTAGGTCACGGTCGGCAGGAAGGTCACCGCAGCGCCGCCAAAGCGCGCGGTCTGCATCCCCTCATAGGGATCGGCGCCGAACGCCATCGCGAGACTCGACACCGGCTTGATCATCATGGTGCGCACCTGACGCACGTCGAGCTTGCCGTAGACGGAGACGTTCATGCCGTAATGCACGCTCGAAGCGAGCGTGATGCCGCGCAGCCACGGGTCGTTGAAGCGCTGGCCCGCCTTCGGCGGGATGCGCGCGGCCTGCGAGGTACCCTCCGCGCCGAGCCGCGACATCGCGGGCGCAACTGCCGATGAGCGCGAACCCTCCGGAACCGCCGCGGTCGCGTAGGCGAGCGCAAGATCCGGCGGCACGCGATCGGTGCGTCCTTCCGTATCCCTAAGCCAGGTATTGATGCTGGCGGTGGTCTCGGCGCGCGCGGCGCTCGCCTCATCGGCGATTGGGGCAGGCGGACGCGGCACGCTGCGCGAGTTGAGATCAAACGGGGTTGAGCTCGCTGATGCCAGCGCAAAGCCGCCACCTTTCCCATCTCGTGTCGCCAACTGAATCTGCGGGCGGACTGGCGGGATCGGCACGCGGGCAGGCAGCGCCTCTTCGGGTATCTTGGCAACCGTGGTGCTGCCGACCGGCTGGTCCTCGTCCTCCTCGTCGTCCGTCGTGAAGCCGAACAGCTTCGCGAAGAAATTGCCCTTCTTCGGTTTCGCCGCGGACGCAACGCGCTCGGTGCGTTCCTCATCGTCGATCGTACCGGTCCTGCGCGCCGAGGCGAGCGATATGCCGGACGGCATCGACGTGCCGCGCTTCTCGATGTCGGCCAGCGCCAGCGCATAGCCCGGCAGCGGCTGGCCATCGGACGGGACATGCACGGTGCGGCCGTTCGGGAAGACGCGCACGAGCTGGTCGTGGGTCATGCGCGGCCAATGGCGCACGGAGCCGACATCCACATGCACGAACGAGCCCGGATAGAAGCCGACGCCGCCGCGCTGCAGCCGCATCGCGATTTCGCGCAGGCGCTCCACCGGCGCGCCGTTGATGTTGAAGTCGATGGCCTTGCCCAGCATGTGCTGGGAAAACTGCGCCACGCCGCGCGAGCGGCGCCGCAGCATCGCGTTGGTGGCGGGCGAGCGATAGGACGACACGAGGCGGATCGGCTCCTCGGTGCCGAGCTCCCGCGTCACTTCCCACAGGATGTCGAACAGCTGCGGGTCCATGCGCGTGACGTCGTCGTTGCGCCAGTCGCGCAGGAAGTAATTGAGCTTCTTCAGCGCCTCGTCGTCGTAGCGCCCGTTGCGTTTGAACGTGACGGTGATCGAGTCGTCGCGATGGGTGTGCTGGAAGGTGATCGATCGGGTATCGCCGTTGGCGACCACGTTCTGCAGCCCGCTGGTGCTGACAAGGAGCCCGAACGCCGCAACGCCGGCGCAGGACACCGCACGCAACGAATGACGAAAAGCCTGGCGCGCGACGCGTCTCGGCATGGAATCCCGCGTACCGTCTCGACAAACCGGACCGCGGCGTTCTATCCCCCGCCGCGAAATGGTTACCGTAGTCTTGCCGGGATGGGTTAACGCGAGCTTAGCGCTACGCCCGTCCCCCCTTGGGCTAATTGGCTAACGGGGGAGTGTGGCGAAAAATAGCCTTTTTCCGCCAAGCCCTTCCGGGGCGGCTAACAGGGCGTTAACGGGTGGTGGAGCGGCTCACCCGGCGCTGGCGGACCGGCTGCGGCGGCTCCTGACGAACCGGATTGCCGAACAGCTGGTCGAAGAACGACTGGCCGCCGCTGCTGCTGTTGCCGCTGCTGCCCCAGCCCCAGCCGCTGTTGTTGTAGGCGCCCGCGACCCCGTTCGGCAGCCGTACCGGCGGCCGGCCTTGGCTCGACTGGGCCCGCGCCACCGGGATTTCGGCGACGCGGTGGTCCGTCTTGAGCGCGGCGAGCGTCTGCGCGTCCCGCCCATAAATATCTTCGCGGATCTGCAGATGGCCGGATTCGTCAACGAAGGCAGTCTGATAGGTGATGTGTACCGGGATCGGCGTATTGAAGCGCAGGTCGATCTCGGAGTGGCCGTACATCGCCCTGATCTGGTCCGCCGTATAGCTGCGCCCGCCCGGCTGGCCGAGGCCGGTCATCACCTGCGCGTACATCGCCGGGTCCTGCACCCGCATGCAGCCGTGGCTGTAGGCGCGCTTGGTCTGCGCAAACAGGTGCTTGTCCGGCGTGTCGTGCTGGTAGACCAGGAACCTGTTCGGGAAATTGAAACGGATGCGGCCGAGCGCATTGCCGTCGCCCGGCGGCTGCGAGATGTGCACGCTGCCGTCGCGGTTCTGCTCGAGCCTGAGACCCATGCGCTGCAGCACCGTCGGATCCTGCTGCAGCGCCGGCAGGTATTCGTTGTAGACGATCGACGGCGGCACGTTCCAGGTCGGGTTGACGGTGATGAACTTCATCGTCTCCGAGAGCAGCGGCGTCGCGTGCGTGCCCGGCTTGCCCACCACGACCTTGGTTTTCCAGATCGACGCACCGTGATTGTAGACCTGCAGGGTGTAGTCCGGAATATTCAGAACCACGTGCGCCTTGCCGAGGTCGCGCGGCAGCCAGCGCCAGCGCTCCATGTTGGCGATGATGATCTGATCGTCCCGTTCGTGCCGCTTGCCGTTGAGCGCATCCACGGTCTGGTTGGTCAGGCGGCCATTCGCCGGCAGGCCTTTTTCCTTCTGGAATTCCGCGACCGCATCGGCGAGCGGCTTGTCGTAGAACAGGTCGTCCCGCACCGCCGGCAGCCCGAGCTTCTCGCGCAGTTGCGGCACGCGCTCGTCCGACATCAGGATGGTGTGTTTCGTCTTCTTGTCGGCGCCAAGCTCAAGCACCGGCCCGCGCGCGATCTGCGCCGGACCGCCGTTGCCCTTCAGGCCGCGCGCTTCCGCAAGCTTCTTGCGCAGCGCTTTGTAGGCGGCATGCGGCGGTTGGTAGCCGTCGAGCACCTCCTCGGCATTCTTGCCCGATGCGAGTTTGCTGAGAACGTCGAGCGGCGCCGGCGGGTCGAGTTGATAGTAGATGTCGCCTGAAACGCGCGAGTAGTGCACCCGCCCGACCTGCGCATTCCGCGCATACTCGAGCGTCGACTCGGTCAGCCGCATTTCGGCTTCGGCGAGCGCCGCGGAATCGGCCTCCGCGGTGATCGTCGGCACCGGGTAATCGGCCGGGTCCATGCCGTCAGCATCCGCGTTGCGCAGGTGATGGATCGCTTGGCGCGCGCGATCGGTCGTGCCGTTCGTGCCGACCCAGATCGGCTCGTAATCGCGCGAGGAATAGAACGCCTCGACCGCGGTGCGGTCCGTCTTGCGGTCGACGATGCGCGCGAGCTTCGCACTACCGACGAACTCACGCAGCGCATCGCGGATCGGCTGATCGGGGTGCGCGACCACGGTCGGCGCAGGAGCTGGTGCGGCCGTCGGCGTCGCGACAGTGGCCGGCGACGTTTCGGGCGCCGGCGCGGGCGTTGCAACAGTCGCGGACGTCACTTCCGGCGCCGGTGGCGCTGACGGTGTGGCGACATCTGTGAAGGTCGGTGGCGGCAAATCGGGCGGGTCGGGCAGCACGATGACGATCGAACTCGTCGATCCGGTGGTTTCCGCGGGTCCGCCGATATCGGCGATGGTCGGGGGCGGCACATTGGCCGGCTCCGGCATCGGGACCAACGCTTCGATCGACTTTTGGTCTTGCGCGAAGGTGGGAGTCGCGGCTGCGAGCCCCAGGACCAGTGCCAAGGCGGTTCCGGTCAGAATGCGATCAAAACCCCGGCTCGGCATGCGGAAAATCCCTTAAATCCCCGTGGGCTAACGCAAAACAAGAACCCCAAACGCATGCGGCCGGGGAAGCCGCATCATCCCCACCCGGGAGTGACCTGACTCCAAAGTGCTTGCTAAATCAACCTATGAGACCGCGGCAATTTCATGGGCCCGGCGCATTTCGCGGCTGGTGTCACCCGCTCGCCACGTTTTCTTCCGCGCCGTCCGATTTTGCGCCCCCGAGGCCCAGCTCATCGAGCTTGCGGTAAAGCGTCGAGCGGCCGATGCGCAACCGCCGCGCGACCTCCGACATTTGCCCGCGATAGTGGTTGATCGCGAAGCGAATCACGTCCGCCTCGAGCTCTTCGATCGGGCGGACCTGCCCCGCGGCATCGAGGAGTGCCAGCGCGTCGCTCGCGGCGACCGCCGGCACATGTGGGCTTGTCGCGGGCGCTTCTTCGAGGATCAGCGGTGCGGCGGGTCGCTCGTGCGGCATTTCCTCGGCCGGCGCGAGGGCGGGCGCAGGCATCCGGGTATGGAACGCGAGTTGCGGGAATTCGCCCGAGCCGATCTCGTCGCCCTCCGCGAGCACGACCGCGCGGAAAACCGCATTCTCGAGCTGGCGCACATTGCCGGGCCAGGGATGCGCGTTGAGCAGCGCCAGTGCGTCCGCCGAGACCGCGCGGATGCGCTTTCCCTCCTCGGCGGAAAAGCGCACCAGGAAGTGCCGTACCAGATCGGGAATGTCCTCATGCCGCTCACGCAGCGGCGGCACCGTGATCGGGAACACGTGGAGCCGATAGAACAGATCTTCGCGGAAGCGCCCGCTCTTCACGTCGGCGATCAGGTTGCGGTTGGTTGCCGAGATGATGCGCACGTCGACCTTGACGGGCTTGCGGCCGCCGACAGGATCGACCTGCCCCTCCTGGATGGCGCGCAGAAGCTTCACCTGTGCGGCGGGCGGCAGCTCGCCGACCTCGTCGAGGAACAGCGTGCCGCCCGAGGCTTCGACGAATTTGCCGATGTGTTTCTCGGTTGCGCCGGTAAACGCGCCCTTCTCGTGGCCGAACAGCATCGACTCGACCAGGTTTTCCGGAATCGCACCGCAGTTCACCGCGACGAAGGGCTTTGCGCGCCGCTCGCCCGAGCCGTGTATGGCGCGTGCGATCAGCTCCTTGCCGACACCGGACTCGCCTTCGATCAGCACCGGAATGAGCGAGGTGATCGCCTTGCCGGCGGTGCGCAGCACGGCCTGCATGCGCGCATTGCGCGTCACGATGTCCTTGAAGGTGAGCGTGCCGGAGCGGCTGCGCTTCATGCGCTGGAATTCGGTTTCGAGTGCGCCCGCCGAAAGTGCGTTGCGCAGCGAGACTTGCAGCCGCTCGGCGCCGACCGGCTTCACCACGAAATCCATCGCGCCTGCGCGCATCGCGGAGACGACGGTGTCGATTCCGCCATGCGCGGTCTGCACGATCACCGGAATGCCGAGGCCCATGTCGCGCATCCGCGCGAGCACGCCGTAGCCGTCGAGGTCCGGCATCACGAGGTCGAGAATCACGCCATCGATGCGGCCTCCGTCCGGCCCGGCCAGCGTCGCGACCGCCGCATCGCCGCCGTCCGCCAGCATCACCTCGTAGCCGAAGCGGCGCGTCATCGCTTCGAGCAGGCGGCGCTGCACGGGATCGTCGTCGACGATGAGGATGAGCTCGGGCATGGTGACTCCGCGGCAACTGTGCCGAATTGGCGCACCATGGCGGACGCGGCTTAACGCCCTGTTAAGCGTCGGCTACACGCCGGGGCCGTTGAACTGCCGTCCGTCCCGATTATGTTGCGCGCGACCATTGAGGTGCCTGATGCCAACTGCCGCGAAGAAAAAAACCAAATCCGTCAAGCCCGCCGCGCGAAAGCCCGCTAAATCTCCAAGCCCAGCGAAGGTGCTGGGGATACTTCCCGAATGGAATCTCGCCGATCTGTATCCGTCTTATGACTCGCCGCAGGTGCGGCGCGATCTTGAGCGCGCCGACGCGGAGTGCGTCGCCTTCGAGGAGGCCTACAAGGGCAAGCTTGCGCAGTTCGCCGCGGGTGCGGACGCGGGCGCAAAGCTCGCCGAAGCGGTGAAGCGCTACGAGGCGATCGATGATCTGCTCGGCCGGCTGATCTCGTTTGCGAGCCTGTTCTATGTGGGCAACACCAGCGACCCGGTGCGGACGAAATTCTACGGCGACATGCAGGAGCGGATCACCGCGGCGTCGCTGCACCTTCTGTTCTTTACGCTCGAACTCAACCGGCTCGACGATACCGCGCTGGAAAACGCGATGGGGGATTCCGCGCTCGGCCATTACCGGCCGTGGATCGAGGACGTGCGCAAGGAAAAACCATATCAGCTCGAGGATCGCGTCGAGGAACTGTTCCACGAGAAATCGGTGACCGGCGCGGGCGCCTGGAATCGCCTGTTCGACGAGACGATGGGCGCGCTGCGTTTCGAAGTCGACGGAAAGTCGCTCGCGATCGAGCAGACGCTCTCGCTCATGCAGGACACAAGCGAGAAGAAGCGCCGTGCCGCTTCGGAAGCCCTTGCGAAGACCTTCAAGGCGAACCAGCGCGTCTTCACGCTGATCACCAACACGCTCGCGAAGGACAAGGAGATCTCCGACCGCTGGCGCGGCTTCAAGGACATCGCGGACGCGCGCCACCTTTCCAATCGCGTCGAGCCCGAAGTGGTGGACGCGCTGGTTTCCGCCGTGCGCGAAGCCTACCCGCGGCTCTCGCATCGCTACTACGCACTGAAAGCCAGGTGGTTCGGCAAGAAGCGCCTGCCGCACTGGGACCGCAACGCCCCGCTGCCGAAGGTCGAGCAGCGCACCATCCCGTGGGATCAGGCGCGCGAGACGGTGCTCACCGCCTATGGCGCGTTCTCGCCGCGCATGGCGGATATCGCAGAGCGCTTCTTCACGCGCAACTGGATCGATGCGCCGGCGCGTCCCGGCAAGCAGGCCGGCGCTTTCGCGCATCCGACCGTCCCTTCGGCGCACCCCTATGTGCTGCTCAACTATCAGGGCAAGCCGCGCGACGTGATGACGCTTGCGCATGAGCTCGGCCACGGCGTGCATCAGGTGCTGGCGGCGCCGAACGGCGCGCTGATGGCGCCGACGCCTTTAACGCTTGCCGAGACCGCGAGCGTGTTCGGTGAGATGCTCACCTTTCAGAAGGTGCTCGCCGAAACAAAGGACGTGAAGCAGCGTCGCGCCATGCTCGCCGCCAAGGTCGAGGACATGATCAACACGGTGGTTCGGCAGATCGCGTTCTATTCTTTCGAGCGCAAAATCCACACCGAGCGCCGCAAGGGCGAGCTCACCGCGGACAAGATCGACGAGATCTGGATGAGCGTGCAGGGCGAGAGCCTGGGGCCCGCGATCGAATTGAAGCCCGGCTACGAGGTGTTCTGGAGCTACATCCCGCATTTCATCCATTCGCCGTTCTACGTCTACGCCTATGCGTTCGGCGATTGCCTGGTGAATTCGCTCTACGCGGTTTATGAGAACTCGCACGAAGGTTTCGCCGAGCGTTATCTCGCGATGCTCTCGGCCGGCGGCACCAAGCATCACTCCGAACTGCTCAAGCCCTTCGGGCTCGATGCGCGCGATCCCACCTTCTGGCAGGGCGGCTTGAGCGTGATCGAACGGATGATCGGAGAGCTGGAGGGAATGGAAAAGCATACCAAAGCGATGAACATTGCGCGGCGCTCGTTTCGAGAACACGCGGCAACGTACAAGGCACTGGCAAAATGAGCCGCCGGACCAGCATGATGAGAGACTCTTGCCCGATTTCCTGATAGGATCATTCCATGACGATCACGCTGACACCTGAACAGCAAAAATGGCTTGAGGCCGAGGTTGCGGCGGGACATTTCGGCTCAGTCGAAGAGGCGGTCCA
>Ga0310810_10006342_pt1 | contig 13349 bp, 10 predicted proteins | sample NCmetagenome_FD_207641 | JGI IMG/M metagenome (GOLD analysis project Ga0310810, IMG submission 207641) | Soil microbial communities from experimental microcosm in Duke University, North Carolina, United States - NC | ecosystem: Engineered > Artificial ecosystem > Soil microcosm > Unclassified ... | reverse complement strand
GTCGGGGTTCCTGGCCGCGAGGAGCCGCACCGCGATCGGCCTGGCGACCAACTTGCCGAACTCTCGTTACGACGACCTCTATCAGGTGCAGAACACCTTCACACATGTGCGCAGCGCCCACCTGATCAAGGCCGGCTTCGACGTTCGCTACCAGTACATGAAGAGCTTGTTTTCGCCGACGACCCGCGGGCAGCTCAGGTACCTGTCGCTGGACGCGTCACTACACCTGGAGCCGATTCGAGGACACGGCATCCGATATCTTCAACCCGTCCGTCAGCGAGGTTGCGTTGGCCCAAGATTCGTTCAACCTGGCGGCCGAGAAGAGCCGATCCAGCTATGACCGGCCTCATCGTGTGGCAGGCGATTTCGTGTGGGAGCTGCCCTGGCGGCGGCAACAGCAGGGCATGGCGGGCAGTTCCTTTTTCACGCTCCAGAGCGGGGCGCCGTTGACCGTCCTCAACGGCGTCGACCCGACAGGGGCGTTGTTCGGCATCGACAGCCAGGTTGGCAACGCGATCCGGCCGAACCTGAACACGAGCCTCGATCTGTCGCGCATGTCGGTCGAGGACACCGTGGCTGCGGGGGGCGCCAGACTTTTCCGCGCCCTCTGCGGAAACCCGAGCCCGAGCTGCGCCGGCGAACGCGTCGGCAACGTCCCGCGGAATTCGTTGCGCGCCGATGGGATCGGAAATCTAGACGTTGGCCTCACGAAAAACACGCGGGTCGCCAGCGGTCATGTCCTCCAGTTCAGAGTCGAGATGTTCAACGTGACGAACACGCGCAACTTCGGCATTCCGGATGGCCGAATAAACTCTGCGAATTTCCTGAACCAGTGGGCCACCGATGGTGGCAGTCGACGGATCTGGCTGGCCCTGCGCTACACGTTTTGAGATTAGCCGCGGTACCCTCAGGCGGCCCTGACCAGGTAGTTGCGAATTCCGTCCCTGACACCCAGCCAATTCTCAATTTGCACGACAAGCGACCGTTCGGCAGGCGTTTGCCAGCATTTCGACCCCCGTCTTCGGCGTCCTGCTGAAGGCAGGAAGCGGCTTGGTCGTCCACAACTTCGAGACCGCGAAGGACTTCCGTTTCTCAACTTCCGTTCGAATCCCGAACGGCTCTTGCCGGGGTGCTGCAGTTCGCACGGCCAAACCGCTGATAATGGCCCGCATGCCGTCCACCACACCGTGCGATCGAAGGCACGACCGGCTAGCCTGACGTTGCGGACAAGTTGAATGCTGCGAATCGGAGTGCTGGCGTCACATGAAGGAACGACGCTTCAGTCGATCATCGATGCCTGCGTACAGGGGCGCATCAACGGTCGTGTGGTGGTCGTGATCAGCAACAACAGCGGGTCTGGCGCGTTGCGGCGGGCCGCGGCGGCTGGTATCGACACGCTCCACGTCTCGTCGGTGACGCATCCCAGCAGCGACGCCCTCGATGCCGCGATTGGTGACGCGCTCCGGCGAGCGCGCGCCGACGTCATCTTCCTGGCTGGGTACATGAAACGCCTGGGCTCACGCACGTTGGCCGCGTTCCCCAAGCGGATTCTGAACACCCATCCGGCTCTGCTTCCCAAGTTCGGGGGGCAGGGAATGTTCGGAGATCGCGTGTTCGAAGCGGTCCTTGCCGCGGGTGAGGCGGAGTCCGGTGCGTCGGTGCACCTCGTGGATGCCGAGTACGACACCGGGGCCATCGTGCGTCAGGAGTGTGTCCGCGTTCTTCCCGGGGACACCGTCGAGTCCCTCAGAGCCCGCGCACAAGCGTGCGAGCGTGAAGCGGTCATCGAGACGTTGGCTGCTATGGCGAGTGGCGAGCTGGCCTTCGGATAGGGCCGACAGGCCTATAGCACGCTAGGCGTGCTATAGTGCTATCCTGTGATCCGGACGTTCGCCGATGAAACGACCCGGGCCATCTGGAACGGTGTCAACAGTAAGGCGGCGCGGCGCATTCCTCGCGAACTCTGGCCAAACGTGCGTCGCAAACTCGATCAAATCGACGCGGTGACGACGCTTGACGATTTGAAAGTGCCGCCCGGGAACAAATTGCACGCGCTCGGCGCTGATCTGCGAGGGTTCCACGCGCTGCGAGTCAACGACCAGTATCGGATCGTGTTTCGCTTCGAAGGCGGAGATGCGTTCGACGTGCAGTGCACTGACTACCACTGAGGAATTTCCATGTTGCCGACCCATCGTCCGCCGACTCACCCTGGCGAAATGCTCCTGAAGGAGTTTCTCGAACCTCTTGGCGTGTCTCAGGCCGAGGCGGCCACTCGGATGAGTATTCCTTTCCAGCGGCTGAATGGGATCGTGAAGGGCCGTCGTGCCGTCAGCGCGGACACAGCGCTGCTACTCGACGCGCTGACGGGTTGGGACGCCCAGATCTGGCTGACACTGCAGGCCAAGTGGGACCTGTGGCCGCACGGATCAGCCAAGGGTTGCGGAAATCGTCCCGAACAGCCAGTCGAACTCGATATCCGAACGCGCGATCATCCCATTCGCCCACCTTCAAGACCTGGGAGATCGGTGACCGATGCTGAATTGATGACAGCTAGCGGACGCCTGCTGAAGTCGCGCCGGTGATATGAATCGGCATCGAGGTCAGCAGGGTGCCATTAGCAGCGGTGATGTCCACATGGAGGTCGCCCAATTGCATCGGGACGAAATCGAAATCGTACGTCTCCCCGTTGCCCATCTGAACCGCCGACGCGCGTTCCGAGACTTGATCGCCAGGTAAGTCCATGCCGTCTTTGGCGATCGAGCGCCACGTCACGAGCTCGTCGCCGCGGAGCAGGCGCATGCGCATGGACGGACGCGATACGTGCACGTTGATGAAACGCAACCGGTAGTGTTCGCCGACGTGCATGGTCCGCGATGGCGGCGCGGACGTGCCATTGAGCAGCACCACACTGTCATCGGATACCCGCCGCGGCGTCGTCACGAGCATGACGAGATCGTGCTGCGGATCGTATTTGGCCGGATCGTCAACGACGACCAACGCGCCTGTGAGTCCGGCCTGCTGCTGCTTCAAATCGTCGAGGTGCGTGTGGTAAATGAACGTCCCCGATCTCGGCGGCGTAAACCGGGCTTCGAAAGACCCGCCGGGCGTAATCGCTGGAGCAAGGCGGTTCCCGTTGCCGGCAAAGCCCGCGACACCGTCGTAGTAGCTCTCGAGCTCGATTCCGTGCCAGTGGACGGAGGTGGGGATCGGCAGGTAGTTGACGACCGTGATGCTGACCGGCTCACCCCGCCTGAGCACGATCGTGGGGGCAGGTAGGTACGGCTTCGACGCCGCTGCCCCTGCGCCCTCCAGCGTATAGCCGAAGGCCGGCTCCTCGTCCGAACCGCCATCGTCCACGCGCGCGACGAGCCGCAAGCGCCGTCGCGGCGCGGACGTGGCGGCGCGCTCCAGGCTTTTGCCCGTTACCGTGATCCCGATCACCGGACCCGCCATCATGTCCATCTGGCTCATCGACTGATGGCGCGCGTCGCCCTCGAGCGGGCCGCTGTATGTCACGTGGAGCGTGTCGTGACAATGAAACAGCCAGTTCCCGGGGCGAGTTGGTCTCCACGTGAGCGAAAACGTGCTGCCTGGAACCGTGCGTTCGGTTACCACCAGATGCGGCGATGAGTGTGCCGGAAATACCTCGTCAGCGCGCTCGGTGCCGCGGCTGTCCACGTTGAAATAGAAGCCATGCAAGTGCATCGGGTGGACCGAATTACTGAGATTCAGGATGCGCATCCGCACGACGTCACCGACTGCATACGTGAGTCGTTCGGTGTTCGGCCACGATTGGCCGTTGATGGCGATACGTGCTCGCTGCTCAGGGCCGCGGCGAGCGCCGTTCAGCCATCCAGTGATGACGAGCACTCGATCCGATGAAGATGCCGCGTGCGCCGGATCGACCGCGGGATCAACAATGAAGGCGCCCGAGAGTTGCGTGACTGCTCCTGGGCGCGGAGTTATGGCCTGTGTCGCGTCGGCAGCCGCCCAGTAGTAGTAGGTGCCCGGCGCGCCCGCCTGAAATGTGATCTCACGTGTGCCGCCGGCTGCAATCGTCGCGGGACTCGCATCCGCGTCGGACTTCGCCGGGCGCGTGTAAAGACCGTGCACGACGAGCGGTGTTTCAAGGAGATTGCGCAGTGACGCGCGGATTTCCGTTCCTTCGCGTACACGAATCAACGGTCCAGGAATCTGCAAAGCCCCGCCATCCACGCCAAACGCGTTGACGTGGATGCCCGGATCGTTGTCGCCATCCGGGTGCCATTCGCCGGCACGTGCCGCGAGACGAATCTTGAGAACACCGCCGGCCAGAGTGCCTGCGCTCTTCCTGTTATCGTTCGGGGAGATTCGGTCGGCACCCGTCGGGTTCTTGCCCGATGCCAGTTGCGAATGACCTGGTACGGCCAGCAACGCGGCTGCGAGAACTGCCCATCTCATCATGGGGCCCTCCAGACTTCGGAGAGGAATGCTTTCTACCATGAAACGGCCGGACACGTGATCGGTTTCTTGGCTCCCAACTCGGGACGGAATCATGCTGCACGGATGAGCCAGTTCCGGAAAGCGTCCCTAACCCCAGCCAGCCTCGTCCGCACGTCAACCCGGCTTCGCGCCTGCTCGGCATCCAGCGGGCGCGCTCGTCGACGGTCATTCTGCCGCCGGCTGCTTCAGCGTCGCACCGCGCAGTAGATGTCCTTATCGCCAAGACTGTCGCCGCGATCGCCCATCCAGCAGATCTCCTTGCCGCCCGCGCGAATGGTCGGCAGCCCGCCGAAGCACGTCGGGCAGTTGAGCGTGTCGAGGTAGATGCGGGGACCCCACGGCGCGCGATCATTCTGGCGTTCCGATACATAGAGGTGGTTGACCGCGCCGGGTGCAAATGGATTGTCAACGCCCGATGAAAAGAACATCGTGTGGCCGTCCGGTGTAAGCGCCGGCCCGTAGTCATGACCTTCGGAATTAATCGGGGGCGCCAGCTTCACTCTCGCCCCGAATGGCTCGTCGGTCGAATTACGTGTTGTCAGAAAAATGTCGAACACGAAATCAGGCGTCACCCCGGCAAAGAAAAGGGTCCGTTGGTCAGGGCTGATGTCAAGCGACCCTTCGAAGAGCGGCGTGTTGACGCCGCTCCCAAGGTTCACCGCCGGGCCCCAAGCTTGATTGACAGACCCACGGTGCGACACCCAGAGATCCGGCCACGGCGGGCTGAATGGGCCCGGCCGGTTGGAGGCAAAGTACAGGGTGAGCCCGTCGAGCGAGATGGTGGGTGTGATGTCGAAGAACGGGCTCGAGACGGGTGGCGGTACGCGCGCTGGTTCGCCCCAGACGCTGTTCACGGACTGTCGCCTGGCGACGTAGATGTCCTGGTCACCCGGCCCGCCGAGGGCCCCAGGTCGATCGGACACGAAGTACAGTTCCAGGCCATCGGACGACAGCGACGGGCCGCCTTCGAAACCAAGTGTGTTGATCGGACTATCGAGATGAATTGGCGCGTCGTAGCAAAACGGCTTGCCGGCTGAGCAGTCCTCTGCGTATCTCGGGCCGCTCAGTCCTACGGTCAGCACGGCGATCAACACCACGATCGACGCACCGGCCACTTTTCGCGACAATGTCGAACCCATAGCACCTCCTGCTCAGAGACTCGGCGGGAAGGGTTTCGGGCGCAATGCGCAAAGCCTGTCACGGCGCTGATGGCCGAATCTGGCTTGAAATGACAGGCCATAATGAGTCGTCATGCCGATCCGAGACGTGGGATGACCAACGATCGCCTGGATTCCTGGAAGGAGATCGCTGCATATCTCAACCGCAGCGTCAGGACGGTGACCCGTTGGGAGCGCGAAGAGAGCCTCCCGGTCCATCGTCATCTCCATAGCAAGTCAGGGAGCGTGTACGCATATAAGGCCGAGCTGGATGACTGGTGGAAGAAGCGCGGCGCGAGCGTCGACACGTCGGATTCGGCGGCACCGTCTTCCCGATTCCTGGGTGGCCGAAGACTCTGGATCGTAGCGGGCACGCTGGTGGTTCTCCTTGGACTCGGGGCGATCGTCTGGCTGCCGGCCGCGCGGCGTCCATCCCTCCCTGCTTCCCGCCTGACCCCGCTGACGACTTACCCAGGCATCGAAGGGCCGCCGAGTCTCTCTCCCGATGGAAATCAGGTGGCGTTCGAGCGCACCGGCGACATCTTTGTGAAACAGGTCGATGGCGAGGCACTCGTGCAGATCACGAGCACCGCGCTCCACGAGTCCGCACCGGCGTGGTCGCCTGACGGCCGGCAGATCGCATTCACGCGCGAGGGTCAGGGGGTCTTCGTGATCTCACCGCTGGGCGGCGCGGAACGAAAGATCGCCGACACGCGAGTTCCGCTTCTCTTGAAGACGATTGCATGGACGGCGGACGGCCGGTCACTCGTGTTGAGCGAGATGACATCCTCAGTCGGCGCCAGTCTATTTGTCATTGCCATCGAGAGCGGGGAGAAGAGGCAGCTCACGACGCCGCCAGAGCCCAGCATCGGCGATGGCTGGCCTGCCGTCTCACCCGATGGCAAAACCGTTGCGTTCGCACGCTATTCACAGGACACCTCGGCGAATGTTTATGTGATGCCGCTGAGTGGTGGTGACCCGCGTCAATTGACGATGGACAAGGCCTCCATCTTTGGAATGGCGTGGATATCGAATGCGGACTTGCTGCTCTCCTCTGATCGCGGTGGCTCGTTTCGTCTCTGGCGCCTTTCCGCGCAGCCTTCCTCGGCTCCTTCGATGGTGGCGTACGACACGGCGAGCGAGGACGCGCGATTCCCATCGATTTCGCGTGCGGGCTCTGCGACACCGGCAAGGCTCGCGTACCAGCACCTCGTCGAGAACCTGGATATCCGGCGTGCAGAAATCGTCGGCGAAGGCGATCCGCAGCACGTGGTGACGTCTTCACAGCCGTTTATCGCGTCCACCAAGTCCGAAGACCATCCTCAGTACTCACCGGACGGAACGAAGATCGCGTTTGTGTCACGCCGGTCCGGAACGTATGAAATCTGGCTGTGTGCGAGCGACGGCTCCAATCCGGTGCGTTTGACATCTATGAGTGGACCGGTCCTCGTCGGTCCTCGATGGTCGCCCGATGGCCGACGCATCGCCTTCTTCGCGACCACAGGACCCGCCGGCAGCTATCTGACGTACGTGATGGATGCAGACGGCGGCCGACCGTCGCGGCTGACGCGAAGCGCGGGCGAGTTGGAGGCGCTGCCCGCTTGGTCCCGGAACGACCGTTCGATTTATCTGACATCCGGGCGATCCAGGTCGCTGCAGATTTGGAAGTTACCACTCGACGGTGGAGAACCAGTGCAACTCACGAAGCGCGGCGGCGCCGAGGCGTCGGAATCACCAGATGGCCGCATCGTCTATTACACGAAGGTCGCCGAGATTGGCCCCGGTCTCTGGAAGGTCCCAGTTGACGGCGGCGAGGAGGAACGGGTTCTGGCGTCCGTGCGGTTCGGCTACTGGGCAGTCGGGCGCACGGGCATTTACTTCATCGACTTCGACATGCCGAGCGAAGTCGGTCGGCCCATCAGATTTTTCGATTTCGAGTCGCGCCGGGTCAAGCAATTGGGCACGGTCGAGAACACAGTCAACTGGACCAATACACCGGGTTTTGCAATTAGCCCGGATGGTCGCTGGGTTCTGTACACCAGCCTCGAGAGCACAGACGCCGATCTAATGCTAGTCGACAATTTCCGTTAGTGATCCTCGTTCTGCCGGACGACGTCATCAGCCAATTGCGGAAATCGTCCCAACAGCCAGCCACACAAATCCCACGTGTCTTCAACGATTTCTACCGTAGGTGATTTCACCATCGCACTCGCGCGCGGCTCCGACGAGTTGGCCCCTACTTCTACGTCCACGTCCGAGTCAGCTGCCGAATGCTCAAACCGACCCGTCGGACAACTGAGCTACGGCGACGAGTCGATCCGTCGCTCCGGCGTGCACCGTGGGATCGTATGCGCCGAAGTATGCAACGGAACCAAAGCCGCCGCGCTCGAAGACCGACTCGAGTTCGGTTCTCGTCCAACATCGCATCACGAAGCGATAGTCGCTCGAATGTTGGCCAGCGTCGTTGACCAGAGTGTGCGTTTCGGACAGAAGAAGCTGGTGGCGGTCCGGGTCGAGTTCCGTGGTGCTCGTGAACGTGAGCGTGCCGCGATCCGTCGCAACGGTCTTTCGAAAGACGGGCTCGCGCCGCTTACGGTCTTTCGTCGCCTCCCACTCGCGAACGTCGAGAATCAGGACGCCTGCAGGTCGCAGCGCACGCGCGAATGCGGCGAACACAGACAGGCGTGTGTCTTCACTAACGAAGTCATTGAGAACGCCCCGGCAGAGAATGCCGTGGTACCGCTCCGCAGGTAGAGCGAGCAGGTCCCCGACGCGAAATGAGACAGAGTTGTCGTGAGCGCGGACGGACTGCCTGGCGGTCTCGATCAGCTCGGACGATCGGTCGACGCCTTCCACGGCATAACCTCGGCGCGCGAGTTCGCCAGCATATCGGCCTGTTCCACAACCGGCGTCGAGAAGCGTTGCGCCCGGAAGGACGCCCCGCTCAATCAACCAGGCCGTGATCGCGGCGCAGTCCGTACCGACAGGACGGTCGATCAGCAGATCGAACGCCCATGCGTACTCTCCGTAGAAGGGACGGCTGGAGTGCTCTGCCATCGAGCGCATACTGTAGAACAACGGTGTCGGCCAGACTACGCTGCGCGAACCAGCCAGGGCCACCGCGAACGCGTTTTCAGAGTGTTAGCCCACGTCTTCGCTGTTCGAATCCCAGCGAGGTCGTCGCGTGACTCAAAGCCGAACATTTCAGAAGACCGCTCGAATTGAACCTACTTCTTCTCGATCATCGAATCGAGATTTGCCGGGCTCGGCGTATCAACGTCCAACCGGCACAAGCCGCTTCAACTCCTCGCTCCAGTTCCGGACGACGACCATTTGCGCAAGCCGGGCGACGTTGGGGGACTCCTTGATCATGAGGAAACGCCGGCCGTCCGAGGCCACGTCGTACGTACCACTTCTCGAAAGCACGGTCAGGCCGCCGTAGTACGCGGTGGTCAAGATCGGAACCGGCGACGCAATCTTGATGGGCCCTCTTAGGTTGGTCGCCACGCTCATCAGCACGCCGTCGAGTGCCGTGTAGAACAGAGTGCGCCCATCGCGCGACCAGCGTGGCTGTGAGCCGCCCGCTGGCGTCACCAGTATGCGACTGGCGTTAGCGTCCGGGTAGGGGCTCACGAAGACGTATGGCGTGCCGGCATCGAGCGCGACGTACGTCATCCAACGCTCGTCGGGTGAGAGCGCGCCGTCGCCGCCACCTTGCGAGAGATCGAGCAGCCGCGTGACACGGCGCGCGCCGTCCAGCCGGAGAAGCTTCGGACCGGCGCCGTCGGAGAAGATGATTCCCGAACCGTCGGCGAGAGCGAACGATGCCCGCTCGGCGCGAGCGCCGTCGGTCAAGCGTTCAACCGTTCCGCTGCCGTCCGCGGCTTGCATCGCCAGGGCGCCGCGCACGCCGCCGGCTTCCGTCCTGAACACCAGCCGACGCGCGTCCGGCATCCAGACCGGGCCCTGGTCGATACCCGGATCGCTCGTGACGCGCGTCAGGCTGTTGCGAGCGAAGTCCCACACCCAGATGTCGTGTCCGTCGCCCTCGATCTCAGTCGCGACGCGCGTGCCATCCGGCGACAGGCGCACGTTCGCGTAAGCTCTGGGGGGCGCATCGATCGGCTGCTCGCGTCCCTCGCGGTCGACCCACACCAGATTTCGAGGCGCAGCGCTCGCAGCGATGCCCACGAGATACACGAGCGTACCGTCATCAGCGATGTCGAATTCGGCAGCGCCGGTCGGCAAGGTGACGACCTGCGGCACCACGACGCGAGCGGTGCCCAACGTCTGGAGGCGGATTGGATCGAACGCGATGGCCCAGAGCGCACCGCCCGCGAGGTAGACGAGATGTCCGCTGGAGACGTAGTGCCCCTGACTCGCGTGCGGCAGCATTGGCCGCCACGACCCGGACGCGAGATCGAACACACCCACTTGCGCGGCCTCGAGGCCACCGGTGAGTGCCGTGATAGTGAACAGCACGTGCCGACCACCGGGGAGTTGCTGCGGCCATACGTGATCGGCTTCTCCCCGTTCGCGGTTCGGGCGCGACAGCACAACCGGTTCACCACCTGATGGTGACAAACGGAGCAGGCCCGTCGACGGCTCGCCCGACGCGGCGATGATGGTCCTGTCGTCGATCCAAACCGCGCCGCGGCTGGGGCCGTCGAGCCGTGAGACGAAGACCGGCGGTCCGCCGGTTAGCGGGACCTTCTTAAATGCTGCACCCGAGCCCGTCCCGGGTTCGAAGTAGCCGACCCACTGGCCATCGGGCGAGATGAACGGGCCCTTCGGTAGAGCCGGCGGCGTCAGTGGTTCGAATTCGAGCTGGTCGAGGCGATAGACGAATAATTGCGTGCGGTCGACACGGCCGCCGCCCTTGTAGACGACGCGAGTGCCGTCTGGTGTGATCGCCAGATCACTCGACTGCGGATCGACCAGCAGCTGACGCTCGGCGGGCGGCATCAGTGCGAAGCGGGTCACTGGCGCAGCCGGAGACGAAGGGCGTGGCCACAACGTGACAGCGATGACGCCACCCGCCAGCGCCACAGTCGCTGCAACGAGGAGAAGTGACGACCGCGTTGGGCCAGGCGCAGCCGGTGTTGGTAATGTAGCCGTTCCGTCGATCAAATCGTCGAGAGCGATGCGCGCTTCTCCGATGTCGCGTAGCCTCCGCGTGGTGTCGCGATCCAGACAGCGCGCCAGGAGCTGCCGGAGTCGCTGCGGTGTTTGGGCTGACAACCGGGACCACGCGATCTCGCCCGCGGTGACAGCCGCGAGGGTTTCATGCACATCGCGGCCGGCAAAAACGCGTTCGCCCGAGAGCATCTCGAACAGCACCGCACCAAACGCCCAGATGTCGCTCCGGCGGTCGCTCTCGCGACCACGCGCCTGCTCCGGACTCATGTATGCGGCGGTCCCAATGGCTGCGCCGGATGAATCGATCGGTCGCCTCGAGGAATCGGTCGCTCGAGCACCGCCGCTCGAAACCGGCTGGATGATCTTCGCCAGGCCGAAGTCCAGCAGCTTCACCGTGCCATCCGCCCGCCGCTTCACATTTGACGGTTTGAGATCGCGATGGATGATGCCCCGTTCGTGCGCGGCCTCGAGCGCGCCGGCGATCTGCCGGGCATAAACGATCGCCTCGGCGAACTCGAAGGGTCCCTCCGCGATCCGTTCCGCCAGCGTTTGGCCGTCGACCAGTTCGAGCACGAGTGCGCGGACGCCATTCGATTCAACGAAGCCGTGAATCGTCGCGATATTCGGATGATTGAGTGCGGCGAGCGAGTGTGCTTCTTCTCGCAGGCGCACCATTCGATCGGCGTCAGCTGGTGTATCCACCGCGTCAACCGGCAGCACTTTCAGTGCGACATCGCGGTTGAGCGAGAGATCGCGGGCCTGGTAGACCTCGCCCATCCCCCCGCGGCCGATCAGCTGATCGATTCGGAAGTGCAAAAATACATCGCCGACGACCCAGCGGTCGCTGGTGAGCACGGGGTTACCATCGAGCAGTGCATGCGGAGCCTCGTCGGCCCTCAGCATCCGTTCGACGGTCGCCCGGAGCGTGGCGTCATTACCGCACGCGTCGCGGAGGAGGCGATCACGGTCAGGTCCGGCCGTCTCAAGGGCAGACTCGAAAATCGCGCGCGCGCGGGTGAATGCGTGCGGGCTCGACGGCTCATTAGGCAGGCGGTCAGCCATCAGGGATCCGTGTCCTGCTCTTTATAGCGGACCTGCAAGCGTATCGGTATCATTTCCCGGAACGCCATGACCGACCTCGACTCGTCGCAAATCACCACCTGGCTGACCGACTGGCGTGCCGGAGACGAAGGGGCCCGCGACCGGCTCTTTGCGGTCGTGCATCCACAGTTGCGTGTGCTCGCCACACGACTGCTCCAGCACGAGCGGGGAGATCACACACTGGAACCGAACGCCGTCGTCAACGAGCTGTACCTCCGCCTCGTCGGCGGCCAACCGGTGTCATATCAGGATCGGGTTCACTTCTTCGCGATTGCCGCGCAGACGATGCGGCGGATCTTGATCGATTACGCGCGCGCGAGGGTCGCCGACAAGCGTGGCGGCCAGCAACAGCGCGTCGGGTTGTCGGCGGTGGATGCCGCGAGTCCCGCCGCGTCAAGCGAGCAGTTGCTCGATCTGGACAGGTTGTTGTCCGCACTCGCGACCACGGATCCCCGCGCCGCTCGAGTTGTCGAACTGCGGTTCTTCGGCGGTTTGCGCGAAGAGGACGTGGCCGAGGTGCTGCAAGTCTCGGTAATCACGGTCAAGCGGGACTGGAAGGCCGCACGCGCCTGGCTGGCGGCGCATCTGCAATAGTTGAGTCGGATGATACGCGTCGTTCGCTCTCCTCGCTTAACAGGCAGGAGGGTGATATGCGTGAGTATTTCGTCGCGGGGAGGTGTAACCGCCGCGCGTTCTTCTTAGCGACAGTTGCCGGCCTCGTCTCGAGTCGGCTGTCGCAGGCTCAGGCCGTCACTCGTCCCATCGTGTCCGAACTAGAGTGTCCGCTCGACACGATGACTCCAATCGCTGCCGATGGCCACCGCGGCCTGGCCGTGTGGCGCAAGCCACCTGGTGGTGGTCCATTTCCCGCTGTCGTGTGGTTTCATGGTGGCATTACGACGGTGCCGCTCGCGCGTCTCCAGAGCACGGCGCGCGATCTCGCCACCGGTTCTCGCTTCCTGGCAGCCGGCTACGTCTTTGTCGCCCCGACCTACCGCAGTCGTGATGTTGATCCCCAGACCTCGGATTCCGTTGAGGACGCCCTCGCTGTCGTCGAATACCTGCGCACGCTTCCGTTCGTCGATCGAGCGAGCATCGTGGTGGGCGGATGCAGCGGCGGCGGAGATCTGGCTCTCGACGTCGCCTCGCGCACCAGCGTCTGCGCGGTGGTTGCCGAGGAACCGGCATGTATCGTGATGTCTGGGATCTTCAACAACAGCGTTCCAAAGCAGGGCGAGCGATACACACCCGAAGACGGGTTCTTTCTGATGGAGGATGGCCCCCGCTACTACACCGCGGAGCTTCAGAAGAGATTTCGGACAAAGCTCGCGAAGCTCGATGCCTCAATCCTGATTGTCCAGGGAGACGTCGGCGAGGGCCCGATGGACGTCGATGGGCCCGGCCGGAACCGCTTCAATCGCGATGTGCTCATTCCGGAACTTCGCGCCACACGCAGGCAGTTCGACGTCA